>Ga0299915_10001739_pt1 | contig 16026 bp, 15 predicted proteins | sample RVTome_13_FD_200263 | JGI IMG/M metagenome (GOLD analysis project Ga0299915, IMG submission 200263) | Soil microbial communities from uranium-contaminated site in the Upper Colorado River Basin, Wyoming, United States - RVT92D227 (version 2) ... | reverse complement strand
TCTTTCATGGATCCAGCGTAACACCCGGCTGCGGAACTAGCAGCAGCGCCAATAATCTAGCCAACGCGATAGAGCAGTCAGCGTTCAGGCAGTATGATGACCCACTGAACGCAGTGAAAAGATATGTCGCGCCACTTACCGGATGGACCTATCAGGATATCAACCAGATGACTATTTCCTCCCATGCTATCATCCGTCCCGCCTCAAACGCCAAACTGTACGGGTTATATGCAGGCTACATCCGTGGGCCCCGATACACGCTGCATCCTGATAGTGACATCGGCACTCACTCTGTGGATCACAATTCTGGCTATCTTTGGCAGGCGCTGGGAGATCAGAATACCACCACCGGCTGTGGTCCCGGATATGGAGAGGTGGGATTCGAGCGACCTGACTATGCTTACGGGCGCCAAACCAGTATCTATGTAGCTGCCTGTACTGGCCAAACCTTCGCCGGCGGGTTCAGGATAAGATACAAAATTAATGGCCAATATAGCACATGGTCTGACCTCTATCAATTTACCGAGCCCAACGTAGTCACTGAGTTTTGGATTCCGGGACCGGCAGGCACGGAGGCTGACTTGGACACCGTCTCTGTTGGCTTTTCAACCAATGACTTTACTTCGATTAAAGAGATTACCGTTTTTACTGACTATTCACCGCTGGCGATCTTAGAGCCTCAGGTAAACGAGAAATTCTGCTTCACCTCGGACTCGCCGGGGACGTTGGATGTGGTCTGTGAGGCCAATCTCGATGACCCGAATCTAACATGGAGCGTAACGCCTAAATCGGACCCGTGTACCCAGGTGAGTTGGAGCGTCAACCCTCCCCGAGGCAAAACCGTCACGCTGCACTTTGAAGGCCTGCCGGAGTCCAATAATTTTTTCGGTGATTGGACCGTCACCGCAACGCTAGGCAGCGAAACTGTTAGCGTAGATTTCCAAATCTTCTTTCCTGCGCTGGCGACTAACAATGGGTCGGTAAATGGAGATCCAAATTGGTTTTATTATTGGACTAAGGCACTATACAACAACGCCAATGAGTTTTTTGAGCCGGAACGTTTTACTGATGCAGGCGATGGAGCTCCAGTGACAATAGTCTACTGGGACCCCCTCTACAAATTCAATGAGCTTGGCCAACCAACAACAACGGAAGTACGTGGTAAGACATTGTTCCAGTCGGATCCAAATGTCTGTACTCCGAATTTAACTCACCCAAGAACCTATTTCAGCCACAAGTGCTATGTTAATGATGGTAGCTTGGAACGTCATGCTGGAGTTAACTATATTGATGCCTACGGTTATCTCTTGGCGCACGAGTTATGGCACCAGCAGCAACAATATCACAACTACCTCAAGCACGACGGTCTGAGACCAGGCGACGGTTATCAGTTAAATACGCTGATAGACATTGATACCGAGGGGGGCGACAATGTATGTGACAAGGACGAGGAAGAATGTGGATGGTCAGATCCAGAATGGCATGCAGGCGGCTGGGAGGCGAAAGCAGGTCTAATTGCGATGACCAAATATACACATCTGCTGGAAGGTATACACTTCTACGATGAAACTGGTCAGGAAGTGTTCATAAGAGATGATGAGTACGGCGCAATGAAACAAGAGAGTAATTTCCAGCCGAGCGCTGCAGCTTACGACTGGGCGGCGCCGGGTTCGCAGTGGCCGAACTACCCGGAACAATAACCGCCGCTGAGGTTTAGTTGAATAGCTCTCAAGCGGGCAGGGCGCCGTAGTGGTAGCCCTGCTCGCTTTTAGATATAGGAGATGCCCATCAGAAACGACGAGACAGTGACTTTCCGCTCATCACTCAATATTCAGCGCTAAAAGAGTTGATAAAGCAATTACTCACAACCCTCAACTCTCAATTGATGTTGATGCATAACGACTTCGCTATGCGTGAACTCTTTCGCTTGCATGCTTCAGATGAAGCGCGAAAACTGCTGGAAGATAATCTGCCGAAAAGCCTGCTGCAAGGCCGGCTGGAGGCGGAGCAGGTAAATATTGCCGACGCGATTGGTCGGATAGTTGCAGAAGACATTCTCTTCCCGGTTGATTTGCCTCCTTTTTCCCGCTCGATTATGGACGGATTCGCGGTGCGCGCGCAGGACGCTTTCGGCGCAACGGAGGGGCTGCCGGCGCAGTTAACAATCGCTGGAGAAGTGAGGACGCGGGGAGGCCGCCGCCCTACGGACTCCCATGGGCTGTGCAGAGCCTCCGCCGAGATGGTAGCCGCAGAATATGCCGACTTTGTCCGCCATAGCGTGAGCGAAGGCGGAAGGCATACCTGCGCTAGTAGTTCGTTTTTGGGTCATTTGACAAGAGCACACCTCACCACGGAGTTTATTGAGAATCATGGAAAGGGCAGAAGGCGAGCTTCTGCCCAACGGGCAGGTCGGCAGTCAAATTCTGCGCCTACCGGTGCGCAATGGAAATCCGATTCCGAAAGGCGTGCCGATGCCCGCCGCAGGCGGGGAGATAGAGTTGCAGTCGCCAGGGGTATATGGTAAAGTTGTGGGCTGCAGGCTTTCTCAGACTGGGCGGAGAGTGGCGAGTTGCTTCGGGTCGGCGGAGGAAGCGCGAAAGGGAGGCTGTTGAAGGCACCCAGGGAGGAGAGGCCGACCCTGGGGAGGATGAAACAGACGCTTTTCGATATGCTCGCTCCGCGCCTGGAAGGAAGCCGGTTTTTGGACGTTTTTGCGGGCAGCGGGGCGGTAGGGATAGAGGCCCTCAGCCGGGGGGCGGAATGGGCGGGTTTTGTCGAGGTAAGCCCGCGGAATTGTCGGCTGATTCGGGAGAATCTGGCCCTCTGCGGATTCTCCGAGAAGGCCGAGGTGATCTGCGCCAAGGCGGAGCGAGGGATCTCAAGGCTGGCGAAGCGCGGAGAAGGCTTCCAGATAGTCTTCTTGGACCCTCCTTATGAGGCTTTGGAGGCATTGGGAGGGGCCTTGACGATTCTGGCGGAAAAGGGGCCGCGGCTTGTCCCTTCGTGCCTGGTAATCGTGCAGCGGAGCCGCCACAGGCCGATTCGGGAGGTGCCGGAAGCCTTGGAGGTCTTCGATTCTCGGAGGATCGGAGAGAGCGTTCTCGACTTCTTGCGGAGGAGACCTGTGTAGATGGCTGTGGCGATGTATGCAGGGAGTTTTGACCCGGTAACGAATGGCCATGTTGACATCATCCAGCGGGCGGCAACCCTCTTTGATCGTCTGGTAGTGGCCGTGGCGGTCAACCCGGACAAGGCGCCGCTCTTTACTCTGGAGGAACGAGTGCAGATGGTGAGGCAGGCCTGCGCGGGGATGAAGAATGTCGAAGTCCGGCCCATGCCGAAGGGCCTGCTGGTGGACTCTGCGGTGGCAGTTGGCGCGGATGTAATTGTGAGAGGGCTGCGGGCGGTGTCGGATTTCGACTATGAACTTCAATTGGCCTCGATGAATCGCAACCTGCGCCCGGAGATGGAGACGGTCTTTTTCATGACCGGCCCGGAGCACTATTTTCTCAGTTCCAGCATAGTCAAACAGATTGCCCGATTGGGAGGAGAGGTATCGGCCTTTGTGCCTTCCCATGTAGAGCGGAAATTGCAGGAGCGATTCGGGCGCGGTGAAACGGCCCAAGAGAGGGGGAATCCAACATAGACATCCTGAAACTGCTGGAGGAACTGGAGAATATTGCGGATGCGATTTCCCGGCGTCTCTGGAAATGGGTGTCGGGGAAGGAACTGGATCGGCTTTTCGCCCTCATTAACCGGATTCGGGCTGCTCTGCCGGAAGAGGTGGACCGGGCCAGCCGGATTACGGGGGAAAGCGAGAAGATACTGGCCGGCGCCCGCCACGAGGCCGAAGAGGCAAGAAATGCGGCCCGAAAGGAGGCCGAGGTAATGACCGCCTCGGCGGAAATGGAAGTGGAGAGGATTGTGGCCGAGGCGCGCGCCGAATCAGAGCAGATCGTTCTGGAAGCGAAGGAACAGGCGGCGCTCTTGGTTTCCAGTGATGAGGTGACGCGCCAGGCAAGCGAACAGGCGGAGCAGATTCTTGCCCGCGCCCAACAGGAGGCGACCGAGGTGCGCCGCCAGTGCGATGAATATGCGAAAAAGATCTTCGCCAATCTCGAGGACTACACCGCCAAGGTCCTGGGCCATGTTCGCAGCAGCCGGGAAAGGCTGGAGGGGGCAGTCTCTTCTCTCTCTTCAGCCAGGCAGAAATAGGCGGGAGGTCAGAGTCCAGGGTCGAGGTCGAGAAGCAGTTCAAGAATCAGCAGCGCTCTCTCAATAATCTAAAGAATCCGCAGAAGTTGCAGATTTCGCAGAGGCATCTCCGCCATGAGTCTGGCGGAGATGATCTCCGTAACGCCGCTTTTGAAATGGCTTTTGGAGCCCACCGGGTCCGGAAGCGTCGGAGGCAGACAAGACATGTCCATTATGGGAATGAGGCGAAAGTTCGCCCGCCATCTCAAAACCATCCTCTGGATCATCCTGGCGACATTCGTTATCGGCATTCCTATGACTATGTACTACGGGCGATTTCCATCGTTCGGTCCGCGCCAAACCACGACCCAGCAGGCTCAGGAAGACGTGGTCGCGGCTGTCGGCAAAGACAACATCACCCGCTCGCAACTGGATGCTGTCTATGGCTTATTGCTTCAGCAGCAGGCGACCTCCGGCGCCTCCGTTTGGGGCTCCCAAGGAGTTCCTTTGGCCGCGATACTGCAGGTGCGCTACCAGGCGCTGGGAGAACTTGCCAGCAGTGCGGCGCTGGCTCAGGAGGCTCGCAAGCGCGGCCTTCAGGCGAGTGATGACGAGGTCCGCGCCCGCATAGAGCAAGACACAGATGCCTTCATAAAGCAGTTGCAGAAGAGCGCGCAAGAAACCAAGCGCGACCCGCGGGAAGCCTATCGCGATTTTATGGCCTCTAAAGGCACCAGCCGCAGCCGGGTGAGTGAAGGGGAATTCCGCGGCTGGTTGATTGACCTCATCAACAAGAAGGAGAAAGAGAACCTTCGACGCCTCATACTCACAGATAAACTTCAGGCCGGCATGCTCGCTTCTATCCGGGTGAGTGATGCGGATTTGATGGCAAGTTATGATGAGGTGAAGATGACGCCTATCGTCATCTCCTTCTCCGGACTCGCCAAGCGCACCGAGGCAGAGGCGAAGAAGCGCACCGAGGAGACTTATTCCCGCCTCAAGAAGGGAGCCAATTTCGCGGCCCTTGCGAAAAGCACGTCGGACCTTCCGCCGAGCACCCAGAGCACAGCCTTCAAGGATTGGCTGCCCCGCCCGCTGATACGGGCATATTTCGGAGAAGAGGCCGAGACCGCGCTCTTTGGATTAAAGCCCGGAGAGTTCACCGCCCCCGTCAAGACGCCCATGGCTTATGTCATCTTCAGGCTGGAGGCGAAGCGCCGCCAGTTGCCTGCTGATTTCGCAAAGAAGAAGGAAGACCAGAGAAAACAGCTTCTCGCCCAGCGCCAGCAAGAAGCCTGGGCAAAAGCGGCCGGCGACATCGTCAAACGGCTGAAGCTCGAGCCGCGCACTCCGGAAATTGCAGGCCTGAAGGCCCTTTCCGAAGGCAAGCAGGCGCCGGCGATGAAAGATTTAGAGAGGGCCTGTGAGACCCCAGAGGGAATTCCGGGCGAGGTCGTATCTGCCATCTGTTATGTGCTTGGTCAGTATCATGTGGAGCGCAAGGAATGGGAAAAGGCGAAGGAGAAATTCGATGCTTCTCTTTCTCCCCCCGGAGATATAGCCCGGGGAGTCATCAGCGGGTATCCCGAGGATATCTACCTGGCGCTGGGCAAGGTCGCCCTGGAAGAGAAGAAGACCGCTGAAGCCCTGGAGTATTTCGCCCAGGCCGACACCAGCGATAATTTCATGATCCATACCCGCCTCCTGGACATCTATGAAAAGATGGGACGCAAGGACGAGCTGAAGAGAGAAAAGGAATGGCTTGTGGAATATCGCCAAGTCCTCGAGCAGGAACGACAGGAGGCCGCGAAAGAGGCCGCACAACGACCGGGCCCCGAGAAAGCGCTTCCGACACAACAACCCTCGAAGGAAAGTCCCTCGCCAGCACCGCCGCCGGCGGTCCAGAAGAAAGCCGTCCGGTAGGCCGCGGCGCTGCCTTGAGCAAGAAGACCGAAGCATTAATCCCAGATACAAGTCCGCCTCAAAAGACGATGACAGAGGTTGTGCACAGATGGCTGAAGTGAAAGAAATCCTGGAGCAGGCCGACCAGCGCATTCAAGAGCATCGCACTGCCGAACTTGCCATACGCGTTGTGGACAGGGACGGCAATCCCGTGCCGGGCGCAGAAGTCAAGGTCCGACAGACCCGCCATGATTTCCTCTTCGGCTGCAATATCTTTCGCTGGTGGCGCGGAACCGATGAGGAGATAGCCGCATACCGCGCCCGGTGGGAGGCGCTCTTCAATTACGCCACCCTCCCCTTCTACTGGCGCCGTTTCGAACCCGAACGCGGCCAGGCCATCCACGAGTTGATGGGCCGGATAATTGACTGGTGCATCGAGCGCAATGTCGCCAGAAAGGGGCACCCGCTGATTTGGAATCACGACGCCTCAAGCCCCGAGTGGCTTCCCGATGATCCCAAGGAGATTCTCGCTTTCTGCGATGCCCGGGTCGCCGAAGAAGTCGCGCGCTACAAGGGCCGGATTGACACCTGGGATGTGACCAATGAGGCGACCGACTGCTTTCGCAAGGAATCCGTTGACAAGCTTCCCTACCGCGGCGCGGTTACAAAGGCCTGGCAGGAATACGGGAAGGTCCCCTTCGCCAAGAGGTTTTTCCATATCGCGCGTCAGGCGAATCCCAATGCCACCCTTCTCATCAATGACTACCGCAAAGATGCGGCCTATGAACGGCTGATCGAGCAACTCGTGGATGACGAGGGCAAGCCGGTCTATGATGCGATCGGCATTCAATCCCACATGCACGGATATTATTGGGGAGCGGAGAAGACCTGGCAAAGCTGCGAGCGTTTTGCCGGATTCGGCAAACCCCTCCATTTCACAGAGACAACGCTCATTTCCGGCCCGCCCAGGAAGGCGACAGAGATTGACTGGAGGGGGCAGGCCCCCGACTGGAACAGCGCGCCTGCAGGAGAGAAGCGCCAGGCCGAGCACGTGGAGGAGTTCTACCGGCTGCTCTTCTCCCACCCGGCTGCAGGGGCGATCAGTTGGTTCGATTTGCCGGACGGCTGCTGGCTGGGCGCGCCGGGAGGCTTGATAAGAAAAGACTACTCCCCCAAGCCGGCCTACGAAGTGCTCATGCGCCTTGTCAAGGGGGAATGGTGGACTCAGGCCTCGGCTGCGACAGACCGCGGAGGCGGCTGTGCAGTGCGAGCCTTCTACGGTGATTATGAGATAGGAGTCCGTGCCAATAGGAAAGAGGCCGCCGCCAAATTTCACCTGACAAAAGGCGGGGAGCGCTCGCTTCTTGTGGAAATCTAGGAGCGAACTGTAGAATACTGTTAAGAAGATTCACTGGCAAGAAGAGGCAGGCAGATGGAGGATAAGATTACCAGAAAAGAGTTTTTGCGCCTCGCGGCTGGAAGCGCGATTGCTCTCGGACTCGGCAAGTTCGGACTGGGGAGCGAATTGGCAGGACTGGCGGAGGCCGCCTCGCGACCCACGCTGGTGGTGGCCAGAAACCAGTCTCCGGCGGCGATGGTGAGGGCTGCGATTGGCGGCCTGGGCGGGATGAAGCGCTTCCTCCGGCCCGGCGGGAGCGTTGTGGTGAAGCCCAACGCCGCCTGGCAAAGGACCCCGGCGCAGGCCGCGAACACCAATCCGGAGATTGTCGCCGAGGTGGTGCGCCTGTGTAAGCAGGCGGGGGCGCGCCTGGTGAAGGTAATGGACCATCCTTGTGATACGCCGGCGGAATTGACCTTCTCCGTCAATGGGATAAAGAAGGCCGTGGAAAGCGCCGGAGGAATAATGATAAGCGGGGCCTCGCCTTCGCTCTATCAGCCTATCCGGCTTCCACGGGGCAAAGCGCTCCGGTCGAGCCAGGTGCTCAAGGAGGTAATGGAGGCCGACCTATTCATAAATCTCCCCATCGCCAAAGTCCACAACGCCGTCCCCCTCACCCTGGGGTTGAAGAATCTCATGGGGGTGGCCCTGGACCGCGATCCCTGGCACGATTCCCCCGATTTGAACCAGGCAATTGCAGATTACGCCACCGCAGTCAGGCCGCATCTCACCATCATGGATGCGGTGCGAGTGCTGCTTTCCAACGGCCCCAAGGGTCCGGGCAAGACCAAGGATATGAATATGGTGATCGCCGGCACCGACCCGGTGGCGGTTGACGCCTTCACTGCCAAGACCGTCTTCGAGATGGATCCAGGGTATGTCAAATACATCGTCTTCGCCAATGCCGCCGGACTGGGGGAGATGGATCTCGGCAAAATGACTGTGAAGAGCGTGTCCTAGCGGTCAGCTGCAAGATCGCGGGTCCTATTTCCATGCCCAGACCACATAACCAGGCGCGGAATATTCGTCGGGCTGTCCAGGCGTCTTTCTTTCTTTTCTTTCTATATCTTCTCGGCCGGACGGTCTTTCCCGCGGAAAGCCCTATTCCGCTTGACCTCTTCCTGCGCGCCGACCCTCTGATTGCCCTTTCCACCGCGCTCTCACTGCGGAAGGTCACCGCTTCCCTTGTCCTTTTCGCTTTGCCAATAGTCTTCCTCACCCTGTTCTTTGGCAGAGCCTTTTGCGGCTGGATCTGTCCCCTGGGCGCCGCCCTCGACCTTTCCGAGAAGATCTTTCGTTGGCGACGCCCTCGCCAGGAGAGGCGCCAGCCGGATCGCTGCCCTCGGCTTCGCCGCTTGAAGTTCTATCTTCTCCTGGGGCTGCTGGTAACCGCGCTCTTCATCGCCGACTTCCGCTCAGGACAAGGAGTGGGCCTGCGTTCGAGCCTGGGACTTTCCTTGGTCTATCTCTTTGATCCCATAGCAACAATTACCCGTTCCCTTGTTCTGGGCCTGGTTGCCCCTCTCCAAAGTCTGTTGGTAATGTTACACGCGGATCAAGGGCTCGCATATCTCGCGGCAAGCAATTTCCTCCTCGAACACCAGTCTCTGAGGAACGCACTCACTGCTTTCCAGAAGGCTTTGGCCGTATGGGTTGACTATCCCGGCAGCAGGCCGGAGGCGATCTTCTTTCGTTTCGCCCCGATCGCATTTTTCATCTTTGCCGCCATCATCGCCCTCAGCAGCCTCACCCGCCGCTTCTGGTGCCGGTATATCTGTCCGCTTGGGGCCTTGCTGGCGCTCCTCTCTCGCTGGGCACCGGTGAAAAAGCGCGTAGGGCCGGCCTGCAATGATTGCGGACTGTGCATTCGTTCCTGCCGCATGTCTGCAATCAGCGAAGACCCGCACATCTACCGCGCCGGCGAATGTGTGACCTGTCACGAATGTATCAGCATCTGTCCCACAGGAGCCATTTCCTATCTTCCTGCCAAGGCGAATCTCTCCGCGGAGCCGCCCCTGGATTTGTCCCGACGCCGGCTGGTTCAGGCGGCGGGCCTGGGCGTCGCCTCGCTCCTCTTGTTGAAGGCCGATTGGGGGGCCAAGAAGAACCAGTCAGGAAAACTGAAGACTTCGGCCGCGGGTCTCATCCGTCCTCCCGGCGCGCTGCCGGAGGAGCAGTTCGTAACCGCCTGTGTGCGGTGCGCGGAATGTATGAAGATCTGCCCTACAAACGGCCTGCAACCGGCCTTTGCTGAGGGAGGCCTGGAGGCAATTGCCACTCCTCTTCTCGTTCCCAAGATGGGCCCCTGCACCCAGTTCTGCGTCTCCTGCGGACGGGTCTGTCCCACAGGCGCGATCCAACCCTTTACTGTGGAGGAAAAGAGTTGGCTCTACCTGGGCACCGCGGTTATTGACCACAACCTCTGCATCGCCTGGGCGCAGGACAAGGTCTGTTCCATCTGTGATGAGGCCTGTTCTTACAACGCCATTGATCAGAAGGAGCCGGGGCTGCCGACGGGGGTGAGGCCGGTGGTGAATGAGAAGAAGTGCGTTGGCTGCGGGCTGTGTGAGAAGTCTTGTCCGCTCGCTCCAGAGGCGGCCATTCGCGTCCATTCCTTCGGGGACAAGCGCTCCCTGGGCCGGCAGGAACAGAAAGAGTTCTTCCTGCTCAACAGCCAGGAAAAAGGGGCCGAGCGCCCCGCGCCGCTTCCTCTCTAGAAGGGGCGGCTTACCTTTTCTGCGTAAAGGGCAAGTTCAATCGTTTTTTCCGCCTCTTCTGCGAGATCGCGGGCAGCGCGCTTGTGGAAGGCGGCGTCTCCCGCGGTCACTTTGATTACCATCTCCCCCCGAGCCAAAACGACCGCCTCCTGCCCCTTATCCTCCATCCGAAGGTCAACCAATTGTATCCCCCCTCTCAGCGCGCGCTGCAGAGAATCGGCATAGGCTTGCGCACGGCTGAGGGGTGAGCCGCCGTTATTTTCCTGTGCGGGAGCAAATACCCGTTTGCCGTTGAGCGTGACCTCCGCAATGGTTCGTCCCTCTATTTCAAGCGGCTTTGCCTCCACTTTGAAGCGTTCGGTCACTTGTCTTCTCTGCGCCGCAATATCCACCCCCATCTTTTCCAGCAGAGCCTCCACGGCGTGGGCGCGCTCTCTGGCGAGGGGGTGAGTGTCTGCCGTAGTGAGGAGATCCGGGCGCCAGCGGCTCTCCTCCATGGAAGCAAGCCCCTCCAAAACCGTCAGCAGCGCAACCGGCTTGTACTGCGTCCTGGAGAGATAGACGAGGGCATGCTGGTCGGCTTCCATCTCCGCCTTGCGACCATAGTGGTTGAGGGCTCCCTGCTGAATCTGCGCGGTCATAAGGGCCACCTCGCCCCGGTTGGAGAGAATGCCCGCGAGGATGCCGGCCATTACCCCCAGGTCCGCCCGGTTCGCCCGCTCCTGCTGCTGGAGGGCGTGGCGAAGGGCATTGTGGGCGATTTCGTGGGCAAGGATGGCGGCCAGTTCGTCTTCGCTCTCCACGGCCGCCAGGGCCCCCTCTGTTATGTAGATTCTGCCTCCCGGCAGAGAAACGGCATTGATCGCCTTTGAGGCCACCACTTTGACCGAATAGTGCACCTCCGGCCTTTCGGTGTGGGCGGCTATTTCGTTTGCGATCCGCTCCAGTCGAGCCAGATCGGGGTGATTTGGGATAGGCTTGAGGCTCTTCTCCAGTTCCGCGGCGGCCTTTTCGCCGATTTTCTCCTCTTCCGTCCGCACGGGCGCCTTGGGCGCGGCCGTTCCAGGCTCCTGCGCCGGCGCCGCCGCGGCGAGCCCCATTGCCATGACCCAATAGAGGACAAGAAGGAGACCAAACCGCCTCAACATTGTGCAACCCCAATCCTTCTTAATCGTCATTACCAGTATAGCACTGCCTTCGGCGGCCGGTCATGTCGGATATTGTCACAAAGAATTAGACAGCACTGTGACCTGGAGGTTCCGCCAAGCGATATTTTGCCCATCAAATTGGGTAGATTTATGGAAAAAGAAGACGGGACTTTTGAGCGGAGAGGCCTAACTGCGGCTCAAAAATAGGTCCGGCAGGCTCGGAGAATACCCTTCCTAACAAGGGGAGATTAAGATGGAAATTCGGGACGAACATCTTGCCTGGCTGAGAGCAGAGGCTCGGAGAAAGTACCAGGTAATGATTGATTATATAAAGGACCAGGTGGGTCAGGGCTCTGAATATATCAATGACCTGGTAAAGGTTGTCGTCTCCGAGAAAGGCTGCTATTACGAATTCCGCGAAATGCCGGAGGAGTTCTCCGGCGCGGTCGGCTCGGGCTTCAAGTACGAGTTCATCGGCTCCTCCAAGGCGCTGGAGGTCTTGGCGAGACTCCAGGAGATGGTGGAAGACGCGGATGAGATAAACACCCGGGAGCTGGCCCTGCTGGTGGTTTACAGCCGTGACGGGCTCTACAATCGGGACGAGACCTACATCTACCACAATGGTTTGGATGCCGATGCGGAAGAGCCCGTGGAGCCGGTCATATCGGGTCGCCTGCGGCCCGGCGTGGTTCCGCTGTTCTTCAAGATCAAGGTGGACAGCGATCTCGCCCTTCCGCTGCTTGGCGCCCGAAGGGGAGTGATGTTCTTTGTGGCCAACCTGACCGACCAGCATCTGCTGGTGAGCATCCCCCACGAGGGAGCCGGCGTCACGGATCTCAGCCAGGTTCCGGCAAGCGAATTAGTGCACTGATAGAATTCGGGCTGTCTCTTTCCTCGCTGCGAAAGAAGATGGGCAGGCCAAGCGAAGTCGAGGCCTGCCCATCGCCATTTTCCCCTCTGCTCTCCACTTGCCGGCTTTTCAGCGAGGGGGATTGTTCTCCGGTCTTGCTTTCTTCGGAGATTGGCTGCCGCCCGGGCGGGCTGAGGAGGGGTCCTGGCGGCGGTCCTGGACATAGATGCTCCCGGGCACCACTTTGGCATAGGCCTTTATCTCCGCGGCGATTTCGCTGAGATGAAGGTAACCCGAGATGCGCCGGTGCTGATTGCTCACCCCGGCAATGGAAAGCGTCATGATCGGGAAGTTAGCCTCGTTGCCGCGTCGGTCTCGAGTCACAAGGTATCCTCGGCTTCGTTCCGGCTCGGCATATAATGTAGGGGCAATGCGGCCGAACTCCTTCAGCAGGACTTCGGCGATCTGGTTGGCTCGCTCCGGCGCGGTGAGGATGCCAAAATCGTCGCCTCCGATGTGCACGCAGAAATCCGCATCTTTTCCGTGCTGTGCGACGGCCGCTTTCACTTGCCCTGCAAGCGCCTTTATGGCCTCATCCCCCCTGGCGAAGCCGTAGTGGTCGTTGTAGGCTTTGAAATTGTCCAGGTCGAGGTAGAGGAAAGCAAAGGCTTCTTTCCGGCTGACCCGGCGCTCCACCTCGGTGCGTAATAGGCCGACACCCGGCAGGCCTGTAAGAGGATTCGCCGGCTCCTTCGCCTGGGCCTCCAGCAGCGCCCGGGCGAGTTGGAGAACGAGTTTTCCGGGTTTGGAGGGATCGAGCGGGCCGGGAAGGTTAATGTGGCTTTGGCCTGGCGCGCCGGCCGGGGTCTCGGGATGGATGAGTATGACCACATCCTCCCTCCCTTGGCGGCGAAGTTCTTCTGCGAGCCAACGGGCGCGGCCCTCATTTTCCACCACGGTGATGAGGTCGGGGTGCAGGCGTTTCAGCGTTTCCGCGGCAGTGTGGCAGGCGAGCGACCAATCCGACTCTCCGGCCACCTCAACGCGGAAGCGCACCACCCTGGCGCGCCCCTTCTCCACTACTAGAATGGCAATGGATTCCATCTTCTGATTCCCATATTCCACATTCCCGACTGCCACCTCCTCACCGCCACATCTTCGGCGTTGACGGAGCGCAGCCTTTTCTGCTATTTTTCCCTAAAGGAAGGAGGCGCCTGGATGAGCCCGCGCCGCTCAAGGACGGCTTTTCTGCTCTTCATGATCCTCATCCTGATCCTGGCCATCTGGCTCGTGTATGCCTATTTCCTGCGTCCTCCGACAAGGGCGGCCGCCCGGGAGCGAGCCTCCAGGGCCGTGGCAATGGCTTGTTTGCCGGAATAGCAGGCGGGTCACAGTCTCACCGCCTCAAAAAAGAGGCGCTTCCCGCGCCCGTAATAGATTGCAGGAGGAAAAGAGTGGACAAGGAGATCCCGGCAGTTTACTGCAACCTGGTTCAAATAATGCACGCGGGGATTGAATTCCTACTGGATTTCAAGCGACTTGGGCCGGAAGCATTGACCCCGGCAGATGCCCCTACCCAGGTGAGAGTCGTAATGCATCCGGCGGTGGTGAAATCTTTCCGCGATGCCCTGGCGGACAACATCAAAAAGTACGAAGAAAAATTCGGGGAAATTCCTCCTCCGCCGCAGCCTTCCCCTCAGCACGAGCAAACCCTGCACTGAAAACCGCTCCCCGCGGCCCACGGCAGGGGAGGCCGGGCCTCCTCCGGCGGAGCCGCTCATCCGTGCCAAGCGGGCAGGCGCCGCGATCAGCCAACAGTTATGACGGCGTTGCGTGTGCCGAAAGAATTCCTCCGGCTCTCCGCGGCGGGGTCCTCTCTCCACTCTCCGTCAACAATGAACTTATATTCATAGCTCCCCGGAGCCAGCGACAAGGAGGTGGAGAAGACTGCGGACCTGCCGGGCTTTTTCGTCATCTTCCTCGCGCTTGCCTCCCAGTCGGTAAAATCGCCGGCCAGCAAGACCTTCTTTGCTCCGGGCGCGTCGATTTGGAAGGTGACTTTTCTCTTCATCTTGCCCCCTTGGAAGAAGAGTGTGAACCTTGCCGTCACTTGTTGGAAGAAGAGGTTTGCTCCTCGTCCCTTGAAGAGACTTCTTCTCCCGCGCCGGAAATGGACTTCTTGAACTCCCGCAGGCTCTGGCCAACCGCCTTGCCCAGTTCCGGCAGCCTCTTTGCGCCGAATAAGAGCAGAGCAATCAGCACAAGGAAGGCGATCTCCGACGGGCCCAAGGTCTGAAAGAATAGTAGAGGCATCCTTTTCTCCGCGCGATCCGTGGCTTTCTGGCTCTCCCAGTCAACAGATTATACCTTGTGCGCCCTCTCTGGCAATATCTTTCTGGTGATCATTTGTTCGGAGGGGACACGATGACCGGGCTGAAATTAGAACCGCACAAACCTGCCTTGCCCGGCGAAGCGATCCTTGCGCCTGCTACTCATAGTTTATCGCAATCATGGCAAGGACAGGGATCTGTTTCAGGTCAAACTCCGCGCAGTTTCCCTCGCGAAGGCGGAAATCGAGCGGACTCCGGTCGGGCAGAAGCAACACCTCTTTGGGTCTCATCCCGTCTCGCAGGCGGGCTCGGACTACGAGGTCCACAGGCACGTTCGGCAACTCCGCCTGGTTGACCACCACGCTCAAGATGGCTCTGCTATTCTCTCTCTGGTCGAAGCAGGTGATTTCCACGGAAGGATGCGCCTCGGCCTCGAAGCAGGGAGGCCTGCGCAGCAGGCTGCGGATGAGGGCCGAGAAAACTCGTTCATTCACCTCCTGCTCCACTCCTTCGAAGGCGATGGCGCAGTAAACTGCAGTCCCTTCCCCAAACGAGTTTCGAGTCAACACCGGAGCGCTGCTCATCGGGCCGGGGGGATTGCTGTGAATTGAAGCAAAATTACCCCAGATATTCCCCTCTTCAGGATCGGTCCAGGGAAGGGTGCGGGTGGCAAGGACTTGCGCGCTTACAGGTTTCACGGCAAGGCAAAGCCCGTTGTGTATCATGTAATCCTGGGGGGCGAGCATTTCTCGAAGCGGGGCTTCCGTTGGTGTGATGAAACTCAACCGGCCTTCTGCTTCACCCTCCAGAGAAACCCCGAAAAGATCAGACAGTAGAAAGTCGGAGAGTTCCCGCCCGGAGGTGTGACGCGATGAGGAGCGGCCGCTGGCATATAACCCGCCGCCGGAGCGGACGAACTCCCGGATGGCCTCCGCCTCCTCTTCCTCCATGAGCAGCACATCGGGCAGCACGATGACCTGATAAGAGTTCAGTTCCTTGAGGTTTCGGTGCGTAACAACGCCAAATGGCAGATGCGCCCGCTGCAGCGCTCGGCAGGCTCCCCGAAGGGCCCGAAGGTGGGGCATTTCACCCGGCTCAGAGTTGTTCGGATGGAACTTGCACTCCTGGGAAAAATAGACTCCCACATCGGCCCGCAATTCGCCTCCCAGGAATGGCTCGTATTTCTCCGTCTCCGCAAATACCCGGCCGATCAAATCATAAACCGCTTCGTTCTGCGTCCCGTCCGGATTGATTGCATCAATAAAGACAAAGGGCGCCGCGTGCGCCAGCGCCATGGCCGCCTGGGCCTGCAGCCGCTCCTTTGATTTCAAGGTGACATGATCGAAGAGGCTGACATTGGCGGTGGTCATGAATTCGAAACTGTGCTCTTTGGAGATGGCGTAGTAGGCCTTGCAGGCAATGGACTGTTGAATGGAATCGCCGTAAAAGTCGCCGCTCAGGTAATCACAGTAATCAGCCAGGCCAA
>Ga0299915_10001738_pt1 | contig 16027 bp, 15 predicted proteins | sample RVTome_13_FD_200263 | JGI IMG/M metagenome (GOLD analysis project Ga0299915, IMG submission 200263) | Soil microbial communities from uranium-contaminated site in the Upper Colorado River Basin, Wyoming, United States - RVT92D227 (version 2) ... | reverse complement strand
CCCTGGAAAGGGCGCGCCGCGAGGACAAGCCCATCCTGCTGTCGATCGGCTATTCGGCTTGCCACTGGTGCCACGTGATGGCGCACGACTGCTTCGAGGACGAAGAGGTGGCGGCGGTGATGAACCGCCTGTTCGTGAATATAAAAGTCGACCGCGAGGAGCGCCCTGACCTCGACCAGATCTACCAGGCCGCGCACCAGCTGTTGACCCAGCGCGGCGGCGGCTGGCCGCTGACGGTGTTTTTGACGCCCGACCAGACGCCGTTCTTCGCCGGCACCTATTTTCCCAAGACGCCGCGCTACCAGCTGCCGGGCTTCATCGCCCTGATGGAGAACGTCGCCCGCGCCTGGCAGGAGCAGCGCAGCGAAGTGCTGGCGCAGAACGCAGCGGTGCGCGGCATGCTTGCCCGCCAGCAGCCGGCGCCCGGCCAGCAGCCCGCCTTGACCGACGCGCCGCTGGCCGCAGCGGTGCGCGATCTGGCGCAGGCCTTCGATCCGGTATGGGGCGGGTTTTCTCGTGCGCCCAAGTTCCCGCGCCCGGGCGAGCTGTTCTTCCTGCTGCGGCAAGCCCAGCGCGGCAACGCGCAGGCGCGCGAGATGGCGCTGTTCTCGCTGAGAAAAATGGCGTCGGGCGGGATGGTCGACCAGATCGGCGGCGGCTTCTGCCGCTACTCGGTCGATGAACAGTGGGCGATCCCGCACTTCGAGAAGATGCTCTACGACAACGGCCCGCTGCTGCACCTGTATGCCGACGCCTGGGCGTTGAGCGGCGAGACGCTCTTCAAGGACACCGCCGAGGGCATCGTCGACTGGCTGCTGCGCGAGATGCGCGCGCCGCAAGGTGGTTTCTATTCCGCGCTCGACGCCGACAGCGAAGGCCACGAAGGCAGGTTCTACGTGTGGACGCCGGACCAGGTGCGCGCGCAGCTCTCCGCCGAGGAATACGCGGTGGCCGCGCCGGCGTATGGCTTCGATCTCCCGCCGAACTTCGAGAACGCGAGCTGGAACCCCATCCTCGCACGCCCGTTGAGCGAAGTCGCCGCCGAACTGGGGCTGCCTGAAAGCGAAGCAGCGGCACGCCTGAAAAGCGCACGCCACAAGCTCTTCGCCGCGCGCGAAACCCGCGTGCATCCCGGGCGTGACGACAAGCAGCTCACCAGCTGGAACGCGCTGATGATCGCCGGGCTGGCGCACGCCGGGCGGGTCATGAACCGCCCCGACTGGGTCGCCGAGGCACAGGCCGCAGTCGATTTTTTGCAGCGGAACCTGTGGCGAGACGGGCGGCTCTTCGCCAGCTACAAGCACGGCGCGGCACGCCTCAACGCCTATCTTGACGACTACGCTTTCCTGCTCGACGCGCTGCTGGAAACCCTGCAGGCCGGCTACCGCGAGCACGACATGGCATGGGCGCGGGAACTTGCCGAGGTCTTGCTGACGCATTTCGAGGATGCGGATGCAGGCGGCTTCTTCTTCACCAGCCACGACCACGAAGCGCTCATCACGCGCCCCAAGCCCGGTTACGACAACGCCACGCCATCCGGCAACGGCGTCGCCGCTTTTGCCCTGCAGCGGCTTGGCTATCTCTTGGGCGAGCCGCGCTATCTGGCGGCCGCCGCGCGCTGCCTGCACCTGTTCCACGCGCACCTCGTCCAGCAGCCGGTCGCGTATCCCACGCTCTTGGCCGTGCTGGACGAGGCGCTGGTGCCGCCGCGGGTGATCCTGCTGCGCGGCCCGGCGGGCGCGCTCAACGAATGGATGACGGCGCTGGGTCCGAAGCTGGGTGCGCGCGACCTGGTACTGGCCTTGCCCAACGGCCTCAACCTGCCGGCCGCGCTGGCCAAGCCCGATTCGGACCGTCCGACTGCCTGGATCTGCAGCGGCACGGCGTGCCAGCCGCCCATCGACGACCTGTCCGGATTGCTCAATTGAATCGGCTTATCAGCATTTGCTACTAGGGCGTGTTAACACTAATTTCACGCCCGCGACGAGGCCGATTCGGGATGCAGCCCGCGAAGCGAGGCGCGCCGCAGTGTCGTTCACTGCAAGCGGTTCGCGACAAAGGGATGCGCCCAAATCGGTCCGTCCCTTCGGGTTGCTGCGAGAAAGCGCGTCTGCGGCGTTGCGCCGCTTGGCAAGGGAAGGCCCTTGCCTGCGCGCCGCGCCTTGCATCCATCGCTTTCTCGCAGCAACGCGGACGCGAAATTAGTGTTAACACGCCCTAGGAACCCGCGACGGCGCCTGCTATCAAAAAAGCAGTCTATCCGTCATCGGGAGCCATCATGAGCACTCACACCGGACACCCGGTTTTCCACCCGCGGGCCGCGAGCATGAACCTGCCGGGCATCCGCAGCGTGACATTCGATCAACCGCTTCACTGGTTGCGCGCCGGCGCGCAGGACATGGTGAAGGCCTGGCCGCTGAGCCTGTTCTACGGCATCGTGTTTGCCCTGCTTGGCTACGGTCTGGTGCATGCCGCGGGGAACCGGCCGCACCTGGCGATGGCGCTGACCTCCGGCTTCCTGTTCGTCGCGCCGCTGCTGGCGATTGTGTTCTATTGCGTGAGCCATCGCCTTGAGCACCATCACAAGCTGCCCAAGCTGTGGGTTCCCCTGCTGTCGTGGCGCGCCAATCCCGCCTCGCTCGGGCTGTTTGCGCTGATGCTGGTGTTCGTGCTTACGGTGTGGGAGCGCATCTCGGCCATTCTGGTCGGCCTGTTTCTCAGCGGATCGGGCATCGCCGGCCTCTCTGATCTGCTGACGCTGAGTGCGATACGGCAGCACACCGATTTCGTGCTGGCCTACCTGGCCTTCGGCGGCGTGCTGGCGCTGATGGTGTTCAGCCTGTCGGTGGTTTCGCTGCCGATGCTGCTGCATCGCAAGGTCGATTTCGCCACTGCGCTGGTCACCAGTTTCATGGCGACCCGCCTCAATTTCCCGGTGATGCTGCTGTGGGGCGCGCTGATTGCCGCCTTGATTGCGGTCGGGATGGCGACCGACTTCATCGCCATGGTGGTGATCTTCCCCTGGCTGGGGCACGCCAGCTGGCACGCCTACCGCGAACTGATCGAGCGCGAATAGGGCGAACAACAAAGTGCTACGGGGACTGGTAGCAAAAAACCAAGTACTGATATTGCGTGGGCAGGGTTTTCCCTTAATATTGCATGCGTGCAGAAATGCTTGATCAACCCGACCCCACGGAGATATTTGTGATGATGAAACTGATGATGACCGCGGCTTCCGCTGCACTGCTGGCCCTGTCTGGCGCGGCTTCGGCCGACCAGGCGCTGGCCCAGAAGAATGCCTGCATGTCCTGCCACGGCGTCGACAAGAAAATCGTCGGCCCCGCCTTCAAGGAAGTGGCCAAGAAGTACCAAGGCGACAAGACCGCGCGTGACACGCTGATTGCCAAGGTGAAAACCGGCGGCAAAGGCGTGTGGGGCCCGATCCCCATGCCGCCGAGCCCGCAGGTCAAGCCCGAAGATGCCGCCAAGATCATCGACTGGGTGCTGAGCCTGAAGTAATCTGAACGCAGCATCAAGCAAAGGCCGACGTACGCGTCGGCCTTTGTCGTTTCTGGCGGCCCGTTTTCGCCGCAAGTTTGTTATTGTTGCGGCCAATAACAATTGCAGGAGGAACAGGTGGCGATCCATCCTTACTTTTTCGTCGTGGCCGCAGGGCTGTTTCCGCAACTCGCGCTGGCAGCCGAGCCCGGTCGCATCGACACCTTCTTCGGCAGCCTCAACGGCTACCTCGCCAGCGTCATTTTCTACGACGTCTTTCCCGGCGAGCCGGTCATGCCCTTCATCGTCGCCTGGCTGATCGTTGCCGCGGTCTACCTCACCTTCCGCTTCAGTTTCGTCAACCTGCGCATGATGGGGCACGCGTTTGCCGTACTGCGCGGCAAATACCACACCGCCGACGACAAGGGCGAAGTCAGCTCGTTCCAGGCGCTCACCACCGCGCTGTCGGCCACAGTGGGGCTGGGAAACATCGCAGGCGTAGCGATCGCGATTTCCATCGGTGGGCCGGGCGCCACGTTCTGGATGATCGTGGCCGGCTTCCTCGGCATGACCACCAAGTTCACCGAAGCCACGCTGGCGCAGCGCTACCGCGAAGTGCGCCCGGACGGCCACATCATGGGCGGGGCGATGGAATACCTGTCCAAGGGCTTCGCCGAATTCAACCTGCCGCGCACCGGCAAGGTGCTGGCCGGGATGTTCGCCGTGTTCACCGTGCTGGGCTCGTTCGGCGCAGGCAGCGCGTTCCAGGTGAGCCAGTCGCTCGGCGCGGTGCAGGAGCAGATTCCTTTCTTCAACGACACGCCGATCGCCTACGGCCTCATCATCGCGGTGGCGGTCGGGGTGGTCATCATCGGCGGCCTGCGCCGCATCGCCCACGTCGCCGAGGCGGTGGTGCCGAGCATGATCCTGATCTACCTGGCGGCTTGCCTGTGGATCGTCATCGGCAACGCCGAACACGTCCCGCAGGCACTGACGAAAATCGTCACCGAAGCCTTCTCGCCGATCGCGGTGGCGGGCGGCATGGTGGGGGCGCTGGTGCAGGGCTTCAAGCGCGCGGTGTTCTCCAGCGAGGCGGGTCTGGGGTCGGCGGCCATCGTGCACTCGACCGCGTCGGTCAAATACCCGATCCGCCAGGGCATGGTCGCGCTCTACGAACCCTTCATCGACACCATCGTCATCTGCACCATGACCGCGCTGGTCATCGTCATCACCGGCGTCTACAACGACCCCGCCACCCTGGCGCTGCGCGAGGCCAGCAAGGGCGCGGCGCTGACCTCGGTGGCGTTTGCCACCGTGTCCGACTGGTTCCCGATCATCCTCACCCTGTCGGTGGTGCTGTTCGCCTACAGCACCATGATTTCCTGGTCCTATTACGGCGAACGCTGCTGGGCCTATCTGTTCGGCGAACGCACCTCCATGGTGTACCGCGTGCTGTTCCTCGCCTTCATCGTCGTCGCCTCGGTGGCGAGCGCGGCCAACATGGTCGACTTCACCGACCTGCTGGTGCTGGCGATGGCCTTCCCCAACCTGCTGGGGCTCTACCTGCTGAGCGGCAAGGTGCGCGCCATGCTCACGGACTATCAGGACCGTCTGAAGAGCGGGGAACTCGACCGCGAGAGGCAGCCGGGCTGAGGTGCCGGGCCGCCGCCCGTCGCGTTACAGGTGGGTTCCGTTGAAGCGGTAGAGCTGGCGCTCGGTCAGCACCGCGTCGAGCGGCATGTCCCACGGCTCGTGCGGCAGCGCGTCCACCCGCTGGCATTCGTAGGCGATCCCCACCAGGCGCGGCTTGCGCCACAAGCGCCGATGCTGCATGAAAGCCAGCGTCGCGTCGTAAAAACCGCCGCCCATCCCCAGCCGGTAACCCTCGCGATCGAAGCCCACCAGCGGCATCAGCAGCAGGTCGAGCTGGCGCGCGCGCAGGGGTTTCGCGTCGACGGGTTCGGGAATGCCGAAGCGATTCTTCGTCATGCGCGTGTTGCGGCCCACTTGCCCGAATCGCATCACCCGCCCGCGGCGGGGCAGCATCGGCAGGTAGCATTCGCGCTGCATCCACAGGGCCTGGTTGAGCAGGGGGTGGGCGTCGAATTCGCCGCCTTGCGGCAGATAAAAGCCGATGCGTTGCGAACGCAGGAGCAGACCGTGGCGCAGCGCCAGCCGCAGGGAAGCGCGCGCAGCATGGCGGCGTGCGGCCGGTTTGAACGCGTTGCGCGCGGCCTTGAGTTGACGCCTGAGGGTGTATTTGTCCATCAAGAAAAGAGGCTCCCCGCCTGTGCCGTGACTGGCTGCGGACTCTTGAACCTGGGGTCCAAGACGGCCGCGCTCAAAGACGCTTTGGGCACATGAGACGTGTCACGCGCACACCCGCATCGGAATAGATCGCAGCCTTGCACGTATGCATTGGTTCAGAGAAATTGCAGCCAGCCTCGAACACCGCAGGGAGCAGCACTAGTTTAGAAGAGTTTGTCCTGATCTTCCAGCACTGTATCCAGCAGGGCATTGCAATGGGTCAGGCGGGCACGCGCAGCCTCGATCTGGCCGCCGCCGCCCTGGGTCAGCAATTCGTGCGCCAGGTTGAGTCCCGCCATGATGGCGATGCGCTCGGCGCCGATTACCTTGCTGGTGTCACGGATCTCGCGCATTTTCTCGTCGAGGTAATCGGCCGCCGCGATCAGCGCCGATTCCTCCTCGCGCGAACAGGCCACCTTGTAGGCGCGGCCCAGAATGTGGATTTCGATCGAGCGCGGGCCGGCCATCAGACGTCCTCCGGCAGGGTTTCGAGCAGCGCCTGCAGCCGCGCTTTGGCGGCTTCGAGCTTGGTCGTCAAGTGCTTGTTGTCCTGCTGCGCGGCCAGCAGCTGCTGGCGCAGCGCGATGTTGTCCTGCCGCAGCGTGTGGCACAGCTCGGCCACCTGGCGGATCTTCGCTTCGAGCGTATCGAGTTCGGCGTGCATGGCACGACTATAGGGGGCGGCGTGCGGACGGTCAATCGGGCGCTTGCGTGGTTATAATGCGCGGCTTCAGGTGCCGACGCGGCTTTCCGCCGCCGAGGATAAACGGGAAACAGGTACGTGGCTGAATGCCATCAAGCCTGTGCTGCCCCCGCAACGGTAAGCGCTAAACGGTCCATTACACAGCCACTGGGTTCGCCCGGGAAGGCGATGCACTTCAAGCGCGAGCCCGGATACCGGCCTGGACCCTGCATGGCGCAAGTCATGCGGCGGATCGTGCAACGCGCCCGCGGGGAACCGGGCGCCCAAACCGGACTTCATCATGCGTCAAACCCCTCTCGCGCTCGCCCTGGGCGTTGCCATCATTGCATCCGCCCATGCGGAAACCCTGCCGGAATTTGTCGGCGAAACCATTGTCGTTACGCCGACGCGCACGGCGAGAACCATGACTGAGAGCCTGGCTTCGGTCACGGTCATCACCCGTCAGGACATCGAGCGCAGCCAGACCGGCGATCTGATGGGGCTGCTCGTTCAGCAGCCCGGCCTCCATGTTGCCCGCACCGGGGGCGAAGGCAAGAGCACCTCAATCTTTGTACGCGGTGCCGCCGCCAAGCATGTTCTCGTGCTGGTGGACGGTGTGCGCGCCGCTTCCGCGACCACGGGCGAATACGACTGGAATGCCCTTTCGCCGGAGCAGATCGAGCGCATCGAGATCGTGCGCGGCCCCTTTTCCAGTCTGTACGGTTCCGATGCCATCGGCGGGGTGATCCATATCTTCACCCGCCGTTCCGCCGGCCCCGGCGTCAAATTGACTGTGGGCAGCCGCGGTACCCGTGCCCTCGATTTCAGCCTCGGCGGCGGCGATACCTGGCGCTACAGCGTGGAAGCCGGGCGCGAAAGCACGGACGGTCTGCCCACTTTTTCCACCGACAGCACCGCCTTCGGCTTCAACCGCAATCATCTGGCACTCGGCGTCGACGGCCGCCTGACACCCGACCTGGCGCTGGCCGCCAGGCTTGCCCAGTCCTGGGGGCGCAACGAGCTTGATGCCTTCACCGGCGACAACGATTACAAGAACCGCACCGCCAGCCTCAAGCTCGACCACCAGCTCGGCGCGCAATGGTGGCACAGCCTGACCCTGGGCAACAGCCTCGACAGCTACACGTCTTTTAGCCCCTTCGTTCCTGCTCGCATCGAGACCAAGCGCAACAGCCTGTCCTGGCAACACGACCTCTCGTTCGAGCCGGGGCAGCTCAGCCTGGGCCTGGATTACTGGCGGGATCACGCCAGCAAGGACAACAGCGGCCTGCTCGACGAGCGCCTCGACAACACCGGGCTGTTCGCGCAGTACCGCTTCGCTGCCCTGGGCGGCGAAGCGCAGGTTGGCGCGCGCCGCGACAAGCACGACGCTTTCGGCAGCCAGAACACCTGGAACCTGCGCTGGGGCCGCGAACTGGCACCGGGCCTGCGTTTCACGGCCGGACATGGCACCGCCTTCAAGGCCCCCACCGTCAACGACCTGTACTGGCCCAGCAGCAGCGACGGCCCCTACACCTACGACATTGGCGGCGTCACCTACAGCGATACCTACACTTCCGGTGGCAACCCGACCCTGAGGCCGGAGACCTCGCGCACCAGCGAACTGGGCCTGGGTTACCGGCAGGCAGGCTGGGGTGCGGCGGTGAACCTGTATGAAACGCGGGTTGATGACCTGATCGAGTGGAAACCGACCGTTATTCCCGGTGGCACCGGGCCGGGCGGGGAAATCCTGACGACCTACGACTGGCAACCGGAAAACGTCAGTTCGGCGCGGATGCGCGGCCTGGAACTCAGCGGGCATGCGCGCTGGCTGGATTGGGACTGGCATGCGGCCCTGACCCGACTGCTGGCCGTCAACCTCGGCACCGGTCTGCAACTCGACCGGCGCCCTGAAAACAGCCTCATGCTCAGCGCCGCGCGCATGTTCGGCAGCCATGGCCTGCGCATCGAAGGCAGCGCCTATTCGCAGCGCCTGGACGTGAATGGAACGAGACAGCTGGCCGGCTACGGCCTGGTCAACGCCGCCTACGAATACGCGCTGAACAAGGACACCCGGCTCGGGGTTCGCATCGATAATCTGTTCGACAAGGACTATGCGCTGGCGCGAACCAGTACACGCTTTTACGAAACGCCGGGGCGTAGCCTGTTTGTGACCTTGCGCTACCAGCCGGGCAAGTAAGCAAAGGGGCGGGTGATTCCGCCTCGTCCCGACTCGATACAATGAGCTTAACCCTGACGAAGGAGCCACCATGCTGAACCTCACCCCCCGTCAACAAATCGCCATTGGCTTGATGCTGACCCTGCTGATGCTGCTCACCCGCAGCCACCACTGGGCCAGCATTCATTCCTTGCCCGACGCTTCGTGGGCGATCTTTTTCCTGCTGGGCGTGTACGTGCGGGCGCTGTGGGTGGTGCCTGCACTGATCGCCGCCAGCGTGGTCATCGACTACGCCGCCATCACCTGGGGCGGGGTGTCGGATTTCTGCGTGTCGCCGGCTTACTGGCTGCTGATCCCGGCCTATCTCGCACTGTTTGCCGGGGGGCGCTTCTATGCCCGCGGCCACAGCCTGTCGCTGCTTGGCCTGTTCAGGCTGGTCGGCGTTGCGCTGGCGGTCGTGGCGGTCGCCGAGCTGCTCACCAGCGGCGGGTTCTATTTCTTCTCCGGGCGCTTTGCCGAGCCGACGCTGGCCGGCTTCATCCCGCGCTTCGTGCAATATTTTCCGCATATGCTGGGCTCGTTCGCCCTGTATCTGGGCGTGGCAGCGGCGGTGCATCTGGCGCTGGCGGCGGCCTTCCGGCGCGACGACGGCCCGCGCACCCTGATGGGAAGCCGGCGTGAGCACTGAATCCGGGACGCCGGCGAGCGGGGAGCCATCGAAAAACGCGCGCCATGCGGCGCGCATGGCGCGCAAAAAGGCCGTCATCGACGCGGCGATCGCATCGGCCACCATCGAACGCGGCCTGCTCATCGTCATCACCGGCAACGGCAAGGGCAAGAGCACCTCGGCCTTCGGCACCCTGGCGCGCGCGCTCGGTTACCGCATGAAAGCGGGCGTCTGCCAGTTCATCAAGAGCCGCACCGACACCGGCGAAGAGGCGTTCTTCGGCAAGCAACACGGGGTGGAATGGCATGTGCTGGGCGACGGCTTTACCTGGGACACGCAAAACCGCGAGCAGGACATCGCCACCGCGCAGCGCGGCTGGGCGGTGGCCAAACGGATGCTGGGCGATGCGTCGTATCAACTGGTGATCCTGGACGAGCTGACCTACCTGCTGAGCTACGGCTACCTCGACGCCGACGAGGTGCTGGACGCGCTGGCGAACCGCCCGCCGATGCAGCATGTGATCGTCACCGGGCGCGGCGCCTCCGATGCGCTGATCGAGCTGGCCGACACCGTGTCGGTCATCGCCGACGAAAAACACGCCTATCGCGCCGGCGTCAAGGCGCAGCGCGGCATCGACCTGTGAACCGCCACACCCGATGAGCCTCCACGCCTTCAGCCCGGCCGAACGCGACGCGGTCTATCGCGCCATCCGCGAGCGGCGCGATATGCGCCACTTCCGCCCCGGCCCGGTCGCCCCCGAGGTGCGGCAGCGGCTGCTGGCGGCGGCGCACAGCGCGCCCAGCGTCGGCCTGATGCAGCCGTGGCGCTTCATCCGCATCACCCAAACCGATTTGCGCCAGCGCCTGCACGCGCTGGTCGAGGCCGAGCGCATCCGCACCGCCGAGGCGCTGGGCGAACGCGGCGACGCCTTCATGCGGCTCAAGGTCGAAGGCATCCTGGACTGCGGCGAACTGTGGGTGGCGGCGCTGATGGACGCGCGCGAACCCTATATCCTGGGCCGCCGCACCCTGCCCGAAATGGACCTGGCCTCGGTCGCCTGTGCGATCCAGAACCTGTGGCTGGCGGCGCGCGCCGAGGGGCTGGGGCTGGGCTGGGTGTCGCTGTTCGATCCGCAGGCGGTCGCGCAGCTGCTGGACATCCCGCCCGGCGGCCAGCCGGTGGCGATCCTCTGCCTGGGGCAGGTCGATGCGTTTTATGACGTGCCGATGCTGGAAAGCGAGGGCTGGGACCGCCGTCGCGCCGTCGCCGATTGCCTGTTCGAAAACCATTGGGGACAAACCTGAGCGCGCTTCTGGTTGCAGCGGCGCTGCTGCTCGACGCCCTCCTCGGTGAGCCGCGCCGGCTTCACCCGCTGGCGGGATTCGGGCGGCTGGCGGTCGGGCTGGAAGCCCGGTTTAACCTCGATGGGCGCGGGCAGCGGCTGCACGGCGCGGCGGCGCTGGCGCTGCTGGTGGCGCCGGGTGTCGCGTTCGCCGGCTGGCTGCAGCAGCAGCCGGTCGTGGGCGCGCTGTTCAGCGCGCTGGTGCTGTATGCCGCGATCGGCCTTAAAAGCCTGCACCAGCATGCCGAGCCGGTGGCAGCCGCACTGGCGCGCGACGACCTGGACGCCGCGCGCGCGGGCGTCTCGATGATGGTGAGCCGCGACACCGCCGCGCTCGACGCCGAAGGGGTGTCGCGCGCGACCGTCGAATCGGTGCTGGAAAACGGCAACGATGCCGTGTTCGGCGCGCTGTTCTGGTTCCTCGTCGCCGGCGCAGCGGGTGCGCTGGGCTACCGGCTGGTCAATACGCTGGATGCCATGTGGGGTTACAAAACGCCGCGCTACCGGCAGTTCGGCTGGGCGGCGGCGCGGCTCGACGACGCCCTCAATTTTGTCCCAGCGCGCCTGACTGCATTGAGCTACGCCCTGCTGGGCCGCACCCGCCTGGCGCTGGCGTGCTGGCGCGCGCAGGCGCCGGCGTGGGACAGCCCCAATGCGGGGCCGGTGATGGCTGCCGGCGCGGGCGCATTGGGTGTGCGCTTGGGCGGCGCGGCGGTGTATCACGGGCGCACGGAAGCCCGTCCGGCGCTGGGGCAGGGCGCCGCGCCGCAGGGCGGCGACATCGCGCGGGCTCTCAAACTGGTGCGCCACGGCGTGCTGCTGTGGCTGGCGGCGCTCGCCATGGCCGCGCTGCTCGCATGGGGCGTCGACCATGCTTGAACACGGCGGCGCTTTGCTTGCTGCGGCCGCGCGCTATGGCATCGAGCCGGCCGACTGGCTGGATCTGTCCACCGGCATCAACCCGGCGGGCTGGCCGGTGGCGCCCATCCCGGCCGCCGTCTGGCAGCGCCTGCCCGAAGCCGGGGACGGTTTGGTATCGGCCGCCGCCGCGTATTACGGCAGCGCGTGCGTATTGCCGGTGGCCGGCTCACAGGCCGCGATCCAGGCGCTGCCGCGGCTGCGCGCCGCCAGCCGGGTCGGCGTACCGCATCCGGCCTATGCCGAGCACGCCCACGCCTGGCGTGCTGCCGGGCATGCGGTGACGGCCTGGCAGCCGGAGCAGGGGGTGGACGCGCTCGACGTGCTGGTGCTGGTGCATCCCAACAATCCCGGCGGACAGACCTATCACCGTGCCGATCTCCTGACTTGGCACGCCGAACTGGCGGCGCGCGGCGGCTGGCTGCTGGTGGACGAGGCCTTCATCGACGCCACGCCCGAGGCGAGTCTGTCCGCCGACTGTCCGCGCGAAGGGCTGATCGTGCTGCGCGGCCTGGGCAAGTTTTTCGGCCTGGCGGGCGCGCGCGTCGGTTTCGTGCTGGCCGAGCCTGCCCTGCTCGACGTGCTGGAGGCCCGGCTGGGGCCGTGGGCGGTGAGCGCGCCGTCGCGCTGGGTGGCGCGCGCCGCGCTGGCCGACACCGCCTGGCAGCAGTCGGTGCGTCCAGCCCTGCTGGCGGCCGGCGCGCGCCTGGCCGAGCTGCTGCGCAGCCGCGGGCTGGCGCCCACGGGCGGCACCGCGCTGTTCCAGTGGGTGCGCACCGCAGACGCCGCCGCCTGGCACGAGCGCTTGGCGCGGCAGGGCATTCTGACCCGTTTGTTCGCCGATCCGCCCAGCCTGCGCTTCGGGCTGCCGCACCACGAAACCGATTGGGCGCGGCTCGCCGCCGCACTGGCCGCATGAGTACCCTGATGGTGCAGGGCTGCACGTCCGACGCCGGCAAAAGCGCGCTGGTGACGGCGCTGTGCCGCTGGCTGGCGCGGCAGGGGGTGAACGTGGCGCCCTTCAAGCCGCAGAACATGGCGCTGAACAGCGCAGTGACCGCCGACGGCGGCGAGATCGGGCGGGCCCAGGCGGTGCAGGCCCAGGCAAGCGGATTGCCGGCGCATACCGACATGAACCCGGTGTTGCTGAAGCCCAATTCCGACACCGGCGCGCAGGTCATCATCCAGGGGCACGCCATCGGCAACATGCATGCGCTGGACTACCACGCCTACAAGGCGACGGCGCGCGCCGCCGTGTTCGACTCCTACCACCGGCTTGCGGCGCGGCACGACGCCATCATCGTCGAAGGCGCGGGCAGCCCGGCGGAAATCAATCTGCGCGCCAACGACATCGCCAACATGGGATTTGCCGAGGCCGCCGACTGCCCGGTGATCCTGGTCGCCGACATCGACCGCGGCGGCGTGTTCGCGCATCTGGTCGGCACGCTGGCCTTGCTGTCCGAGACCGAGCAGGCGCGCGTCAAGGGCTTTGTCATCAACCGCTTTCGCGGCGATCTTGCGCTGCTGCAATCCGGGCTCGACTGGCTCGAAGCGAAAACCGGCAAGCCGGTGCTCGGCGTGCTGCCCTATCTGCACGGCCTGCACCTCGAAGCCGAAGACGCGCTGCCCGTCGCTGCGACTGCGCCGGCCGCGGCCGAAGCGCTGCGCGTGGTGGTGCCGGTGCTGCCGCACATTTCCAATCACACCGACTTCGACCCGCTGCGCAGCCATCCGCAGGTGGACCTGCGCTTCGTCGCGCTGGACCAGCCGCTGCCGCCCGCCGATCTGGTCATCCTGCCGGGCTCGAAAACCGTGCGCGCCGACCGCGCCGCGCTGGCCGCCCACGGCTGGGACGCCGCGCTGGATCGACATCTGCGCTACGGCGGCAAGCTGCTCGGCATCTGCGGCGGCTTCCAGATGCTGGGGCGCGCCCTGCACGATCCGGCGGGCATCGAAGGCGAAGCGGGCAGCAGTCCCGGCTTCGGCTGGCTCGACTTCGAAACCACGCTTGCCAGCGGCAAGCAGCTGCGCACGGTCGCGGGCACGCTGGCCGACGGCACGACGCCGGTGGCGGGCTACGAAATCCATGCCGGGGTGAGCAGCGGCGCGGCGCTCGCTCAACCCCTGTGCTGGCTCGACGGCCGCCCCGATGGCGTCATTTCGGACGACGGCCAGGTGCGCGGCACCTATCTGCACGGGCTGTTCGACACCCCCGCCGCGGCCGATGCGCTGCTGGCATGGGCGGGCCTGCGCGGCGCCGCCAGCCCCGACATCGCCGCGCTGCGCGACGCCGCCATCGACCGCTTGGCCGACGCGGTGGAGGCCCACCTCGATACGCATGCCCTGCGCGGCCTCTTGGGGCTCGCGCCATGCTGACGCTGATCCTCGGCGGCGCGCGCAGCGGCAAAAGCCGCCTCGCCCTGCAACGCGCCGAATCCACCGGCAAGCCCGTTTCCTTCATCGCCACCGCCCAGGCGCAGGACGCCGAAATGGCTGCCCGCATTGCGCGCCATCAGGCCGAGCGCCCGGCGCACTGGCGCACGATCGAGGCGCCACTGGACCTCGCCGGCGCGATTCGCGCGGCGGAGGCGGGCTGCATCGTCGTGGATTGCCTCACGCTGTGGCTGACCAATTGCCTGTGCCAGCCGGAGCCCGCCGCATTTGACAGCGCGCGCGCCGCGCTACTGGCCACGCTGACCGCGCGCCGTGGCGACGACCTGATCCTGGTCGGCAACGAAACCGGGCTCGGCATTGTCCCGCTGGGCGAACTCACGCGCCGTTTCGTCGACGAGGCCGGCTGGCTGAACCAGGACCTCGCCCAGCTCGCCGACGACGTGGTGTTCGTGGCCGCCGGCCTGCCGCTCGTCCTGAAAGGAAACCCCCGATGAACCCCCTCGCCGCCGCCAAACCGCTGGACGAGGCCGCGCGCGCAGCCGCGCTGGCGCGCCAGGCCCAGCTCACCAAGCCGCCCGGCAGCCTGGGGCGGCTGGAGGCGCTGGCCACCACGCTCGCCGCGATGCAGGGCAGGCCGCTGCCGCGCATCCAGCGGCCGTGGATCAGCATCTTTGCCGCCGACCACGGCGTGGCGGCAGAGGGCGTGTCGGCGTTTCCGCAGAGCGTCACCCAGCAAATGCTCGCCAATTTCGTCGGCGGGGGCGCGGCCATCAGCGTGCTCGCGCGCGAAGCCGGGGCGACGCTTGAAGTGATCGACGTCGGCACGCTCGCCCCCTCTCCGGCGGCGGGCGTGATCCAGGCGCAGGTGGCGTGCAGCACCGCCAATTTTTGCCGGCAGCCCGCGATGAGCGCAGCGCAGGCGCACGCCGCACTCGATGCCGGGGCGGACGCGTGCGCGCGTGCCCGGGCCGGCGGCGCAGATCTCTTCATCGGCGGCGAAATGGGCATCGCCAACACCACGACGGCGGCGGCGCTGGCGTGCGCGCTGCTCGGATTGCCGGGCGCGGCGCTGGCCGGTGCGGGCACCGGCGTCGACGTCGCCGGCGTGGCGCGCAAGGCGGCACTCATCGACCGCGCGCTGGCGCTGCACGGCCTGACGGCGGCGCCGTCTGACCCGCTGCAGGCGCTGTGCGCGGTCGGCGGCTTCGAGATCGGCGCGCTGGCGGGCGCCTATCTGGCGGCGGCGCAGGCGGGGGTGCCGGTGCTGGTGGACGGCTTTATCTGCAGCGCAGCGGCGCTGCTGGCGGTGCGCCTGAATCCCGGCGCGCGCGACTGGATGCTGTTTGCCCACGCCTCCGCCGAGTCCGGCCACGCCGAGATCTTGCGCGCACTCGATGCGCAGCCGCTGCTCGCGCTCGACATGCGGCTGGGCGAAGCCAGCGGGGCGGCGGCAGCCATCCCGCTGTTGCGGCTGGCGTGTGCGCTGCATGCGGGCATGGCGACGTTTGCCGAAGCCGGGGTGGCCCATGGTTGAACCCGCCACTGAGCCGGTGCTGCTCGGCTTTTTGCGGCACGGCGAGGTGGCGGGGCCGGCGCATGTGTACCGTGGGCGCAGCGATGCGCCGCTTACCCCGCGTGGCCGGGAACAGATGCACGCCGCGCTTGCGGCCATGCCGCCCTGGGGCGCGGTCGTGAGCAGTCCCGCGCGGCGCTGCCTCGATTTTGCGCACGAGGCCGCCGCCGAGCGGGGGATCGATTGCAGCGTCGATGCGGACTGGCACGAACTCGATTTTGGCGCCTGGGAAGAGCTGCGCCCGGATGAAGCCGCCGCGCGCGACGCCGATGCGCATGCGGCTTTCGTGCGCGATCCGCGCCGCTGCGCGCCGCCCGGCGGCGAAACGCTGGACGCGCTGGATGCGCGGGTGGGCGCGGCGCTGGGCCGGCTGGGCGAGGCCGCCCGCGCGCCCACGCTCGTCGTCACCCACGCCGGCGCGATGCGCGCGGTGCTGGCGCAGGTGCTGGGGCTGACCGACTGCCACCGCG
>Ga0299915_10001737_pt1 | contig 16027 bp, 12 predicted proteins | sample RVTome_13_FD_200263 | JGI IMG/M metagenome (GOLD analysis project Ga0299915, IMG submission 200263) | Soil microbial communities from uranium-contaminated site in the Upper Colorado River Basin, Wyoming, United States - RVT92D227 (version 2) ... | reverse complement strand
GCATGAGCACCTCGCGTGCCAGGCCTCGATCCACGGCGTTGGGCTGACGACGGCCTGGCGATGGGCGAACTCGCCCATCGCGCCCACCGAGAAGCCCCTACGACCTACTTCGTCAGGTGGACGAGCACGGCCTCGTCGAACCACATCTCGAACATCACGGGATCTGCGAGGACCTCTTCGATCGTCAGTGATTGCGGTGGCGGCACGAGCCCGGCGAGTCGCTCGAGCACCATCCGTTTCTGCGAGGCCGGCACGAGGACGGCGAGGTTCGCGACCGTGATCACGTCGTCCGACGTCGATGCAGCAAGCACGCGTGCGAGGGCATCGGAGACTCCGTTCTCGTGCTGGCGGACAAGAGCGGTGATCTCCGGACCCGCGCGATCCGAGAGCGGCACGCTCGCTCGTCGGCCAGGCAGCAGCCGCGCGTGCGAACCCGCGGGCACCACGATCAGCTTCCCCTCGGCCGTGCCGAGCTCGACCTTGCCGGTCAGGACCTGGATCGATCCTGCGCCTTTGCTGTCGATCTCGATCGTGTACTCGCAGCCCAGATCCGTGACATCCGCGCTCGGTGTGGCGACCGCGAAGATACGCGGAGGCGCGGACACGCGTGCGTGCATGCGACCTTGCTCGAGGTACAGCTGATGCCGCTCGCCCGTGTGATCGAGTCGCACGCGCGTCCTCGCACCGAGTTGCGCCTTGCCGATGTCGGCGATCGCGAGCTCGGCCTCGTGCGCACCGGTATCGAGCGTGGTCCCGACGGGCAACACGCCGCTCGCCACCGCCGCTCCACCACACGCGACCGTGCCGCCCTTCGCCGTGAACGCGAAGCCGGCGGTCCCGGAGCACGCCAGCTCGCCGCTCGATCGCCACCAGAGGACCACCGCGATCGTCGCCGCGACGGCCACTCCGGCGGCGATGAACATCGGGAGGCGAGACCTGCGTCGCCGCAGCCGCAGCTCGTCGAGTGGCGCCTCGTGACGCAGCGGCGAGAGCAGCTCCTCGAGCCGCGCGACCTCGGGATCGGCGGGCCCGCTGCGATCCCACAGGTAGTCATCCGACGTGGTCATCGGATCCCTCCTCGCTCGTGATGCCGAGCCGCTCGCGCAGGAGCTTCATCCCTCGGTGCAGGTTGACACGCACCGAGCCCGGTGACAGCCCGGTCTGCTCGGCGATCTCTGGACCGGTCATGCCCTCGACGAGCCGCAGGATCAAGGTCTCCTGGTACGCCTCGGGCAGCCCGCGCAACGCGGTCAGCACCTGCGCCACCTCCGAAGCACGAGACGCCGCCACCGGCAGCTCGGGCAGCTCGTCGACCGGCGTCGGCTTCCTGGCGCGGACGTGATCGATGGCGCGATTGCGTGCGATCGCGAGCAGCCAGCCCGGGAATGCTGCCACCTCGCCGAGCTGCGGCAAGCGCTCGAGCGCGATCGCGAACACCTCCTGAACCACGTCAGAGGCATCGCCATACCGCACGCGCGCGAGCACCACGCCGTGGACCGCGCGCGAGAACCGCCGGTACAGCTCGGCGAACGCAGCGCGATCCCCGCGGCGCGCAGCGGTGACCACCGCAGGCAGCTCCTCCCCTTGCCGCACCGGGGCACTGTAAGCCAGCCGCACCCCATCGAGGACGATCCGGGGCCCGGAGTGTTAACCGCCGGGTCGCGGAAAACGCCGAGGCGAGGCCGCCGGTATCTCGGCGCGCTACGCGACGAGCGTCGCGCTCGTGATGATCGTCCCGCCCGCCTCGCGCATCGCCGCGATCGCCCGCGCTCCGTCACCCGGCTGCAGATCGACCGCGCGGCACCCATCCTCGACGAGCCACACGTGGAACCCGAGCTGCCGCGCGTCGAGCACCGTGAACTTCACGCAGTAGTCGGTGGACAGCCCGAGCACGTAGAGCCGCGAGACCTTCTTCAGCTTCAGCCAGTCGGCGAGCCCGGTCGCCTTCTTGTGCCCGTTGTCGAAGAACCCGCTGTAGCTGTCGACGTCGGGATCGATGCCCTTGCGGAACACCGCGGTGATCTTGCCGCGCTCGAGCTCGTCGTGGAGCTCCGCGCCGCGCGTTCCCTGTACGCAATGCACCGGCCACAGCACCTGCGGCAAGCCTCCGAGCTCGATCACCTCGCCGGGCTGCTTTCCCGGATGATTCGCCGCGAAGCTCTTGTGGTCCCGCGGGTGCCAGTCCTGGGTCGCGATCGTGATGTCGAACCGCGGCATCAGCCGCTTCGCGACGGCGATCGTTTCGTCACCGCGTGCGACGGCGAGCGCACCGCCGGGGAGGAAGTCGTACTGGAGATCGACGAGGACGAGCGCGCGCATGGCTACCCCCACTGTACTACGCCCGTCAACCGTCCATCAGATCGAGAGCTCGAAGCCCTGCTTGGTGAGGCGGTCGTACTTGCGCCGATCGAAGCGGTAGAGCCGGGCGGCCCGGTGGCGCACGCCCTGCTCGTACTCGTCGGTCTCGACCAGGAGATCCATCGACAGGATCTTCTTCCGGAAGTTCCGCTTGTCGAGATCGGTGCCGAGGATGATCTCGTAGAGGCGCTGGAGCTGGGTGAGCGAGAACCTCGGTGGCAAGAGCTCGAAGCCGACCGGCGCGTAGCGCACCTTGCCGCGGAGCCGCTCGTGCGCGGTGGTCACGATCTCGGAGTGATCGAACGCGAGCTTCGGCAGATCGTCGAGCGCGAACCAGCCAACGCCCATCGCATCGGTCGCGGCGCGGATCCGGTGATCGCTGAGCTTGGCGAGCGCGAAGTAGGCGACGGTGACGACGCGCTCGCGCGGATCGCGGTCGAGTGCGCCGAACGTGTAGAGCTGCTCGAGGTAGACGTCGGTGACGCCGGCTTCCTCGGCGAGCTCGCGGCGCGCCGCGGCATCGAGGGTCTCGTCGACCCGTACGAAGCCACCGGGGAGCGCCCACGCGTGCTGGAACGGAGTGAGCCGGCGCTGGATGAGGAGGACCTTGAGGTCGTGCTCGTCGAGCCCGAAGACGACGCAGTCCACGGTCAGCGCTGCTCGCGGATACTCGTAGGCGTGGCTCATCCGTTTCCCGGGTCGGCGCTTCCCGAGGCGATGTATGCGCGGAGCTCGGCGAGCTCGCGCTCGAAGCCGCCCGACAGGATCGGGAAGCGGCACCACGAGCGCGGGTCGAGGTTGCGATCGTCGAGGTGGAACGCCGGTGCGAAGCGCTCGCGCTTCCACTGGTTGCGGCACCACAACCGGAAGAACCGCTCGATCCAGGTCGCGAGCTGGGCCGGCTTGTATTGCGGATAGCGCGGCGAGAGCTCCTGGAGGACCTCGAGTGGCGTGTGCTTGTCGCGGATCGAGGAGTCCTCGACGGCCTCGAGGAAGTCGTACGGCATGAGGTCCGCCTCGTCGGTCTGGTCTTGCATCCCGGCGACGCGGGGCCGCAGCTCGGCGGTCGGCTGCTGCTTGTTGATGAAGCCGAGCGCGGGGACCGGCGCGAGCCCGACGAGGCCCTTGGTCTCCATCCAGCGTAGCCACGATCGCAGGTACGGCTTGTCGATGCCGCCGAGTGGTGCGAGGCCGCCCGCGGTATCGCCATCCATCGTCGCGTAGCCGACGGCGGCCTCGGATCGATTCGAGGTCGTGAGCAGTACCGAGTTATGCAGGTTCGCGAGCATCCAGATCGAGGGCGCGCGGACCCGGGCCTGGATGTTCTGCAGCGTGACGTCGTCGGTCTCCCACGACAACTTGCGGCCGATCGCCTGCTCGAGCGAGGTGATGTAGCCCTTGTACAGCGCGTCGACATCGATCACGTGGAACTCGGCGCCGATCGCCCGGGCGACCTGCTCGGCGGCGGTGCGCGTGACCTCGCCCGAGTTCTCCGTCGGCTGATACGCGCAGGACAGCAACGCTCTGATGGCGGCGGGCACGCCTCCACCGGCATCGATCACGTCGTGCAGCCGGCGCACCGCGGGCAAGCGCTGCTTGACGCCGGCGGGGCCGAGCTCCGCGAACGCGAGCTCTACCGCGAGCGCGACGAGCACGGCGCACGCCGCCGAATCGGCGCCACCGGAGATCGAGACCGTGTAGCCCTCCGCGCGACTCTTGCGCAGGTAGTCCCAGAGCCCGAGCGCGACCGCGCGGCCGAACTCTTCCTCGCGCAGGCTCGGTTGGTCTTCCCATGTCACGGGCCACTGTGCCGCCACCTCCGGCTTGCGCACCGGCCACACGAACGGGTGCTCGACGACGAGCTCGTCGGCATCGTGGCGCGGGCGATGGCTGCCGCGGCGCGCTTGCTCGCGACGATTCGCGTCGATGTCGACCACGGCGCTCGCGAGCTCGACGTCGTGGAACGAGAACCGGCGGCCGCGCGCGACGAGCTCGGCGTTCGAGGCAATGAGCCCGCCACCGTCGTAGATCACGCGGCCGGCCTCGTTGCCGAGGAGGTTCGCGTAGAGGTACGCGACGCCAAACGCGCGCGAGCCTTCGATCACGAAGCGCTGCCGGACCGCGAACTTGCCGAACGCGAAGTGGCTCGCGCTCGGATTGCACAGCACGTCGACTCCGCGCAGCGCGAGGTCGGTGCCCGGGCGATTCGCGACCCACGCGTCCTCGCAGATCTCGAAGCCGATCCGGACATCGCCGATGTCGAACAGGAGGTCGCCGATCGGGAACCGGCGGATCGAGCCATCGGGCGCGGTGCGCTCGAGCATGTCGAGCTCGCCGGCGGGCCACGGCTTGAACCAGCGCGGCTCGTAGTGGATGCCGTCGCCCGCCAGGAACTGCTTCGCGACGAAGCCGACGATCGCGCCGTCGACGAGCAGCGCCGCGGCGTTGTAGAGCGCCTTCTCGTGATAGACGGGCAGCCCGACCGCGACGACGATTCCCTTGGTGAGCCGCGCGAGCGCCTCGAGCTGGGCGAATGCGGTGTCCTGCAGGCCGTCCATGAAGAACGCGTCCTCGCAGGTGTATCCGGTGATCGCGAGCTCGGGCAGACACAGCAGCGAGACGCCCTCGTTGCGGGCCTGCTCGATCGCGTGCTCGAGGTGCGCGAAGTTCTCGTCCCACGCGAACGGCGTCTGGTTGACGCAAGCGACGGCGACCTTGATGAGCCTCATGTCGACCTACCGGTTGGATGCTAGATGCTCGATCAGCAAGCCCGCGGTGCTGTCGACGTGCAGAAAATCGTCCGCCAGTGCCACGGCACGCGGATGGCTATCGGTGACCCAGATCGCACCGAACAACCCCGACGCGCGAAGTCGCTGGAGCGAATCGCCCGGGAACACCCCGTGGGTCGCGATCGCGTCGATCGAGATCGCGCCCGCTTGCCGGTACGCCTCGGCCGCGCCCATCAGCGAGCCGCCGGTGCGGATCATGTCGTCGTAGATCACGACGCGCTTGCCGGTGACCTGGGCCGAGATGCCGGTGATGTCGGTCTCCCCCTCGTCGCCTCGGCGCTTGTAGACGAACGCCGCCGGCACCTTCATGTCGTTCGCGAGCGACTCGACCCACTTCGCGCGACCGGCATCGGTGCACGCGAGCACGAAGTTCTCGCCGCCGAACCGCCGCGCCGCCGCGGTCACGAGCGGCTTGCCGTAGACGTGGATCGTGCGGATGCCGCCCTCGAAGTAGTGGGCGATCGCATCGACGTGCAGATCGACCAGGAACACCTGCGTGCCGCGACTCGCCTGCGGGATCGACGACAGCAGGCCGGCCCGCGTCTTGGCCTTGACCACCTCGCCCGGCTTCACCGCACGCTCCATCGTCGAGTACCCGAAGTACGGGATCACCATCCGCAGCCGGTACGCGCCGCCGTTGCACAGCCCGCACGCGAGGTCGTAGAGCTCGAGCGTGCTGGCGTCATCGGGCGTGCCTCCGACGAGCACGATGTCGCGATCCGCGGGATCGGTCTCGATGCGCAGGTAATGCTCGCCATCGGGAAACGTCTTGCGACGAACCCCGCCGAGCTCCCAGCCCGTGCCGGCGGCGATCGCCTTGCCGAGGTAGTCGTACGCCGCGGTCGAGAAGATGAGCGGCTCGTTCATTTGCCACCTCGCGCGGCTGCGATCAGCTGCTGCTTCCGCGTGTGGACGTGGCGGTCGAGGCCGACCGGGTACGGCTGCGGGTTCAGGAACCGGCGCGTGCGCGGTGACAGGCGGGCGAGCTCGGTGGCGGCGCGCGCCCGGCACGTCACAAGATCGTCGGGCACGCGCACCGGCTCGCCGTGATCGAGGTAGGTGACGAGGAGATCCTCTGCGATGTCGAAGGTGGGCGAATACGGTGCGCGGAACGGGTCCTCGAGGTCGTACAGCGTCGGGCCAGCCCAGCCGGCTTCCTGATCGTAGATGACGTCACCGACGAGCTCGTCGCCGCGGCGGAGGCGCTTGACCTGCAAGACGCCGGGGTTCGAGATCTTGATCGGCTGCTCGCTGAGCTTGATCACATCGCGCCAGATCCCGTGCTCGCGCGTGGCGCCGAGCTTGTACACGCCACCGAGCGCCGGCTGGTCGAACGCGGTCACGAGCTTGGTGCCGACGCCCCAGATATCGATGCGCGCGCCTTGTTCCTGGAGCGAGTTGATGAGGTTCTCGTCGAGGTCGTTCGAGGCGACGATCTTGGCATCGACGAAGCCGGCCTCGTCGAGCAGGCGGCGCGCCTCGATCGAGAGGTGTGCGAGGTCGCCGGAGTCGAGCCGGATGCCGAGCAGCGTGTGGTTGTGGGCACGCAGCTCGTGCCCGACGATGATCGCGTTGCGCACGCCATCGAGGGTGTCGTAGGTGTCGACGAGGAACGTGCAGTTGCCGGGGAGCGCGTCGGCGTAGGCGCGAAACGACGCGAGCTCGTCGCCGTGGAACATCACCCAGCTGTGGGCGTGCGTGCCCTTGACCGGGATCCCGAACAGCTTGCCGGCGAGGACGTTCGAGGTCGCGGAGGCACCGCCGAGGTACGCGGCGCGCGATGCGGAGAGGCCGCCGTCGATGCCCTGTGCTCGCCGAAGCCCGAACTCGAGGACCGGCGCGCCCCGAGCGGCGGCGGCGACGCGCGAGGCCTTCGTCGCCACGAGCGTCTGGAAGTTGACGAGGGTGAGCAGCGCGGTCTCGACGAGCTGCGCCTGCAGGATCGGTCCGGTGACCCGGATGATCGGCTCGTGCGCGAACACGAGGCTGCCCTCGGGCACCGCATCGACGGTGCAGGAGAACCGGAGGTCGCGCAGACACTCGAGGAAGTCGGCCGGAAACAGCGGGGCACCGGTCGCGTCGAGGATCGTCGCCAGGAATGCGAGGTCCTCGGAGGTGAAGCGCAGCCGGCGCAGGAACGCGATCGCCGGAGCGATGCCCGCCGCGATCGCGTAGCCACCGCCGAACGGCGGCCGGCGGAAGGTCAGGTGGAACACGGCTTCCTGCTCGCTCGCGCCGGCCTTCCAGTAGCCGCAGGCCATCGACAACTGATACAAATCCGTCAGCAGCGCGAGCGAGCCGCCGTAGACATCGTCGATGCCGTCCCTCGAGAGCTGTTGTGGCACGTTATGGTGTATTATTTACACTAAGTAGACCGATGTCAACGTCTCCACCAGGTATTGGCAGCTGTCGTCGGCGGGACGTGCGGTATGGGTGATGCCGTCGTGATCTGGGGGGAAGTCCTGTGGGATCGGTTCCCGGATGGAGACCAGCTCGGCGGAGCCCCGGCCAATGTCGCCTGGCACCTCGCGCAGGCCGGTGGCTGGGCGCAGCTCGTCACCCGCGTCGGCAACGACGACGATGGCCGGCGCGCGCTCGAGCGCCTCGCGATGCTCCTCGACACCGATCTCGTCCAGATCGATCCGGATCGTGCGACCGGCGAGGTGACCGTGCGGCTCGAGCACGGCGAGCCGCGCTACACGCTCCACCCGAACCGCGCCTGGGAACGCATCGCGTGTACCGAGGGGGTCAAGGCCGCGCTCGCGATGGCGGGCGTCTTCCTCTACGGCACGCTCGCGCAGCGCACCGCCGATGGCCTCGACGAGTGGCGGCGCGCACGCGACTCCGCGAGGTGCCTCCGCGTCTGCGACCTGAACCTCCGCCCGACCGATCAGTACGCGCTCGCGGTCTCCGAGGCGCTCGCCGCCGCGGATCTCGTGAAGGTCAACGACCGCGAGCTCGCGGCGCTCCGCGACTGGCTCGGCTGGAGCGATCCGATCACGAAGTTGTGCGAACGCTCGCGCGTGGTCGTGGTGACCCACGGTGCCGGGGGCTCGACGTTGCACGGCGAGCACGGCACGATCGAGCTCGCCGCCGTCCCCGCCCCGTCGGGTGGTGACAACGTCGGCTGCGGGGACGCGTACCTCGCGGTGCTGGTCTATGGCCTGACGTCGGGCTGGGATCTCGCGACGTCGGGACGCGCGGCGAGCCGATGGGCCGCGGCGGTCGCCGGGGTGCGCGGGGCGACCCCCGTGTTCTCCGACGAGCAAGTCGCCGAGCTGCTGGAGGCCGCGTGAGCCGATCGACGAAGCGTCACGCGATGATCCAGATCTTGTTCGGCGTCGTGATGATCGTGATCGGCGGCCTCATCACGATGTTCACGCTCGGCAGCGAGACCAGGACGGGCGGCAAGTACATCGCCTCGTTCGGCCCGATCCTCGCCGGCGTGATCGCGCTCGTGAGCGGGTTCCTCCGGCTGAGCGGATCGTCGGCTGCCGCGACAGCCCCGGCCGAACCCGCGACAGAACCCGACGATCCCGAGCCGGTCGACCTCGACATCGAGGAGCCGCTCGAGGCGCCCGCGACCACGAACGCGATCATGCGGCGCGCGGCCGGCATCGGCGGTGCGATCGCGACCGTCGTCGGGGCCACGTGGTTCGGCGCCGCGCTCCACGATGACGACCTCTCGCTCGCCGCGATCGCCACGTTCGTCGCCGGCGTCGGCGCCTTCGGCTGGGCCCAGTGGACGAGCTGGGTTGTGCCCGCGAAGCCCGGCCAGGACCTGTGGGATCGCGCCGTGACCTGGATCGAGCAGCGCGGCGCGATCGCCGCCCTGCTCCTGCTCACGATCATCGTCTCGATGACGTTCGCTCGCATCTTCCAGGGCGAGACCGTCGGTGACGACCTCACGTTCCACATGGCCGAGAGCGCGCGGCTCGCGGACTGCATCCGTGCCGGTGACTGGGACCTGTGGAATCCGAGCGCGAACGGCGGCTACGCGTCGGCGTACTACTACCAGGTGATTCCGCAGCTCGCGTCGGCGCTGCCGACGGCGCTGTTCGGCCATCACCTGTTCTGGTTCCAGATCAGTCTGTGGATCCCGCTCGTGCTCGCACCCGCGGCCGCGTACCGCGGGATCCGCCTGATGGGCGGGACGCCGTGGCAGTCGCTGTTCGCCGCGTTCGCGATCGCGTTCCTCAGCGGCGCGTCGCGCTGGGGCACCGGGGCAGACGGTACGTTCCAGGTCGGTCTCTACACCCAGACGTGGGCACTCGCGGCGTTCCCGCTCGGGCTCGGTCACGGCGTGCGCTGGTTGCTTCACGGCAAGCACCTGCCGTCCGCGATCGCGTGGGGCGCGTTCGTGTTCCTGTGTCATCCGTTCGCGAGCATCGCGCTGTGCCTCGGGCTCGCGTTCGGCGTGCTCGCGCACTACCTGACCTTTCCGGTTCGCGGCAAGGTGCTGAAGCTCGTCCTGCTCGGAGTGCTCGGCGTGGCGTTCGCGATGAATGCGTTCGCGATGGTGCTCGACCGTCCGGTCCCCGCCACCGCCGGAGCCGAGGTCCCGCTCGTCAAGTACATCTACGTCGCTCCGCTGATCTTGTTTGCGGGGCTGATCGTTCGTGTCGCGACGAGCGGTCGGTTGTTGACGAAGCTCCTGCTCGTCGGGGTCGCGCTCGCGCTGGTCGCGAATGCCGTCGGGTTCGCGACGATCACCGCGGTGCCGAAGAAGCCGGATGGGGCGGTCACCGACCTCCCCGCAGTCTGGTCGATCGCCGCCGCGAGCCTCTACATCGGCCCCTTGCTCTTGCTCGCGGCGATCGCGGGTCGCCTCGCGTTCGGGTTGCGAGGTGAGGCGCGGGCGGAACCCGCGCGACCGCGCTCCGACGTCTTCGTGCGACTGGTCGTCCTCGGCGGATGCCTGCTCGTCGCGACCCTCCCCGGCTGGCTCACGGTCATCGTCGACCGCGATGGCTTCGGCGGCTTCCCGCATCGTGTCAACGACGAGGTCGGGCCCGGCTACAAGGAGCTGATGGGGTGGTTCTCGAAGGGCGCGCTACTCGACAACTGGCGCTACGCGATCCAGACCTGGATGCTGCCGATCGTGTTCCTGTTCGCGCGCATGCGGTTCGCGCGCTGGCTGTGGGCACCCGCGCTGGTCTACGCGACCCTGCTCGCGCTCGGCCCCCACGCGCCGACGACCGCGGATGATCTGCTCCCCGCCGTGCGCTTCCTCGGTGCGATGCAGGTCGTGCTCGCGCTCGGCATCGGCGCCGGTGCGTTCGCGATCGGACGCGCGATCTGGCACGTGCGGCCCGGCTCGCTCCTGCATCGCTGCGTGGTCGGGCTCGCCGGCAAGCGCCCCCACGGCGAGCTCGTGTACGGCGTCCGAACGGTGGTCATCGCGCTCGCGTTCGGGCTCGTGATCTTCGTCGCGCTGCCCGGCGTCGGCAAGCTCGCCCACCGCGTGCGGGTGCTCGAGACCGAGTCCTACGACTATCGCGACGAGATCATGGAGATGAACACGATCATCGCGAAGCAGCCGCAGGGCCGCAAGCAGGTCGGTCCCGGCTGCGAGAACCACTGGTGGAACTTGCTCAGCTACGTCTACGTCAAGCGGCCGGCGCTGTTGCAGATGGGCGGCGGTGGCCTGCAGGCGAGCCCGAACTACGACTTCCTGTGGAGCGTGCGCGACTTCCCGAAGCTCGCGTGGGTCTACGACACGCCGCTGTTCCTGTTCGCGAAGGCGAGCTCGGCGAGTGCTCCACAAGGCGATGTCCTCGGCGAGACCAAGCGCTACGAGCTGCGCCGCTTGCCCGCACCGGGAATCGTGTCGCCGGTCCAGGTCACCGGCGTGCTGCCGGAGGGCGAGTCGCGCGCAAAATCAAAGGTGCGGATCGCCGCGATCGAGTGGCTCAAGAGCCAGGCGCCGCTCGACGATCACGTGCTCGCGTATCACGGCTACGGTGACGCGAGCCCCGCGCCCGACGCGAAGGTCATCCGCGCGTTTCGCGTCGACCCATCGCCCGGCGCGTCCGCCGACATCTACGCCGAGGTCGACGTCAAGCGGAAGACCACGTTCGTGGCCCGCGAGAGCTGGCACCCGCGCTGGCATGCGTACGTCGACGGCATCGAGGTGCCGATCCGTCGCGTGACGCCGGACTTCCCCGCGATCGACGTCGAGCCCGGCAAGCACGTGCTCGCGTTCCGGTTCGAGCGACCGTGGTGGGCGCACGCGGCGTGGCTCGCGTGGCCGGGCATGGCGATCGGGGCGTGGCTCGGCATCCGGGCCCTCCGGCGCCGGCGCAACCGCGGGAACCTCCCGCCGGCGCGGATCGTCGACTGAGCGCTTGCGCAGCTGCTCGCGCAGATCCAGGCGAAGCGCGCGTGTGATCTGATCGAGCTGGGCGAGTCACGCGTGCGCGTTCGCTCACCACGGTGCGGTCGCACGATCAGGCGAGCCGAGCTGCACCACAGGACGGGCAGGGGCGATTGCCTCGGATCAGCATTTATCGGAGTTGGTGCTCCCCATCGACGAGGACGGGTGCGTGAAGAGGCGCGGGAACGCAGTCCTTGCGGTGAAGGTCGGCAGACCTTGGCCAGGATCGTCGCTCGCGATCGTCACCAACGCGCGAAGTCCGGCGTCGAGTCCGTCGGGTGAAATGGCACAACGGATGCTGTGTGCGAGGCCAGGAGGACTCCATGAAGACTCTCAAACGTACTGTGTGTGCGGTACTCGTGACGCTCGCGGGTGCGAGTGCCGCGAATGCAGACTCCGATTCAGAAAGGTTTCTCGATCGCTACGGATTCGGTGTGACCGTCGGCGGTGGTGTCTCCGGATTCACCGGTGACACGATGCGAGGCACGACGGACGATGGCGGTAACTGGGACGTCCGAGCGACGCTCGGCACGCGCTCGATCCTGGGCGTCGAGGCGTCGTACCTGGGATCGGCGCAAGCGATCGATGCGCTCGGGATGGAGACCGACACGGTGCTCGTCGGCAACGGTGTTCAGGGCAACCTGCGACTGAACGCGACGATCAGCTCCGCCGTGCAACCGTTCCTGTACGGTGGCGTGGCGTGGCGGCGGTACGACCTGACCGGCACCGCGCGCAACACGTCGGACATCCTGGACAAGGATGACGTCCTCGAGATCCCGGTCGGTGTCGGGATCGCGTGGAAGTTCGCCGGCTTGACGCTCGATGCGCGAGCCGAGTTCCGTGGCGCCACCGGCGAGGACCTGGTTCCGGCAGCCATCCCGGACAGCTCCAGCGACGCCGCGGCGATGCATCGCTACGGTGTCAACGCGAACCTCGGCTTCGAATGGTAGACGCGGCACCGTGACGATCGCTCGCGGCGATCCCACCGCGCAGGTCACGGTGCGGCTGCTGCGGGTGCGCGGATCCATCCCCGCCGCGCATCCCACCCGCTAAGGTGCGCCCATGCGCGTGCTCTGCTTCGGCGCCGGTGCGCTCGGGACACTGTTTGCGGCCAAGCTATGCGCGGCAGGGCACGATGTGTCGGTCCTCGCGCGCGGCGAACGGCTCGCAGCGATCCGGCGCGATGGGCTGCGCATCCGGAGGCGCACGAAGGGCGAGACCGAGACGGTTCGGCCCCAGATCGTGTCCGCGGTCGCGCACGACGTGCCCTACGATCTCGTCGTCGTGCTGGTTCGGCGCACGGTCGTCGACGACGCGCTGCGCACGATCGCAGCCAACCACGACGGAGATGTGCTCGTGATGGTGAACGAGGCCCGCGGATACGACACGTGGCGCGCCATCCTGGGCTCGCGTCTGGTGGTTGGATTCGGCGGCGCGATCGCGGCATTCGATGCGCCGGGCGTGCTCGTGTACGACCTCGCTGCGCGCGCGCTGCAACCCACGGTCATCGGCGAGCCCGACGGTCACGTGAGCGATCGCGTGCGTCGCGCAGCGTCGGCGCTTCGCGGCGCGGGGTTTCCAATCCAGATCAGGCGCGACATGGAAGCTTGGCAGCGCACGCACGCCGCCTGGATCACGCCCTTGATGCTGGTGTCGACGGCCGCGGCGCGAGACGCGGCCACGTTGACCTCGAACGATCGCGTGCGCACGTGGGCCAGCGCGACGCGCGAGGCACTCGCGGCCGTCGAAGCGTCGGGAACTCGACTCGTGCCGTTCTCGATTCGCCTGGCTGCCGCGGTTCCCGTCGCGATCACGGCGAGCGTGCTCCGGTATGCGTTGCGCGCCGCATCGCTACGCGCAAAGCTCGTGGCATCGGGCGCGGGCTTCGCCGATGAGGGCTTGGTGCTCGCGGCCGATCTCGGGTCCCTCGCAGGTCCTCTCCCCTGCCTCGAAGCCCTGGTCGCCGAAGTTCGTCGCAGCCCCGACTGACTCAACAGAGCTCGAGCTCGTGGAAGGCCCTGCCATCGAGCACGAACACGCTGCCGCCGGCGACGAACGCCGCATTCGTGCCGACAGCTCGTCGCCGATCGCGTGGAGTCGTTGATGGGTTCGGCAGTCGAGTGACGATGACCGGTGGCGCTCGCGCCACGGCATTTTTCCTCTCGCGGGACGTGGTCTATCATCGTAGTGCGTATAGTTCGCTGCATGGCGAACCTCTCGAGCAGGGCGAATCCGTGACGGCGAAGGCAGCGCCGAAGCAGCTGAAGAACGTACGCGGACCGTACGTCTTTCAGAACCGGCGGACATTCAAGCTCGCCGCCCTGTTGAAGCTCGACCCGATCCACCAGCAACAGTTCGTGCTGCAGGCGCAGTCGTACATGGGCACGAACGCCAGGACGGTCATGGCCTGTGCCGACGCGATCGCGGACAACGACGGATATGCCGTCGATCAGCTCTCGATCGATCTCTGGGAGATCGCGCAGGTCGGCCACGAGGAGGCCGTGTTCGAATACTGGGTGGGCCGCGCCGGTGACGGTGAAGTGTTCTGGGCGGGCGAGGCGCGCCCGACCTCCGTCCAGTCGGTGCAGCACGAGTTCCAGTCCCTCGAGGAGGATGAGGCGAGCCACGCGCTGGCCGCGGCGCTTCAGGCGGTCGCGCCCGCAGCGGTCTGACCCGCGCCGGCGTTGACCTCGGCGCGATCGCCTACAGGTTCAACGACGCCGGCGGCGCGCGAGGAGCGCGAGCACGAGACCGGCGAGCGTGAGCTGGCCCGCGGGTCCTCCAGATCCGGTCTCGCAGCAGCCACCGGGGCTACCACCACCGCCCGCGCTGCAGTCATTCGCGAGGTTGAAGGAGCCACCCGAGCAGTCGTCGCAGCCGTCGCCGTCGGAGTCACCGCACGCGTTCGGATCGTCCGGAAACGGATCGGTGTCGTCCGGGACGCCGTCGCCATCCGTGTCTCCGGACACCACACCCGCGCTGACGCAGTCGGCCTCGAATAGCGCGTTCAAGAACAGGCGTGTCCCCTGACTCTGCGATCCCGACGTGACCGGCACGTTCGGCGAGAACTGGTGACCGCCGAGGTAGCTGATCTTCCCCTGGCAATCGGCGCGTTCGCCGGGCTTGAGGATCGGGCCGAGGTCGCAGGCGCCATCGAGGTGGCCCGTCATCCAGAGATCCGTGTCTCCTGGACCGTTCGGGCCGGTGAGCAACGTGACCTGACGGTTGTTCTTGTACGTCGTGCCGAGGAAGGCGCTGAGGTTGTACGCCGGCTCGCTGCCACCGGTGGTGCCGTACATGCCGTCGAACTGGTTGTACGGCACGTCGGGTCGCAGGACTCGGACCGTGCTGGCCGCCGGTTGCGGCGCGATCTCGAAGCCGCCGTTCTCCTCTCTGATGTCCTTGGCGATACAGAGCCCCGTGATGCACTCGTAGTTCGCGTCACTGCACGGTGCCGCCGCGGAACACGCCGGTGCGGTCCCGGTCGTCGTGAGGAAGTGGCCGTCGCGCCCTGGGTCGTCGAGGAACGGCCACGCTGGATTCGGGGTGGTGTTCTCGTACGCGTTCACCGCCTGACACTCGGCGAAGAAGTGGGTGTTGCCCTTGAGGAACTCGCGCACCTCCGCGACGACCTCGTGTCCGTTGTAGGTGAACCGCTGGCCGGTGCACTGCGCCTGGGTCGCCGGGCAGCTTCCGCCGTCGCACTCCACGGTCTCGCGGTCGTTGACATCCCAGTGCATCGACATGATCTGGCAGAACGCGGGTTGCCCGTTCTTGAACAACGCGCCGTTGCGGTGATCGTAGTTCGGCGCGTCGCACGTGCCGAGGTCACCCATGATCGCTTCCTCGATCAGCATGTCGGGATTCGCAGTGCCGGGACCGCAGTTCGTCGCGCCGCACTTCGCCGTCGGGAACTCGCTGCCGTTCGACTGCGGGATGCCGGCGGCGCGCAGGTAGCCCGTCGCGATCGGCTCGTTGCCGTCGGCGAACACGGCGATCGTCGGCGCGGCGACCATCTCCTTCGAGACGTTGCCAATGAATGCCGTGGTCGCCTCGTGCACGGACGTCACGTGGAAGACCGTTCGCATCGCGTACGGATTTGCCGGCCACTGCGCCTGATCGTTCCACGCGTCCACGATCGCGAGCGCCTTGTCGTGATCCGCCGCGTCGACCACGAACGGCCCGCCGCGATACCGGTGGGTGCCGAGGGTGGCGCCGCGGGGCGTGGTAGCGAGATCGTCCCAGATCACCTTGGTCGTCGCGGTGAAGTCGGGACTCGCGGTCGGATACGGGCACTTCACGCCGGAGCCTTCGACCGCGCAGTCCCAGGCGCACGGATCGGTCGGCGAGTCGCACGACGCGGCGTGGTAGGTCTTGCTCGGATCGATGATCCAGTACACGTGAACGCCTTGGCGCAGGAGCTGATAGAGCAGCCCGTACGCCTGAAACATCCCGGTATTCTGGTACGAGAGATCCATCGGGATGATCAGGCTGCCCGGTTGGA
>Ga0299915_10001736_pt1 | contig 16035 bp, 9 predicted proteins | sample RVTome_13_FD_200263 | JGI IMG/M metagenome (GOLD analysis project Ga0299915, IMG submission 200263) | Soil microbial communities from uranium-contaminated site in the Upper Colorado River Basin, Wyoming, United States - RVT92D227 (version 2) ... | reverse complement strand
CGTCAGATCCGCCAGCGCGTCGGCATCGAAACGATTGCGGCTATGGTAGGCCTGCACCCGCCACTCGCGGCGCGCGGATTCCACCTTGTGATAGGCAAGCTGCAGATACTGGGCGCGCGAATCCTGCTCGCGCGGCTCAACCAGGGACACCGGATTGAGCGGGTTGTCAACCTGGAGGCCCGCGTTCCAGTCCCCCTGCGACAGACCGAACTGCAGCATCACATCGGAATTCGAGGACGCCTGCCAGTCCACCCGTCCGTTGACCAAATAGGTCTTGCTCGCTTCGAAATACGCCCCGTTATCCCAGGCAGTCTTGTGGGTCACATCCCGCTCGAAGCGGTCCCGCTGCTGGGCCGATGCGGTGAGCCGGTAGCGCAAGGGGCCCTCCCCTCCGCCATGGCGAACCGTCAGCCCCCGCATGGCCTGCTCGCCAAGCTGCAGCGATACGGATTCACCCGGCACCTGCGCTGCCGTCTTGGTAATGATGTTGATGACCGCCGCGAAGGCGTTTGCGCCATGGATCGCTGCATTGGGTCCGCGCACCACTTCGATGCGCTCAATGTCATCGATGGAAAGCGGCAGATCGGCCCAGTGCACGGCGCCGTAGTGGGGACTGTAGATCGAGCGGCCATCCACCAGCACCTGGAAACGGCGCGAGTACGCGTCGCCCAGACCATGATAGCCGGCGGCCCAGGTGTTATCGCGGGTGTAGGCCACCGAAAAGCCCGGAACCAGACGCAGCAGATCGGGGATGTCACGGAAGCCGGAGGCGCGGATCATGTCCTGGTCGATGACGGTGACGGCGGCAGGCGCTTCGCTCACCGGCTGCGACAGGCGCGACACAGACAGCACCACCGGCAGTTCGTCGAGGAAGTCGGCTTCGGTGACCGCAGCCGGCGCCCGATCCGGCCATGCAAGGGTGCACCCCAGCAGAAGCATCTTCCCCAGCACGCGGAATGTAGTTGGTTGGTTGCGACTCACGATCACTTCATGCCGGCGCTGCGCGCCCCGGCCACGCTCCGCATGGATTGTCACGAACCCATACTTTACGGCCAATCATCCCGCGGACTTGAATCCAGTGCCTGCCGGCGTGCCGATCGACCAGCCGGCCGAGGGAATACGGGCAGATCATCCCCGTTCCAGCAACAAAACGCCGGGGGGATTTTAGTGGCAGCACACGCCCCGCTTATCACCAGCTGAGACTCAGGCTGCCGTAGACGCGGCGGCTGAAACGATTTTCCGGGCGGAACTCGCCGTAGTCCTCGCCCAGGTTCTGCCCCACTACGGCGGCTTCCACTTCGTTCCCCTGCCAGGTCCAGCGGCGCGCCAGGCGCGCATCGACGCGGGTGAAGGCCGCGGTCGGATCACCTCCGTTCAGCCAGATCATGCGGCCCGAATGGTAGACGCCCGCGCTGGCCGTCCAGCCCTGTCCCAGGTCATGGCGCGCCAGCAGGCTGAAACTGTCCCGCGGCGCGGAATCCCTCACATCGTCGTCCACCAGGTCAAGCTCGGGGCTGGTCGAGGTGTACACCCGGGCGTACTGGGCAGACAGGCGGAATGCGTGCGTCGGCTGCCAGTTCAACTGCAGATCGCCGCCATGCAATGTAAGGCTGCCGCTGTTCCGGGGCTGGATCACACCTGCAACCGTGTCGCTGCCGATGTAATGATCCATTCGGTCGTAAAACAACTTGGCATCCACCTGCAACTGCCAGGGCCGGTAGTGGCCGACGTAGCCGATTTCATGCGAGCGGATGCGTTCGGAGCGCAGGTCGTTGGGCGTAAGGCCGACGACAAGGACAGGCACCCCGGTGGTGCTGCGATAAACGATTTGGCCGTCCTGCTCGAGGAAGGTCGGCGTGCGATAGGCCTGGGACACATTGAGGCGCAGGGTGTGCCCGGGCGCAAAATCGTAGTTCATCGCGACCCGCGGCGAGACGTCAAGGCCGGCATAGTAGTGATGCTCCAGCATGGCCCCGCCCTGCAGCAGCAGTTTGGGGCGGATGCGCCATTCCAGGTTGGCATTGACGCGCCCCAGCACGCCCTGCTGTGTGTCGTGGCTGTCGAAATACAGGGGGCTTTGCGCCGTCTCGCGCCGCACCTCGGCGCCCCACGCCATGCGCAGCGCGGGCGCGAGCCGCGAGTTGGCCTGGAATTCCAGGCTGGTGCGCGTTTGCAGCGCATCCTGGTCGCCGATGACGGTCAAGCTGAACACATCCAGACTGCTCGGCGCATCGTTCTCGTGCCGGCTGTGATAGAACTGCAACGACCATTCATCGTCGACGCTGAGTGCGCGCCGGAACTTGAACTGGACATAGGCATTGCTGACATCCTGCTGGCGCGGCTCCAGTAAGTGCTCTGGGTCGGGCGGATCCAGCAGACGGCCTGCCTGCCAGTCGCCGACAGCCAGGCCGAACTGCGCCGAGACCTCGTCGCTGGCCGACACGCGGTAGTCCGCCCGGCCGTTCACCAGATAGGTGCGCGTTTCCTCGAACAAGGTGAGCGGCTGCGGCGGTACATTGTCGAAGGTATCCCTGTCGAAACGGTCGCGGTTCTGCGCCGAAAAGGTCAGACGGTAGTTCATGTCACCCGTTCCGCCGCCGTGCCGCAGGGTCAGCCCCGCCATGCCATGCTCGCCGACTTGCAGGGAGGCGAAGGTGCCCGGCACCTGAGCGGCTTCCTTGGTGATGATGTTGATGACGGCAAAGAAGGCATTGGCGCCGTATGTGGCCGCGTTGGGGCCGCGCACCACCTCGATGCGCTCGATGTCGTCGATCGACAGCGGCAGTTCCTGCCATTGCACTTCACCGAAGGCCGCACTGTAGATCGAGCGTCCATCCACCAGCACCTGAAAGCGCCGCGAGAACGCGTCGACCACACCGTGATAGCCCACCCCCCAGGTGTTGTCTCGGGTATAGGCCACCGAAAACCCCGGCACCAGGCGCAGCAGATCGGGAATATCGCGGAATCCCGACGCGCGGATCATGTCGCGGTCGATGATCGTGACGGCGGCGGGGGCCTCGTTCAACGGCTGCGACAGGCGCGACACCGACAGCACCACCGGCAACTCGTCGAGAAAATCGGCTTCGGTGATGGCAGCTTGCGCGGCGTGGGGGCATGCCAAGGCTGCGCCCAGTACCAGCGCGCGCGCCAACACACCGCAGTTGTCGTGTGGTTCCTTCTTCACCGATGTCGGCGCGCATTGCGCACCGGCCCCTCTCCGCTTTGTTATGAGTTCGAGTGAATTAACGGCTCACGGGCCGCTCGTGCCGTGTCAGAACGGAATGTCGTCGTCCATGTCGTCGAAGCCGCTGCTGGCCGGGCGCTGCGCGGCAGCCGGGGCTGTGTTGGCGCGCGGCTGGCTGCGCGGGGCGGACTGGTTAAAGCCGCTGTCGTCCATGTCGGCCATGCCGCCGCCACCCTTGCTGCCCAGCATCTGCATGCGGTCGCCGCGAATCTCGGTGGCGTACTTTTCGATGCCTTCCTTGTCGGTGTACTTGCGGGTGCGGATCGAACCCTCGACGTAGACCTGGCTTCCCTTTTTAAGGTACTGGCCGCAGACTTCGGCGGTGCGGCCGAAGAAGCTGACGCGATGCCATTCGGTCTGCTCGACCATCTGGCCGGTCTTGTCCTTGTATTTGTCGGTGGTGGCGATGGCGAGGTTGGCGACGGCCTCACCGCTCGGCAGGTAGCGCATTTCGGGGTCACGCCCCAGGTTGCCGACCAGAATGACCTTGTTGACGGATGCCATCGTTGTTTCCCCCTGAATTGAGTGGATTGGTTGAGCTTGAAGTGTTGCGGATTCTATCAGGCTTGCCTATGAAGCCTGCCTAGCCGGCAGCAGCAGCTTTCAGCAGGCTGTGCGCACTGGCCTCGTCCCAGCCCTTGAGGCTGACCTTGAGCATGGCCACGCCTTCTTCGGCCAGCACCACGGCCTCGACCACCCCGGCCACCTCGGCCAGCTGCATTTTAAGCAGCGCGGCCTCGTCCGCAGGCATCACGCCGACGCGAAACAGGCGGGTCTTGATCGCGGGCGGCGCCGTCATCGACAGGCTCGCCAGCAGCCACGCGCCCATCAGGATCACGCAAAACAGGAACACCGCCTGGAAACCGTAATGCTGCGCCAGCCAACCGCCGAACACCCCACCGAAGAACAGTCCCAACGCCTGCGCGGTATTGTAGACACCCATCGCGGTGCCCTTGGCCGACACCGGGGCGAGCTTGGAAATCAGCGAGGGCAGGCTGGCTTCGAGCAAATTGAAGGCGACGAAATAAAAGAACAGCGACCACACGATGCCCCAGAAATGGTCGATGCCGAACGCGAGCCCCAGCTGCGCCAGCAGCATCAGCGCCACCGAACCGACGAACACCGGCTTCATCTGGCCGCGCTTCTCGCCATAAATGATGCCCGGCACCATCAGCACGAAGGAGCCGAGCAGCACCGGCAGGTAGACCGCCCAGTGGTGGTCGGCGTCGAGACCGCTGTTCTTGAGCGCCACCGGCACCACGACGAACATCGCCATCTGCGCCGCGTGCAGGGCGAAAATGCCGAAGTCGAGCCGGGCGAGTTGGCCGTCTTTCAGCACGTCGATCAGTTTCGCCGGATTGGCCTGGGCGTCGGCATGGAAGTGGCTGTCTGCGGGATCGGGCACCCACACCTTCACCACCCAGATGGCGGCCAGCGCGAGCACGCCGGTCAGCGCGAAAATGCCCGGTACGCCGATCACGCGGTTGAGCGCCGGCCCCGCCACCAGCGACACGGCAAAGGCGATGCCGATGGTCGAGCCGACCAGCGCCATCGCCTTTGTGCGGTGCTCTTCGCGGGTGAGGTCGGCCAGCATGGCGGTGACGGCAGCGGAAATCGCGCCCGCGCCCTGCAGCGCACGGCCGGCAATGGTCCAGTAGATATCGGTGGCGGTGGCGGCAAGAAAGCTGCCGAGGGCAAACACGACCAGGCCGAAAATGATGACCTTCTTGCGGCCGATGCGGTCGGATGCCATGCCGAAGGGAATCATCAGGATGGCCTGGGTCAGGCCATACATGCCGAGCGCGAGGCCGACCAGGGTGTGGTTGTCGCCGCCCGGCAGGTCTTCTGCGTACAGCGCGAACACCGGCAGGATCAGGAACATGCCCAGCATGCGCAGGCCGAAGATCGCCGCCAAGCCCGATGCGGCGCGCTTTTCGGCGCGGGTCATGCTTTCGGACAGGTCGATCTGGGCCACTGCGGATGTTCTAACCGGGGTTAGGTGAAATCGGGAAGTCCGTTATATTAGCAGGTTGCGAATTACACTCGCCGCCTTAATCGATGGCCGTCAAACAATGGAATTCATCCGCATCCGTGGCGCCCGTACCCACAACCTGAAGAACGTCAACCTCGACCTGCCGCGCAACAAGCTGGTGGTGATCACAGGGCTGTCGGGCTCGGGCAAGTCCTCGCTCGCCTTCGACACGCTGTACGCCGAGGGCCAGCGGCGCTACGTCGAATCGTTGTCGGCCTACGCGCGGCAGTTTTTGCAACTGATGGAAAAGCCCGACGTCGACCTGATCGAAGGCCTCTCCCCGGCGATCTCGATCGAGCAGAAGGCGACCAGCCACAACCCGCGCTCGACCGTCGGCACCGTCACCGAAATCCACGACTATCTGCGCCTCCTGTACGCCCGCGTCGGCGACCCGCAATGCCCGGAGCACGGCATCACGCTGGCAGCACAGACCGTGTCGCAAATGGTCGACGCGGTGCTGGCGCTGCCGGAAGACACCAAGCTGATGATCCTGGCGCCGCTGGTGGTGGGACGCAAGGGCGAGAACCTCGAGCTCTTCGCCGAGCTGCGCGCGCAGGGCTTCGTGCGGGTGCGGGTCGACGGCAAGGTGCACGAGATCGATGCCGTGCCCAAACTCGACAAGAACAAGAAGCACACCATCGAGGTGGTGGTCGACCGCCTGAAAGTGCGCATGGATGCCAAGCAGCGCCTGGCCGAAAGCTTCGAGACTGCGCTCAGGCACGCCGACGGCCGCGCGCTGGCGGTGGAAATGGACGCCGGCAAGGAACATCTCTTCTCCGCCAAGTTCGCCTGCCCGGTGTGCAGCTACGCCCTGCCCGAGCTGGAGCCGCGCCTGTTCTCGTTCAACAACCCGATGGGCGCGTGCAACACCTGCGACGGCCTCGGCCAGATCACCTTCTTCGACCCGGCGCGCGTGGTGGCCTTCCCGCACCTGTCGCTGGCAAGTGGCGCGATCAAGGGCTGGGACAAGCGCAACCAGTTCTTCTTCATGATGCTGCAGAGCCTGGCGATGCACTATGGTTTCGACCTCAATACGCCGTTCGAAGATCTGCCCGCGCGCATCCGCGACATCATCCTCAACGGCAGCGGCAAGGAAGCGATCGGCTTTCAGTACCTCGCCCCACGCGGCGGATTCACCACGCGCCAGCATCCGTTCGAGGGCGTGCTCGCCAACATGGAGCGCCGCTACCACGAGTCCGACTCGATGGCGGTGCGCGAGGAGCTCGCCAAGTACCAGAACAACAAGCCCTGCCCGGCCTGCCACGGTACCCGGCTACGCGAGGAGGCGCGCCACGTGATGGTCGGCGGCGTGCCGATTTTCCAGGTCAGCGCGATGCCGCTGAAGCAGGTGCTGGTTTTTTTCGAGGCGCTGAAACTCGATGGCCATCGCGCGCAGATCGCCGACAGGATCGTCAAGGAAATCGTCGCCCGCGTCGGCTTCCTCAACAACGTCGGCCTCGACTACCTGTCGCTCGACCGCTCCGCCGACACGCTCTCCGGCGGCGAGTCGCAGCGCATCCGCCTCGCCTCGCAGATCGGCTCGGGGCTGACCGGCGTGATGTACGTGCTGGACGAACCCTCGATCGGCCTGCACCAGCGCGACAACGACCGCCTGCTCGCCACGCTCAAGCACCTGCGCGACATCGGCAACTCGGTGCTGGTGGTCGAGCACGACGAGGACGCCATCCGCGCCGCCGACTACGTGGTCGACATGGGTCCCGGCGCCGGCGTGCACGGCGGCGAAGTGGTGGCCGAAGGCACGCCGGAAGCGATCCGCATGAGCGAACACTCGCTTACCGGGCAATTCCTGTCGGGCCGGCGCCGCATCGCCATCCCGAAAAAGCGCCGCCAGCCCGACCCCGAGCGCCAGCTGGTGGTGACCGATGCCAGCGGCAACAACCTGAAAAACGTCACGCTCAATCTTCCGGTCGGGCTGCTCGTCTGCGTCACCGGCGTATCGGGATCGGGTAAGTCGACGCTGATCAACGACACGCTCTATACCGCCGTCGCGCGCCATCTGTACGGCTCGTCGGCCGAACCCGCGCCGCACGGCGAAATCCACGGCCTGGAATTCTTCGACAAGGTGATCAACGTCGACCAGTCGCCGATCGGCCGCACCCCGCGCTCCAACCCGGCCACCTACACGGGTCTCTTCACCCCCATCCGCGAACTCTTCGCCGGCGTGCCGGAAGCGCGCACGCGCGGCTACGGGCCGGGCCGCTTCTCCTTCAACGTCAAGGGCGGACGCTGCGAGGCCTGCCAGGGCGACGGCGTGATCAAGGTCGAGATGCACTTCCTGCCGGACATCTACGTGCCGTGCGACGTCTGTCACGGCGCGCGCTACAACCGCGAAACGCTGGAGGTGCAGTACAAGGGCAAGACCATCCGCGAGGTGCTGGAAATGACCATCGAGCAGGCGCACGAGTTCTTCGCCGCGGTGCCGGTGGTAAGAAGAAAACTCCAAACCCTGCTCGACGTCGGCCTCGGCTACATCCGGCTCGGCCAGTCCGCCACCACGCTGTCGGGCGGCGAGGCGCAGCGCGTCAAGCTCGCGCTCGAACTGTCCAAACGCGACACCGGGCGCACGCTCTACATCCTCGACGAGCCCACCACCGGGCTGCACTTCGCCGACATCGACCTGTTGCTGAAGGTGCTGCAGCGCCTGTCCGATGCCGGCAACAGCGTGGTCGTCATCGAGCACAACCTGGATGTGATCAAGACCGCCGACTGGCTGATCGACCTCGGGCCCGAAGGCGGCGCCGGCGGCGGGCAGATCATCGCCGAGGGCACGCCGGAGGCGGTAGCCGACAATCCGGCGAGCCATACCGGACACTACCTGCAACCGGTGCTGTCGAGGCACTGATGGCCGAGCTTGTCCGTCTTTCCAAGCTGATGTCCGAACGCGGGCTGTGCTCGCGCCGCGAGGCCGACAGCTACATCGAAAAAGGTCTTGTGTTCGTCGACGGCAAGCGCGTCTCCGAACTCGGCACCAAGGTCGACCCCGACTGCGCGATCCGCCTCGATGCCGTAGCGAACGCGCGCCAGGCCGAGCGCGTCACCCTCCTGCTGCACAAGCCCGTCGGCTATGTGTCGGGCCAGCCGGAGCCGGGCTATCAGCCCGCCGTGACCCTGATCCGCCCCGACACCCTGTGGCAGGACGGGCGCGCCGGGCGGGCGTTTCATCCGACGCATCTGAAGGGACTGGCGCCGGCCGGCCGTCTCGACATCGATTCGACCGGCCTGCTGGTGCTGACGCAGGACGGGCGCATTGCCAAACAGCTCATCGGCGACGATTCTGATGTCGAGAAGGAGTATCTGGTGCGGGTCGAAGGCCGGCTCGACGAACGGGGCCTCGCGCTGCTCAACCACGGCCTCTCGCTCGACGGCCGCAAGCTGCGCCCGGCCCGGGTCGGCTGGCAGAACGCCGACCAGTTGCGCTTCATCCTGAAGGAGGGCCGCAAGCGCCAGATCCGCCGCATGTGCGAACTGGTGGGGCTGAAGGTGGTGGGGCTGAAACGCGTGCGCATCGGCCGCGTGCGGCTGGGCGAGTTGCCGCTGGGGCAATGGCGCTACCTGCGGGACGACGAGTCGTTCTGAAACGTAGAATCCCCGTACGGGGCCGCAACTATGGCTATAGACTTGTTATGTAAGCATTTGGGGCTTATTAATAAAAAGGCGGGTAGCCAGACCCGTCTTTTTTTAACCCACACCAGGGAGAACCCCATGCAATCGAAACTGCTCGTCGCACTGTTCGCTGCCCTTGCACTGACCGCCTGCCAGAAGGCTGAAGAAGCCGCCGCCCCCGCCATGGAAGAAGCCAAGGAGGCCGCCGGCGCCGCAGCGGATTCCGCCGCCGAAGCTGCAGGTTCTGCTGCCGATGCAGCCGGCGCCGCTGCCGAAGCGACAGGTGAAGCCGCCGCCGCCGCGGCCGATGCAACCAAAGATGCGGCTGCCGAGGCCGCTCAGGATACCGCCGACGCAGCGCAGGATGTGGCCGATAAGGCCAAAGACGCCGCCAAGTAGTCATTCCAACTCAGGCGGGACAAACGGCCAGGTTCGCCGGGGCGTTTCTATTAGTCCCTACAAACCCGCTGATGACTCCGGCGCCGGTTGCGCAGGATGGAAAAAGCGCCGTCCCCACCCGATCAGGTCATCCACAAAGGTGAACACGACCGGGATGACCAGCAGGCTGAGGAAGGTCGAAGTGATCAACCCGCCAATGACGACGATGGCCATCGGCGCGCGGAAGCTCGGGTCGGTGCCCAGGCCGATGGCGATCGGCAGCATGCCAGCGCCCATCGCCACGGTGGTCATCACAATCGGCCTGGCCCGTTTGCGGCAGGCGTCCAACAGGGCGTCCCATCGGCTCAGGCCATGGTCGCGGCGCGCCAGGATGACATAGTCGATCAACAGAATCGAGTTCTTGGTGGCGATCCCCATCAGCATCACCAGCCCGATCATCGACGGCATCGACAACGCGGTCTGGGTGACGAACAGCGCCAGAAATGCACCCGGAACGGACAGCACCAGCGCGGCCAGTATGGTGGCGGGCTGGACGAAGCCCTTGAACAGCATCACCAGCACGATATAAATGCACAGCACCCCGGTCAGCATCGCCAGGCCAAAACTCGCAAACAGTTCGTTCATCGCCTCGGCGTCGCCTATCGTGGTCTGGGTCACGCCGGGCGGCAGGTTTTGAATGCTGGGCAGCGCCATGGCCTGGCTTTCCACCAGCCCCAGCGGCTGCTGGTTCAGCTCGATCTCGAAGTTGATGTTGCGCTGCCGGTCATAGCGGTCGATTTCGGCGGGGCCGCCGTCGATGCTGAGCGAGGCGACATTGCCGATCATCACCGGGCCGTGCTTGCCGGGGACGGTCATGCGCTCCAGCAGCGCCATGTCCTGGCGCGCGCCGGGCGGCAGCTTGACGACGATGGGCACCTGCCGCTGGGATAGATTGAGCTTGGCCAGCCCTTGGTCGTAGTCGCCCGCCGTGGCGATGCGCAGCGTGTCGGCAATCGATGCCGAGGTCACGCCAAGGTTCGCGGCTTTCTCGAAATCAGGCCGCACGACGAGTTCAGGACGCACCAGGCTGGCGCTGGTGGTGACGTTGCCGATTCCGGGCAGGGTGCGCAGTTCGCGCTCGACCGTGCGCGCATGCTCGGCCAATGCCTGGCCGTTTTCGCTCGCCAGCACCAGAATGTATTTTTCGCTCGATCCGCCAAAACCGACCGTCACGCGCGCGCCGGGGAGTGCCGTCAGGGCTTCACGCAATTCGCGTTCCACAGTCTGTTTGGTAATCCCGCCACGTTGCGAACGCGGCGTCATGTTGATCGTCAAGGTCGCCTTGCGCACCTCGGCCGCCCCGCGCGGCATGAACGGATCCGAGCCTGCCGCGCCGCCGCCCACCGCCGTATAGACCATTTTCACGTGCGGATGCCGTTGCACGATTTCGCGCGCCTGCTCGGCAACAGCCAGCGTGTCCTTGAAGGTGCTTCCGGGCGGCAGCGCAAGGTAGACCTGCGTTTGCGACAGGTCATCCGGCGGGATGAATCCGGTAGGCAGCAGCGGCACCAGGGCAAAGGAGCCGAAAAAGAACCCTGCCGCCGCGAGCAGGGTGATCACGCGGTGCTTCAGACACCATGCCGCCCACCGCAGGTAGAACCCCATCCAGAAGGGCTCGGCATGCTCCTTCCGCGGCGGCTTCAGGAAATACGCCGCCATCATGGGGGTGAGCAAGCGCGCCACGACCAGCGAGAAGAACACCGCGATCGCCGCGCTCCAGCCAAACTGCACAAAGAATTTGCCCGGCACGCCGCTCATGAATGCGGTGGGCAGAAACACCGCAATCAAGGTGAAGGTGGTGGCGATCACCGCCATGCCGATTTCCTCGGCCGCCTCCATCGCCGCCTGATACGGCGTTTTGCCCATGCGCAGATGGCGGATGATGTTCTCGATCTCGACGATGGCATCGTCCACCAGAACGCCGACGACCAGCGACAGGGAGAGCAGCGTGACCACATTGAGCGTGAAGCCCATCAGGTGCATCGCGGCAAAGGCCGGAATCATCGACAGCGGCAGGGCGGTGGCGGAAACCAGCGTGGCGCGCCAGTCGCGCAGAAAGAACCACACAACAATGACCGCAAGGATGGCGCCCTCGATCAGCAGCGACATCGAGCCGTCGAAGTTCTCCTGCACCGGGTCGACAAAATTGAAAGCCTCGGTGACGGTGATATCCGGGTGGGCGGCTTTGAGCCTGGCCAGTTCGGCGCGCACCCCGTCGGCCACCTCGACTTCGCCCGCGCCACGGCTGCGCACGATTTCGAAGCCGACCACGGGCTTGCCATTGAGCAGCGCGGCCGAGCGCTGTTCAGCCACGGTGTCGGTGACGCTGGCCACCTGATCAAGCCGCACGCGCCGACCATCGGAGAGCACGATGTCCATGCGCGCCAGCTCGTCGGCCGACTCGACCGTGGCTATGGTGCGCACCGACTGTTCCGCCCCGCCCACGTCGGCGCGCCCGCCGGAAGCTTCCTGCTGGATCTGCCGCAATTGACGCGAGATATCGGCTGCGGTTGCGCTCAGCGCCAGCAGGCGGGCCGGATCGAGTTCCACGCGCACTTCGCGGCTGACGCCGCCCACGCGCGACACCGCACCCACCCCGCGCACGCTGAGCATGCGTTTGGTGACGGTATTGTCGACAAACCAGGACAGCGCCTCGTCATCCATGCGGCTGGATGCGACGGTATAGGTGAGGATCGGCGATCCGGCCAGATTGGCTTTCGAAATCGCGGGGTCGCGCAGGTCGCCGGGAAGGTCGGCGCGGATGCGCGACACCGCATCGCGCACGTCGTCCACCGCCTCCTGCGTCGGCTTTTCCAGACGGAACTCAATGGTGACGGTGGCGGTGCCGTCCTGCACCTTGGTGTAGATGTGCTTGATGCCTTGCAGCGTGGCGACGGCATTCTCGATCTTGCGCGCAACTTCGGTTTCCATCTGTGCCGGCGCCGCGCCCGGCAGCGTGGCGGTCACCGTCACCGTCGGCAAATCGATGTCCGGGAATTGCTGGATCTTCATGGCCTTGAACGCCATCAGGCCTGCCAGCGTCAGCAGGATGAACAGCAGCACAGCCGGAATCGGGTTTTTAATCGACCAGGACGAGACGTTCATGGTGAGTTTCCGCTTATGGGTTCTTGCTTGCTGTCGCCGGCGCATTCACCACCCGCACCCGGTCGCCATCAGCCAAGAAGCCGGCGCCGCTCGCCACCACACGAGCATCCGCTGCGATGCCACCGACAATCTCGATTTGATCGCCCATCCGCTGCCCCACGGCGACTTTGGTCTGCGTAACCGTGTTCTGATCGTCAAGCCGGAATACATAGGAGAACCCGTCGCGGAGCAGCACGGCGGTCTGCGGCAGGCTCATGGCACGCTCACGCCCCAGTTCAAATTCGCCGCGGGCGAATGTGCCGGCCCGCAGGGTATTGCCGGTCTCGGCAACCGGCAGATCGACATACACCAGACCGTTGAGCGTCTGCGGATCCACGGTGGGCGCGACCATGCGCACGCGGCCCTGGACGCGAGCGCCGTTGGGTGCGGTCAGCGTGGCAGTGACGCCGGGTTTCAGCTTGCCAAGATCGGCTGCACTCACTTCGGCGCGCCATTCGAGGCGACTGCCACGAATCAGGCGGAACAGTTCCTGACCGGGTTGCGCCATCGAGCCGACCGTGGCGGTGCGCGCAGAAATCACTCCGTCATCGGGTGCGCGCACGGCCGTTTGCGCCAGACGCAGTTGCTCTGCCTGCAGCCTGGCGCGTGCGGCGTCCAGGCGGGCAAGGGCAGTCTTCTCGGCCGTCAGGTACTGGTTGATCTGCTGCGCGCTCATAAACCCGGTGGCCTGGTATTGGCGTGCACGGTCGCCGTTGGCCTTGGCCTCGGCCAGCATCGCCTCCGCCTCGGCAACCGCAGCCCTGGACTCCGACAGCGCGGCTTCCACGCTATCTTTGGATATGCGTGCCAGCACCTGGCCTCTCTGCACCCGGTCGCCCACATTGACCCGCACCTCGGTCAGCCGGAGATCGCCGATTTCGGCGCCGATCACCGCTTCCTGCCAGGCGGCGATATTGCCATTGGCCGGCAGCATCCGCGGCCACTCGACACGCTGCGGCGTGATGGCCATGACGGTCAGCGCGGGTTTGGCACCCGCCGTTTTCTTTTGTGCGTCTGCATCGATGGAATTCTTGTGCCCCCCTTCATCCTTCGAATCTTGAGTCATCGTCCAGACAGCGGCTGCGCCAAGCACAAGAGCAGACACCAGGGCGAAGCGTTTGAATACAGGAGAAAGGGGGGGTGCGGAGAATGTCATCGTTAAGCCTTGCTGTTCGTCTTGTAACTCTGGTTGGATGACCAGCCAGACTGCGCCAATAGCGCTATGCCCGACTATTTCGGATCAATACAGCATTCATTCCTCGCAGGAAGTTTATCTGCAAACACGACTGCTCGCAGTACGCTTCGCTGCCCGGGCCACTGGTTCAAGTAGCAGGCAACTACAATTCAGCATGCTGTTCTCCGGTTTCACGAGATGAATTCACACACACTGCTTCGAAATGGCCGCAGCGCAACAGCGGGGGACCCTCCGGCGCGCGCTCTACGCTTGATGCTGGAATCCTTCGGCGCCGCGGTGGCCACAGCCGACCCCGCGCACATCCTGCCGCCGCACCTGCCCTCGCCGCCGCGCGGCCGCACCCTGGTGGTCGGGGGCGGCAAGGCGGCCGCCAGCATGGCGGCCGCGGTGGAAGCCCACTGGCCGGCAGATGCGCCCTTGTCCGGGCTGGTGGTCACCCGCTACCAGCACGGCCTGCCCACGCGCCGCATCGAGGTCGTCGAGGCCAGCCACCCACTGCCCGACGGACGCGGCGAGGAGGCCGCTGTTCGCATGCTGGAGATGGCGGGCAAACTGGGGCCGGACGATCTGCTGCTCGCACTGATTTCAGGCGGCGGATCGAGTCTGCTCGCCGCGCCAATCGATGGGGTCAGCCTGAAGGAACTGCGCAAGGTAACCAAGGCGCTACTCGGCGCCGGCGCGACCATCCACGACATCAACACCGTGCGCAAGCACCTCACCCGCCTGTCGGGTGGGCGCCTGGCACAGGCGGCAAACGGTGCGCAAGGATTGGCGCTGATCATTTCCGACGTCGTCGGCGACGATCCGACCCATATCGCGTCCGGCCCCTGCGCGCCCGACCCGACCACCTGCACCGACGCGCTCAAGCGTCTGCAACGCTTCAACATTGCCCTGCCTGACGGCATTCAGCACCATCTAAAGGCTTGCGCCAGCAGCGCGCTGGACGACACACCCAAGCCCGGCGATCCCTGTTTTGCGCGCATGGAAAACCGCATCATCGCGAGCGCACGCGGAAGCCTGACGGCTGCGGCGCGTTACTTCGAACAACACGGCATTCCAGCCCTTGTACTGTCCGACAGCGTCAGCGGCGATGCACAGGCCGTGGCCAAACAACACGCCGCGCTGGTGCATGCGCTGGCGCGGCGTCAGCCGCTGGCCTTGATTTCCGGAGGCGAGACCACCGTCACCCTGCGCCCGCAACATGGTCGCGGCGGCCGCAATGCGGAGTATCTGCTCGCGCTCGCCCTGTCCCTGAAGGACACGCCCGCATGGGCGATCGCCTGCGACACCGACGGCATTGACGGCAGCGAAGACAATGCAGGTGCGGTGATCAGCCCGGACACGCTGGCGCGCGCGCGGGCGCAGGGACTGGACGCTGCCACATATCTCGCGGATCACGACAGTCACGGATTTTTTGCAACCCTGGGCGATCTCGTCGTCAGCGGCCCCACCCGCACCAACGTCAACGATTACCGGGCACTGCTGGTCGGGCTGGATTGAGCGCGCTCAGCTGGGCCGCTGCACCTGTACCGGATCGCCGACCTTCAGCCCGAACGTGGACGCAGCGCTGCCTCTGTTGACCGCAAGCTCCAGCAAGCCGACGCTGTTGATGAACCAGAAGCCTTCGCCCTTGCCGACGAAGCCGAAGCTCTCGCTGTGCTTGAATGACTTTCCCGCGGCACTGACGCGTGCATCCGGTTGCAACCCGCGCACCCCGGTCCAGGCGTTGCCGTAGTGGTCGATGTAGATCACCCGCGCCAGGTCGCCGGTATCGAACTCGACATTCAGCTTGTCGGTCGGGCTCAACTTGTCGATGGGAAATTCGCCGCGCGCGATATCGGCGGCGATCAGCGCGAACAGATCGCGCCCGTGAAAGGTGGCCGACAGCCTCTCGGGCTGCCAGGTGATGCGCCACAACCGGGTGTCGGCATGGCGCGCGGTCACAACCGACAACAGTCCGTTGTCCGGCCCGACAAACCAGCGGCCGCCGGCCATCACCACCACGGCGTCGCGCGGCGTGCCCACGCCAGGATCGACAACCGCCAGAAACACGCTGCCGGGCGGGAAACCGGAGGCAAACGCCGCCAGCAAGTGGGCGCCCGCATGCGGGTTGAAGTCAGGCACCTCGTGCAGCAGATCCACCACCTGCTGCGCGGGTGCGTGTTCTGCGAGACGCGCCTTGACCTGCCCCACATAGGGATCGCGCACGCCGAAATCGGTGAAGAGAACGATCACAGCTTTTTTCCCCGTTGGAATGGAAAGACGACTATGCCCGATAAGCTCGGCCAGCGGCAAGGGTGAGCAGTGAGTCTGTGGGGGCTCCCCGAAGCGCGGACATGAAAAAGCCGGGATCAACCC
>Ga0299915_10001735_pt1 | contig 16043 bp, 10 predicted proteins | sample RVTome_13_FD_200263 | JGI IMG/M metagenome (GOLD analysis project Ga0299915, IMG submission 200263) | Soil microbial communities from uranium-contaminated site in the Upper Colorado River Basin, Wyoming, United States - RVT92D227 (version 2) ... | reverse complement strand
ATGAAGTTGTTGCAAATGTCCTGTCAGATTAAGGAGGTTGGTTTGTGCGGGTAATCTCAACCTGTTGTCGCAGAATTAAACAAAATTGATAAAATGAGACGCATATTTGAGTTTAACCAAATACCATCAGAGACAAAGATTAAGAAACACATAAGGCGGATTGTGTTTGGACAGAACATATCTTGTCCGACATGCGGAACAAGAAAAGTTTTAAAGGAAAAAGAAAGGTTTTGGTGCGGTAAATGCAGGATCAGATTTTCTCTTCTGTCTCATACCTGGCTTTCCAATCTGAAAATTCCATTAGAGACATTCTGGTTTGTTCTTTGGTGCTGGACACAACAGATTCCGGTTAGGCAGACAGCTAAACTAACACAACTTTCAAAACAAACCATCTATCGTTGGTTTGAAACTTTTAGAAGTCATTTGCCCGAGAACCAAGACGTGTTGGAACATTTGGTTCAATTAGATGAAGCGTATTTCGGAGGAAGAAAAGGCAGAGTTTTGTTTTTAGGCAAACAGGTGGGTTCAAGAAAACTTGCCTTTCAAATCCTCTCACATACCAGTCTCAACCGTGAACATGCCTGGAAATTCTTGCATTCTTTCGTCGCAAATGATACCGTACTAAATACAGATGGAGCTGCCATTTACAAAGAGATCAACAATTGGTGGCCGGTCTACCATAACAGAGATATTCATAAGAAATTTGAGTTTGCCCACGCATCGGAGATTGAAGGTATGTTTGGAGTTTTAAGAACTTTTATTAGAAGAATGTATCATCAGGTCAGCTGCGACAAATTGCCATCTGTTGTGAGTGAATTTTGCTGCAGATTTTCACATCCTGAAATGTTTGATTCTCCTTATGAATACCTACTAATCACACTGAGGCTTGCGACAACTGCTTGATATTACCCCAAAATAACGTTATACTATAATACAAAACGATAATTATGATCCATGAATTTCAACCCATAACACCAGCCATAAGAATGACTGCTGAGTATAAACAGAAAGACAAGTTTTTAGATTCAGAATCAATGTACGCCAAAGATGAAATTGATGGCGAACCTAATCAAATCGCAAAGAATTCAAGAATATTACACAATTTGACTCACCTAAGATATGCAACTGAATCTATTGCCTTAGCTAATGGCCAAGGAAATCCAGAACAACTTATATTATTAAAAAATAAATTGATTGTAGACCACGAAGCGGGATACAAATAGTTTTCATGAATGTAGTTTGAAGATTTTGTCTTTGAAGAAAGAAATCCCCCAATTTGTACCAAAAAATAAAATCTAGTATAATACAAAATCATGAATATCCATCAACCCAATGTGTCTTACAAATGGTCTCCTGAAAAATACATCAAGCTTGTTGAAAAGACATCTAATTCAATGCTCAAGGATTATGAAGGAAAAGAACTTAAATATATCGCTACAAAAACCAGCTTTAAAGAAAAAAACTGTTATTGATATAGGAGCTGGTTATGGAAGAATTTTGCCTCAACTTGCTCCACTTGTTAAGGACATTATCGCAGTTGAAATTGATTCAAAAATGTTTAATGAGCTGAAAAGGAGATCGATTAAATACACCAATGTTGCCGTAATCCAAGGAGATGCCAATTGCCTTTCAAGATTGCTTTATGGCGTTGAATTAACTATGCCGGTCATACTTTCTCTCCAGAACAGTCTTGGGACCTGGAAAGGAAATAGTAAAAAAGCTATTAAACAAATGCGGAAAATTGCTGAACAAAAACATGGTGAAATTATAATTTCTCTTTTTCGCCAGAAAGCATTAAGAGAATATGGAGCAAAAATGTATAAATCACTTAAGAACCTTGTCGGCGAAATAGATCTTAAAAAAACAGAGTTTAAAAAAGGGATATTTAGAAGTAAAACTGGTTATGTTAGTAAATGGTGGACGAAAAATGAGATGGGGGAAATCAAAAAAATCTTAGGAGGGAAAATTATGAAAGAAATTCTAAGTACTTCTTTTTATATTCTACACATATCTTATAAATAATCTCTTTTGAAGAAAGAAATCTCCGCATAAAATTTCCTATTTTGATAGATTGACAATGTTTTTTTCACAAAGTATTATGGTTATTACATGAAAAATAGTGATTTAAAACAAATTTCAAATCTTTTAGATGACAGACTTGACAGAAAGTTCGATGAAAAGCTTGCTCCGATTCAGAAAACTTTATCTAAGCATGGTAAGATTTTAAGATCTCATGGGAAAATGCTGAAATCTCTTAAGAAAGATCAAGGCGTAATGCTTGAAATGCTGGATGGTGAGCAGATGAAACAAAGAAAAAGATTAACGAAAATTGAAGATCATCTCGGCTTCACTTCTTCCACAGTTTAGCTGAAAGACTGTTTTTGAAGAAAGAAATCCCCTGGCAATGACCTATTGTCCCGTTGCATAACGCAAAAGTATCGTGAGCGCTGGTACGTTTCACTTCTCTGTTCGGAATGGTAAAAGGTGGTGCCATACCGCTCCAATTACCAGAGAATTACTTTCTTCAAAACTTAAAGTGCAAACCGCTAACTTTTGGTTAGCTTCTTGAAAGTGAAGAGAAGGTCCCGCCCAAAGGCGGGGTTAATTTTAAAATCCCAATTAAATCGGGTTAAATCTACTCGTTCAACCATTAGTACAGGTAAGCTTAAGGCCTCACGACCCTTCCACCGCCTGCCTATCAACCTCGTAGTCTACAAGGGGTTTACTGCCTTACGGCAAGAGATCTAATCTTGGAGACGGCTTCCCACTTAGATGCTTTCAGCGGTTATCCGTTGGAAACATAGTTACCCAGCGCTGCACTTGTAAGTACAACTGGCACACCAGGGGTTTCCTCATCCCAGTCCTCTCGTACTGGGGACGAATCTCCTCAAATCTCACACGGTTATCCTGGATAGAGACCGAACTGTCTTACGACGTTCTGAACCCAGCTCGCGTACCGCTTTAACGGGCGAACAGCCCGACCCTTGGGAGCTTCTCCACCCCCAGGATGCGATGAGCCGACATCGCGATTCTGAAATCCCGTCGGTTGACGGGACAGAATGCGTCCCCCTGTTGCCAGAAGGTTCTGACTATACCTTCATCCCGACATCAATTCGGGAGCTAGTCTTTTAGGAAAACTTTAATTTAAAATTACTACAACGTTTCCCTCTCCATGTCCGTATTAACCAAACATAGAAGTCGATACGGTCCCTAAAACAGGATCTTTCGATCATTCTGCCTTACAGAACCTCGGTATTGACCATATTTGTTCAGAATATGGTGTTTACCGATTTTAACTAGTAAATTTCATTATTCCAATGCATTCTCTAAATGCATTTTTAGAAATAACCAGACTTTTACAGATTTCTCTGCAGGCGCCCCGATGATACTTCATAAGGTGCCAAACCGCATCGTCGCTGTGAACGCTTGGATGCGATAAGCCTGTTATCCCCAAGGTAGCTTTTATCCGTTAAGCTCAGGGCATACCACTATGCCACTGAGGATCACTAAGACCGACTTTCGTCCCTGCTCGACTTGTAGGTCTCGCAGTCAAGCTGGCTTATGCCTTTGCACTATCGCTCCGATTTCCATCCGGAGCTAGCCAACCTTTGTACGACTCCGTTGCGTTTTAGGAGTCAACCGTCCCAGTTAAACTGCCCACCAGACATTGTCCTTCTGCCCGATTTTTATAGGGCTTAGAAGTAATGATTGTTCATTCCAAAGAGAGGTATTTCATATTTTGCCAAAGCTCCCTCTTATTCTAAACAGTTAGAATAAACTTTCAAATGCCAAGATACAGTAAAGCTCTTGGGGTCTTTTTGTCCAAGGACAACTAGGCCGCGTCTTCACGGCCATCTCAATTTCGCCGGGTAAATGATCAAGACAGTTATTAAGTCATTAGGCCTTTCGTGCAGGTCGGAACTTGCCCGACAAGGGACTTCGCTACCTTAGAACAGTTATAGTTACTGCTGCCGTTTACTGGAGCTTAAGTAAAAAGCTGATCCTTGCGGACTTTACTCTCTACTTTTGACTTACCAGCACTGGGCAGGCTTCAGCCCATATACTTTACTTTTCAGTTTTGCATGGACCTGTGTTTTAGATAAACAGTTGCTTAATAATCTTTTGCTGTGCCCCTGATACTACTCAGGGTAGGGCATCTCCATATGTTACGCCCAGATTTATTGCCGAGTTCCTTGACCATTTTTCTCCCGTTCGCCTTAGTCTTCTCGACCAACCCACCTGTGTCGGATGTCGGTACGGTAAAATATGCATTTTGTCTTCGATAAACTCAGACCTAATGAAACATTTCTTGGAAGTTAAAAGCTGTCAAATCTCCTTCGATTGCTCTTGGGATTTTCATCGCAACTTAATTAAACAGATGAACGTATTTTCCATTTCATCCTGTCTTATTGCTTAAACCAAGTTTGCTTGGCTTGACTCTTCTATCTTCGTTTTCCCTCAGAATATACATACTTTGTAGTCGAATTTCGACGACTTGCCCATCAGGCTACTCCTCAAAACAAGGAACACCCTTAGGACCGACTAACCCTCCGTTGATTTACATTGCGGAGGAAACCTTGGGTTTTCGGCGGCCTGGTTTCTCACCAGACACTCGCTACTCATACCGGCATTCTCACTTCTAAGCGCTCCACCATATCTTACGACACGACTTCACTGCTCTTAGAACGCTCCCCTACCATCCGCCAAAGGCGGATCTCCAACTTCGGTAAAAAGCTTAATCCTCGTTAAATCTTCGGCGCCAAATTCCAATCCGCCAGTGAGCTGTTACGCTTTCTTTAAAGGATGGCTGCTTCTGAGCCAACCTCCTGGTTGTCTATGGAATCCGACTTCCTTTCAAACTTAGCTTTTATTTAGAGACCTTAGATGGGAGTCTGGGCTGTTTCCCTCTCGACACATCAGCTTAGCCCGACATGTCTGACTAGCCCGCTAAAATTTTCCAGTATTCGGAGTTTAATTGGTTATGACAGCTTGCGCTGCCATGAACCATTTAGTGCTCTACCCCTGGTAATTTGAAACGGACCGCTATACCTAAATATATTTCGGGGAGAACCAGCTATCTCTGGGTTCGATTGGCATATTGCCCCTAACCTCAGGTCATCTCAGATCATTGCTACGATCACGAGTTCGGGCCTCCCCCCGATTTTCATCGGGGTTCACCCTGCCCAAGGTTAGCTCACCCAGTTTCGGGTCTAATCCTTCACTTTAAAAACGCTCAATTAGAGCTCGCTTTCACTTTGCCTCCCCAAATCTAATTTGGTTAGACGAAAGTAAAGGAATAACTCACCGGTTCATTCTTCAATAGGCACGACATTACTCGCGCACAACACGAAGAATAAAAGACTAAAAGATTTTAGTGAATAATTTTGACTTATCACTTTATTTCTTTAATCTTTTAATCCTTTGTGCTGTGCACAAGCTCTGTCTGCTTGTTAGCCGACAATTTCAGTTCTATTTCATTCCCCTTCCGGGGTGCTTTTCACCTTTCCCTCACGGTACTAGTTCACTATCGGTAGATTTTGGTATTTAGCCTTGGAGCGTGGACGCCCCAGATTCCCACAGAGTTTTATCGTGCTCCATGGTACTTAGGAACAAACTATCGGTGTTTTGAATTTCGCGTACAGGCCTTTCACCCTCTTTGGGGGACCATTCCGGATCCTTCTGCTATTCTCAACACATCAAATATCGTCTGCCCTACAACCCTCCGATTGCTCGAAGTTTAGGCTGTTCCGCTTTCGCTCGCCGCTACTGACGGAATCTCTAATGATTTATTTTCCTGGCGTTACTTGGATGTTTCGGTTCACGCCGTGCCCCGGTAACAACTATATAATCCCGCAAAGCGGAACCATTTTTATTGCTACCTAACTAACAAAGTTAGCTGAGTTGCCTCATTTGGAAACCGCTGGATCAAAGGTTGATGGCACCTCCCCAACGAGTATCGCCGCCGTCTGCGTCCTTCCTCGGCCAAAATCTCCTAGGCATTCATTATCGGCATTATGAGTAGACTTTAACCCCGATCAAATCGGGGTAAAAAATTCTTCTCTTCACTTGTCAAAGAGCCAAATCATTTAGTCGCTGGCTTCTGGTCTTCGGGCAGAGAACTTCTGCTAAACCGTAAGACCAAGAGTCAATGACTAAATTTATTGTGGACCTAAGCGGACTCGAACCGCTGACCTCTTCATTGTCCCAAAATTGTCCGCAAGCCCCAGCGAGCAGCTGTAATTTCGTGATCCCGTTATCTTTGCCCACAATTTTCCTGGGTGGACCGTGGGAGACTCGAACTCCCTACCTCTTCATTGCAAATGAAGTGTTCTACCAGGTGAACTAACGGCCCATGGCAGACAATACGGAATCGCATAAATCTAATTGTTAGTCTAATACTCGCAAAGACTTACGGGACAAATGAACCGTTATCCATTTTTATAATGTGCAATCCACAAAAAAACTTTCCTGTTACTTACCTCTTGTTTCTTGTCTCTATTTATGAAGAACCTTTTTACGAAGACAATAAAAGTGCTAAAGTGTTATTTGCAACTTTTATATCTTGATAAGTTATCGTCATAAACTAAATCTCGCCCCAGGCGAGTATTTGCTATCTTAGCATAGCCAAAATTACCTGTCAATGGGTACTTGAGGCTTATTTTTGTCCCTCTAGCCAGAGGCTTACTTCCAGAGCTGCCATCGCTCCGAAGCCCGCTGCAGTTATTGCCTGTTGATATACCCTATTGTGGATGTCTCCTGCCGCGAATACTCCTTCAATGTTGGTTTTTATCTGATCATGAACTTTTATAAAACCTTTTTCATCCTTTTCAATTTGCCCGAAAAGCTCTGATTTTGGCTTCCTGCTGATTGCTACAAAAACTCCGTCAATCGGCATTTCTGAAATACTACCGGTTTTATTATTTTTCAGCTTTACTCCCTCTACTTTATCTTTCCCTAGAATCTCAATGACTTCCGAACTATAAATCATTTTTATTTTCGAATTAGTTTTAATTTCATCAAGCATCATCTTGCTGACACGCTTGAAAGCTTCTTGTCTATAAACAATGTTTACTTCTTTGGCAAATTTGGCGAGGATTGAAGCTTCTTCCATAGCCGCATTACCTCCTCCCACAACAATTACTTTTTTATTTTTATAAAAAGGGGCATCACAAGGAGCACAAGATGCTACGCCACGACCTATTTTCTCTTTTTCTCCCGGAACGCCCAACCATGTCGTGTCTGTTCCCGTGGCAATAATAACAGATTTGCCATTATATTCTTTGCCATCTGCCATAACCCTAAAGGGGAATTGAGAAAAATCAGTCTTTGAAACATCCCGATCTATGATCTCCGCACCACAAGTTTCTGCCTGTTTACGCATAGCAAGCATTAAATCAGGACCCTGAACTCCTTCCGGAAATCCGGGAAAATTTTCAATCAGAGTTGTCAACTGAAGCTGTCCTCCCCACTTTGCTCCTGCAAAAACCAAAGTTCTTAGCATGTCTCTGCCGGTATAGATTGCTGCGGTTAATCCTGCAGGCCCACTTCCTATTATGATAACGTCATAAATATTCTTCATGTGTTTATTATACAAAAAAGCCCGTTTATTCAACAGGCGGATTTATGAAAATCGTAAATCTTAAGTCTAGCTTGCAAACAATGCCTCAATTTCTTTTTTATAATTCTCTTTGCTTTGTGCCCCAACCAAAGTTTTCACCGGCTGACCGTTTTTGAAAAACAAAACACTTGGAATACTCATCACATTATATTGACTTGCAACTTGAGAATTTTCATCAACATTTATCTTTCTGATTTTTACTCTCCCTTCATATTCTTTAGCCAATTCTTCAATAATCGGCACCACCGCTCGACACGGACCGCACCATGGCGCCCAAAAATCCACAATAACAGGCTCTTTGCTCTCCAAAACTTGGGATTTAAAATCGCCATCCGTAAGATTTATATCCGCCATAAAACTTATTAAGAATACCAATGAAAATTGTTTCTGTCAACGGTGAAAAGGCTCTATGTCAAATGTTGTGGTAATTGTTGGGGTGGAATTCCGACATAAGTTTATAAAAGAGGAAGCCTCTTAATAGGTGTTTGCGTTACATTAAGAACCTTTCTGGGAATCGGTTTAATTAAACTTAAAGGAATTATTTAAATAAAAACATGTAAAAGTAATCTCTACGGGTTTTTCAGCTTCGAATTGAAGCAAGTACCTACCACAACATTCTTAATAGACCCCGGTGAAAATTAAAAAATAGGAAGAATTTATTTGCTTTTTCTGAAAAATTTCAAATATGGACAGTTACCAGCCACACTCCAGCTGACATGGATTGGTTTTCCAGTATTTGTCTCGAATATTTTACTTCGTTCGAAAGCTAAACCTTTAACTGTCTCGCTGGGATAAATCATTTTTTCTGTAGAAACACCATCTTCATAATTCATTACTCCGCAATTATCCCGTCCATCACTCATGTCTGGTTTAAAGTTTTGCTCATTAAAACCATACCGTTGCATAATTTGAAGACCTATTTGCTGCAGAATATCCGCATCTTTTACTCCCATTTTCCCTTTCCATCGATCACTATGGCTGATCGTAGAAAAATCGTCAGCTGTAATCGTAAATAAATACTCAGTGCACCTATCTTGTCTCAAGCGGAACTTTTTCCCTACTTTCTTGCAAATTTTTTCAATTTTCTCTAAAAGATAACTTTGAACTTGTTGATCAGAAAGAACGGGAAGGTCTCTTTCAGCATCAAAGCAACTTACCATCTCTGCTCGATTTATCATCGGTCGATATTACAACGCAAATCTACGGGTGTCAACATAAACTTAATCTCTTCGATTTTCTGTCAACTGCGAGCGTTGAAACAAATTTATTGTTCCGCCATTCGCAGCAAAATCATTCTTTAATGCGAGCATTGAAAGCAGCGCGTTAAGAAATTGCGAAGGGGTTATCAGGGGGATTCTTCGCAAACCTGTCGAGGAAGGGGTGAAATCACCCGATTAACGACTGAGTAATTTTAGCGACCTTTCATCACTCGCGAGTTTTTGGTACTTTTGTCGGCACAAAAGTACAAAGAAAAGAAAAAATTAATTTGTGGGAGATCCCGAAATAAATTCGAGACGACACGGAACAAAACTCAGCCCAACTCTTCCCTCTTTGTCTGGAGGAAGTAGAACCATTTTTCCAGAAATCCAAAGATTTCTTTAAATGGCGTTTCTATTAAATAATCAAAAAGGTAAATAAAAATATTAATGTGGGATAAGCCTTCGGTAAAGCGGCGACCGACTTTTATTATCGGTGTAAAAAGAAAATCTCCAATCGGCGAGAGAAAGTTTTGTCTGGCGGGAATCGTATAGCTACCGGCAGTCTGGCTAATTCTGTAAGTCAAAAATGAAATAATCGCTACGAAGAAAACGAAAATACCCTGGGATGCGATACTAAAATGAAGTTTTCCTAAAATATAAGCCATGCAACCAAAAATCAAAATGAAAGCACCCCACCATAAAATTGTAAAAATGGATTCCAATACAGGATGCTTTCTGTCAGGTTTAAGACTGATGATTAAAGGCCTGTCCAGTTCTGGCTGATTGACAAAAAGAATACTTTTGATCTTATCATAAATTCTTTTCGTATTGTTCCTGTCGGGAATTCTAATAAAAAGAGAGGCGATAACCATTAGAAATGGCGGAGCAACAACATTAATAATCAAGGCGTTCCAGGCTATATAGCCCAATACGATATTGTCGTAAGTTGCTTCTACAGAAAATGCAAATGCAAATTTCGTTAGCAAAATAAAAATTACCGACCGCACAATAGCCGTTTTGACTTTAGAGGAAATACTTTTGTAACGATTTTGGGTAGTTGTAAAAACGGCATTCTGAAACTCCGTTGCATTGCTGATCAGAGCTCTTATTTTTCCTCTTTCTTTACGTAAAATTTCTGCAAAAATCAAGAAAGGCGGGAGCTCTTTTTTAGCATAAGATGCTATCCTATCCCTAAGAGAGTATTTCAATTGATCTTCAAAAGCTTCGTATTCCTTGGTAAATTTAACAGCGATCTCGTGAACATTTTCTTTGGTCAATTTGCCGAAATATTGCTCAAATAAATGGAATCTCAAAAACGCAAGGTCGTCTTTGGCAAAAGCTTTTCTGATAGCAATAAAAAGTTGTATGTCTCTCATTTCTTCCGAATCGTCTTTAATTACAACGCTTTTACGTAAAAGGTGATATATGTAATTTGAGATTAACTCTATATCTTTGCTTTTATTTAGCATCAATTCCAGACGGGATGAAAGGAAATCGTACGTAAATTCATCCACTTTTAATCTCGTATCGTGACTGTTTGCTAAAAGTTCTTTTCTGAATTCAAGATGTAGATCAATAACGTCTTTGACTTTTTTTACATCCTCATCGGAAATACTTGCTTCTGGAAAATAGCGAGCCCATAAAAGTTCCCTTATTAAGGATGGCGCTATTGTCACGCCTGATCCTCCGAAAAGTAGCCTTCTTTTCAAAATTCTCTCTATTGCAGCACGCCTTACCACTTCCTCGTCTCTATAGTCCATCGCATTACGGAACTTCTCATACCACGTAGCTAGCTCGGAGACAAAGCGGTTGACATCCATTCCTGTTTTTGTCTGGTTTTTAATTTCTTCTCTTTCAAAAGATGTGATTAGCAGATTTGAAAGTTTTGAAAGTGGAGTATTTCCCGATTCTGCAACCGAACCTGAAGATGTATTCATCTGATCCATAGAGCCTCTTAATTCTATAGCGTTTGACAGGCAATTACAAGCTCTCGGAGATACTCCCTTAATTTAAGCAGAAATCCTTTGACAGAAAGTTAAAATTGAATTAAGCTGATAATATGAACAGGAACTTGCAAGGTCTGCTTTCTCCTAAATCAGTTGCTATTATCGGAGCATCTCTTTCACCCGAAAAAGTGGGAGCTATTGTTCTGAAAAATATTGTCTCCTCAGGATTCACCGGCAAAATATATCCCGTCAATCCGAAGACTACCGAAATAAGCGGATTAAAATGTTGTCCCAACGTTCCCTCTCTTCCCGAGGCTGTTGACTTGGCGGTAATTGCGATTCCTGCGGATGCGGTAAATCAAGTTCTTAATGAAATCGGAGAAAAAGGCATAAAAAATGTCATTGTATTCAGCGCCGGATTCAAAGAAACAGGCGCTCAGGGAAAAGCGCTTGAAGATGAATTGGTTAAAATTTCAGCGAAATACGAATTAAATCTTCTTGGGCCGAATTGTCTTGGATTTGTCAATCAAAATTGTCCGATTAACGCTACATTCGGACAGCCAGTTAAAGAAAAAGGGCGACTTAGATTTATTTCTCAATCTGGAGCTTTGGCCGCAAGTCTTTTTGATTTCTTTAACGCAGCAGGAATTGGATGCACTGAATTTATTACTCTCGGCAATAAGGCTGTTTTAAACGAAAATGATATGCTTTCATATTTCTTAGAACAGGATTCCAAAACATCACAAGAAGAAATAACTCCAACGGGAATGTACTTGGAATCAATCTCAAACGGCAAAGAATTCTTGCGAATTACCAGAGAACTTTCTCGAAAAAATCCTATTTTTATCATTAAACCCGGTAAAACTCAAGCCTGCGCCAAGGCAATGCAATGTCATACCGGCGCAATCGCCGGAGAAGACAGCGTGTTGGAAACTGCGCTTTTGCAATCAGGAATTATTCGCTGCAAAACGCTTGAAGACTATTTTGATTTATCCCGTGCTTTTGCCTTCGAAAAAGCGCCTCTCGGACCAAGAGTAGCAGTGGTTTCCAATGCAGGTGGTCCTGCCGTAATTAGTGCTGACGCTGTAGTGAGTGAACGTTTAGAAATGGTGGAATTGGATGAGGAAACGGAAAAACAGTTGCACGAAACTCTCCCGAGATTTGCAAGCGCTTTAAATCCCGTAGATGTTTTGGGAGATGCATTAGCGGACAGGATTGCTAAGGCCTCTGAAATAATTCTTGAGAAAAAGCAGGCTCAAAGTCTGGTTGTAATCCTTACTCCCCAAGTTATGACGCAAATTGAAAAAACTGCCGAGCTCATTGGTGAATTGGGCAAAAAGTACAACATTCCTATCTTTTGCTCATTCATCGGCGGAAGCCTAATTGCCGAAGGGGAACGAAAACTTAACGAATGTAAAATACCGTCTTTCCGCTTCCCTGAAAGGGCTATTTCAGCCATTGCCTTGATGTGGAAATGGAAGAAGTGGCAGCAAAAAAAGCTAACTTCCTCTTCCGTTGTGGCTCAAAACTCCTTAATTTCTGAGGAAAATAAAAACAGCATTAAGCAAATTGTAGAAAAGGCGGTAAATGCAAAACACAGCTCTCTAGATAATTTAGACACCGATAGGATTTTAAGCTTGTCAGGCATTCCTACTCCACCGACACAAATAGTTTCGAATTTAGACGAAGCAAAAAGTTTCGTCCAAGCCAATAAGTGGCCTGTTGTCCTTAAGCTCTCTTCTCCCGGATTACTACACAAAGCAGATATCGGAGCAATTGTTAAGGACATTTCTGATGATGACGGACTGGCAACAGCCATGATAAATCTCGACCATAAGATTACCCAACTGCCAAGTGAAATACGCGAACATGTTGTGAAACAAATTCAAAAAGACATTCTTAACGGAGTCGAGGTTATTGTCGGCGTAAAGAGAGATCCCACTTTCGGACCGGTTTTGTTGTTCGGAGCCGGAGGAACACTGGCAGAATTAGTAATGGATCGCAACCTACATCTTCTGCCTGTTGATTTAAATTCAGCAAAAGAAATCATAGAGCAGTCGAAAATATTTAAAATTCTTAACGGTTATCGCGGTGAACCGCAATTGGCGTTAGACAAATTACGTGGTGTTATCTTAAGATTAACGTCCCTCATTGAACTACTACCTCAAGTTACCGAAATTGAAATTAACCCCCTAATTGTCACCCAAAATGATGTCTGGGCAGTTGACGGAAAAACTACTATTTGCTGTGAAATAACAAGGTCTGCTTTTTTACCCGAGTTTCATGTTGCAAAAGCAGCTGAGTGCAAAAATCTTGCAGGAAAATATTATTCCTTCACTTTTGAATCCGAAGAACCCTTAGGGTTTAAACCGGGACAATACATCAGTATTAAAGTGTCCAATACCAGAATCAACAGCTATTCAATATCCGATCAGGACGCTCCCAACCGGTTTTGCCTTCTGATCGATACTGCTCCCGGAGGTCCGGGTTCAAAATATTTTGAAAATCTGAAAATTGGCGACAAAATAAGCTATCTTGGTCCTTTTGGAACCTTCACCCACCAACCCGACGACGGATCAAATCACCTTCTATTTCTGGGAACAGGATCCGGCTGTTCACCCTTAAGATGTATCATTGATGATCTTCTGAAAGTTAAAAAAATCCAAACTCCCATTACTTTATATTTTGGATTGCGCTATACTACAGACGTTTTTTGGAAAGATTATTTTGATAAATTGTCAGCGGAACATCCAAATTTTAAATTTGTCCTTGTTCTTTCCAAGCCCGATAAATCATGGCAGGGCAAATCAGGACACATTACGGAACACATAAAACAGAATTTTCCCGATGCGGAAGATTGTAGTGTTTATCTTTGCGGGAACAAAAGAATGATTGATGAGGTTACGAGCATTTTACTTTCCAACGGATGTCCGAAGGAAAGAATTTATACGGAGAAATTTTAAGACTAGGATAATTTTTAATTTAAAATCTTAATTTTTAAGTGCGGCCAATTGAAAGCAGCGTATTAAAAATAATTAATGATTGTCAATTCGCAACTGAATGCATGGAAGCTTGAGTGAGCAAATCAGGGGGATTCCTCAGTCCGAAGGAATTGAGGAGGGGGTGAAATCACCCGATGAGCGAACGAAAGCCGGAAAGCATGAAGTGAGACTTGGCAGGAGCTTTTGATACTTTTGTCGGCACAAAAGTATAATAAAAAATATGGATGGTGTTTTTAAAGTAAAAATAGGAGGTCAAGCAGGACAAGGTATAAAAGCTACAGGCCTTATTCTGGCCAAAATTGCAACGCGCTCAGGCAAACATGTTTATACTTATACCGAGTTCCCCTCTCTTATCAAAGGCGGGCATAATCTTATTCAGGTTTTAATTTCCCAACGAGAAGTTACTTCCCCAAGTAAAAAAAATGATTTCTGGATTGCTCTTGATCAAAACTCAATTAATCTGCATCTTGAAGAATTTAAGCCAAGGTGCGGGATACTTTTTGACGAAGAGAAAAACTATGATCTTTCAAAAATAAATAAGGATGCAAATCTTTACCCTGTTCCTTTGGTAAAATTAGCCAAATCCGTCGGTGGAAGCGAGCTTTTAAGTAATACCGTAGCCCTTGGTGCGACAATAGCCATTTTGGGAGGAGACTTACAAATATTCAAAGAGCTTTTGTCGGAGCAGTTCAGGAATAAAGGCGAAAAAATTGTAGGAATGAATCAACGGGCAGCAGAAGAGGGATATAATTTTTCTAAAGAAAACTTTAAGGACAAACAGCAAAATGTTCTTGCTAAAGAAAATACGTCACAAAGGATGGTTGTAAATGGTAATGACGCCTGTGCTTTGGGAGCAATTGCGGCAGGAGTGCAATTTGCCGCCATTTACCCCATGTCCCCTATCTCAAATATCCTGGCAGTTTTAGCAGCTAATCAGGAAAAATATAATTTTATTTATAAACAACCGGAAGACGAAATTTCCGCAATTAATATGGCAATTGGTGCGTCGGTTGCGGGAGCAAGATCGATGACAGCTACTTCAGGGGGAGGATTTTGTCTCATGACGGAAGGCTATGGTCTTGCGGCAATGACGGAAACGCCTCTTGTCATTATAGAAGGCATGCGTCCCGGACCGGCATCAGGACTTCCTACTTGGAGCGGACAAGGCGATTTGCGCTTAACAATACACGGTCATCAGGGAGATTTCCCTAGAATTGTTCTAGCCGCAGGAGACGCTCAGGAAGCCTTCTTTCTCACAATGGAAGCCTTCAACCTGGCAGATAAATATCAATTGCCGGTTGTTGTTATTGTTGACAAAAATATTTGCGAGGACGACCGGAGTTTTTCTATTTTTAATACATCTGATTATAAACTTGATCGAGGTAAATTTACTTTAGAAAAACAGGAAAACTACGAGCGGTATAAATTAGAAGCAGACGGAATATCCGCTCGCACTATTCCCGGAACAGGCAATTTCTTTATTGCAAATTCCTATGAACATACAACAATCGGCTATGACACAGAAGAGATAGAAGAAGTTAATCAACAAATGAAAAAAAGAATGACCAAGTTTCAGACTTGCATTGAAAACGAAAAAACTGATTCGAAGCTATTTGGTCCTGAGAAAGCAGATGTAACAATTGTCTCTTGGGGAAGCAATAAGGGTAGCATTCTTGAAGCAATTAAAAACTTTCCAAACGCTAATTTTTTGCACATTACCTGGATGAACCCTTTCCCTGCCGCACAAGTAAAAAACATCTTGGAAAAAGCAAATCGCATAATTGATATTGAGTGTAATTTTGAGGGAACCTTGGCAAGTTTAATCAGGGAAAAAACAGGAATTGAGATTAAAGATTTTCTCTTGAAGTATGACGGACGACCAATTTTCCCTGAAGAAATTATTGCCAAACTGGAAGGAGTAAAAATATGACACAGCTTGCTGATTTAGCTACCAAATGCTCCCCGAACTGGTGCCCGGGATGCGGGGATTTCGCCATCTGGGCAGCTTTCAAAAATGCTGCTGTTGCCAAGGGCTGGGACAACACTAATACTTTCTTAACCGCAGGCATCGGCTGTCACGGCCATTTGCTAAGCTTCACTAAAATTACATCTTTTGAAGGACTGCACGGACGGCCTGTTCCTGTCGCAACGGGAGCAAAGATAGCCAATCGCAATCTTAATGTTTTTGCTTTCACCGGAGACGGAGACAGTTTGGCTGAGGGCACAAATCACTTTATCCACGCTTGCCGCCGCAACCATGACATAACCATTATTTTAC
>Ga0299915_10001734_pt1 | contig 16048 bp, 20 predicted proteins | sample RVTome_13_FD_200263 | JGI IMG/M metagenome (GOLD analysis project Ga0299915, IMG submission 200263) | Soil microbial communities from uranium-contaminated site in the Upper Colorado River Basin, Wyoming, United States - RVT92D227 (version 2) ... | reverse complement strand
CATCCAGAGCGCACCACTCTCACCGAAGACCCTGGGAGTGCCCTCTCCCCAAATGAATGCAATCGACCTACCATCGGGTGACCAGGTCGGGCTGTGCTCGTAGCCCTCGAAGTCGGTGAGCCGGGTTGTACTTGACCCGTCGGCGTCCATTCGATAGAGGTCACTATTGGCCGGATAGCCGCGAGTGAAGACGATGGCCGTACCGTCGGGTGACCAGGCAGGCATCGTGTCGGGGGCAAATTCGCGGGTCAGGCGTTGAAGATCGGAGCCGTCGGCCGCCATCGTGTAGATCTCGTCGTTGAGGTCGCGGTTGGTATGCAGGGCAATGCGGGTGCCGTCCGGCGACCAGGACCAGGGTGCGATGGACGAGGTCGCATCGAGGATCACGGTTCGTCCGGAGCCGTCGGGCCTGATCCCAACGATGTCGCCGCCCTGCGGATCGCATGCAGACGTTCGGTCCTGATGCAGCACGTCCGTGACAGCCGGGAAGATGTAGTCATGGAGCATCGCCAGCGACGGCACGACCTCCAAATCCGCCGCGGCCTCCTCAGCCGCAAGGTCGTGGGTCAGGACCAACACAAGGTCGAGGTCGGGTACGATGTGAAGGTCCTGGCCGCCATATCCCGACGCCGTCCAGACCTGGTTGCCCCCTACCTCTTCCAGCCACCACAGATACCCGTACCCGGAGCCCCACGGCCGACACTCCAGGTCCCACACCGCTTCCAGCGACTCTGCCAGCCATTCCGCCGGTACCAGCTGCTCACCCTCCCACGCTCCCCCTTGCAGCACTAGCTGTCCGAAACGGGCCACTTCGCGGGGCGTCAGGAACATCGAGTCGCCGCCGGCATGGTAGCCATCCGGATGGACATGCCAATAGTCCACATCGATACCTAAGGGTGCAAATAGTCGGTCATAGGCGAAGTCACACGACGAACCTCCGGCCGACTCAGTGATCACGGCCGACAGGACCTGGGTAAGGCCCGTGCTGTAGGCGAACTCCTCGCCCGGAGCGGCAATTCGGGGCCTTTCCAGCACGGCCCGCACTATCGAAGGCTCCCCCTCTTCCTCGGTGTACTCCCAGTCATACTCACCCTCGTCCTCTTTCAACTCCAGTCCGCCCGACATGGTCAGCAGGTTGCGAACCGTGAGATCGCCGTTCGCACCGACCAGATCGGGCGGCAGGATATCGGCAATCGACGCATCCAGATCAAGGAGGCCTTCCGAGATGGCGATGCCGGTAACGACCGATAGGATCGACTTCGAGAGCGAGTGTACGTTGTTGGCCTGCGAGACGTCGCTGCCATTGAAGTAGCGCTCGAAGACCAGCTTGCCGTGGCGAATCACCAGCATGCTGGCGAGGTTATCGGACAGACCGGCTTCGTCGGCGGCCGCCTCCAATCGAGCCGCATCGAGGCCCATCTCCCCGGGCGCCGCGGTTTCCCAGGCGATCGGAGATGTGTCGACATAGATGGCATCTGCGGGGTAGAACGGATGCTCACGGTCGACCGTCTGAGGCTTGCACTGCTCAAAGTGACGGACCTCCAGCGCCCGACCCGTCGCACAGGCCGAGACCGACAGCGCGATCACCGTCCACATGGCTGAGTATCTGACGGTGAGCCGGGGGATGTTTCCCTGGTGGACCAGGACTTCGATCGCAGCCATCAACCTGTCAGGCCGGATCCAGCTCGAGAAACCACCGGCGTCCCTCGCGGCGGAATCCAGCGTCCTTGAACACGCTGGAGTGGCCCCGGTGGGTAGAGCCAATCCCGGCGCTGTCGAACGGGTAGCCTTCGACGACCCTGGCGCCCTGTGCACGGGCATACGAGATCGCGCCCTGCAACAATGCGTGGGCGACGCCGCCTCCACGATGAGGCCTCGGAACGAAGAAGCACAGCACGGTCCACGTCGGGGTCTCCGCGGCGGTCACCCTCGGCATCGTTCGGGAGCGCTGGAGCGTCGCATACGTCTCGCGGGGCGCGATCGAGCACCAGCCAACCGGTACATCCCCGGCATAGGCGAGCACGCCGATGGGGATGGCGTTCTTGACGAGCCGATGGATGCCCCTTTTCTTCTCCGCGTTGCTTCTGCGGTGCCCGACCGGAAATCGATGAATGCTGCACCAGCAGTAGTGCGGCCCGCCACGCGCCTCGAACAAACCTGTGAAATCATCCCAGTTCTTGGCGGTAACCGGGCGGATGTCGAAGTCAGGCATCGTTTCGATGTATGCAGCGGCCTGGCGCCTGTGCTCAGGGCCCCACCCAGCGAGCGGCCACCGTCGGGTGGCCAATCCACGACACGATCTCGGCCAGGCTGGGCAGGGTGCCTCTCTGCAGCGCATAGCGGAACAGGTCGAAGATCCCCAGCGGGGCGGTGTATTCGACCACGCGGGGCTCGCCATCGATGCCGCCCAGCTCGGCAGCCTTGGCAATGGCGTCGTCTTCGTAGCCCAGCGCGTCGATCAGGCCCAGGTCGAGCGCCCGTCTGCCGGTATAGACCGAGCCGTCGGCGATCTCCCGCACCTGCTCCTCGGCCAGGCCGCGACCCTGGACCACCACCTGAACGAACCCATCGTAGATCTCGTCCACCATCGACTGCCAATATCGGCGTTCCTCGACGGTCATCTCGCGGTACGGGGAGCCGAAGTCCTTGCGCGGCCCGGAAGTGATGACGACGAAATCGACGCCGACCTTCTCCATCAGGCCTTCGGCGTTGGGGAATTGGCTGATGACGCCAATCGACCCGGTGAGGGTGTTCGGGTTGGCGATGATCCAGTCGGCGCCGGCGCTGATGTAGTAGCCCCCGCTGGCGGCAACCTCCCCCATCACGACCACGACCGGCTTGTCCAGACCCTCCAGGGCGTGATGGATCACATCGGATGCCACCACACTCCCACCGGGGCTGTTGACCGCCAGCACCACGGACTTGATGTCCGACTCGGCGGCGGCCTGCTCGATCAGATCGACCAGGTCCTCGCTGGAAGCGACGCTGGCGTAGTCCAGGGGATCGCTCCCTGTCTGCAGGACGCCCTCGGCGCGTATCACCCCGACCGCCGGGCCGGTGGCCGGGCCGCGGATGGTCGGTGCGCTGGTGGGCGAGGCCGCCAGCGAGGCCACTTGAAGACTCACGACGGAGACCAGGACCAATCCGGAGCATCCCAGCACCGGCAGCAGGAAGCCGATCACGAGCGCGATGATCGCCCGCCAGAAACCTCCCCAGGATTGAGTCCTGGGCGATGCAGGGAGAATGGCCGGGGGGACGGAGGGATTCTCAAGAAGGTCGGTTTTCGGATTCATGTCTGCACCCCTTTCCGGTTCGCCGATATCGACTTGCGGAGTCCTGGGCCTGCCGGACGGCCCTCTGGGTGGATGCCGCCGCGACCGCGAGAGCAGCCGCTCGATCAGCCAGGCGCTAGTATCGTACCAAAACAGCACTGGGCTGGCGGGATCCGAGCGGCCACCATGGATTGCCTCTTGACATATACCTATATGGGAATATAATGTCGGCATGGCACGAGCAGCGACGACAGCGGATGCGTTCAATGCGGTGGCGGAACCCCGGCGGCGCCAGATCTTGGACGTCCTCGCCGGCGGGGAACGCCCTGTGAACGACCTGGTCATGCTGATCGGCCTGGCTCAGCCGCAGGTCTCCAAGCACCTCAGGGTGCTTCGGGAGGTGGGTCTGGTGGAGGTCAGAGGCGAGGGGCGCCAGCGGATCTACCGGCTGAATAGCCAGCCGCTGAAGCCGATCCACGACTGGGTCAAGGAATACGAACGGTCGTGGGAAGAGCGGTTCGAAGCACTGGACGAGCTGTTGGAGGAACTCAAGCAAAAGGAGGAGGCAGATGGTAGCAGTGACGAGTAGTGGAACGGCAGTGGTGACGCTCCCGGCGGACACTCAGATCAAGATCGTGCGGGAGTTCAACGCCCCCAAACACCTGGTGTACAAGGCGTACACCACGCCCGAGCTCATCAAGCGTTGGTGGAATGCGAAGCGCGGCCAGGTGACGGTGGTCGAGGTCGACCTGCGGGTCGGCGGCAGGTGGCGCTACGTGATGGTGACGCCCGACGGAGTCGACGTCGGCTTTCACGGTGAGTTTCGGGAGATCGTCCCCAACGAGCGGATCGTGTCGACCGAGATCTTCGAGGGCATCCCCGGCATGGAAATGCCGCCGGAGCAGTCCGACGATGATGCCGCGGCCGTGAATGCGGTCACTTTCACCGAGAAGAACGGGCGCACGACCGCCACGACGCTCTCGGAGTACCCAAGCCGGGAGGTCCGCGACCTGGTCATCGAATCTGGCATGGAAGCGGGGATGCAGGACGCGATGGACCTGCTCGAGGAGGTGGCGGTCTCGCTCGCCTGATCTCCCCCACGCGTCACAGACCACCGGGACACCGTACCCGGTGGTCTGTCATTTAATCCCGGCGCGGTTTCGGCCGTTCACGACGAGAAGCCTAGGGCGAGCTGGCAGCGGCGAGAGAAGCGAGCTTGAGGACGGTGTTCCAGTTCCGAGCGGTTCCCTGCGTGCCAAGCTTCTGCTCGATCAATGCGTTGGTCAGCTTGGAGCGACCGATGCCGTCCGGGTAGACGATGTAGAGGTGACGCCCGCCGGCTCGAATGACCTCGCGGCCAGCGATGGCCTGCTCCAGCGCTGTGATCTGCCCTCGATCCGGTGCCCCCTTGAGGAACTGGACGACCAGGTGAGCGGGATCCCGCTTCGCTTCATCGGGGAATGGGTTACCGGCGACGATCTCCGCCCATTCCCTGGCGGTACGCACGAAGAACGCCGTCTCGAGCTGGAGGCGGTCCTTGGCGGCCTGCTCGAGGCGGCTCTCGAGGCGCGCTGGCGTGCTGGCACGGCTGTCGAAGACCAGGTTTCCGCTTTGCAGCAGGGACTGCACGTTTGCGAATCCGAGCTCAGCCAGCAGGTCGCGCAGTTCGGCCATGCTCACTGTGTTCCGGCCTCCCACGTTGATGGCACGGAGCAATGCAATATGTGTGGTCATGGTCTTGACGTCTAACGACCTCGAGCTGAGCCGCCCGGGCAGGTCACAACCAGTATCGCGCAAACGGAGCCGACCCGGCTGGCCGGGTCGGCTCCGTCGACTTGTCAGGCAGGCTCTGTCCTCAGAGCCGGGAGCGTAGGCCTTCGATCAAGCGACGGCCAATTACGGGAGCCCAGCGACGACTTTCTTGAATTCTGCTTCGGTAAGTGCGTGGAGGGTTTCTGTGCTGACGTTACCTTGCGCACCGGCCGCCAGGATTAGACCTGCCGCGACCTTGGCGTTGGGAGCCTCGGTGATGAGGACAAAGTCGTACCGGCCAAAGGTGAGATACCAGGCGATCATCTTTCCGCCCGCGGCTTCAGTGGCCTTCCGGACGGCTTCGATCCGGGCAGGAGCCTCCTTAACCTTCGCAATCCCTTGTTGTGTCCACTTGCCGAAAATGATAAACGTCTCCATCGGTGCCTCCTATTGGCGTTGTTCGGGTCAGGGAAACACGACCCGTTCTGGGTCCCACGATAACATAGATTGAGCGGAATCCCTCGGGGGATCGCGCGGGTCGGCCCAGCTCTCGATCTGCATGCATCAGTCGCCAGTGTACGCACCCCAGGCCAGGTCATCGTACTGAGCGACGAAATCGTGTGAGAAGTACCATCCAAGGTCCTGTCTGCCTTGCAGGTGGTAGCCGAAAAACGCAGCCGCGAAATGGGCCATGCGGGCGACCATGTCCGCTTCGTACACCATCATGTGATCTCGGCCGATGAACGAGATCAGTCCCTTGTCGGGTGTCCCCAGGTGATCGTAGATATACGCGGCTTCGCGCTTGTAGTCGCAATCGACATCTTCCGTCGCACCGATGATCAGCGTGGGGCGATCTACAGCCGCCAATCCACGTTCGCCGAATAACCACGCACCTTCTGGCGCCATGGGCATGACTGCGCGAATCCTCTCATCTGTCATCGGTTGCCACAACCCGTCATCACTTGCAGTGATGGCAACGCCTGCAAGATCAGCGAACTGATTCCATCCGCTTGACATCCTGCAGTAGTAGTCAATCCAGAACGAACCCAGAGCCGGCTCCATGGAGGGAGCACCGGCACATTGAGCCAGATAGAACTCCGGATCCACCCGCGCGCCGCTCAGGGCAAGCGCGTTGTAGCCGTCAAAGGAATACCCAATGGCTCCTGCATGCTCGGCGTCGATCGCGCCCTCCAAATCCTCGGGCGGGCTGGATGCGACTTGGTCCAACGCAAACAGGATGTCGAGTGGCTGCATGACCAACTGGGTGTTCCACGGAATGTAGTAATCGAGCTTGTCAACGCTGGCCCAGGTGAAGCCGTGAGTGACCAGGTATGGGGCGAACAAACTGGCCACTTTGGTCGACGACAGGATCAGCGGGTAGGGCGCGCCGCTCATGTCCGCGGGCGCATTCCGGGTGGCGCCGCGGCCGGTTGATTCTTGGGGCCGAAGGGCTGGATACCACACCGTAATGGCTATTGAGCGATGATCGCGGCTGATGTCCTCAGACACAAACGAGAGCATGCCCACGTCGTACGTACCGGGTTCTGATAGTGGGAAGGAAGCCGGCTGCTGCATGGCCCGGGGAGCTGTGGCTGTAGCTTGGGGGATTGTCGCGGTAGCCCGGGCGGCGGTTGCAGTAGGTTCGGGCGGTATCGCAGTTGGCTGCGTAGTCCTCGGTGGGGCAGAGCCACAGGCAACCAGGGCAAGCATGGCCAGAGCGATGATGACGTGAACGTATCGTGCTGCTCCTGTGGGTTTCATCTTGTCTCCAGAAGGGCGAGGCGTGACCGGATCAGGGATCTCGGTCGCCCAACGGCCTCGAGCTGAGCGGCGCAGCAGGTCTACACCGGACCTGATATCGCGCCCAGGCTGCGTCCGCTCCGACGAGTGGTTAGGCTGCTGTGACTCCCTCTTGAATGCTACTTCCGGCTCTTGGTCGGATCAGTGCGCTCCTCTACGGTTGCCCAGAACTCAGATTCGGTGAGACCTTTGCCCTGTCGAATGCTGCGGCGCGCCCGCGCTATCCTGGCCAAGAACCGTGGTGAGCGAGCGAGCACAAGGTCTTCAAGATCATCCTCGTCCCTCGGGGCGATCAAGACCGCCACTGGTCTTCCATTGCGCGTAATGATGATAGGGCCCTCGGTTTGAGAGCTCTCCACGTAGGCACTCAGCTTTGCCTTGACTTCTGCAATGGATGCAATCTTCATGTCCTATACTCCTCCGCCCCGATCCGTAGCACGTTCCTCTCTTTCACCCCAATGGCCAGTATCTTAACAGTTCTTTCCACTGGATCCACCTCATAGAACACCCGGAAGCGGTTACCTGGCCCGAAGCGGAGCTCCCACTGAGGTCCATAGGGCGCAGGCACGTCGAGGGGCTTGCGATTGCGTGTCTCCTTCTCAGGCTCGGACGAGAGCCGTAGATGTATCTGCTTCCGGATCTGGCTGTGAAACTCGCGCTCGATCGTGTCCAGGTGTGCCACGACCTCGGGAGCGAAGACGCGCGCGAATCCCCGTTCGTGACTCACGACCATAATTATAGTCACAATTCGGGCTAGGTCAATTGGGGACTCTACGGCGAACTGCAGCCGAACGGCCTCGAGCTGAGCGGCCCGGCCAAGGCAGGTGCAGATGATCGAGCCGGACTAGCCGGGTCTGCTCCAGCGAATGGTCAGCTGGCCCTGTCGAAGTCTTGCGTCATTTCCCATGGATTTCGCGTCTGGCGCGGGTTGCGAAAGCGCGAAGCTCGCGATAGGTTGCCTCAGTGCGCCTCGCGACCTTGCACACGAAAACGACGAGTTCAGAGTCGAAGATCGCGTAAATGATGCGGTAGTCCCCCACCCGCACTCGATAGAGGTTCTCTTCCAGATGAACGCACGCCCCAGGTTGTGGCTCATCGCGAAGAGAGCGCATAGTCTCGACTACACGCTCTCTATCATTGGAGGACATCCGTTTCAGTTGTTTCTCAACGTCTCTGTGGAGTTTGAGGGAGTAGGGCATGTCTAGAGCCCCAGTCTACCGAAAACCTCCTCGGCATCGAGCACGGATGCAGGGTCCGCCAGGTACTGAGCGACCGCACGGCGGCCGTCCAGCAGATCCTCAAGCAGTTCCAGGCGCTCGAGCATTGCGTCGAAAACCTTCGGCTCGACAAGAACCGCCGCGGGCCGACTGCGGGATAAGACGACGACGGGGCCTTCGTCAAGTCGACTAATGCAGGCGGCGAGGTCTGATCTCAGTTCAGTGACAGTTGTTGTCTTTAGCATCACACACCCCCCCGAATAGACGATGAAGGCCACCGCAAAGAACGCCGTACGCTTATCTGTACGTTACTCCGTACTCCCATACGTACATATCATAAGTCTGGATCCCGGGGGGGTCAAGACTCAATTCCGTTGACATAACATACAGTAGGCGGGTCAGCTAACGGCCTCGATAGCGTTGCAGGCCGCGGCGAGCCCCGCGTCCGGATGTATCACGTCTGAATAGAAGCGGCACTTTGTGTGCACATCTTGTGAATTCAACAGCGTGTGAAGCATTCCGGCTACGGTGCGAGGTTTGTAGTGGTCGGGACGGATCGACAATCCAACCCCAAGGCGTTGGACTCGAGCAGCATTGTCGGGTTGGTCGAAGGCCATTGGCCTGACGAGCTGGGGAATCCCGGCGGCAAGCGCTTGAGCTACGGTACCAATGCCACCGTGATGGACCAACGCGGCTGAGTGAGGGAGAACTGCTGCGAATGGCACATAGGCGAATGTGGCAACCCCATCAGGCAGCGGGGAGGGGACCTGGTCTGGATACTGCGTGAGGAGTAGGGCCCTTCGACCCATCTCGATTGACGCCTGAATGGAGGCCTCAAAGAACAAGTCCGCGTGCCTCATCGCCGTGCCGGGCGTGAAGACAATCGGCGGCTCACCCTCAGCGAGGAAGGCCGAGAGCGCCGGGTCAAGTGGGCGGGGGCCTTCGTCCAGGAAAACGAAGCCGGCGAGTTCAGTTTGAGTTGGCCAGTCGGGCTGAGGGGGCGCGAACCAATCGGGAAACAGGCCGATCGATTTCTGCGGGGAGTGAACCCACGAAGCAAAGATTCTGCGAGCCTTCGGAAGGCCAAGCTGGGATCGGAACGCGTTAATATCGCCAGCGAGCTCGCGGTCCAGCACAAGGTAGTCGAGGAGTGCGTAGACAGCGGACCTGAGTGATGGGGGTATCCATCCCGGCATGAGAGGTGCGTCGTGAATGCTGCGAAACGCGGCTGGCTGAAGGTTTATCGTTACGAAGGGCACCCCGAGTTTCTCATGGGCTAGATGGGCTCCGAACATCTGCCCCTGAGCGACGAGGATGGCATTGGAGCTCAGGTTCTCGGACAGGATCTCATAGAGGGGCTGGATGGCGGGGATCACGACTCGCCTGGCGAACACCCGGAAACCCACTTTCGGGTCCCACAGATCTGGGTCATCCACAGTCTTCTTGTAGTCTTCCGGGTTGCCGAGCCCGACAAAGTCAAGACCTGCACCTCTGGCTAGTGATTCGAAGTAGGCGCTCGTGACGAGGGTCACCTGATGACCGCGTCGTTTGAGCTCGCGGCCAATGGCGACGAAGGGGTTTACGTCGCCGGCGCTGCCAATGGTGGAGAGGAGAACTTGGAGGCGGGAATGAGTTGTCAATGCTGTTTCCGATTCACGCCTTGCTGTCGTGACCAATCGCGCTATTCCACCCTGCCTCAGAGGTCGAGCACGGAGTCCAGGCCGCGATGGACGCCAACGAGCGTCGAGACCTTCCGAATGGCGAGCAGAGCCCCGTCCACGTATGGACGGGCGCTGTTGCCCGAGTCGTGACGGATCTTCAGCCTTTGATCCGGCATCCCGAAGATGATCTCAGTGCTGATCACGTAACCGGGCAGGCGAATGGCGTGGACCTGAGAGCCGGAAACGGTGGCGCCTCGGGTCTCTCGAGGGCCGACCGTGCTCTCCAGGGGAATCGTGGGCTCAGGGCTGCGCACCTTCGACAGGCGAAACGCAAGCTCGCGGGCGGTACCGCTCGGTGCGTCGACCTTGTCGCCGTGCGAATAATCGATGATCTCCCATTGGGGGATAAGCCTGGCCGCGGCTTCGGCGAACTTCTGAAGCAGCACGACCGTCAAGGCAAAGTTGCCGCAGGCGAGTACCCCCCGTTGCTGCTTGCGCGCGAGGACGTCGATCTCTGCGAAATCGCTCTCCGTGAGACCGGAGGTTCCCACCACGACGTGCACACCGTGCTCGAGGGCGGTCAAGATGTTGGTCTTGGCGCTATCCGGTTTGGTGTACTCGACAAAGACGTCGCAGGGAGTGGCGAGCGCCTCTGCGGCCGAGGCGCAAATGTGACCGGTGAGGCGCGGCTCGCCCAGCACTTCCCCCAGGATGCGGCCGGCGTGCTTGCGCCCGACCGCCGCGAGCAGGGTGAGGTCCGGAGTCCCCGCTATCGAGCGTGCAAGCTCGGAACCCGCCCAACCGGTTGCGCCCGCCAGACATACTTTGAGCACCATGGAGTTTACTTTCTGCTCCCGTCAACGGATTGGCGCCGCACGGTCTCGAGTTGAGCGGCGCAGCAAGGCCATCAACACTAGATTATCGCACGCAGGCTGCGACCGCTCCAGCGAGTTGTTGGCCCGTCGATTGCCTGGTCACTGGGGGATCTTCAGGCCTCAGAAGGTATCCCCAAGTATGGGAATTCCGCGAGATAGTCGGCGTGCGGTTCGAGCAAGTCGCCCGTCATCTTCCCCTTGGTCAAGATCGTCACGACATGGTCAACAATGTCGTCCGAGAGTTGCCGTCCATTGGGGAAACCTCTTGCATCGGCGTAGTCGTAGGGCAGGATATCGGGCAGCCACTGCAGAGCCAGCGCGGTCGCCTCCGCCGCACCGTAACCGAACCTCTGGAACATTGCCACATACTGAAGGAGGAATCCTTCCCGCTGACGTGCAGGAGGGGTTGCGTTTGTGTCGGCTCCCTCCCGGAAGACGTTGTTCCCAGGCCGGCCCATCTGGTTGACTGGAGTGAGCCTGCCATGCACGCGCGCCATTGTTCGTCCCCAGACACCGATTCGCGAGTTAGGGCCAAGCGCGCTGTTGGGCACCTGCAGCACGATACCAAACACGTTCTTGCCCGCCCAGAAATCTCGGCCGGTCCATTGCAGGTTGCCCTGGAACCCGATCGGGTCGGCGAAGAAAGGGTCGCTTCGGATACCGGCAAAGAACCGGTATGCTCCTTCGGTCGTGATGATTGCCTGCGTTGTGAAGGAGACTGGGGCGTCCTGGATGATTACCTCTCCGACCGGGCCGGCGCCTCGGGCAGCTTCCCCGGTCGCTCGGACCAGTTTTGCGGTCTGCTTCCCGGCATCTGCATTGGAAAACAAGACGTGAAAAGCGATTTCGGGTTCGAAATCGCCATTGGTGTCAACCTTGAGCTCGTAGCTCGCCTGGGGGTCAAAGGCCGTGGCATGGCTTGGAGCCTCGGGATTGACATTCAGGATGAAGATCGATTCGGTTGGATCCCCCGCTTCCTGAAAGGCGAAGAGATCCGTGATATCAGTGCGTGGGTCCAAATTCGGCGCGTCGTTGTGGTGCAAGGCGGACTCCCATTACACATCTCACGAGCTTTGTCGTGGGACGGCGGGCTGGCGGCTCCGAGCTGAGCGCCCCGGCAAATCTACCATCGATCCGAAATCGCGCTCTGGCCGGTTCCGCTCCAGCGAGTTGATCGTGTGAAAACGCTGCACCTCCCGCTACAGTGGTAGTTGCCTAGCTACCGTTGTGCAAAGAAGGTGCAACAACCCACGCTCGTCAACCACGAACCCGCTGCCATCACCATATCTACCCCACGGCGGCGCTTCTGTGAACTATCTCCGCTGCGGCTTCCTGACCGAGTAGTTGTGGCTCGCGGCGTTGGCTGATGGCGGGGCGGACTAGGGCACATCGAGCAGAGTGCCCCTGCAGCGGCGGGTTCCGCAGTTGCAGCCGAACACCGCTTGCAGCCGGCGGGTTACAGGTTCCTCGATCTGGAGGCGGTAGTCGTAGGTCAGCTCTTCCCCGGGTGAGATCTGGCGGAGCGCCTTGATGAAGATTCGCCCGCCGTCATTCAGCGACTCGCAATTCGGCGAACAGGAATGGTTGATGTAGCGGGCGGAGTTGCCGCGCACGCCCGCATCGATGGTTGTTGTTTCATCGACTTCGAACAGGTAAGTGAACGGATAGTCCATCGACTCCTCGAACCTACGCGTCGCTTCTTCCGACGAGATCCGCTCACCCCGGTATTCGATCACCCGCTTGCCCTTGGGGATGCGGCGAAGGGCGAAGACGCCGCGTCCGTGGATCGGCGAGCGACGAACTGAGTAGAGCCGCTTGCTAACCGGACTTTGCACGGATTTCCGAACGACCCGCTTGAATTCCCGAATTGCCGGAGCAATCCACTCGGCCTCTCGACCCGATCGATAGGAGAGCCAGGCTCGATGACGCTCAGGCCAGTAAGTCGCCTCCAACGTACCACGCCCTTTGCCCTTCTTGAAATGCCAGTGAACTGAGCCGGGATACTTCGATAGGGGCGTAACTTGGGTGGTCAGCAGGCCGAGGGTCTTGGCAGCCCCCTCGATAGTTGAGGTGAGATCCCGCCGCGAGGTTCCCTCGAGTTGAAGCTCAAAACGTTCCATGACCTAGCATGATACACCGCTGCCAAGTCATGCAAACCCGACAGAAGCTCTCACTGGGGGCGCGGTCGAGGCCGTTCGCCTGATCCGGGCCTCTTGCATGCATAGACCAGGGCTACTGGTACTTTCCAGGCGTTCCGCAAACCGGCTTGGGCGTCTAGAACTTCAGGCGTCGGATAGCCTTCTTCCTCTTCATACTGAAATCCCGCTGCTTGAAGGCCGCTCCTATAGCTGCCTAATGATCTGATCACGACGGGCAGCCGGAGACTGCCAGAGCCGGGCATCGTAAGCATCCCCTCGCGCGTTGCTTTCAGCAGTCCCCTTTTTCGCAGATCATTGACAAAGTCAGGATGGGTTACCGCAACAAGCAATAGACCAGCGCTCGATAACACTCGGTAACATTCGCGTAGCGCATTTCTGAAGTCGCTCGAAGGCACTTCATTGAAAAGCATGGAGGCAATGACCAGATCAAACTGGCCGTCGTCAAAGGGGAAGAGTTTGCGAACATCCAGGACTTGATATCCGGCATCAGGCATCCTGAAATGCTGCTGAGCGATTTCGAGCAGCCTCGGGGACAGGTCAGTCACAGTAATACGCGAAGGTACTTGGCCTGGGAAACGACGCAGCACTAAAGGCAAGAAGTAGCCGTTACCCCCACCCAGTTCCAAGATGGAGCGGCGGTCAATTCCCGACAGCTTCTCCAAGAGGATGCTATTCAAGACCAGTTCTTTGAAAGCACCGCCGTTGGAGCCTGTCGTTTCGTGCCAGCGTTTCGCGATGCTGTCGTAGTAAGCCATATGAGGGTGAGTCTGAATGCCCGCCTAACGGCCTCGAGCTCAGCGGCGCAGCACAGCTACTCCACTAGATTATCGCGCCCAGGCTGCGTCCGCTCCAGCGGGTTGTTGGGGAGCCCGGACGGCCTTATCCAGCCGTGATGTAGCGAACGCCCTCGATGCCTTCGAAATCAGCATCCTGCGTCCAAAGCTCAGCCCCAGTATGCCTGGCCGTCGCCAGCATGATGCTGTCGGCCATGGGTAACCGCATCTCGACAGAGATCCGCGCCGCACTCAGCGCTATGGTGGCGTCCAGATCCACCACTGCCCCTTGCTGCATCAGCGCGACTGCTACAAGCGCCTCACTCTCCCCCCGCTGCTGATAGACGCGCTTGAAAACCTCATACAGGCTCACCGTGGGCACAATCAGGTCACCCGTCCTGGTGATGGCGGGGGCGAAGAACGCTGAGTTCGGTGCTTCTGCGAAGTACTCCAGCCAGCCGGATGAATCGACAATGTTCATACCCGATCAGCGTCTCTTCCAACATGCGTGTCGATCCCCCGCAGAAAGCCCCTGGCCTTCTTCATTGACACAACCGGAATGAGCTCGATCCGACCTTCGTATTGGATGACCTGGACCTTTTGCCCCGGTTTAATCCCTAGCGACCTTCGGACCTTGGCGGGAATGACCACTTGGTACTTTGGGGAGACCGTTACGATTTCCATACGAACTCCTGATCGATGCGCTGTGTGTAATACGCCTCGATCATAACAGAAGCCCGCTTCGCGGGCAAGTGGTTCGGGCTGCCTAACAGCCTCGAGCTGAGCGGCCCGGCAAGACCATTATCGCCCTGAAACCGCGCCCGGGCCGGGTCCGCTCCAGCGAGTTGATCGTATGAAAACGCTGCACCTCCCGCTACGCTGGTAGTTGTCCGACCACCGTTGCGCAAGGAGGTGCAACATGTCTAACCATTCCCATTATAAGGTCGGTTGTGACGCGCACAAGCACTACTCGCTGTTCGCCGTTCGAGACGAGCACGGTCAGGTGCTCCAGCGGACTAGGGTCAACCATGTACGCGGTGCCATCCGGGCCTTCCTCTCCCAGTTTCCGCCCGGCACCCTGGTTGCCCTGGAAACCGTCGGCAACTGGTATTGGATCGTCGATGAGATTGAGCAAGCCCACTGCCTGCCGCTGCTGGCCCACGCCGCCAAGGCCAAGTCCATGATGGGCCACGTCCACAAGACCGACAAGCTCGACGCCGCCGGCCTGGCCACCCTGCTCCACCTGGGTACCCTCCCCGCCGTCTGGATCCCTCCCGGCGACCTGCGCGATGAGCGCGAGCTCCCCCGCACCCGCATGGCCTTCTCCAAGGTCCGCACCCTGCTCAAGAACCGGATCCACTCCACCCTGGCCAAGTACGCTCTCTCGCTCGATACCCCCCTTCACCCCCAAGTGGCGCCCCCAGCTCCTGCAGCTGCTCGCCCATCCGCCGGCGGAGACGCGCCGGTGCGTCGACCAGGAGCTCGAGCTGCTCAAGTTGCTGCAGACCCACATCCAGCGCCTGGAAGAGCGCATCCTCCAGCGGGTCGAGATCACCCCCACCATCCAGCGGATCATGTCCATCCCGGGCCCGGCCGAGATCCTCTCCATCGTCATCGACCGGGAGCTCGGCTCCATCGACCGCTTCCCCTCCCCCAAACACCTGGCCAGCTATTCCGGTCTCGTCCCCCGAGTAGGCGCCAGCGGCGGCAAGGTCCACTATGGACGCATGATCAATCAGGCGAATAACTACTTGAAGTGGGCCTTCATCGAAGCCGCCAATGTGGTGGTCCGGCAGCGCCACCACCGCAACTGGCGGGATAAGTACGTCGTCCAGCTCTATGAGCGCACCCGCCAACGCAAGGCATTGGCCGTGGGTGCCACGGCTCGCTACCTGGCGGAAGCGGCCTATTGGGTTCTCAAGAAAGGCGAGCCCTACCGGGAGCCAGCTCCCAGGCACCCGGCAGGGTTGAAATCACCGGCTTCGCCCGAGCGGGGCCAGGCCCCTGCCTAACATGGGTCCTTAGAGATCCGCGAGTTGATTGGGCCGACCCTGCTGAAGATGCTCATGCCCGAAAGTGGGCGAATAGATGTTTCCGGCGAGACCGGCTTAGCTTGGACAGCTGGAGGCCAAACAGAACTCAAACCAGAGGCCCCCTCATGGGAAGAGGCCTTCCATTTCCGTCAGTGCAGTCTTGACAGGGGCAGCGTTTTCATAGATGTTAGGCAGAGCCTTGAGTCGGGCTAAGGAAGCCGTTCGAGATCGTCAAGGTCTCGGAACCGGCCACTGGCCTTCTTATTCTTCTTGAGATCGGCCAGGTTGATGATGTTGACCTTGATGCCGTCCATGACTTCGGTGACTCTCGCCTTGTAGCATTCGCCGAAGGCGACACCTGAGATTGTCGTAGAGAGTTCGATCCTGAGAGGGGGAACGCCCAGTCTGACGATGCTATCCGGCTTGAGGAAGAGGTCAGGATTGAGCTCCGGGACGTCGAAGCCGAACTCCTTGAGCGCCAAGATGATGTGCTGGGCGTTCTCGGG
>Ga0299915_10001730_pt1 | contig 16063 bp, 13 predicted proteins | sample RVTome_13_FD_200263 | JGI IMG/M metagenome (GOLD analysis project Ga0299915, IMG submission 200263) | Soil microbial communities from uranium-contaminated site in the Upper Colorado River Basin, Wyoming, United States - RVT92D227 (version 2) ... | reverse complement strand
CTTGATGCCCTTCTTCTGTGCCGGTTGGGCGAGAAGAACACCGGCCAGAAGCAGTATTGCGCAAATACAGATTCCTTTTTTCATAGGTCTTTCCTTTCGCAAAAAAGACATCTCACAGTCCCTTCCAACTATCAGAACTTGAGTACCATTACATCATCCGCCATTTTACTGCATCTCGCAAAGCGCTTGATGCACTGGCTGCGATTCAGATAGTAGCAGAGAATCGAATCCGGTCGGTCGTTGGGTGGGTCTGGAGACCCACCCCCACAGAACGATTGCCGTCCTGTGGGCGCCGGCCTCCAGGCCGGCGCACTATTCTCTGTAAGCGGAGAATGAAGATATTATCCTGCGGCAGGAAAGTCTCGGTGCGAATGATCTCAAAGCCTGCCTCTTCAGCCTCACGCTGCAGTTTCTCCTTCGGTGTTGATTCCCCCGAGTAGCCCCGGCCGCTTCTGTCCGGGTCCGGGTCGACGATGACAACCGTCGCGCCGTGCTTCAAGGCCGGAATCAGGCTCTTCAACAGGGCCACGGGCCGGCTGAGATGATGGTAGGTTAGGATCATGAAGACCATGTCCAGCGAGTCCTGTGGAAGAAGCGCATTGTCGACTTTGCCGACGATGGTCTCCACGTTCTGAATGCCGTCTCTCCGGCAGCGCTCGCGCAGATAGGCGAGGTCTTTCTCATTGATGTCGTTGGCATAAATCCTGCCTGTCGCTCCGACCCTGACCGCCAGATGTATCGTGTAGCGGCCGCGGCCGGCGCCGACCTCGCCGATGACCATCCCCGGCTGGACGCCGATGGCGTCCATGACCCTCTGCGGCGGCTGGAGTCGGTTAAAACCGCTCTCGCCGGGATCGACGGTGACGTTCTGGGATACGGCTGCCGGCGCGACCGACAGGAAAGTGACCAGCAGGAACAGGGGTGCGGTGCGTTGAGAGGCCATGGTTCTTCCCCGAATCGGTATGGTTTTGTGCAATCCAGCTCTCCATGCAATACGTAAACAAATGCCTGCCGGATCCCGAATATGCACCAGAATCTGCAATGCCGCAGCGGTGGGGCCCAATGGCGTTCAGTTGATAGTTCTATTTGCTGATGACTCAACTGTGCTACGCTTGCGCGCAATCCCAGATTGCGGCCCAGGAGGTGAACCTATGTCGGCCTCGGGTATGATCTCCTCTGTTCTCTTCCTCTGCTCTTGCTATCGCAGGACCCCGGCAGAACAGCGCCCGCAGCCCAGCTCCAATCGCGCCAGCGCGAGCCGGCGGCAGTCTACGCCAGCCGCATGCTGTCCGATAGCCATTTGGAGCGGCTCGGAGCGGTCCGCGCGATTCTCGAAGAGGGACTCTGGGAAAGAGCTGCGCCGGTACCGCTTCAGAGCATGAGCGATCCCGACTCCGTAGTGCGGATGGTGGCCGCGTTTGGTTTGGGTAACATGCGCACCGATGTGGCTTCAGCGCGACAGGCCCTGAACGCGGCGCTCAAGGACCCGAACCCCCATGTGCGCCGTTTTTCAGCCTTGGCTTTAGGCTCCATGGGGAGAAATGCCGCCGGCGCCGAAAAGGCCCTCAAGGAGCTTGACGCGGATTCCAGTCCAGAGGTGCGCGCCGCTGCCGCCTGGGCGGCCCGGCGCGTCGAGTCGGGCGCCGAGCCCATGACCACGCCGGCCATTACGCGCGGCGGCTCGCCGACAGGCGCGAGAATTACAGCAGCGCAGACCGGCCCGACAGCCGCGAAGCCTGCCGCTCCGCGGGCGCTGAACGACTGGGTGAATCAGCTCAAGGATCCGGATCCGGCCAAACGAATCGCGGCCGCGGAAGCGCTCGGCAACAGTGGGTCCTCTGCTAGAGACGCGCTTCCCGCCCTTGACAACCTTGCGAGGAACGATCCCGACGAGAAAGTCAGGAAGATGGCCTGGTGGGCTGCCAATCGCATCCGGAATTTGATGCCGCCTAAAAAAGTCGCCGACAAACAGCCTGAAGCCCCGCGCGAGGGCCGAGGGGCTGCTGCCGTACCTTCAGGATTCCCTGGAAATGCATCGCCGGGCGCGCCAGGTCCAGCCGGATGCAAAGCTCTACCAGGAGTGCACGGGGATGCTGATCGGCCTCTGCCGGAGACTCAATGTAGCCGAAGCCTATGCCATCGCCGTCCAAACGCAACAGCTCATGGAAGAAAGCCTGTCGGGCATCGCGCCTGACTCGCCCGAGGATGAGGATCGCTTGGGTTGGGGCCGCCGCACTGGAGGGCGCAGGCTGATCGGCGATTTTGTCATCGGCTACCGCAACGATATCCCGCTTTGCCGGCTCAATCTCGAGGAGCGCCTCAGATACCTCAACTCGCTTTACCGGCCGCGCGGGTGGGGGTCGCAGGAGAAGATCGGGCCTGTCGATCCGGCGAAGGAGCGCGACACCTGGCCTCAGCCCGGATGGTGGCGGTCGGAGTGGGATTCGATCCTGCCGCCCGGCCTGGACCAGCCGCAGCCTACGCCAACGCAACAGGCTGCGGAGCAACCCGAGGAAGAAAATTATAGCGCCATGGAAGAGATCTTCGCCCTGATGCAAGAGACGCTGGACAAGATTGACGAGCAGCGGGCGATGGAAACACGGTGGCTTCTACAGATGCGCAAGGCGCTGGCGGACGCCGAACGAAAAAAAGCCGACGTAAGAAGCACGCTGCGGGTGCTCGCCCTCGAAGCACAGGAGCGGCGGAACCATATTGCCAGGCTCCGGGGGCAGCTGAAAGAAATCCCCGAATCTGAAGGGCAGACACCCCTGGAGGATTGGCTCAAGGCGGCGATCGAGTGGTGGGATACGGATAATCTCGGGGAGAAGCCCAGATCCAACCGTGACGTGCGCCGGGTCATCTTACAGGGTATTGCAAAGCTCAGCCAGGAGCACGAGGCGCTGCTCCGCCAGCAGGATCAGCTCATCCAGGAAACCCTTGACACTTACTATGGCGGGATCATTCGAGAAATGGAGAACATCGGCGACAAATCCACCTGGGACGAAATTCGGGAGGCGACGCAGCTTGCCAAGAGGGATGTCTCCGATGCTCTCGTTCTTGCGAGGGCTGAACTCTACCTGGCGTCCGAGCAGGAAGAAAAGTTCCGTGCAGCGGCACGCGAAGCCATTGAGCTGGGCCGGTATGAACCCCAGGTGCGCTATATGGAAGCGTGCCATTTCCTGTCGAAGAAAGATTTGCGCCATGCGTTGCACTTGTTTCGGCAGATAGCCATTATGACAGCGCCGCCTGGGCAAGACCCGGCGTTATACAAGGCCCAGGAGACTCCCGAGGGTGGATGGCTGCACGACCGGAGCCGCAAGATGGTGTGGACTCTGGAGCAACATTATTTGAGAGCCATCGATGCCAAAGCCGCAGGCGAAGCCGCAAACGTGCGTGCAGTCTCCGAGGACCGGCTTAAGAAGGGCGGGGAAGACGGATGGTGGGAATGGGTGAAGGCCCATCTGAACATGGGAATTTTCAGCGCGAGCAGCGCGATCGTGGGACGGGAAGATGCGCTTGAGGGCCTGGCGAGCCGGTTTCAGCAGGATGTGGCGGCTCAGCACTGCGGCCTGCTTCTGATCAGGAGTCTTCATGAGCGCGGCGTTCCCCTGGACCAGATTGAAAAGCTTGACAATCAGAAATTCATCGAACATGTGCAGCAAAAATACAGCGGCCGCCGCTTGAATGCCGGCGACGCGCTGAGGGTGCTGCCCCGCCGGATGAAGATTCTGGGGCCGTTCCTTGAGGAGAAATACGGCGCCGGTCCGGGTGAGGTCGCAGCGCCGCCACGCGGGAGTGCACGCATACTGCGCTTCCGCAACCAGCCGATTCCGGTTTCGGCCGAGCGGCAGTTTACCGTCGCGGCCTGATCTCGCTTTGGCGGGGCTGCCCAAGACAACGGAGGAAAGCCAATGGTATCGGGTGTGCACCAAGCTGTGGCAATGGCACTTCTGGCAATCCTGGGTGGATTCCATCCATGGCAGCAGCCGGATCCCCGGGAGCAGTGCGCGCAACGCCTGAAAGATCTGGGACAGATGTGCTTGCTCTATGCGGAAGAACACGGCGGCAGGATGCCGGCGTCGCTGCCGACGGGCAACGCCTGGAGGGCACAAATGATACAGGCACGAGAGTCTGGGGTGTTCGGAGGCGGTGACCGGAGTTGTCTCCGGCGTTGCAGAGGAATCCAAATAAATCCTTCCGAACGGCAAATGCCAGCTTTTCCGACTGCATATTTCCCTCCGCGCTTCCCGTGCCCTGCTTGCGATGTTTTTAGGCTGACGACAAGGACCGAATCCAGATGATCCTGTAATCCTGTCAAAAAGATGCCTCACCGTATTTATGAATAGTCCGCCGGGCGCGTCCGGTGGCCGACCACTCCTGAGCAGTATTCAATCCTGCCATTCCCACAGAAAAAACATCAAAAATTCGCTTGACATATTTATTATAATAATGTTATAGCATATTAGCACAATAGAACTTTGGACGGTTGGGAGGTGGCACATTGGAATTCAGGATCGATTCGAAAAGCGGCGTACCGTTCTACAGGCAGATCATCGAACAGGCTAAATTCGCCGTGGCCCGCGGCGACCTCCAGCCCGGCGACCAGCTACCCACGGTGCGCCAGCTAGCCGTCGAACTCTCGATCAATCCTAACACCGTCATCCGTGCCTATAAGGAGATGGAGATTGAGGGCCTGCTCGAAACCCACCAGGGATCGGGCACATTTCTCACCAATCAGCGTCCCAAGATTGACAGTCTGGAACGCCAACGAATGCTGGACCAAATCCTTACAGAATTGCTGGCCCGCGCCTCATCCTACGGCCTTTCTCTGGATGAGGTGCTGGCTGGGCTCCAACAGCGAAAGGAGGGATCGTCATGAGATCCGCTTCGACATCAAAGGCCGGCCGGACTCAAAAGCCGGCATTGGGAGAGCAGATAGACAAGTTTGCCGCCACGCTCCGAGCCGACTTCCGCTTCGCGCCGCTCAACGCGTTGATTCTCGTTTCGGTTATTGTGGCCGGGCTGGTGGTCCATTTATCCTTATATCCGTTCACTCCAAAAGCGGTGCTGCTTTTTGTCGGCTCGGCGCTCGCCCTGGCGGTAATCCTGCGCGTGGCCCAGGTGTGGGAATCGGTCGTGATTCTCGGCACGGCCGACTGTCTGATGGCATACCTTCAGTTGCGGCCCGACAGCGAAGTGCTTCTGGCCTCCGTCGTTGTGGCCATCCTGATCGCCCCATCCATACAGATCGCCTACCAGTGGGAACGCGCCGTGGTGCTCCGGTTCGGCAAATTCCTCGCCATGCGCAAGGCGGGCGTCTTCCTGATTGTGCCCGTCATCGACAAGGTGGCGCGGTTCGTCGACCAGCGCATCCGCGTCAATGACTTCAGCGCCGAGACCACGCTGACTTCCGATACGGTCCCGGTAAGCGTGGATGCCATTGCGTTCTGGATGGTCTGGGACGCACAGAAAGCGGTGCTCGAGGTCGAACAGTTCGAAGATGCCGTCATTCTTTCGGCTCAGACGGCCCTGCGCAACGCGATCGGAAAAAACGATCTGGCGAACCTGCTCTCCGAGCGCGACCGTCTCGGGCACGAGATTCAAAAGGTGCTGGACGAGAAGACCAACGCGTGGGGCATCACCATGCACGCGGTCGAAATCCGCGACATCATCATCCCGAAGGATCTCGAAGACGCCATGAGCCGCCAGGCCCAGGCGGAGCGCGAGCGTCAGAGCCGGATCATCCTGAGCACGGCCGAGACCGAAATCGCAGAAAAGTTTGCCAGGGCTTCGGTCCATTACAAAGACAACCCGGTCGCGCTGCATCTCCGGGCGATGAACATGGTCTATGAGGGACTGCGGCAGAAAGGGTCGATGATCATCGTACCCTCGACCGCCGTTGAAACAATGGGACTGGGTGCGCTGGGCGGCCTGACCGCCTTCGACCGCGTCATGCCGTCGAAAAAGGCCGGCGATTCCGACGCCACGGGTCCCTCAGCCGAAGCTGCCGCGCCGATCCGCTGATGGCTGCTTCCGATCATGAGGGGGCTCCCTCATGACATGGGAGGTGTGACATGAGACGTTCCATTCTCACTGTAATCATGATCTTTGCATGTCTGATGTGGATGGACTCCCCATCGGCGAAACGGGGCAGGATTCCTGCGCAGGGCCATGCGGCCGCCGGAGATATGTGGCTGCGCGAACTTGTGCCTGCTTCGGCTCTCCTGGCGGTCGAAGTCCGTGACCTTGAACGACGCTGGGAAGAGATACGCTGCATACAGCCAATCGCGGGCCTTCAGGACGCGATTTTGTCCTGTGCCGGAATGAAAGCGAGCCTGCTGCCGCGATTGATGGGCAATCACGCCGTGCTCTTCCTGGCGCGCTCGGATCATTACCCGCATGTTGTGCCGATTGCCATACTCCGGCCCGCCGATCCGGACCAAGCCGTGGCGGTCCTGGCCGGCATCCCGACCGTCTCGTTCAGGTTCGGACGCGGGGCGCTCTGGGTGGGGCCTTCAGGAGCAGAGGATTTGCTGGAGCATTTTTCGCAGGAGGAAGGTGCGAGGTTGGTTGAGGTCCTTCCGTTCGAAGAGATGCAGAGCAGGCTCCCCTCGGGCGGCCTGATCCGCGGACTTGTCAATCCCAAGTCGTTGCAGGAGTTCCTGCAGGATCTCAACGACCGGGCAGGCTCCGCTATGCACCAGTGGCCGATCGCCGCAGCAGTCGCCGAGCTGGGCACGGTGCGATATGCAGCCTTCCGGCGGGACCTCGAGGATGGCGAGCTCGTAACCGACGGCCTGGTGGTTTATGACGTTCCCCTCCTCCCGCTCGAAGTGCAGCGGATCTTCAACCCGCAGGCCACTCCGGTATCCCTGCCATCCGAGCTGCCGGCAAATACGCTGGCTGCCTTCGCATTCCGCCCCGAAGCGCAGGCCTGGGTTCCCTGGCTCCGATACCTGGCGGCAAGCGATCCACGCGGCCCATTGCGCAACCTCGGCTTCTGGATTGATGAATTCGAAGCCCGCTACCGCCGCGACCTGGTGCGCGACCTTTTCGGGGCTTTGGGCGATCGCGCTTGGCTGCTGGCGCTTTCTGCCGATAACGGCCGAATGGCGGAGTTTGTCCTGATAGTTGAAGCCCGGGAGTCTCCGGTTCTGGAGGCGACCCTTCTCGACTCCATGTCCTGGATGGGCGAGCAGCTCTGGCTGGGCACCTTCGGCTTGATCTGGCCCAAAACCTGGCTGGAGGACGGGCGCGGGCGTGTCGTTCATGGAATGACGCTGCATACGCCCGTCTCCAGGACTCCGGGCCTGCGCTTTGAACTGGCCGACGGATATCTTGTCATCGCCGGCAATCCGGCGGCCATGCAGGCCGGACGCGCCTTGGTCGAAAAGATCAGACAAGTGGCTTTCGATGGCGGCGCGGCGAGCAGCGGGCTTCCGGTTCATGGAACTTTTTGGATACGAGGCGCTGAACTGGGCCGGCTCATCCGGGCAGGCGCCGAATCCCCGAGTTTCTCAGGGTGCATTTGTAACGCCATAGCGGATCTGGCGGCGGAATCCGACACCCTGGGGATCGAGCTTCGATATGGACACGACGCAGTTCGATTTCACGGCCGGCTCCGGATTGCGACCCTGCGCACGAAGTACAGCATTCCATAAATTCGCTGATGTATTGCTCGACAGGATAACAGGATTCAAAAGATGCATCACCGTCAGGGAATTCTCTCATAACGGATACATGAGAGTTCGCCTCAGATGGGGGGAACTGCCGTGAGAGACACCGAAAAAACATGGCAACGCAGGCGGATAGGATGCATAGTGCCTGGTTCGCGGCCGGATTGATCTTTGCCGCCGGAGTGGCGGCCGCGTCCCGTCAGATCTGGCATATCCCGCCGTGGTGGATCCTGCTTGCGGGGCTGATCCTGACCGCCCTCCGCTATCGGTCGCTGGCGCTGGTGTTGGAGCTCTATTTCGTGGACTGGCTCGGCAAGATGCCCTTCGGCCACGATCCTGTGAGGTACGCTACCATGGTCGCGGCCGTGCTTCTGCTGATGGCTGGCGACTGATAGCTTTGCGGTCATTCGATATTAACCTGCTCAAATTTGGTTTCTGGCGACACAGAAAATGCGCCGGCAGATGCCGCGCTTATCGACTCCCAACCTGGATGGCTTTCAGGAATGCCTCGCGGTAGGTCTCGCCGATGGGGATTATCTTGCCGTGTACTTTGACTTGGTCTCTCTCAATTTTTGAGACGTGCCGGAAGTTCACAATGTAGGACTTGCGGGTGCGGAAAAACTGGCCGGCGGGCAGCAACAATCCGAGCTCCTTCGTGCTTGTGAGAGACATCACGTTCGCCTTCTCGGTGATGAAGACGACGTAGTTGCCCGCCGCCTCGACATACAGGATGTCGTCCAATTGAAGCTTGTGGTAGCCGGTGCCGCTCTTGACCATGATGTAGTCGCTGCTGCCGGCCTGTGCCGCAGCGCCGTCGGCGGCTCGACCTTCCTCCATCTTCACCCTCTGCCGGTGCCGTTCCAGGGCCTTGTTGGCCGCGCGCACGAACCTTTCAAATCCGATCGGTTTCAGCAGATAGTCCACCGCATCGTAGTCGTAGCTTCTCACGGCATATTCCGAATAGGCGGTCGTGAAAATGACGAGCGGCCGGTTGTGGAGCGCGTTTAGGAATTGGATCCCGCTCAGGTCTGGCGTGTTGACGTCCAGGGAAATCGGATCTGTCGGGTTCGCCGTCAGCCGCTCGAGAGCCCTGACCGGATCGCGAAACTCTCCTTCCAGTTCCAGGAAAGGAACGCGCTCCACATAGCGCTTCAGGATCTCCAGCGCCTTGGGCTCATCGTCTATCAGGACGCATTTCATTGGTTTACCGGAGTGCGCAGTTGGACTTCGAGATCGACCGAAAACACCCCCTCGCCCTCCCGGATCGACAGGCTGTGGGCGCCAGGATACAGCAATTCCAGCCGCCGCCTGGAACGAGCCGAGGCGGCGCGGTTCCTGCACAGTGCGCTGCGGGTTCTGCCGCCCCAAACTCGTCAAGTGATCGTGCTGCGCGACCTGCGAGGGCTGGACTATCAGGAGATCGCAGCCTCGCTGGGCATTCCCGAAGGAACCGTCAAGAGCCGTTTGAACCGGGGGCGCCGCGAGCTGGCGCTGGTCATCTATCGGCGCCTGAAGCGCCGCCAGATGCCTGCGCGGTACCAGCCGGAAAAGGCTCGACAGCTTGACACCATGCGAATCATGGTCGCCGCCCAGGCTTCATAGATCAAAACCAGAAATGGCCTGATTAAAGCAAACCAACCGATTATTGCCGTTCTGTGGGCGCCGGCCTCCCGGCCGGCGCTCGTTCTGTGTTAGAGTGTAGCAACCGACTTTGAACGTTCGCTGACATATCTGGGGAGGGAGTCTTCAGAATTCAACACGGGAGTGTGCAATGGGAAAGATCAATTATGGACGTGTCGTTTTCGGCGGGCTGATCGCCGGGCTGGTCCTCAATGCGGGTGAACTGCTGCTGAATACGCAATTGATAGCCAAGGACTGGGAAGAGGCCATGCGCGCCATCAACAAACCGCCGATCGGGAATGAAACCGCGGCCATTTTTGTTGCGCTGATGTTTGTGCTCGGCATAATAGCGGTCTATGTGTATGCGGCCATCCGGCCGCGCTTCGGGCCCGGGCCCAAAACCGCCATCTGTGCCGGATTAACGGTCTGGGCGCTGGCCTATGCCTGGCCCGCACTTTCGGGCATACCGATGGATGTTTTTCCGGCCCGGCTTTTCATCATCAGCATGGCATGGGGATTCTTCGAAGTCCCGATCGCCACCCTCGCCGGCGGCTGGATTTATCGGGAATAACCTCAATCCCGAGATAGCGGGCGCCGCCCGCGCCGCTTTTTTTGATGCCGGCGATATTCCCGGCATGCTGGAGAGCCTTTCCCACCGCTTCAAAACGGGCGACCGGACCTTTCAATTGCTGAAACTGACCGTCGAGAGCACGGGGAGCTGGAGGTGCACCAACACACCTTGCAGCCTTGCCGTGCAAAGGGACACTCAAAAGGAGCTCCTGGACCGGATACTGGAGAATGATGCGGCTTGCCAGGCAGCCCCTTGACGCCGGCAGGCCGGCACGCTCAGAGCCTCGCAGACCTGATCCGGACAGCCCGGCGCCAAAGAACAACGTTGCTGAAAGCGTGTGCGTGCTACTTGTACGGCAATGGCTGCATCTCCAGAAAGGCCGACAGTGAGTCGAATTCAGGATCCTTGTGCATCAGGACATAGGCGTGGCGGATTGCGAAGGAGGCGATAATGGCATCGGCCAGGGAGATTCTGTGGTCAGCCTTGAGTCTTGCGGCCGTCAACACGATGGATTCCTCCATGTGCCATAAGATGGTGGCGCGGAGCCGCTTGACCAGGGCGTAGCGTCGATCCGCTTCAGTCTGCCCGCGCTCTTGACAGGTGACATAGTAGGTTTCCAGTAATACCGGCCATGGAAGGAAGGCCTCCTCCGTGCGCAGAGCCTGCTCAACCCGCTCCGCCCCGTCCTCGTCCTCGATCAGCGTCAGGAGCGCCGAAGTATCCAGGATGAGCGGCCGCATTTTGCTGACCCCCGGCACAGCATCAGAAGGAACTCTTGAATCATCTGCCACGTTCGCGATCCTCCCGGCGGACAGCCAGGAGCCGCTCAACCAACTTCTCGCCTCTCCCGCACCCTCTGAGAGCCGCCAGCGGTTCTGCCGAGACAGGGACAATCCGGATGGTCTTCCCGTCATCCAGCCAGACCAGGCGGGTACCGCCTCCAATGCAATAGCGCTTTCTGATCGCTGCAGGAATGACCGTCTGTCCTCTTTTTGTTACAGCCGTTTCCAATTTCTGACCCTCCTTTTTTAATAATGCAATGCAAAAGTTGCATTTACAAGTCAATATTCGATTTTGCATGCACGATTGAGCCAATCTGATAATCAAACCCATGGAAATCCGTATTACTAACAGTCAAATCCTTGCCCTTCTGCCAAGGATTTTTGCCAACCGTGCAAACACAAGTCAGCCCAGGTGACTGAAAAATATTCTCTTGCCACGGATTCCACGGATTGCGCAGCGCCGCCTCTTCGGGGCAGCAAAAGTCCGTGCCCACCCGGCCGAATTCGTGGAATCCGTGAAATCCGTGGCGGCTGTTTTTCTTTTCGAACTCTCGATCTCTGCGTGCTCCGCGTCTCGGCGGTGAGGTTCTTTTTGGTTGCGGCTATGCCGCTCCAGGTAATCCATGGCAGGATTTATCAGCTTTCGAAGCACTGAAGAGCTCTCCGGATTACGAAGAGTTCGCCCGAAAAAACGGAATCAGCGGATGTCGACCCCCATGTTGTAGAACATGAACGCCCAGGTGTCGGTTAGTTGCTCGATCGACTTCATCGTGCTGCTGGCGCCGTGGCCCGACTTGGTGTCGATGCGGGTCAATACCGGATTGCTCCCCCTGTGCTTTTCCTGCAGCGTGGCGATAAACTTGAATGAATGCGCCGGGACGACGCGATCGTCATGGTCGGCCGTCGTGACCATGGTCGCCGGATAGCTCACGCCCTCCTTGATGTTGTGCAGCGGGGAATAGGAGTAGAGGTTGCGGAAATTCTCCTCGGTGTCGCTGGAACCGTATTCCACCACCCAGCCCCAGCCGACGGTGAACTTGTGGAAACGCAGCATGTCCATCACGCCCACGGCAGGAAAGGCCACCTTGTAAAGATCGGGCCTCTGCGTCATGCAGGCGCCCACCAGCAGGCCGCCGTTGGATGCGCCGGCAATGGCCAAACGGTCGCCGGCTGTGTATTTCTCCCGGATCAGGTATTCCGCGGCCGCGATGAAGTCATCAAAGACGTTCTGCTTCTTCAACAGCATGCCGGCCTGGTGCCACTGCTCGCCGTATTCACTGCCGCCCCGAAGATTGGCGAGCGCATAAACGCCGCCGTTTTCCAGCAGGATCATGATTGAGACATTGAAGGCCGGGGTCTGACTCGAGTTGAAGCCGCCATATGCGTACAGGTATGCGGGATTCCTGCCGTTGCGAACCAGCCCCTTTTTGTGAACTATGAACATGGGCACCTTCGTCCCATCCTTGCTGGCGTAAAACACCTGGCTGGTCTCATAGTCCTTCGGGTTCACCCGGACCTCCGTTTTGCGGAACAGCTCCGATCGGCCGGACGCGATGTCATACCTGTAGATGGCCGGTGGGTAGGTGAAGGAGGTGAACGTGTAGAAAAGCATCTTGTCGTCTTTCTTGCCGTCGAAGCCGAAAGCCCTGCCCAGTGCTGGAAGCTCAATCTCCTTTTCGAGTTTGCCCGACACGTCGTATCGGTATACGCGCGTGGAGGCATCTTTGAGGTAGGAGACGAACAGCTTGCCGCCCACCATGGTGGCGCCCGAGATGGCTTCGGCCTTTTCGGGCACGATTGTCTGCCGGTTCTCCCGGGCCGGCTTCCGGGTGTCCACCTGCATGATTCTCTTGTTCGGCGCATCGATATCCGTGAGCACCAGCAGGTTGTCCTGGATGTTTGCGATGACCTCGGTGTTGTGCTCAAAGCCCTGAACGAGGGGGATGAAGACCGGCCGGCGGCCCTTCAGGTCTCGGAAGTAAAGCTCATTGCCGTGGGTTCCTTCGGATACCGTCAACAGCAGGAACTTCTCGTCTTCGGTGACCTCTGCACTGTGGTAGCGCAGTGGATGTTCCCTGTCCTCGTAGACCAGGGTGTCCTGGCTCTGCGGTGCGCCGAGCGTGTGATAGAAGATCTTTTGATACTCGTTCGTCGCGGTGAGCTCCTTGCCTTCCGCGGGTTTGTCGAAGCCGCTGTAGAAGAATCCGCGGCCATGCCAGGCCGCCCGGGTGAACTTCACCCACTGAATGCGGTCTTCGACCTCCTTGCCGGTTTCGATCTCCATGACGCGGATTTCCTGCCAGTCCGATCCGCCCTCGGAGCGTGAGTAGGCAACGTAGCGGTCATCATTGGAGAACCCGATCAAGCCGGCGCGGGTTGTGCCGTCGGGAGAGAGCTGGTTGGGATCGAAAAACACCCTGGGCTCCGCTTCCAAGCCCTTCTGGACGTAAATCACGCTCTGATTTTGCAGTCCGTCGTTCCTGGTGAAGAAGTAGTGCTGGCCTGCGCGCTGGGGAGCGGTGTAGCGGGGATAGTTGTAGATTTCGAGCAATCGCTGCCGGACTTTTTCCCGGTAGGGAATCCGGGACAGGTAGTCGAAGGTCACCTTGTTTTGGGATTCCACCCATTTCGCGACCTTCGGGTCTTTGTCGTCTTCCAGCCAGCGATAGGGGTCGGCGACCTTCGTCCCGAAGTAATCGTCGACCACTCCGACCTTATCCGTAACCGGATAGGTGAGCGAAGGCTCCTTGCCGGCGCAGCTGAGCAGCAAAGTTGCAACTATGAAAGCTGAGGCAGGGATCATCCATCTTCTATGGCGCATCGTGTCCTCCTGGGATAGGACAGACTTCTATTCCTGTTGGCCCTGCCAAATCAAGTGCAAACGAAACTGCGTCCAGCGCATGGCAGCAATAATCCGTACCCACCGGAATGCGTTCGTGTAATCCGTGTGGCTTCTGTCTTTCCTTACAATATTTCAGTCTCTGTGCTGCTCTTTGGCTTTCTGGTAATGGTAGGATAGCCGCATGTTTTGGGATGCGAGCGGGCTGACGCTGCTTCGTTTCCACGCCGCTGTCGGTGCGCGCGTGGCGTTGCGGTCCTTTGCAGTGCTCTTTTGCGCCTTTATCGCGGCCATCATGCTGCAGGTGGACCCGGCGGGGACCGTGGCCGCTATCGCATTGGGTCTTTTCTCGGATCCGCCGAGCTCGGCCGTTCTGCTCATGATTGCGGCGCTGGCTTTTCTGCTGCCGGCCTGGGCTGCGCCTCGGGTGTCGCTGGGTGTCAATGGGTGGATGCGTCACCTGCCGCTGAGCGACGGCGGGAACCGCCGCGGGCTCGAGCTGTCGCTCCTGATTGTGCAATTTCCGGTCGTGCTGGCCATCGCCATTTTTGCGTTGGTAGCGAGAAATCACGGTGCCGCTCTCGGCAAGGCGATCTGGCTTCAGCTCGCTGTCCTGCTTTCAGCCGGCGCATTCGCCGCTCTGCCGGTGCGGCGTCGCTGGCTGGTGCTCCCGATTGCGCTTCTATGCGGGCTGGCCGCGGCGCTCGGATCATGGCCGGCAGCGCTGGTATCGCTGCCGGCGCTCGTCCTTTGTGAAATTTTCGCCGGTCCGGTGAGGACCGTGCGCCGGCGCCGCCGAGCGCGAATGTTCTTTTCTTTTTCGTTCGGCATCGCCTGGCGGGCACTGGGCTGGAGGCTGTTCGGCGCCTATGCCGCCGCGGCTCTGCCGTTGCTGGCATCGGACCTATTTGTGGCCAACAACGACCTCCGGGGAGACCTCGAAGCAGGAGCGTATCGGCTGGGATTTTCCATCGGCATCCTGGTCCTGATGGTGATCTTGTCCCGGGCATTGGCCGTCAGGCGCCCGCCCTGGCCCTGGGCCCGATCGCTGCCGTGGTCCTCGGGGCGACGAGTGCTGGACGATGCGCTCGTTCTGGCGCTGCACGCTGCTCCGCTTGCGGCTGCCGGCGCGGTGGTGCATCCGGAGGCTGCGATGGCGGCGGCGGCACTGATTCCGTTGCTGGCTTTGCGCGCCGCGGCATTTATGCGGTCCGCGCGTGAAAAGCGTGCGGGCCTCGGGAGCTTTGTCGCAGAGGGGGTTTTTTCGGCAGGGCTTATCTCCCTTCTTGCCTGGACCGCTGTCCTGGGTCTGGCGGCGGCGCCGGCGGCCTTCTACGGGGCGCGCAGCGCAGAATGCCGGCTCAAAGTGACGCGGTGGCTTGAAAGCCACCATCTGGCGGCCGGCGATACGCTTACCTGGAGCGAGTGATGATTCGACTGGACGATGTTCACTTCTGCTACCGCCAAGGAGAGCCGGTTCTGGCGGGGATCTCACTCGAAATTCCGCGCGGCCTGACGCTTGTGCTCGGCCCGAACGGCGCGGGGAAGAGTACATTCCTGAAAATCGTGGCCGGCGTTGAACGGCCGGACCGCGGGATTGCGAGTATCGACGGATGTGATCTGTGGCGGGAGGAGGTCGCTGCCAGGCAGAGCATCGCCTATGTCCCGGAACAACCGGACCTGACCCCCTACGCCACCATCATGGATGTTCTGAAACTGGTATGCCGGCTGAGGCGCGCTCCGGTCTCATCGGCGCGCGCTGCGCTGGAGCGCGCGGGCCTGGGCCAACTCGGGAATCGATCGATCAGAGAGCTGTCCCTGGGCCAGAGACGCCGGGCGGTGCTCGCAGCGGCATGGATCGGCCTTCCCAAGGTGCTCATCCTCGACGAGCCGCTGGAAGCCATGGACCGCGCCATGCGCGGGCAGATCATAACGTGGATCGAGCGCTCATTGGCGCGCGACGCATTGGTCCTGATAGCTACGCATGACCTGGAGCCGTTTGTCCCCAACGCCGATCGTGCCCTGGCTTTCCAGAACGGACGGTCTCTACTTCTGGATGCCCTCCCTGCAGATCCGGCCGCGCGCCTCGGCCGGCTGGAGGCCCTCAGCCGCGGCCTGCCAGCCGCGGCGCCAACTCTATGACTTAGTACAGCATTCCATAAATTCGCTGATGTATTTTTCGACAGGATAACAGGATTCAAACAAATTCTTTCGAACGGCAAATGCCTTCTTTCTCAACCGCATAATTCTTGTCCGCGCTTCCCGTGCCTTGCCTGCAGGGTCTTTGGGCAGTCGACCAGGACCAAATCTCTTTGATCCTGTAATCCTGTCAAAAAGATACGTCACCGTATTTATGGATAAAGGAACTTAGGGTCGGTCACAGAATAACAGGCCCAGTTTGCTGCGGCCTCCTGGCCGCCGCCGCTTATTGTCATCGTGCCGGCCGGGAGGCCGGCATACCTAGCGCGGCCTAACGGCCGCAACCCAATAAAAAGCAAACCGCAGAGACGCAGAGGTCGCAGAGAAAATAAGACTGCCGGCGTGGGCACGGGCTTTTGCTGTCATCTGGGCTGGA
>Ga0299915_10001729_pt1 | contig 16065 bp, 14 predicted proteins | sample RVTome_13_FD_200263 | JGI IMG/M metagenome (GOLD analysis project Ga0299915, IMG submission 200263) | Soil microbial communities from uranium-contaminated site in the Upper Colorado River Basin, Wyoming, United States - RVT92D227 (version 2) ... | reverse complement strand
ATGGCGGCGCATGCTCAGCTTCCAGAAGCTTCGCGTCTATCAGCGCTCGATCGAGTTCCTCGCGTTGGCACTCGAGATCATCGGCGAGCTTCCGAGGGGTCATGCCGAGCTTGCCGATCAGCTGCTAGCTGCACAGTCGCAGCCTCGAAACATCGCCGAGGGAGCGGGCCGTCACACAAATATCAATCAAGCTCGCTTCTACACGCACGCTCACAACTCGGCGATAGAAGCCGCTGCTGCGTTGGACACGATGCGGGTCATGAAGTTGGTGGGCGAGCCGGTCTACGCTCGCGGAATAGATCTTCTCGAAGGGATCGTGGCGATGCTCACGAAACTGACCTGATCGCGTCGAGGTCAACGTCCAAGGTGGCGTTCATGTTCAGGTTCAAGTCGATGTCAACGTCAACGTTCTTATCTGACCGGCGCGCTAGATCGGCCACTCGGTAACCGGTGGGTTTCCCGCGAGTGCACACGGCTGTCCTCCATGAGGCGAGTCGATTGTGCTTGGACCGCTCCAACCGGGCGGGCATAGTCCGCGACCCATGCGACTGCTGTTCCCGGTCCTCGCGCTCGCTCTGGTCGCATGCACGAGGTCCGGCGCCGCGGGCGACGATGGGCCCGACGTCGACGCCGGCATCGATCCCCCCGGTGTCGGCTGCAGCGCGACCTCGCCGCGCGAGGTTGCTCCCGAGGCGTTCGTCGGACCGACCGGTCTGCAGAACCGGATCACCGGGTTCATCGACGGCGCGCAGCAGACGCTCGACGTCCAGATGTACCTGTTCACCGTCGGCGCGATCGCGGATCGCCTCGTCGCGGCCAAGCAGCGCGGCGTCGCCGTGCGCGTCCTGTTCGATCCGGATCACGCCGGCAACGGTGGCGCGCGATCGAAGCTCACCTCGGGTGGCGTGACGCACCGCAACTCGCCGGCGATCTACAGCTTCTCCCACTCGAAGTACATGATCGCCGACGGCGCGACCGCGATGATCATGTCGGCGAACTTCAACGTCGATGCGATGAGCAACGAGCGCAACTACGGGATCATCGATCGAGATCCCGACGACGTCGCCGATCTCCAGGCGATCTACGACATGGACTGGGCGGCCGGTGGCGGCGAGCCGGTGCAGGCCGCCGATCTCGCGTGCACGCGCCTGGTCGTGTCGCCGAACAACTCCAAGCTCCGCCTGCTCGAGCTGATCAACAGCGCCACGTCGACGCTCGAGGTCGAGGCGTTGTACGTCTCCGAGAACAACATTCGCGACGCGATCGGTGCGGCGAAGACGCGCGGCGCGGACGTGCGCGTGATCCTCGAGGCGACCTCGGACAACGCCGACACGAGGGCGTACTTCACGGGCCTCGGCATCCCCGTCCACGACTCGAACACGTTCTACAACCACGCGAAGCTCATCATCGCCGACGGCGTCGTGTTCGTCGGCTCGGAGAACTTCTCGCAGACCGCGCTGACGAAGAACCGCGAGGTCGGGGCGTTCGTCTTCGAGCCCGCCCCCGCTGCCGTGATCAAGCAGCAGTTCGACACCGACTGGAACAACACCTCGCCCTGAGCGGCGGGCTACTTCAGCTTGATGCGCGCGATCTCGGCGGCCTCGGACAGCGGCAGCAGGTGCACGATGCAGCGCCCCGGCGCGCTGGGGATCAGCGCCGCTGCCCACAAGAACGAGTTCTTCCAGTAGGCCCGCTGGGCACGCGTCTCGATCGGTGGGCCGAAGCTCGCGCGCATCCAGGTCTCGAGATCCTGCTCGACGCAGCCGCGCACCTTGAGCTGGATCTCGATCAGCGGCGCGGTCGGCGTGGTCCCGTCGAAGTACAGATCGACCTCGGCGACACGATTGGCGATCTTGTACGGAGGCAACGCGAAGCACCACGTTGCCTTGCGGCGACCCTCGTCGAGATCGGTGGGCTGGCAGACGCCATCCTTGATGTCGGCGAGCGTGGTCTTCGTGAAGCGGTACTTGCCGACCCCGGCGAACTCCGGTGCCTGGTCGCTGTTGCAAGCCGCGAGCAACACCGCCGCGGCGAGCCAAGTGCCCTTGGGAGAACCCATGCCGTCGAGCTTACCTTGGCCGGCGAGCGTGACCACCGGTTCCTGCCCGCGCCGCCGCAGCATCGCGGCTCGCTTCAGGCAGCCAGACACTGCAACAGCAGCGTCGTCACGTTGTCGGTGCCGCCGTTGCGGTTCGCCGCGTCGACGAGCTCGGCCACCGCGCGCTCGAGGCTCTTCGCGTTCGAGGCGATCTGACAGATCTGATCGTCGACGACCATGCCCGACAGTCCGTCGGAGCACAGGATGTAGACGTCCCCGCTCTTGATCTGGTGGCTGCGGATATCGACCTGGACGGTCTCGCGCATGCCGAGTGCACGCGTGATGACGTTCTTGTGGGGGAAGTTGCGCTCTTCCTCCTCGGTCATGTCCGGCTTCGCCTCTTTGTAGTCTTCGAGCAGCGAGTGATCTCGCGTGAGCTGCGAGATCCCGTTCTCGCGAACGCGGTAGACGCGCGAGTCGCCCACGTGTCCGACGTAGATCTTGTCGCCCGAGACCAGCGTCGAGACGATCGTGGTCCCCATCCCCTTGTAGCGAAGGTCGCGGTTCGAGGTCTCGAAGATGCGGAGGTTGGCGAGCTTGATGCCGCAGACCAGCCGGTTCTCGATGTACGAGAGCGAGCGGTCCATCTTGTACGGCCACGTCGCGTCTTCGTCCTCGCGAGTGCGTTGATAGAACTCGCCGATCGTTTCGGCGGCCATCTTCGATGCGACCTCGCCAGAGGCGTGACCGCCCATGCCGTCGGCCACGAGGAACAACTGCTCGTCCTCGATGAGCGAAAAATAATCCTCGTTGTGGGTCCGCTTCATGCCCACGTCGGTCTTTGCGGCGTAGCGGATCTTCATGTTTCTTAACCGCGAAACCCACCTGTCTCGCGCGGATGAAATGATAGGTGGCGCGTTGGTAGCGCGTCAACCGAACGTCCCGTGTTCCAGCTATGGTTCGCACCGCATGCGCGCGGAGATCTTGACGATCGGGGACGAGCTGTGCCGCGGTGAAATCGTCGACACGAACTCATCGTACCTCGCAGCACGGCTCTGGGACCTCGGGATCACGACACGCTGGATGACCAGCTGCTGCGACGACGATGCCGACCTGGCCACGGCCATTTCCCAGGCCGTGGCCCGTGCCGACCTCGTGGTCTGCTCGGGCGGGCTCGGCCCCACCGAGGACGATCTGACCGTCGACGTGACCGCCAAGCTCGCGGGGGTCGAGCCCATCATCGATGATGCGTCACGTCGCCGCATGGAGGCCTGGTTCGCGGGCCGAACCGCCGTCACGCCGATCCAGCTGCGCCAGGTCCGGGTGCCGGCGGGGGCTCGGGTCTACGAGAACCCGGTGGGGCTCGCGCCGGGCTTCGAGCTCGAGCTCCGGGGGGTCCCGGTGGTCTGTCTGCCGGGCTTCCCTCGCGAGGTGCACGGGATCTACGATCGAACGCTCGCCGCCCGGTTCGCCGAGCTGCGCGAGGCCCGTGGCGATCGCGAACGCATCGCGCGGCAGATCTATAGAGTGTTTGGCCGCGGCGAATCGCAGATCTCGCAAGCCTGCCGGGGCGTGGTCGACGGCGTGGCCGGTGCGTCGATCCACTACCAGGTCAAGTTCCCCGAAACCCTCGTCAAGCTCGTCGTCCGCGATCGCGACGGCGAGGCCGCCGCCGCGCGGCTCGCCGCGCTCGACGTGCAGCTTCGCGAGCGGCTCGTGCCGTACCTCTACGGGACCGGCGACGAGACCCTCCTCGAGCGTGCGGTGCGCCGGCTGCTCGACGCGAAGTTGACGGTCTCGACGGCCGAGTCGTGCACCGGCGGGATGGTCGGCGAGATGTTGACGCGGATGCCGGGCAGCTCGGCGGCGTTCCTCGGCGGTGGCATCGTCTACTCGAACGCCGAGAAGGTCCGGCAGCTCGGGGTCTCGGAGGAGACCTTGGCCGCACACGGCGCAGTGAGCGCCGAGACCGCCCGCGAGATGGCGCTCGGCGCGCTCGAGCGGTTCGGCACCAGCTTCGCGGTGTCGATCTCGGGCATCGCGGGGCCCGACGGAGGCACGCCCGAGAAGCCGGTCGGCACGGTCTGGATCGCGCTGGCCGGCAGGCTGCCGGACGTGGCCGTCCTCGCGACGCGCAAGTTGTCGTGGCCGAGCACGCGCGATCAGATCCGGACGCTCGCCGCGTGGTGGTCGCTCGCGATGATCGATGCCGCCATCCCCTCGACCGATCCGACCGACGTGGCGCGGGTCCGGTTCATCCTCGATCAGGAGACGAAGCGATGAGCGACAGTAAACGGCTGTTCATCGGTGCACGGGTCTCGGTGGCGACTGCCAACGCGCTTGCAGGTGCCGCGGAGACCCTCGCGCGGCGCTCGAAGGACGCCGGGATCGACATCCGATGGGTCGCCCCGGTCAACTATCACGTGACGCTGAAGTTCCTCGGCCATACGCGCGAGGCCGCGATCGCCGCGATCGTCGACGGGCTCGAGGCGGCCACCGAGAACACGCCGCGGATCACGTTCCGTACGACGCGGCTGGGCGCGTTCCCTTCGCTCGAGAAGGCACGCGTCGTGTGGGCCGGGATCGAAGATCAGGGATCACTAAGCGAGCTCGCGAACCGCATCGAGGCCGCGTGTGGCCGCCTGGGCTATGTCGAGCCACGGCCGTTTCATGCCCACGTGACGCTCGGACGTGTCCGCGAAACTAGACCGCTGCGCGACGTCGTGTTACCGCTAGCTGAACAAATGTTCGGTGATACCCGCATCGATGCGATCACCCTCTTCGAAAGCGAAACCAAATCAAATGGTTCCGTGTATCGAGAGGTCAGTCGAATCGCCTTCAAAGCCCCCCAAACCGGGCGTTCGGAGGGCTCTGAACGTCAGACGGCGGCGCTAGAAGTGGACCCACGCCACGAGTCACGAGCCGTCGAGACCGACCCTGGTCACCAGGAAGAGACCGACGACGGATGGCCCCGGGGACAAGCACCGAATACCTGACGAGCGAGCCCAGCACAGGGCGACAAGGAGCGATCGAAGATGGCCAGCAGCAGCACGAAGACGGACGCCAGCGGACCGAGCCTCATCCAAACGTCGACTCACACGGTGGCGGGCAACCAGGCCCGGGACAAGGCCATCGATATCGCGCTCGGCGCGATCGACAAACAATTCGGCAAGGGCGCGATCATGCGCCTCGGCAAGGATCCGATCGATCGCGAGGTCCACGTGGTGCCGAGCGGCTCGCTCGGGCTCGATATCGCGCTCGGAATCGGTGGCCTGCCGCGCGGCCGCATCGTCGAGATCTACGGACCGGAGTCGAGCGGCAAGACCACGCTGACCTTGCACATCGTCGCCGAGGCGCAGAAGCGCGGTGGCGTGTGCGCGTTCATCGATGCCGAGCATGCGCTCGATGTCGGGTACGCGAAGAAGCTCGGCGTCAAGACCGACGAGCTCCTGGTGAGCCAGCCCGATTACGGCGAGCAGGCGCTCGAGATCGCCGACATGCTCGTGCGCTCGAATGCGATCGACGTGATCGTGATCGACTCGGTCGCGGCGCTGACGCCGAAGGCCGAGCTCGAGGGCGAGATGGGCGACATGCAGGTCGGGCTGCAGGCGCGCCTCATGAGCAAGGCGCTCCGCAAGTTGACCGCGGTGATCTCGAAGTCACGCACGATGGTCATCTTCATCAACCAGATTCGAATGAAGATCGGCGTGATGTTCGGCTCGCCGGAGACCACCACCGGTGGCAACGCGCTCAAGTTCTACTCGTCGGTGCGGCTCGACATTCGGCGCGTCGGCGCGATCAAGAAGGAGGAGGACGTCGTCGGCAACCGCACGCGCGTGAAGGTGGTGAAGAACAAGATGGCGCCTCCGTTCAAGGAGGTCGAGTTCGACATCCTCTACGGGCAGGGCATCTCGCGCGAAGGCGACCTCGTCGACCTCGCGTCGGACGCGAGCATCGTCGACAAGAGCGGCGCCTGGTTCTCGTACAACGGCGAGCGGATCGGTCAGGGACGCGAGAACGCGAAGCAGTTCTTGATCGAGCACCCCGAGATCTACAACTCGATCGAAGCGAAGGTGCTCGCGCACCACAACGTCCGCCGGATCGGGATCGACGTTGCTCCGGAAGTGGTGGAGGTAGCGCCTGCTGACAAGAGTGGACCGACCACCAAGCCCGCTACGCGACCTGTCGGATCCCCCACAGCTGCAACACCGCCACCTCAGAACGGCAAGCGCCCGAACGCCTGAGATTCCAAGTCGATCAACGAGCGGTCCGACGATGTCGGACCGCGATCTGACTTCGAACTGACTTCGAACTGACTTCGCGTTGTCCGGTGATCCAAACGCCTGCGATCTGAGGCTCGGCGTTCGCGATCCCCGTCGCACCCATGAGGTCGATCACTCCAGAACACAGAGTGATCTAGTTGACTTGCCTTTGACCGCCGGATGAGAGATGACTCCGGTCGTCTTCAAAGGGTTGTGCGGCCCGATGAAGAATTCGATCGCTCTTCTTGGCGAAAAAACTTATTTGGGAGGCTCATCCATGTTCGTCCTACCCCCGCGTCTGAGGACGCAGGGCGCGTTCGTGTCCACCTTGCTCGGGCTTGCCTGCCTGGGAGCGTGCGAAGACCCGATCGCGTCGACCGATCTCCGTCCTGCAGGTGAACCAGAAGTCCTCGTCGTCCTCACGATGAACGATCCGGGCTTCTTCTTCGAGACCGCCACGTTCTGCAAGCAGGGCGATCTCAAGCGACCCGGGGCAGTGGCCGCCGGGTTGTCGTTCGAGATCGTGCAGATCTGCGACGACGATCTCGCGAACCCGGCGGGCACCCGCGTGACCGATCCGGACACGATGGTGGAGACGTTCGTTCCGGGAACGGTCGCCGACGCGGTTCCCACCGGCTGGTACACGCGCATCATGTTCGACGAGCTCCTCAACCCCGCGGTCGAGGATCTGATCGAGATCACCGAGGATGCCGACGGCGATCCGTTGACCCCCGAGACCGGAACCGGAATCTTCCAGGGATCGCTGCTCAACACGCAGCCGGTCATCCTGAAGTGCAACGATACCGTCGTCGCGTACGACGGCTACTACTCGCCGAACGGCAACAACATCACGTGGCCCCTGGGCCCGTCGCTGTTCATCCAGCCGGCCGATCTGTCCACCGTGGCCAGCGGCTCCGAGTGCACGGTCGAGATCAAGGATTCCGTGGTCGACAAGTCGGGCCTGACGGTTCCCACGGCGCAGCGCACCGGGTACACGTTCGCGATCTCGGCGCTCGAGTTCGTGGAGGCCTCCATCACCTCCGACAGCACGACCCCGGCCGCAGACCTGGATTCGATCACGACCGACTCCACGGTCGACCTCGTCTTCAACGGCTTCATCGATTCCGCGACGCTCGCCGTTGGCGAGGTGACGATCACCGAGCTCCCTGCGGCCGCAACGGCCTGCACGGATGCAGGCGGCGTCACAAGAGCGGCCGTGATCACGGGCGATCCGACGTCGCAGTCGATCTCGCTCACCATCGCCGGCGGCTTTGCGGTCGATCGGATCTACACCATCAGCTTCTCGGATACGAACGAGGTGGCTGACCTGGCCGGCGGAACCGGCGCACTGCCCGGCGCCGCCGCCTTCGACATGTGCTTCGTCACCGAGGCTCCGTGAAAGGACCCACGACCATGAGCAAGAAATTCTTGAATGCGTTCATGGCGATCGGCGTCCTCGGCGGCGCCCACTCGCTCCTCCAGCCCACCGACGCGCACGCCCAGTCGAGCGCCACGGTCGGCCAGCTTCGCGGCGTCCTGAAAGACAAGGCGACCGGTGAGCCTGCAGTGGCCGCGACGGTCGTCGCGACCTCGCCGGCGCTGGTCGGCGAGCAGGTCGTCATCACCGATGAGAACGGCCAGTACTTCATCAACTCGCTGCCGCCGGGTCTCTACACGCTCACGATCTACTACCTCAACCAGCCGTTCTCGCGTCAGGGCGTCCTGATCCAGCTCGGCAAGGAAGCGGTCGTCAACGTCACGATCGACAGCACGTCCTCGACGGGCAAGCCGAAAGGCGAGGTCATCGAGATCAAGGGCACGGTCCCGATCATCGACCAGGGCTCGACGAAGACGGGCGTCACGCTGACGGACGACTACACGCGGAACATCCCGACGGGTCGAACGTTCGCGGGCGTGCTCGGCTCTGCGGCCGGCTCGCAGGGTGATACCTACGGCGTGTCGCTCTCGGGCGCGACGTCGGCGGAGAACGTCTACATCGTCGAGGGCATCAACACCACGGACACCGGGTTCGGCGGCGTGTCCTCGAACCTCCCGAACGAGTTCATCGCGGAGACCGAGATCATCACCGGCGGGTACAACGCCGAGTTCGGTCGCGCGACGGGCGGCATCGTCAACGTCGTGACCAAGTCCGGCTCCAACCAGTTCAAGGGCTCGGTGTTCGGCTACTTCACGCCCGGCGCGCTCGTCGCCGACGCGAAGGTGATCCGGCGCGAGGGCAGCTCGATCGACGGCGAGACGAACCTCAACTACGCCTACGATGTCGGCGCCGAGATCGGCGGTCCGCTCATCAAGGACAAGCTGTGGTTCCACGTCGGGTTCAACCCGTCGGCGAACAACACGTCGGTGACCCGTCAGGTCAACCGGCAGGTCGATGCCGACGGCGATGGCGCCCCAGACATCGACGCGAACGGCTTCACCGTCCGCGAGGCGGTCTCCGAGCGCGACCTCGAGCAGAACCTCACGACGTACTTCTTCACCGCGAAGATCAACGGCGCGATCAACCAGAACAACCAGTTCCAGGTCTCGGCGTTCGGTAACCCACGCGTCGGTGAGGCGGTCTCGAGTGATCTCGTGCGGAACCCCGAGTTCTCGCGGTTCGACAACAAGGACGGCGCGTACGACTTCTCCGGCAAGTGGACGTCGAAGTTCAACGACGGCAAGACGCAGGTCGACGCCGTCCTCGGCTTCCACCGCGGCTTCGACGAGGTCGCTCCGCTCAACGGAGCCCAGGACATCTCGGTCGCGCGCTACAACTTCGAGCGCTCGCTGTTCGACTTCGCGCCCATCGAGAGCAACGACGCGATCGCGGGATGCAACGACAACGATCCGAACGATCCCTACCCGATGATCCGGAACTGTCCGGTCAGCCTGTACCGCAGCCAGGGGCTCGGCTTCCTCGAGAAGCGCCAGAACGACCGGACCTCCGCGGTCGTCGCGCTCACGCAGCGCGTGAAGCTCGCCGGCTACCACACGTTCAAGGTCGGCATCGACGCCGATCTGGCGACGTACAACTCCACGAAGGCTCACACCGGCGTCGGCGAGTTCACCCGCGGCAACAACCGCGCCGCGAACAACGTGACCCCCGAGCTCAATGGCCCGCGCCCGGGCAGCTGGCAGCTTCGCGAGCAGATGCGGATCATCCGCAATATCTCCCGCGAGGAGCTCGACACCGACGGCGACGGCCAGCCGGACGACGTCGACATGGATGGCCGCCCCGACATCCTCGACCCCAACGACGTGGCCCAGATCCTCTGCATCAGCGACAACGCGATCTGCACGACCCAGGATGGGCTCACCGCCGAGACCAACAACACCAGCCTCGCCGCGTTCGTCCAGGACAGCTGGCAGATCCGCCCGAACCTGACGTTCAACGCGGGCGTTCGCTGGGAGCAGCAGACGGGCTACGTCTCGAAGAACCTCCAGGGAACGCTCTCGCCCGACGGCGAGACGATCCCCGAGAAGGCCTACGAGCTCAAGAACCAGATCGCCCCGCGCCTCGGCTTCATCTACGACCCGACGCAAGAAGGTAAGTCGAAGGTCTTTGGCCACTGGGGCCGGTTCTACGAGAACGTCCCGATGGACCTCAACGTCCGCGCGTTCGGTGGCGAGATCACGAACTTCACGAACATCAACAACACGCGGCTTCCGGCGACGGACCCGATGTACAACCCGAACTGCGACGTCGACTTCACGAACCAGCCGGTGGGATCCGATCTGACCCAGGTGCTCAGCGGTTGTGACAAGCGAGTGGTCGCACGGACCCTCGGCGGTGGTACCGAGTTCGTGGCCCCCGGCACGAAGGGCCAGTACACGCAGGAGCTCATCCTCGGCGCCGAGTACGAGCTGATGGCCGACTTCAAGGTGGGGCTCAGCTACATCCACCGCTCGCTGCCGCAGGTCATCGAGGACCTCTCCACCGACGGCGCCAATCACTACCTGATCACGAACCCGGGCGCGAACCTGGACGCCGAGGCGGCCGAGCTCCGCGCCAAGTCGGAGCGGCTGCTCGCCGAGGGTAACTGCATGAGCCTCGACGACACCGATCCGGCGTGCGACCCGCGGCTGCAGACGCTGGCCGCGCTCAACGATCGCCGCGCGGGCGAGATGGAAGCGACGAAGAAGTTCGACAAGCCCGTTCGCAACTACGACGCCGTGGCGTTGACGCTCACGCAGCGCCCGACCAAGCGGTCGTTGCTGCAGGCGTCGTACACGTACTCGGTCTCGAAGGGTAACTACCCGGGGCTGTTCTCGACGGAGACCGGCCAGCTCGACCCGAACCTGACGTCGCTCTACGACCTTCCGGACCTCATGGCGAACCGCTATGGCCCGATGGGTCTCGATCGTCCGCACAACGTCAAGATCGACGGCTTCTATCAGTTCGACCTGAAGAAGGCGGGCATGCTCACGACCGGTGCCAGCTTCCGCGCGATCTCGGGTATCGCCCACAACGCGCTCGCCGGGCACCCGGTGTACGGCGACCAGGAGTCGTACCTGCTTCCCCGTGGCGCGGTCGGCCGCTCGCCGGTCACGTTCCAGAGCGACCTCCACCTGAGCTACGGCTACCGCGTCAACAAGAACACGACGGTCGAGGGGTTCATTCGTCTCTTCAACGTGTTCAACGCGCAGGAAGAGCTCGACATCGACGAGGAGTACTCGGTCGACTTCGCCAATCCAGTGGTTGGTGGTGACGCCAAGGATCTGGCCCACGTCAAGACGATCGACGGACTTACGGGCGGCGAGGTGAACCTGACGCCGACGCCGAACAAGAACTTCGGTGGGCTCAACGCACGCCAGGCTCCGCGTAGTGCGCAGCTCGGCTTCCGCGTGACGTTCTAGGCGAAACCAACCTAGCTCGTTAGTCAAAGGCCCGCTTCGGCGGGCCTTTTGTTTTGGCGCGACAGCCGAGCCCGGCCGATCCTTGGATCGGATCTGCGAGGGTGTTGTCCTTTGATGTCCAGCGGTTGGGTCGCCGACCCGCGTTCTGAAGTTAGCCGCGTCTTCGTAGATCGAGGACGCTTCGCGGAGCGTTGAAGCAGTCTATGGACATCCGGTTTGCCGATCACGCGTCGTTTCACCGCGCAGCCGCAGGCATGGTCGGCGGTGCGCTCCTCACAGGTATCGCGCTTCACTCCGTGACCCCGATGGCGCCGCTCATCGGCGGCCTCGTCGGCATGGCCGCGGGTTCGGCGTGGGCGTACGGTCACCCGAAGCTGCGGTTCGCGGCTGCCGGTCTCGCGATCGCGCCGCTGTTCGCGATGACGATGAGCTGGGCCTCGTCGCTGCCGTCGGCGGCCGGGTTCGTGTTGTCCGCGGCGCTGATCGCGCTCGGGCTGGCAGCGGGCGGTCCGCGCGGCGTGCGCGGTGCGCTCGGCGTCGGGCTCTCGGCGCTCACCGCGCTCGTCGCGATGTGGTGTGCGCTGCGGATCTTCAACGCACGCGAGACGATGTCGTGGCCGGTGTGGGCAACCGCCGGCTTCGGCGCTGCCGCGATGGGCATGGTCGGCGCCCTCGCGATGCTGCCGCGCCACCTCAAGCTCGCGATCGATCCCGTGCAGGCGGCGATTCGTAACCTGCCCACGGGTCTCGACCCCGAAGTGAAGAACCTCTGCGATCGCTCGATCGTGATCTGGAACGGCGCCAAGGAGCAGCTCGCAGACGAGGGCGGCAAGAACCTCGTTCGCGACGGCGTGCTCAAGACGCTCGAGGTCGCCGTGAAGAGCGCCGACGTGAAGGTCACTGGCTCCACCGAAGGAGAGCTCACCAGGCGGATGATCGACCTCGACCAGCGGATCGCGGCAACGACCGACCCCGAGGCGAAGACGCAGTACCAGGCGGCGCGCGCCGCGCTCGACGATCAGCGACGCTATCGCGATCACATCGCGAAGGGACGCGAGCGGCTCGTCGCGCGGATGCACAACCACGTCGCGGCACTCGAGAAGTTCCAGCTCGCGGCGACCGGGCTCGAGGCCGCACGCCAGGCCACGAGCGGCTCGAACGCGCTCGAGCAGCTCGCGGAGCTCTCGCAGGATGTCGCGGCGAGCGGCGATGCGCTCGCGGAGATCGAGATCGGCGAGGCGCCCGCGATGCCTGCTGCTGCCGCCGCTGCGATCATCGTGGTCGACGCGCCGAGCGAGCCGGACTCCGAGTCGAACGCGCTGGCCTGAACAGCTGCTACTCGTTCGTGATCGCTACGGGCGCGCTGTGATCAGCGGTGCTCGGCCTTGCCTTGGAACAGCGGCCACTACCTGGCGTTCAGCACGACGAGGCACGAGATGGAGCATGCGCGGTGGGATCTCGAGCATCGGTATCTTGACGAGTCGCGTGTCGAAGCCAACGACCTGCGCGACGGCGTCGAACGCAGTGACGAGCTCGCTGCGTGCGCAGAGCTCCAGTGCGCCACGCTCGTCGAGCATGCGGCGATCGAGGTAGGGCCCGTGTTGCTTGGAGTCCTGTCCAGGCGAAGTGCCTAGACAGACTGCGCTCGCGACGGCACACGAACGGCCGAGCCCGGATTTCGGCGCAGGGAGCGTGGCCTAGCGGCGGCTTCGCCTTTGCACGGTGCCGGACCGGATATGCCAAGGAGGCTCCAATGAAGAAGATCATGATCTCGGCTCGCGCGCTGTTGCTTGTTTCGCTCACCTCGGTCGCGCTCGGAGGCTGCGTGATGGACGCGAGCCAAGACGACGACGCGGATACCGCGGATGAGGCCACGGGGGAAGTCGAGGAGAGCCGGATCAAGTGGCCAGGGGGGATGACCCCGCTGCAGGTCTGCCACAAGAGCTGCAATGGGTCGTACGACGAGTGCGTCGACACCGCTGATGCGAACCAGTGCTATGACAACTGGCAGGAGTGCCGCCGGCTCTGCACGATCGCCTTCGGCCCGTTCTCGAAGATCTGACGCGCCGCGATCGCTAGAGGTCGCTTCACGCGACCACCTGGCACTTGAGGTCGCGATCACACCCGTCGCGGCCGAGGCCGGCGCAAGTCGAGCTCGGGATAGTGGCGGAAGATGTCCATCTGGTTGAACGGCAGCCTGCGTTCGGAGCCGAGGTACGCCGCGATGCGGGGGAGCGCGGCGACTCGATCGCGCAGGCCGCGGAGCGCAGGGATCTTCGATCGAAGCTGCTCGAACGCGTTCGGGAACGCGTAGCGGAGGCCGTCGAGCAGCTGGAACAGCGACAGATCCACGTAGCTGAGCGCAGCGCTGACCAGCCAACCCTTGCCTTGCCGATTGCCGCGCAAGACCTGCTCGAAGTAGCGGAGGAACTTCGGCATCCGCCGGCTCACGAACGTGGCGGCGCGGGCCCGAGCCGCTCGCTGCTGCATCTCGTAGACCTCGTCGATGGAGATCGGGTGATGGGTATCGTGCGTCTCGACGTAGAGGTCGGCGATCGTGAGCTGGTGCTGGTGAATAGCGAGCCGCGCGCGCTCGTCCTTGGGGACAAGGTTCAGCCGTGGTCCGAGATACTGCAAGATCGCCGCGGTCTGCGCGACCACGGTCCGGCCGTTCCGCAAGATCGGCGGAGCGAACGGCAACACACCGCCGAGCTCGCCGCGCAGCGCTCGCATCACGGCGGCATCTCCGCCACGTGAGGGTAGCCGCGCGACATCGACATACTTCGCGCCGGCCTGCTCGAGGGCCAGCCGGATCGGCTCGCCGCGTCCCTGGATTCCGGTCCAGTAGAAGAGCTCGTAGCTCATCCCCACACCGTGACGTCACCGTGGACGGCACGCACGCGGGACTTCTTGCCCCATGCGGGCGCCGCTGCGCTGTGAGGCGCGGGCGGTGCCCGTGTAACCTTCCCGGGCCCGCCGGGCACATCTGGTAGGCTCGGTCCCACAAGGAGAAGCCATGCGCGCGCTCGCCCGGATTCTGTTCGTTGTCGTCTGCACTGTCGTGGCAGCGCCCGTCGCGTTCGCCGAGAATGCCGACGCCTATTACAAGCAAGGCCTCGCCTACAAGCACGAGGGCAAGACCGACGAGGCGATCAAGGCGCTCGAGGCTGCGGTCGCTGCGAACCCGCGACACGGCATGGCGTGGGCATCGCTCGGCAACCTCTACAAGACCGCGAAGCAGGACATCCCGAAGGCCGTGAAGGCCTACGAGATGGCGACCGCCGTCATCAAGAAGGACAAGACCCTGTGGGCCAACCTCGGGATGGCCTACTACCGCAACAAGCAGGTCGATCAGGCGCTCGCGGCGCTGATCACCGCGGTCGGGATCGATCCCAAGGACGCCGAGATTCGCAGCAACCTCGGCACCATCCGGCGGCAGAAGGGCGACATCGCCGGTGCGATCCTCGATCTCGAGGCCGCGGTGAAGCTCAAGCCGAGCGAGGGTGGCTACCACAACAACCTCGGCGTCGCGTACCGCCACGGCAAGCGCGATGACGATGCGATCAAGGCGTTCACCAAGGCGATCGAGCTGTCGCCGAACGATCCCGGCTTCCACTTCAACCTCGCGGTCGTGTATCGCCGCAAGGAAATGTACGAGCAGGCGCAGCCCGAGTACGAGAAGTCGGTCGGGCTCGATCCCGGGAACGCGGACGCGTGGTTCGATCTCGGGTTCGTCTACAAGCAGCTGCACATGAACGACAAGGCAGTCCCGGCGTTCCAGAAGTTCATCGAGCTCAACAAGGGCAAGGATCCCGAGGCTACGAAGCGCGCCACCGAGGCGCTCGGCGAAGTCGGCGGCACGACGAAGGACGACAAGAAGCCCAAGGGCACGCCGAAGAAGGAGCCGAAGAAGAAGTAGCGAAGCCCGCTGCTTTCTCGAACCCCCACGTGATCTTGGGGTGACCCGAGGCTGGGCCCACGATCACGCCGTGTTCGGGTCCTGCGGCCGGTGGTAGGCTGGTTTGTATGCGGATCAGCTGGCTCTCGGGGGAGGAGATCGCCGCTGCCCGATATGCCCTGACCGGGAAAGGCGCGAGCTGGGATGACCACTTCGCGCCATCCGGCGGGTTCGCGAGCCCGCCGCCGCCCGAAGGCATGATGCTTCCGGACTGGAGCTTGATCACCGAGCACGTCGCACGTGCCGAGCGCGTCTCCGAAGTCGTGCGCGAGCGCGGGTTCGCCGCGGCGCTCGCGCGGTTCAGCGGCTCCACCATGGCGATCGAGCAGGCGACGCTCGCGGCCGCGGCGCACCAGGGCGACGTACTCGGGTTCGATCAGGTCATCGGGCTGCTCCGCTGCTCGATCGATCGCTACGTGTTCTACGCGCCGTTCGTCGAGCTCATGGTCTCGCTCGGTCGCGGCGACCTCGAGCGCACGATCGAGACGTACGAGGAGTTCGTCGCCGCCTACGCGCGCACGCTGATCCACGTGCCGCACGGCCAGGAGCGGATCGGCGCGGTGCGTGACGGCCTCGCCGACTTCTATGTCAGCGCGGGCCGGCTCGACGCCGCCGAGGCGCTGTTCGAGCGCCGGCACGACGAGGATCGCGGGGATGTGGCGGTCGCGTTGTCGGCGAGCCGGGCGTTCCTGGCGGCCGGCTCGGTGAGCCACGCGGTGCGCTGGCTCGGGGTCGGGGTGCAGCGCGCGACCGCGCTCGGTCGCGACGATCTCGCCGAGCGGCTGCGCCAGAAGCAGGACCGGGTTCGCGAGCGGCTGAGCTAGCACCACTCAAGATTTGTCGAAGTCGCGCGACGTCGAGAACGCGTGCGTTCCATCGGATCTTCATCGCCAGGGTCGCCACACGACGCCACCAGGAACGCCACGAGATCTCGTGGCGAGAAAGATCTC
>Ga0299915_10001727_pt1 | contig 16087 bp, 18 predicted proteins | sample RVTome_13_FD_200263 | JGI IMG/M metagenome (GOLD analysis project Ga0299915, IMG submission 200263) | Soil microbial communities from uranium-contaminated site in the Upper Colorado River Basin, Wyoming, United States - RVT92D227 (version 2) ... | reverse complement strand
AAGTCACCGGCAGTTCAGGTCTCCATGGTAGCTCAGCATCGGCGGAACTCCAAGTTCTGGTACTCATTCAGCTAGAATGTGACCGAAGTGGTATACTCCACTGGAAAGATAATGTTACCCAGGAGACTATGCCCAACGAAGAGAAGATGACTATAGACGAACGCAGGAAGTATTTGCGACCGGTCCAAGATCGGTATCTCAAAGCGCGTAAGCTCGAACGCGGGCGCTTGCTGGATGAGATGGAGGCCAACACAGGCTTGCATCGCAAGAGTCTGATCCGCCTGATGGCAGGCAGCCTGGAACGAAAACCCCGCCAGAAGCAGCGATCACGACTGATTCCGTCATGAACCGGGCTGTCCGCGAACCCGTTCGCTGTCAGTGTGGCAACGACCCAACGAGGCAGGACAACGATGGCTGACCCTCTCGGTTCGAGCGGCGCAAGGTTGAGTCAAGAGCAGGGCCTGCTCATCAGAGAGATAGAATGCAAGTCCATCCTGAGCAAGAGCGGGATCACAGGCGTTGACTACGCCCTCAACCCCTACGTGGGATGTGCCCACGGCTGTGTTTACTGCTACGCCGTGTTTATGAAGCGCTTCACCGGCCACCAAGAAGAGTGGGGCACCTTCGTAGACATCAAGGTCAATGCGCCCGACGTCTTGACCAGACAACTCAAGCGAGCGAAGCCGGGTAACATCAGCTTCGGAACTGTGACCGACGCCTACCAGCCGCTGGAAAGGGAGTATGGGATCACCAGGGCCTGCCTGGAGGCGCTCCTCGACTACCCGCACCCCATCTCCATCCTCACCAAATCAGCACTGGTCGTGCGAGACCTCGACCTGATCAAGAAGCTCAAGGACGTGGAGGTGGCCTTCTCCATCACCACCCTGGACGAGCAGGTCAGAAGGCGCTTCGAACCCGGCGCCTCCCCTGTCGGCGCCCGTCTCACAGCGCTACACGCCTTCTCCGAGGCAGGGATCCCCACCTGGGCCTTCTGCGGCCCTTTGCTGCCCGGCATTACCGATGACGAGGCCTCGCTGGACGCCCTTTTTGCCCAACTGAAGCGGGCTGGCGTCGGTTATGTGCTCGTAGACAGCCTCAACCTGCGTGGCGCCGTTTGGGGACGCCTGAGCAGGGTGCTCAGGGCGCACTATCCGCACTTGATGAACCTCTACCGGCAACTGTCGTTCGATAGAGGGCCATATCATGCCGCACTGGTGGAGAGGTCACGCCGCCTGGCAGCCGGGCATGGTTTAGGCTGGGAAGGAGTGACTATGGGACAGGGCGATGAGCGCGCCGACAACGCCGGCGGTAGCTGAAAGGGCTCGAAGACCTGTGTCTACAGAAGTGATTCCATGGCTGCTCCAGTCAGACGAACCGTGGACTCGATACCGCACCCTGGTCGATTTGCTCGAACGGCCAGAGGACGACGCGGATGTAGAGGCGGCCCGTGCGCAGATGGAGGCGCATCCACAGGTACAGAACCTCATGGCCCAGGCACGGACGTGGCCCGGGCCAGCCCTCAAGCGACACAACGACGCCAGCCATCCCCTCCACGCCTTGAGCACCCTGGCCGACTTCGGCCTACGAGCTAACGACCCCGATCTGACCGAGGCTGTGGGCGCGGTGCTGGCCCACCAGTCCGCAGACGGACCGTTTCAAACCCTGGTCAACGTGGCCAAGTCTTTCGGGGGCACTGGAGAGGACACCTGGAGTTGGATGCTCTGCGATGCCCCGACCCTGCTCTACGTTCTGCTGGCCATGGGCCTCCGCGACGATCATCGTGTCCAGCGAGCGGTAGACCATCTGGTCGAGCTAGTGGACGACAACGGCTGGCGCTGCGTGGTGGCACCGGAACTGGGCAAGTTCCGAGGACCTGGCCGCAAGGCCGATCCCTGCCCCATCGTCAACGTCTATGTTCTGAAGGCGCTTGCTCAGGTGCCGGAGCTGCTGGAGAGTCCCGCTGCGAGAGCAGGCGCAGAGATGCTCCTCTGGCACTGGGAGCACCAGAGGGAGCGCAAGATCTATATGTTCGGCATCGGGACCGACTTCCGCAAGCTCAAGTATCCCTTCATCTGGTACGACATCCTGCACGTGGTGGATACGCTGAGCAGGTACCCGTTCGTGCGCCTGGACTCCAGATTTCGGGAGATGGTAGAGACGATCACCGCTCAGGCCGATGGGGAGGGGCGCTACACGGCTAGTTCCGCGTACCAGGCCTGGAAGGGCTGGTCCTTCGCCGACAAGAAGAACCCCTCTCCCTGGCTCACGTTCCTGGTGTTGCGGGTCCTGAAGCGTCTGCAGGCTTCTGCCTAGCGTCGCGTTGCGGCTGGGCCCCTTCAAGGATCTTGTGCTGCGCGAGGAAGCAAACCGCACCAGGAGTTTGCCGGATGCCCCCTATCAGAGCCACACACTCCTCACCCCTCCCAGTAGGTCTGTGGCCGACTTATGATGCGTCCAGCCCTTAGCGGGATTGTCAATCCGGCCGCATCGACGTTCCAGATCCCTTGATCAACACCCTCCCCTCAGCTCGGTTCTCTCCGACAAGAAAGGCGCAACTAAAGGCGACCGAAGTGGTTGACTCCAGTAGAGCTATGTAGGAGGCGATGATGCAAGGTCGGACTCATCTCACTCTACTGGATACCGTCTCGCCGAGCAGTAGCGTGCTGAGAGACGCAGTCCTCGTATTGGGGGGCAGCCTGTTAATCGCCCTCAGCGCCCAGGTCGCCGTCCGGCTGCCCTTCAGCCCGGTGCCCGTTACGGGCCAGACCCTCGCCGTGTTGCTCGTGGGGGCGGTGCTAGGCAGCAGACGGGGGGCACTCAGTGTCCTTGCCTACCTTGCCGAGGGAGCGATGGGGCTACCCGTGTTCGCAGGTGGAGGCAGCGGGCCTGCCTGGCTCGTGGGTCCGACGGGAGGCTATCTCCTGGGCTTCGTTGTGGCGGCCTGGACGGTGAGATGGCTCTGCGAACACCTTGGGGACCGGTCCGTAGCCGGGACACTGGTGATCATGCTGGCTGGCAGCGCCACGATCTACATGTTCGGCCTGCCTTGGCTGGCACGCTTCGTGGGGGCCGACAGGGCGTTGGCCCTGGGTCTACTTCCCTTCTTCCCGGGAGACTCGATCAAGATAGCGCTGGCTGTGCTCAGTCTGTCGCTGGGGCTGAGGCTGAGGCGCTGAAGCAGGCACGGAGGGGATAGGACGCAGAGATCCTCCCATGCGGCTCAAGTCGCAGATTGGACTCGAGGTCGAGGGGTGACCAGGGCTCGTCGATCTCCGTGGCCTTCTCCTCCAGGTTGATGCCCACCACCATCGCCCTCCCTTCAGCCATGAGTTCTCCATCGTCGCCGCCGTCAACGCACTAGGCGATCTTGCACACCTCGGGCTCCCCAAGAGCCCCCACCTGGATCGTAGATTCGATGATCCCATACTCGTGAGCCAGATAGTCGTTCACGCGAGCGATCAGCGCGTGCGGCTCCACCGAGTCGTCCAGCTCACCCAACTGCATGTGGGCGGAGAAAACGTTCATCCCCGCGGTGATAGTCCACAAGTGTGTGTTGTAGATCTCTCTGATCTCAGGGAACCTGTGTTCAAGATCTTGGCTGATGATGTCGCTGTTCAGTCCCGTGGGGGCTATCTCCAGCAGCACCTTGGTCGAGTCCTTCAGTATACCCCACGACCAACGTACGAGCAGAGCAGAGATGCCCAGGCTCACCAGGGGGTCCACGACGTTCCATCCGGTGTAGAAGATGACTATGGCTGCCGCCACGATGCCCACCGAGGAGGCAGCATCGGCCACCATATGATAGAACACGCTTCTGACGTTGATGTCCTCGCCCAACCTCCCCTGGAGAATGGCGATGCTGGCCAGGTTGGTCCCCAACCCAACGAGAGCCAGGAAGAGCATCTGAAGACCAAGGACCTCCTGCGGATTGATGATCCTCAATACTGCCTCGTAGATCACAATCCCCGCCACCAGCAGCAGGAAGAGACCATTGATGAAGGCGGCCAGGATCTCCGCTCTGTACAGGCCGAAGGTTCGATGATGACAGGGAGGCCGCCGGGCGATGACGATGGCCACCAGGCTGATGGTGATGGCGAAGGAGTGCGTAAACATATGCCCCGCATCGCTGATGAGGGCGATGCTACTGGTCATGATGCCTCCCACGATCTCGACCACCATCACCACCAGGGTGATGCCCAGCGACAGGGCCAGCCGTTTGGCCGCTACGGCCCGGAACTCAAACAGATGCTCCGAGAATGGGCTGTCGTGCCTGTGCGTCTCCAAAGAACTCATCTCCAATCCCTCGGCGCCCGCATGCCGTTCACCAAGGCGCTGCGACGATGACCTTGGCGCTACGAGACCTGGGGCCGCCTCATGAGCCAAACGAGCAATGTCAGATGTGACGAGAATATTGTGGTCAGCAACTGCAAGAATGGCGAAATGAAGATCATCAACACCAGCCAGCCGATGAAGCTGACCTTGGGATCATAGAGGATCATCGGTATGCCAAAGTTGGCGAAATCGGCGGCGGGGTCGAATAGCATCCGCGCCACGTTTCCCCAGATTAGGGCCATCATGGCGAAGGTCACCGCCGATGTAACTGTCGCCTGAACGACTGTTCTCTTCAAGACTTCGGCCAGATCGGAGGTTGATCGGACAGCTCTGGCCGCGATGTAACAGCCCACCGGGAACCCCAGTCCGATGCAGAAGATGGGCACTCCCATGCCCATGCCCACGCAGAGCACGTCGAGAAAGACGAAGATGGCGAAGGCGACCCACCTGTTCAAGATCAGCAATCTGGCCACTTGTAATCCTCCGATCGGGAACACCCGCATCCACCAGAGCACAGGCCGGTGCTTCTTATCTCTGGGCACGCCAGGCCCGCAGCTGCTCGGCATGGCTGCACTCATGAGATACGGCAAAGGCGAACCACTTCTTCAGAGTCATGGGTCTCCCGCGTAGCTGCCACTCCCCCTCCGTCCACTCTGGCGGCAGGGCACGGACGTACGACACCACATCCTCGTAGCAGTTCTCGAACTCCATCAGCACGTCCTTCACCGGGTGAAGACACCAGGCCTCGGCCACGTGGCGGTTCACCGCGTCGGCGTCAAAGGATGGGGTGGAAATCGTCTCTGGCCCATGCTTGACCATCTGCCGTAGCCTGTTTAGCCCCCAGCGGTTCCAGTGGTTGATGTGGGCCAGCATGTCTCGAATGCGCCACTCACCCGGGGCCAGGGGACTCTCCAGGTCAGTCTCGCTCAACCCCTCCAGGGCAGCGAGCAGCTCCTGGCGCGCTGCGACCAGGTCCGCCAGTGTGGACTCCTGTTGAGGTCTCCCACGCTCGGCCATCTCGCCCTCTCTTGACCTGCATTGTAACCGAACCCCACCGCTACCTCAAGGCTCCGTGTGCAAGTCCTGCGTAGAGAACGCCGCGGTACGCGTGTAGGCTCTGCCTCGCTGCGCCGTCCCAGATTCGACTCTTCCCACGGAGCTCATCCGCGTCCCTCGCGGCGCCACGAACAACTCACGCCATAGGCGCGACGAGAGCCGGGGATTGACAGCTGCTCGCATATCCTCATATAATGTAGTTGTCGCCGCTTGGCCACAAAGCGAGGAGAACCCTGGCAGTGCAACGATTGGTGCTCAACATAGACGACGAGGAATTGCTCGACCGCCTGGAAAGCGAAGCCGAGAGACGAGGAACACCGTTGCAGGACCTTGTCCTCGAAGCCTTGGAGTGGTGGGTACAAGCCATGGAAGTAGCTCAGGATCTGGCCGACTCCGAGACCTCCCTGGCGGAATACGAACTGGAGGGAGGCATTGACGCCTTCAAGTACTTCCGAGAACGAGCATGCGGCGGCGAACTACAGGGTTGAACTCGCACCGGCCGCAAGCAGATCGCTCGACCGGCTACACGGGTCCGATCTGGCAAGATTGAGAGCAGCCATAGAGAGCTTGGCGGACGATCCTCGACCACGCAGTTGCCGCAAGTTGGCTCCCAAGAGAGATTTCTATCGCATCCGCGTTGGAGACTATAGAGTGATATACGCCGTCCGCGACCACGACCGCGCAGTCATCGTCACCAAGGTCGCCAGACGCACTACCACCACGTACAGGTAGCGCTCTTCTTTCTCAGGGTTTCCCTCTCGCCTCGGTACATCGGCAGCCACGCCCGTCAGCGACCCGAGGACGCAGGCCCAGCAGCGCACACACTGCCCCTCATCAGCCAGGTGCCGTTCAGCGGATGGCGGGCGGCACGTAGACCCCAATCGCCGCCTGGCCGTTCACCGGGCACTTGTACTCGCAGATCCCGCAGCCGATGCATCGCTCCCGGACCACCCGTGGGCGCTGTACGGTCACCCTCTCTCCGTCTGGCGTCGCTGCGTCCACCGTCTCCAGCTTGATGGCCTTGTCAGGCACCGGGCACATCTCCTCACAGACGATGCAGGGCTTGAGATCGGCCCAGGCGATGCAGCGATTCTCGTCTATGTACGCCTTGCCAATGACCTGCTGCCGCTTATCCTCCAGAGACAGCGGGGGTATGGCCTGCACCGGACACACCTGGCCACAGGCGTTACACGAGTAGTCGCAGTAGCCCAGCCTGGGCACCAGCACCGGCGTCCACAGGCCCTCCAGGCCAGCCTCCACAAGGGAGGGCTGGATGGCACTGGTCGGACAGGCCCTGATGCACTCCCCGCAGCGGATGCACTTGGACAACAGATTGTTCTCCCGTGCACCCGGCGGCCGGATGAGTCGGGAATGATCGCGTGCTGAGACGCCGCTGCTGCGGGCCAGTGCCAGGCCCGCGATGGCCGCGCCGAAGGCCGCCAGGGCCTGCCGGCGACTGGGATCGTAGGTCTGCCACTCAGCGGGCGTGAGTTGCCACGTGAATTCAATGGCCTCGTAAGGGCAGGTCTCCAGGCAGTTGAGGCACACCGTACACTCACCGGGGTCGCTTGCATACCCTCTCTCCGCGTTTATGGTCCCCGTGGGGCAAACCCCCACGCAGGCGTCGCACTCCAGGCAACGGTCGTTCACCTCCCGGCGCTTGAAGGAGACCTTGCTCACCATGCCCAGCAGCGCCCCCAGAGGGCAAAGGTAACGGCACCAGAAGCGGGAGGCCAACAGGTTCAGGGCCACTATCCCCAGGAACACGCCGGCGTACAGCGCCGTGTATCGATAGAACACAGGCTGGGCAGGCAGCACTGTGGGGCGTACCAGCCCGTCGATATTGGACACAAGAGATCGCAGCGTCGGGACGCGATAGAGTGTCAACTCGGCAACCGTCACCACCTGATCCACCGCTGGCCACACGCTCACCGACAGGGTGCGGAAGAGGATAGTCAGCGGATCGAAGATCATCAAGGTGAGATTGGTGAACAGGGCTGCCAGGAGAATGGTCAGCAGCAGCCCATATTTGAGCTTCCGCCAGGAGCCTGGGGGAGCCGCTCCCCTACCGCGCCACCATCGCAACGAGAACAGGTCCAGCACCGTCCCCAGTGGGCACAGCCACCCGCACCACGCCCTCCCGAGGACAACCGTCAGGAGAAGCACCAGCAGCGCCAGAGAGGAGCTGAGGAGCACCGTGCGGCTGGAGAGCAGGTGCGACAGCATGGCCAGGGGATCCAGCCGCAGGGGGATGTTGACTATGGAGGGAGGCCACCCTCCCCGGCGCGACCACACGAACAACCCCACGAAGGCGGCCATGGCCAGCCCCTGGACCGTCCTCCTGAGGAGAACCCAGGGCAACCTGCGCTTTCCTTTATGCGCCAAGGGACAGCTCCTCAATCCTCAGATTGGCGAGGTCGCTGCGACCCAGTCCCATCTCCGTGGCGGCGCGGACGTACTCCAGATCCAACGGCTGAAGGCCGAAGAGCGTGGCAGCGTAGGAGTCGGCCGCAACGATGTCCGTGGTAGCGATCACCGTATCCAGCTTCCTCACGTCGTCCAGATTGCCGCCGGTGGGACCGTTCGCCGTGAGGATGCGGACGGCGTCCACTACGATCAGCCCCGGCCGGACTCGACTCGCCACGTCGGCCAGGCGCTGCCCCAGGTTGATATGCATGGCCTGCCGGTCGCGGATCACGCCCATCAGGTTCTTCATGGCCAGGGTGAGCTTGGCTAGACCGTGATGCTTGGCAATGGGCACGTCGATCACCAAGTCGGCGTTGAGCACCTCGTCGTAGATCTCACAGCTCCTCAGGTCCCTCCCCTCGGGGATATCCGTGGCCACGAACTTGAACTGGGGCATGACTTCCATCTCGCCGCCCGCGGCCAGCACCTGCTCCTGGATGCCGCTAATTAGGTACGCCTCCTCGGGCGTGCCCCCGAAGGGCGAGTCCATTACCCTGACCCGTGCCGCACCCGCCTCGCGGCAGAGCTTGACCAGCCCCGCCACGACCCAGGGGTTGGTGGTGGCTGCGTACTCGTAGCTATGGTAGGCCACGCAGATGTTGGGTTTGATGATCACGTTGAAACCCGGCAAGACGAAGCGCTCCATCCCTCCCAGGGCGGCCATGGCGCGCCTCACCAGTTCCTCAGGCTCCCCGCCCCGGGCCACCACCAGGTCTGGCGATCCTGCCGATGGTGTTGCCGTGGCCGTCGGAGCCTGGGCCTGTGTGGGCGAGGGGACGCCTGGTTCGGCACCAGCCGTGGTGGGTGAAGCCACCGAGGTCACCTCCGCTGTGCCTGTGGCCGCTGCGCCGATGGTCGGGCTCGGCGGGACCTGGGCAGTCGCTGGAGGGACCGCAGTCGCACCGGGTGCCGCCTCTTCTCCTCCGCACGCACTGAGCAGCCAGCCGCCGGTAAGGGCTCCAAGGCCCGCGGCCAAGCGGTGGAAGAACTGTTTTCTGGTCAATCGAAACATGCTATCAAGAGCCTCCTGTACCCGTTAGTTGAAGGTTCCCAGAGAAAAGAAACGCCTGGTCTCCTCCAGGCGTGCTATCGAGATCCGGAACAGCGCAAATCTCGCTAGAGCGGCATCGCTAGACCGCCGCAGGTATCAAACCGTGCTGGAACTCATAGCCACGACGCCTACTCCAGCGCCAAGCTCAACTCGGACCTTTCACCCGTAGCCTCGTTGATGACCACGAGCCCGCCCGCGTTCTCGCGCTGCAGTTGCTCGTTGGCGTTGAGCAACTCTATTCCGTACACGGTGCCATCGGGCGCCATGTCCACGACGATTTCCTCGCCCAGGCGGATCGCCTCCACCTCGCTTCCCTTCCCCCCGAAGCGGATGTAGGCCACGTTGTGTCGCGGGTCGTAGGTCAGTCTCATAGATCAGCCTGGCTTCCGGCAGTTTGACCAGCCCACACTGGTCCTACCCTAATAGTACGCATCCAGAGCCAAGCCGTCAACTTCGTGGACGGGCGACGGATGAAGCTGGAGGACTCACGTTGGCAGGAGCTAGCTGAGCATCCACAGGCTGGCTGCCATCACCGCCATGCCCAGGCCCACCCCCACGATGGAGAGATGTTCCTGGCCAAAGGAACGAGCCACCGGCAACAGTTCGTCCAGGGAGATGAAGATCATGATGCCAGCCACTGCCGCTAGCATCAGGCCCAGGACAGCATCGTTGAGGAAGGGCATGAGTACTAACGCCGCCACAGCCGCGCCCGCCGGCTCCGCCAGACCGGACAGAAACGACCACAGGAAGGCCTTCCTGCGGCTGCCGGTGGCCGCATAGACCGGCGCCGACACCGCCAATCCCTCCGGGATGTTGTGAAGGGCAATCGCCCCGGCGATGGCCACACCCAAACTCACATCCTGCAAAGCTCCCGCAAAGGTAGCCATCCCCTCCGGGAAGTTGTGGATGCCTATTCCCAGGGCCACGAGCAGGCCCGTCTTCATGAGCGCACCCTGTCCATTACCCCCAGCGTGATGGTGCTCGGCCATGTACTCGTGGGGGATCAGAAAGTCGATAAGGAACATGCCCAGCATCCCGGCGAAGAAAGCAAGGTGGGCTGGGCCGAAGCCCACCGTTTCTACGCCGCCCTGGAGCAGTTCCACGAACGACACCAGGATCATCACGCCGCCGGCGAAGCCCATGGTCAGAGCCATGAAGCGCGGCCCCGGCTTCTTGACGAAGATACCAAGCAAGCCCCCGATGGTGGTGGACAGGCCGGCCAGCGCTGTCAGTGCCAGCGCCACGGCTATGTTCCCATCCATGGGTTACCTCCCACGAAGATTATCTCCCCTGAGGCGCCTGAAGTAAAGCCTACAACCTCACCGGGCCAAACACCGTTCCCGAGCCGCAGCCGCTCCCACCCCTTCGATTCAGTGGTGCCCATCTCGGGGAGTCTGTCCCAGCCGCCCATGGACTAGTCTACGACGTGTCCAATAGCCTCCACTGGCGGAAGGGAAGGCACCAGGTCCTGCACCATGCCGGGGCGGACCTGACCGCTGAGCTCGCCCACGCGCCCCACGGCGCGCAGCTCCTGGAGAGGGTGCCGGTCGTGGGAAGACTGCGGGAGGCATGAGGGACTGGCCAAGAGATTGGCTGTCGCCCTGTGGCGGAAGCGCACGGCTGGTTCGGTGCGCCGCGATGCCGGCACAGGGCGGCGGTGGGATTCACCCCCTTGCGGCCTATCATGGCAACACAGGGATCCCATACGGATGGACTGGACCAACGGCGGCACGACGACACAACGCGCCGACGTTGCCGCGGTGCTTCTGGAGGCGCCGCCGCTCTAGATAAAAGCCCTCTCCTGCAAGACCTGTTGAGCAAACTCCTTGTCCAGCCGAGCTATACGCTTTTCAAGGCCCGCGTCTAGTACGTGGCCACATCTCACAATCACATGCCTGGGCTCGCCTTGGGTCTCCTCAAAGATGAAAGCCACGAAGTCCTCCGTAAACGGAATCAGGGGTTCGTCAAGATACCTGCCCTCGGCTCTGCTATAGCTCAGTCGCTTCTCTATCAGCTGCCTGGTTTGGGCCTTGTCGAAGGCACCGAGCACGGTCCTCGAGTCAACTCGGTCAAGCAACGGCCGGATGGGCCCGCCGCTGGTGGCTTCTCTCTTCTCCATGTCTTCGAGATTCCGCCATCCGTCTTCAGATATGGCGAGGAAGAATGCCATATGTGCTATGGCCCCGACCCGCCGACTGAACCCCTCGGGGAAATCGTACAACCCCCTGAGGAGGGCTAGGTAGACGCCCTGTTGGGTTCTCGGCACCAGGCTGAACAGATACTCGAGCTCATCTACGGCGAGCAGCAGCGTTCTGAAGCCCAGTCCCCTGATGAAGCCAAGGACTCCGGCCAAGTACTCCTTGCCAATCTCCACATCTTCTATTCTGCGCATCACGCCCAGCTTGCGTAGCTGAGACTGCAACCCCTTGACCTCCCCCCTAAGAAAGTAAGCACCAAGCCTGCTCAGCTCGTCGTCTCCGGAGTATATCTTCCTGAGGATGACTTTGACTTCCTCCAGGTCATCAGGCAACCCTTCTATCGCTCTATGTACGTCGCCTTCGCCCCTGTTGGCACCCAGTTCGTTGAAGTCAACGCTCTTGAATATCCGGAATATGAAATCCAATCCTGGATTTCTCGGCTTCTCCTCTCCTTTGAACGTGAGGTACGCTGTAAGTATCGCCTCATGTTTGTCGGCCTCGCTGACCACTTTGAGGAGTGAGAGTGTCTTGCCACGTCCGTAGTTTGCTATTAGCAGGACTATGTAGTTCTTCGTCGGAGAAGCCGCGGCTGCTATCACCCTCCTCCAGTCAGCCAACTCTTCATCCCTGTCGACCCACGTGCCGAGCCACTCCCTGCGAGCTATGTCATCCAAGAACGGGTTGCCGTCCAGCCCGTATTCGTCTTGCATGAACTTGCTGCTCTTCATCCCTACACCTCGCGCTTCCTGGGAAATCGTATCGACAGAGTCCTGAAGTGTTTACCGTGATATTCGAAGAGTTTCTCCTCGGCGCCCATGGGCCTTCCCAGCGAGATCATGTAGTCGCCCGTCGAGAAGGGTGTCCGTGCCAGCATCCGATCAAACTGCGCTTCCGTCAATATCAGCCTCTCATCGCTGATCAACATCTGGATCGCCACCTTCTCCCTGAGATCTGCAATATCAGCCAGCGGTGCCCTGCCCCTGGTCAACTGAAAGAAGGCAATAAACAGGTACTCTCTGAACGCAACTACATCTTTCAGCATCGCGTCGACATCTTGCAGAGTCCGCTCGTATTCTGGTTGCCTGATTCTCAGACAATCATCCCTACCCTGCTCCACCAACCGCGCCTGCATCAACATGGAGAGCCAGCGGCGCGTCCTCTCGTCTGCCTGCCTTTGGCTAGGTGCCCCAACCTCCGGTCTGACGAGACGAAAGAACGCATCCTTGGCGGCCGGACCCTCCGCACAGAGAACCCTCAAGAACCCAAACTTCTTCTCATCCACCTCATGCAATACAGCTCTGACGACGCGCTGGTGCACTTCGTCGCCTAAGGCTCTGCTCTCGAGCATGATCTTTGCGTTAGCGCTCAGCCTTATGAAGTCCCCGTAGCCAACGATTAGACCTAGATGTCGAGCCGACGGGATGACCATACCTCTGAATACGCTCTTCTCGCTCTTCTCAGGGTATACACTCATTATGCAGTCCCTCTGCTTGTCCCTGTTGAAGGCGTGCCTATCTATGCACTCCAGACAGGTTTCCAGCTTGTCCAAGCGGTGTTCCTTGATCAAAGGGGCTGGTTTCACGGTCATGTCGCCAGGTGCAGACCTTCATTGGCACAATAGTCCAGGAACGCGCAGTGCGGGCAGTGATCCCTTTTGTCGGCGGCAGGGATCGCAGGTGCCTGAGTTCTTGACACTAGGGCATATGCCTCATCCCTCGAGTTCATGAACCACCTTCTGACGCTATCGTCGATTGGAAAGATGTACACCTGAGCAAAAGTGAGAGGTCTGACATATGCGCTTGGGTTGCGCGTGGGGAAGAAATACACTATTCCCCAGTCTATATCATGTCCGGCTCCCAGCTCGTTCTCAAACGCCAGGGCGTAGCCTGCACAGGTCAGCAAGTAGAACTCCTTGAACTCCACTCCCGTCTTTATGTCCCCAACTATTCTGTGATCAGGTAAGATGAAGTCAGGAGTCACCTGGGGGCTGAGCCCGATTCTCTCGGGGGTGGGGCTGATCACATAGCTCAACCTGAGGTCCGAACAGTCGACACACCCATGTTGGTTGAGTACCCCATGGAGCAGTTTCGATCCCAACTCAGCCGTTCCATTGCTGAGGAGCAGTCTCAGAAGCCAATCGGTATCGCCAGATTCTGGTCCCTCGGCGCCCTCTTCCAACGCCCTCAACGTGTCAAGACCACCCCTGGACGAGCTGGCAAAGTCATCGCACACTCTTGTGCCCTTGCGGCGCAGTCTGGAGTACGCCCTGTCGTTTCGCTCGTCGCATCGCGCAAACAGCGCTTTCATGTATGCCTCGACCACGTTTCCAGCTGCTCGCCCCCAGGTAGAGCGCCCGCGTGCTTGTGCACCTTCGAGACGGTTCACTCCTTTCCGCAGATACAGATCCCTACGAACCGGGCAGTGTCTGTCAGCTACATCAGAAACCGACAGTGGGCGAACTTCTCCCTGGGACAGCTTCATTGCGAACTCCCCTGTTAGGAAGACGTCAGGGTTGTAGCCCCTTAGCTCTATGTCACGGACCGTAAGCCCAAGTTCCTCGTCGGGCCTTACCAGGTTCCACAGGGTGACGACCTTGAACATCACTTGCAGCCTTTGTGAAGCATGCGCACGTACTGGTTCTTTCTCAGCCGAACTGTGTCATCGGGGACTATCAACATGCTGCTTCCCCCGGGTGTCTCCCCTGGCACGTTCGCTTGGCGAAACAAGCAGCGCTCCTCCGGAGGCTGAGACCGATGATATCTGCGCGTAAGTCAACCCAGCGTATCACGTTGCAGCGCACCCACATCCTCTGGCCGCGCATCCTTCTCGCAGTGAGTCAGTCAGATGAGCCCAAAGAGTGCCACACAACGATGGACTACAGGTAAGGCAGCATCACTTCTTGAGCATCAATACCCACTCATCGGTGATGAGGCCGGCGGTCTCATGACGCTTGGTGATGAGGCCTCTCGATCTGATCTCGTCAACGAGAATCGTCTGCAATGAGAAGCCAACGTCGTGCTCCGCTATTTCCGCGAGTATGCTGTGGTTCTCGACGATGTTTCCGCAGACCGTATTGTCCCCAACCACCAGCACGAACCAGCTTCCTGGCTTGAGTACGCGATGGACTTCGCTCATGACCGCACGCATATCGCGGAAGTATCTTGAGACAATGCCTGCCCGCTGCGGGCTGGACTGATAGATGCGTCTCAACACTGCGTCGGCGCGACCGTTGCCCACGAGCCTCAGCTCCTTATACTCGTCGTACGGAACTCTCTCCGTCCCCACGAACTGTTCGGCGAATTCGCTCAGCCCATCCGAACTGGGCGGTACCATGCCTAGCCACCACAGCTCAAGCTTTGTGGTGCGTACGTATTTTTGGGCGTTGATGTACGGTGGTGACGTAATTACGACCCCTATGCTATTGTCTGCGAGCCGAGTAGCCGCATTCTTGTCTAGGCTCCCTTTGCTGACATAGGGTGCTTCACTTAGTGACCGAGCATCGTCCCACACGATTCCGGCCATTGGTGCGTTCCCGCCGTGACTAGAGTGCTGAGCCTCCCACAGCTGTACCATGCGCTCGATATTTCGCAGCACAGCCTGTCGAAACAATGTTGAAGCGCTGGCTTGCTGCTTACGCCTCAGTGCCCTCTGCATGAGGTTACGCTGATCTCCCTCGAATCTGCTGACGGTCTTCGCTGTGAGTCGGACAGGCGGCCCGACCCTGGGATCCGCCCTAGACATGTCACGAATGATGGAGGAGAAACAGGCCCAAAAGAAATCTTCATAAGCCGGTCCTAGCCCTGCGCTCGCGATACACTCCCGGACAACCGCCAATCCGTTCTTGGCCTTGGGGCGAAACCAGAAACCGACTCCGGGGAACTCAGGTGCAGCCGGCGTGCCGGCAAAGCCTCGGATCCTCTCGAACAAGCCCCGCGCACTCTCGCGCAGTCCCTCGGGGTCGAGCGGGCGCGTCTTGACCTGCGAGATCAAGCGAGCCAAGGGATTGATCTCTACTCCGTAAGCCCGGCGAGGATTCACAGGATGGACGACCGACTCAAGCAAGACAGTGCCGGTCCCCGCGAAAACATCCAATAGCACGTCGTTGGGTTCCGCAATAGAGCCAGCAAGCACATAGATGGGAATGTAGGGAAGCAGTTTGGCTGGGTATCGATGCAGCAGGTGCGTGTAGGCATCAGACCGTCTCGCCCAGGGCCAATCCGCGCACAGCTCCCTGAAGCCAACGCGCTGGGGCTCTCGCGTGTGGGCATAGGCAGCAACGTAGGCGTACAGTTGTTCGTCTACCTGCTCTCTAATCGACGCTATCTCATACCCGGACAGCATCTCTCTCATCACGCTGCGCCTCTGCAAGGGAGAGCATCAAACAAGCCAGACCATTCCGCTAAGGGCACCCAGCCGAGCCACTGGTCCAATTCTATCACAGAACGGACCGAATGCAACTCCGCGCGAGGCCCGAGAACATCTCGACGCATCCAGGAGAAACGCCCCACCCATCTGGTCATAGGGGCACCGTCACCGCACGGTCCGAGGTTCCTCTATTCAGGACGCCTGTCTCGTACTACTGCACAGCTACGGCTATCAGTGCAGGAATCACCATGTCCCCCGTGACCTGGCCCTGCTGGTCGAGGATCGGAGGCCACTCTTCCCTTCCGAAGGCGTGCATCGACGAAGTCAACGAGTGGCTGCGCCCTAGAACGGATACTGCCTGGGCGTCCTCTGCATGGTCACCCACCGCAGCTCGGTGAACTCCTCCATGGCAGCAAGACCCCCGTGCCGGCCCCAGCCGCTGTCCTTGACCCCCCCGAATGGTACCTGCGGCTCGTCGTGGACGGAGGAGTCGTTGATGTGCACCATCCCCGTCTCCAGCCGCTCGGCGATGGCCAGGCCCTTCGCAAAGTCTTTGGTGATGATGCCGGACGAGAGCCCGAATGGGGAGTTGTTGGCCACACGCAGGGCCTCTTCCTCA
>Ga0299915_10001726_pt1 | contig 16088 bp, 14 predicted proteins | sample RVTome_13_FD_200263 | JGI IMG/M metagenome (GOLD analysis project Ga0299915, IMG submission 200263) | Soil microbial communities from uranium-contaminated site in the Upper Colorado River Basin, Wyoming, United States - RVT92D227 (version 2) ... | reverse complement strand
GTCGGGGCAGTCGATGGCCATCCGGGAATCGGCCCGGCGCCGGCCGCTCAACCTGATCCGGACGTCGACGGCCGCGGCGATGACGTCCAACCCGAGGTAGTCTTGATGCTCGCCGAACAGGCAAATCCGGCCCGGCGCGGATACCGTCAATTCTGCGTCATGCATGACATCCCTTTGTATCCGAACCGCCCCGTTCTGTCAATATCGGCCGTGTCTGACCGTCAATCAGTTTTCCGAATGATCTTTCCAAGCGTCCATTAGAAGGTTTACGGCGAACAAGCCGTCCTCTGCCCCCGAACCCCCCTGGAACCAGTCCCGTCGGTTCCCCCCGAAGCGGGGCCCCCCTCCGCTACGGGGGCCTGAGGACGGCCTATTCGCCTCATGTCAATCCCCTCCGCGGGATTCCACGGACGTTAGTCCGTGGAGGGATAGCAAATCCCCGCTTCGGGGACAGGCGCTCCAACGCTTACAATGGGCAGATTCCACGGACGTAAGTCCGTGGAGCTTCAGTAGCGGCAATCATACGAAAACTGAGAACTGTTCGACGGTCAGTTGATTTCCGGCCAAAAATAGACTATAAAAAACTCCAACACCAATGGCCGAGATCGGATTCCTGGGGACGGGCGGCGCGGTCCCCACGGTCGAGCGGGACAATATGTCCTTCGTCATCGACCGGGGAGATCGCTCCATCCTGGTCGATTGCCCGGGCGGAGCCTTCCCAAAAATCAAAAAACTCGGCCGCGACCCCCGCACGGTCGACCATATTGTCGTGACCCACGTCCATCCCGACCATATCTACGGCCTTCCCGCCTTCATCCACAGCCTGATGCTCGACGAAGGGACGGTCGTCTTGTGGGGGTCCGCGGACACGGTCGATTTCTGCGGCCGGCTCCTCGACCTATTTCAGCTCAGGGACAGGAAAATCCGGCGGCGGGTCGAGTTCCGGTCTCTCGCCCCGGGCGATGAGGTCGAAGCGGAGCCCGGATTCAGGCTTTCCGCCCTGCGCGTTCCCCATCATTCCTCGTCGCTCGCTTTCCGGTTCGCCTTCGAGCCGGAAGGCCGGACGCTCGCCTATTCCGGAGACACGGCCGCCCACCCGCCTTTTTTCGATTGGGCGGCCGGTTGCGACGCCGTCGTCCATGACTGCAGCGCGCCCGCGCGGTTCTTCAAACAGTTTCCCGCCTTGACCGCGATGCATACGTCCGCGCTGGATTTGGGTCTGATGAGCGCGCAAGCCGGAATTCGACTTCTCATCCCGGGCCATTTCTTCGGAGAGGTTGATTTCGCGGTATCGGAAATAGAGGACGAGATCCGAAGCCGATTCGCCGGGAGTCTCATCATCCCCCATGATCTGATGAGGATCGCGCTGTGAAGTCCGACGGCGCTTCGATCCCGGCCATGGAGCGTTCCATGAATAAACGGAGACTCGCGGCCGTCCTGGCCGCGGCCGCGCTCGTGACGGCCGGCGCCGCCTGCCGACAAGGAGGGACCATGGCGGATATGATGTTGACCAACGCCTCAGTCTGGACGGTCGATCCGGACAAGCCTTGGGCCGAAGCCGTGGCCGTTCGGGATGGAATGATCGTCCGGGTCGGGAGCGCCAAAGAGGTCCGGGCCCTGGCCGGGCCCGCGACGGAGACGATCGATCTCAAGGGCGGGCTCCTCCTGCCGGGCTTTATCGACAGCCACGTCCATTTCTTGATGGGCGGATTCGCCCTGTCCCGGGTCCAGCTCCGGGATGTCGCGACCCGCGAGGAATTCCGGGCCAGGATCGCGGCCAAAGCCCGGACTCTCGAGCCGGGCGAATGGATCCTGAACGGGGATTGGGACCATCAATCGTTCACGCCGCCCCGGCTTCCGGCCAAGGAGTGGATCGACGACGTAACGCCAGAACATCCGGTTTTCGTCACTCGCTTCGACGGCCACATGGCCCTGGCGAATTCCTCGGCGCTCAAACGGGCCGGAATCAACCGGGCGACCCGAGCCCCGGCCGGCGGGGAGATCCTCAGAGATCCCTCGACGGGGGAGCCGACCGGGATTCTCAAGGAAGCGGCCATGGATCTCGTGGCCGGCCTCATTCCGGAACCGTCGCTCAAGGAGCGGATCGGGGCCGCCGAGGCGGCCCTCCGTCTCGCCGCGGAGCGCGGCGTAACCTCGATCCATGACATGTCTGACGCCGGGAGCTTCGAGGCTTACCAGGAGCTATGGCGGCGGAACGCCTTGACGGCCCGACTGTCCGTCTACATCCCCATCACCGAAGTCGATCTACTTGTCCGGCTCAGGTTGAGGGGCTCGTTCGGGGACGACCGCTTGAAGCTCGCCGGGCTCAAGGGATTCGTGGACGGTTCGCTGGGTTCGGCCACGGCCTATTTTTTCGAGCCCTATAGCGACGATCCTTCGACGAGCGGGCTCCTCAACGCCCAGATGTTCCCCGAAGGAATCATGGAGAAGAGGATTATCGAGGCGGACCGGGCCGGCCTTCAGGTCGCCGTCCATGCCATCGGGGACCGCGCCAACGCGCTGCTCCTCGATATCTACCAGAGGGCGATGGCCGCGAACGGCCCGCGCGACAGGCGCTGGCGGATCGAACACGCCCAGCACCTCAGGCCCGAGGACATTGTCCGGATGGGGCGAATCGGCGTCATCGGTTCGGTCCAGCCCTACCACGCCGTCGACGACGGCCGCTGGGCGGAACGAAAGATCGGCCGCGAACGCTGCCGGACGACCTATCCGTTTCGCTCCCTGCTGGACAGCGGGGTGACGCTTGCCTTCGGTTCGGATTGGACGGTCGCGCCCCTCGACCCGCTGGCCGGAATCCAGGCGGCCGTGACCCGGGCGACGCTCGACGGCAGGAATCCGGGCGGCTGGATCCCCGAACAGCGGATCAGCGTCGAGGAGGCGATCCGCGGCTTTACGATGGGCGGCGCCTACGCCGAATTCGGGGAAGACGTCAAGGGCTCGATCAAGGAAGGGAAGCTCGCCGATTTCGTCGTCCTCGACCGGAACATCCTCAAGGAGAGTTCCGAAAGGATCAAGGACGCCCGGGTGGTCATGACCATCCTGGGCGGGAAGGCCGTATTCGGGAATTAGACCGGGCCGGCGGGCCGCCCACAAAATTGATAAATACTTGAGAACCGTCTAAAATAAGCCGACCCGGGACCATGGAGCAGACAAGTCTTTTCCCGCCCGCGGCCGGACATATCGGGACCGACGAATCCGGCAAGGGGGACTATTTCGGGCCGCTCGTCATCGCCGGAGTTTTCGTCCCCAAGGGGCAGACGACGGTTCTGACCGAGCTGGGAATCAAAGACAGCAAGAAGATAGGGGATCGGCGCGTTCAGGAGCTGGCCGCCCTGGTCAAAACGGGCTATATCCATTCCGTGGTCGCCATCGGTCCCGAGCGCTACAACGACCTCTATGGGAAGCTGCGCAACCTGAATCGGATCCTGGCCTGGGGCCACGCCCGCGTCATCGAGAACATCCTCGAACGGGTCGATTGCCGGCTCGCCATCGCCGACCAATTCGGAGATAAAAGCTTCATCCTCGACGCCCTGCTCAGGAAGGGCAAGAGGATCGAACTCGTCCAGAAGGTACGGGCCGAGGAGGACGCCGCCGTGGCCGGGGCATCGGTCCTGGCCAGGGCCGAGTTCCTGCAAAGGCTGCGCGGCCTGTCGATCGATATCGACTTCGAGCTTCCCAAGGGAGCGTCGCCGCTCGTCGAGGAAGCGGGGGGCAAGCTTGTCGAACGGCTGGGGCGCGAGGCCCTGGGCCGGGTCGCCAAGCTCCACTTCAAGAATACGGCCCGCATTCTCGAGTCCGTGGGGGCCGGGGGCTCGATCTGAGAGGACGGGGACAGGACAGCCGTCTGTGGACGCCTTAATCAAGATCGCGGTCATCATCCTGGTCCTGCTCTTCCTCGTCCGCAAAAAATGGGATCTGGGTCTCATCCTGGTCCTCGACGCCGTCCTGGCCGCCGTGCTCTACGGGATGCCGGTCCCCGCCTTTTTAAGGAACGCGGGCAACGCCTTGATCTCGGGCGAAACGCTAAGCCTCCTGGGGGTCATCATTCTCGTCCTTTACCTGGGAAACTTCCTCCAGAGCGGAGGCCATTTCAGGAAGATGGTCGACGCCCTCAAGAACCTCGTCCGCGATCCGCGCTTAATCCTGGCCATCCCCTCGGCCTTCATCGGGCTATTGCCGATGATGGCCGGAGCCATGATGGGCGCTCCGATCGTGGAGGAAGCGGCCCGGCGCTGGAATCTGTCGCCGGCCTGGAAGACCTTCTACAACTACTGGTTCCGGCATATCTGGGAATACAGCTGGCCCCTCTACCTGAACCTGATCATGGCCGCGGCCATCGTCAAGGTCCCGATCATTCGCGTTTGCCTCACCCAAGTGCCGTTCACGGTCCTGGCCGCGACGACGGGCTTGGTCGTCCTTTTTCGGCGCGTCCCCTTCCTTCCCAACGATCGGGAGGTCCGGGCGAACGGGAAGGACGTGGTCCGCGTCTTCTTCAGTATCTGGCCCATCCTGCTGACGATCGTCCTCATTTTCGCCCTCCGGCTCGATATGCTCATCGCGCTCGGGATTTCAAGCTTCTTGACCCTCATCCTGACCCGTTTGCCCTTCAAGGAAAGGCTCCGGCTTCTCCTCACCAGCACGACTCCCCGGATTGTCGTCCTGATCGCGGCGCTGATGGTCTTTAAGCGGATCCTGGAGGCGTCGGGCGCGCTCGATTCGGTGGTCAGGGCTTTCCCGCCCCGGGGGATAGCCGCATATATCCTGCTCTTTGCGGCGCCGTTCTTCATCGGGCTCCTGACCGGCGTCAATCAGGCCTTCGTGGCCATCGCCTTCCCGCTTCTTGTCCCCATCATCGGCACCGGGCGCCCCGACATGGTCCTGCTCATGTTCGCCTACGTGAGCGGGTTCGTGGGCATCCTCCTGTCGCCGGCCCATCTCTGCCTGGTTTTAACGGCCGAATACTTCAAGGCTCCGCTCAAGGACGTCTACCGGATCCTCATCGGTCCGGTCGGCGTCGTATTCGGGGCCGCCCTTCTGGCGCTCATCGTCTTGCGCGTGCTATAGATTTGGAAAGGATATTGCGGCCATGACCAAACGGCTTTATTTCGAGGACCCCTACCGGACGGAGTTCGAGGCCCGCGTCCTGGACCGGCGGACGGCCGGCGGCCGGCCCGCCCTCGTCCTCGACCAAACCTGCTTCTACCCCGAGTCGGGCGGACAGCCCTGCGACTTGGGAACCCTCAACGGCGTCGAAGTCGTTGAGGTCGTCGAGGACGGGGAGGCGATCCTTCATGTCCTTAAAAACCTGGTCGAGGCGGACGCCGTCAAGGGCCGGATTGAATGGGAGAGACGCTTCGACCACATGCAGCAGCATACCGGCCAACACATCCTGTCCCAGGCGTTCGTCGAGGTCCTTAAGGGCGAGACCAAATCCTTCCATCTCGGCGCGGAAATCTCGACCCTCGAGATCGGGATCGGAACCGTTTCGGACGAGTCGTTGGATCGCGTCGAACGCCGGGCCAACCAGGTCGTGTTCGAGGACCGGCCCGTTAAAACACGTTTCGTCCCTCCGGATGGAATCGCCGAGGTTCCGCTCCGCAGGCCTCCCAAGGTCGAGGGCGTCATCCGGGTCGTCGAGGTCGAGGGGTTTGACTGGTCGGCCTGCGGGGGAACTCACGTTGGCCGGACCGGGGAGGTAGGACTGATCAAAGTCATGGGCTGGGAGCGGATAAGGGGCAATCTCCGTTTCGGCTTCGTCTGCGGGGGGCGGGCTCTGGCCGAATTCCAGGTCCGGAACCGCGTTGTCCGGGATCTCGCCGACAAGTTCAACGTCCAAGCCGGGGACGTCCCGGTATTCGTGGAGCGGCTTGGAGCGGAGGTCAAGGAGGCCAAGCGGCGGCTGAAGAAGCTCGAGGAAACGCTGGCCGGCTACGAAGCCGGAGAGTTCGTGGCTAAGGCCGAAGGCCGGCTCGTTAAAACCGTACTGGCCGAGAGGGGTCCCGAGGCGGCCCGAGCCTTGGCTTTGGCCGTCATCAGGAAAGGGGAGTTCATCGCCCTGATCGGGGCGAGATCCGAATCCCGGAGCCACCTGGTCATGGCCCGATCCGAATCGATCGGGATCGACCTTCGTCCGCTCGCGGCCGAGCTCAGTCAGCTGATGAACGGGAAGGGCGGAGGAAGCCCTTCGCTCGTCGAGATCGCCGGCGATCCCGGCGCGGACTTGGAGGCCCTTCTTCTCGCCGCCGCCGCCAAACTCAAGCTTAAGTAGAAGCTTTTTTTTCGCTGTCTTCGTCTCACTTGTCGGCAGGTGCGAGGCGTTTCAGCTCCTCGAACCAGTTCTGGACGAGGATCAATTCGGAGATGGATTGAGACTTCCTCTCTTCGAGCTTCACCATCAGGAATCGCCGTCCGTCGGCCGAGATGTCCCAAGCGCGGATTGGAGTCCCCCTAACGTATCCAAGCTCCTCAAACATGAGGCGCGGCCTGCCGGCGGAAAAATCGGATCCGGTTTGAACATCAACCACCCAGACCTGGTATCCCGGCCCCGCCGACCGATAAAACAACTCCCTGCCGCTTCGGGCCCAGAGAGGCTGATTCCCCCCCTCATTGGATATCTGCCATTTACCCTGATGCCCGGGGAAAGGCCGAACATAGATCTCTTCGCGCCCTGACTCATCGGACACATAAGCTATCCACTTCCCGTCGGGTGAGAACTCCGGATACCCTTCAAAGAATCGGGAGTTCAAAAACGGCGTGACCCGGCGGTCACGGACGCTTAGGAACCAGATATCGCTGCTTGTCTCCGGGTGCTCTTCCACAAAAGCCAGTGTTTCTCCATCCGGAGTCCATGATCCGGGCCACTGAAAATAGTCGCTCTGCGTGAGTCGCTCCATCGGCGAGCTTCCATCAACAGCTTGCCAATAGATGTTGGGGACGCCCGTGTTCAACCAGTCAAATACCAATCGTCGGCCGTCCGGGGTCCATACCCCATACCATGACATACCTTCGGAGGCCAGCTTCGTGGCCGTGCCGCGAATCAGATCATGAACCCAGACGAGGCCTTCCATTCCAAAGGTCGAACAGGAGATCCGCTGACCGTCGGGCGAAAGGCGTGCGGAGAAAAACGGGGCTTTGAACGACACAATCGGTTCTTCCTTTCCCTGATAGTCCACCCAAACGAGTGAGTTCTCTTGGTCCGGGCTGATTCCCCCCGACGCATAGACCAACGATCCTGAGGTGGAGACGCCGAACTGGCCGGCCGCCGTGTTCAAACGAGAATAATTTCTAATGAGCGCCTGGGCGATGTTCGCAACGACGGGAATGGGCTGGCCAGTGACCTGAAGCTCGTCCGGATTAAAAGGAACCACCATCAATGTCCCCTGCCGGAGAAAAGCCAGATGGCCATTGGCCATATAGCGAGCATCCGCAGCATCGTCCAGTAAGACCCGCCATTTTCGTGTTAAGAGATCCAAAACGGCAACACAGGGTTCTTTGTCCCAAGGATGTCGCATGATGGTAAACAGGATTCCCTTCCCGGCAAGCAGGCAGTGGGGTAAGCGGTGGGCGAATTCCCCTTTTGACCTGTCAGGCGTTGTCAAGGTCTCCGGCTTGCCGCCGTCGGCGGAAATCCTTGAAAGCCCGGAATCCCTGTCCAACACGAAGATGATCCGGTTATCGGCCCCCCAACTGAAGCCGAAGGGCAGCAAGACGTCGCACAAGCTTGCCGGAACTCCTCCCTCAACCGAAACCTTCATCAGCTTGCCGTCCGCCCAGAACCCAACCCAACCATCATCGGGCGAAAGAAACGGGCTGATTCCGCCTTCCGTTCCGGCGATGGGCTTGGCCTCCAGTTGGTCGAATCTTCGCAGGAACAGACGAGGCTTGTCCCGAGGCCCGGGATTTTCTTTGATGGCGCTGTAGACAATGAAGCGACCATCGCTGGAAATGGCCATGGCCGTCCGGGTCGGATGATCAAATCCATAAGGAGGACTCGAGCGCAATCCGTCGAGCCAGTGTCCTGGTTCCAACCTGACCGGGAAGCGCGCGACGGGCTGCTTTATCTGGGAGGCCCCGGGCTTGATGGACTTCATCACCGTTGGGCCGATCAAGATCCCGACCACAAGCGCTATCAGGCAAGCCGCGATCAGCGAAACGAACGAAAGCCGGTGCGTCACTCGAGGCGGCTCTTTCGGCAGGGCCATCTGCTCCTGCATTTCGATCCGCGCATCGGCAATGTCATGCAAACGATCCTTGGGATCTTTTTGCAGGCATCGGTGCAGGAGGTCCTTCAGTTTCCATGGCGTCGCAGCCGGCAGCGCTCGCCAGTCCGGCTCGCTCTTGAGAATTGCAGCCACGATCTCCGTTATAGTCTCGCCCTGAAACGTTCCCTCTCCGGTCAGGCACTCGAACAAGACGCAGCCGAAAGCCCAGATGTCCGCCCGTTTATCAACCGGTTTGCCCCTGGCCTGCTCCGGGCTCATGTAGGCAACGGTTCCGAGAATCACCCCTGGGCGGGTCATTTGCGCGGTCAGCGTTGGGGATTGGGTGAGATCGGCCACCGCGGGTTCCTTGTGGAATGCCTTGGCCAGCCCGAAATCCAGGATCTTGACCTTGCCTTCCGGCGTGATCTTGATATTCGCCGGTTTCAGGTCGCGGTGAATGATCCCCTTTTCATGGGCCGCTTCCAGCCCCTCGGCAATCTGCCGGCCGATGTCAAGCGTCTCGTCCAGTGGGATGCGTCCTCGCTTGAGCCGCTCAGCCAATGTTTCCCCTTCAACCAGCTCCAGAACCAGGAAGCGTTTCCCCTCGGCCTCCTCCAGCCCATGAATGGCCGCGATGTTGGGATGGTTCAGCGCCGCCAGCATCCGTGCTTCCCGTTCGAGACGCGCTAACCTCTCGACGTCGGAGCTGTATTCCACCGGGAGCACCTTTAAGGCTACAGCCCGCTGCAGCCTCTGGTCCCGTGCCCGGTAGACCTCTCCCATCCCCCCCGCGCCAATCAGCTTCACCACTTCGTAAGCGCCCAGCCGTATCCCCGCCAGGGAAGCTCTTCCTTGCTTGCGTTCAGGTGCCAGGCCTTGCTGCCGCTCAAGCTTCACAGAAGTTGCTCCGTATCATTTTCCTCGAAACCGAGAGCCTAGCCGGCATCTGCCCAGGAGGGATAAAAAAATCCTTTTCTGCTACAAGGGTTGAATGGGCATTCCAGCGATAATCTTGCCTTGTCCCATCGTTAGGAATGATAAAACGTGGCGGGCAGGGATGTCAAGTTGATGAACTCAAAATAGCGGAAGCCGGGCCCACCAGAAGACCCCGGATAAACGTCAGCTTGAGGTGCAGGCCTGGCAGCCGCCCTAGTTTTTATTCGTAGCGGAGGGAGACGATCGGGTCGAGCTTGGAAGCCTTCTGGGCCGGAACGATCCCGAAGAAGAGGCCGATCGAGATCGAGACCGCTAAACCCATGATCACGGACCAGAGGGAAACGGCCGCCGGGAGCGGGGTCGCCGCCTTGACGACGATGGCGATCAGGAAGCCGAACAGGACCCCGATCAAACCCCCCGACCCGGTCAGGACGATGGCCTCGATCAGGAACTGGCGCAGGATATCGCCGGCCCGGGCGCCGATGGCCTTGCGGATGCCGATCTCGCGGGTTCGTTCCTTGACCGAAACGAGCATGATGTTCATGACGCCGATCCCCCCGACCAGGAGGCCGATCGAGGAAATGACGATCATGACCATGTAGGCGGCCCCGGTAATCTGGTTGTAGAGGTCGAGGATGGTGTCCATGGTGAAGATACCGAAGTCGTTGGGCTTGTTGAAGGGGACTTTACGCCGCTTGCGGAGGAGGTTGGTAATTTCCTCAATCGTCTCGTTCAGAGTCCCGTGAGCCTTTGGGATCGCCGCGATCTCGATGCCTTCCTTATCGTAATCGAAGTATTTCATGAGGGTCGTGATCGGGATCGCGACGAAATTGTCGCGGCTCTGGCCAAACATCTGGCCCCGCTTGCTGAGGACCCCGACCACGGTGAATTTCTCGGGGCCGACCCGGATTTCCTTTCCGATGGCGCTGGTGTGGGGAAAGAGCGTCTCAGCCGTCTCGAATCCGAGCAGGCAGGAGCGGGAGGTGTGGGCGATCTCGGATTCGGTCAGGAAACGGCCCTCCTTGGGGAGATAGAGGGCGTAGACGATCGGGAATTTCTCGTTGATGCCCAGGATGATCGTGTTGTCGCTCTTGACGTTCTCGTAGCGGACGGGGTTCTCGGCGAAGACGTTGGCGACGAGGTCGACGGCGACGGCTTTGACCCGGGGGCACTCCTCTTCGATGGCGACCGCGTCCTGGTAAGTCAAGTCCTTGCGGGTTCGCTCCTCCTCGGTCCGGCGGCCCATCTGGATTCCCTCGTATTTGCTGACTATGATCAGGTCAGAGCCGGCCGATTCCAGCTCGCGCAGGAAGGATTTATTGAGGCCCTGGATGACCGAGACCATGCCGATGACGGTCATGACCCCGATCATGATCCCGAGCAGGGTCAGGAAGGAGCGGAGTTTATGGGTCTTGAGGGAGTCCAAGGCCATCGCGAAGACTTCCTTGATGATTCCGAGTCTCATTGTTCGGACCTCAACGCATCGATGGGGTTGAGTTTGGCGGCCTTGTTGGCCGGATACATCCCGAAGAACAGCCCGATCGAGGTCGACATCAGGATGGCGACCAGGATCGAGGCGGGTTCGGCCCGGGAGGGCATCGAGGTCGCGATGGTCACCAGCTTGGAGATTCCGATCCCGAGTAAAATGCCGATGATTCCGCCCAGGGCCGCGATGAAGGAGGACTCGATCAGGAATTGGCGGAGGATGTCCTTGCGGCGGGCGCCGACGGCCATCCGGATTCCGATCTCCTTGGTCCGCTCGGTCACGGCGACCAGCATGATGTTCATGATGACGATTCCGCCGACGACGAGGGCGATCGAGGAGATGGCGATCATGGCGAAATAGATGCCCGAGGTGGCCGTCTTGTAAAACTGGATGAACGTCTCGGACGTCTGGAAGGAAAAGTCGTCCGGCTCGTTGAAGCGGCGTTTTCGCCAGGAGCGGAGGATGGTCCTGATCTCCTCCTGGGCCTGGAGCATCTGCTCCTGGGACCGGGTGTGGATGTTGATGTTCAGGCTGCGCCGGCTCCCGTAGATCTTGGCGAAGGTCGTGATCGGGATCCGGATGTAATTGTCCTGGCTGAAGCCGAGGATCTTGCCCTTCTTCTTGCCCAGCCCGACGACGAGGACGTTCTGGCTTCCGGCCTTGATCCAGCGGCCGATCGGGTCGAGGCCGCCGAAAAGCTTTTCCCGGATATCGGCGCCGATGACGCAAATGGGCCGGGAGTGGGAGTCATCCTCTTTCTGGATATGGCGGCCGGCCTCGAGCTCGATGACCGTCCCGATCATGTGGTCGAGATGGGTGACCCCTCGGATTTCGGTGTTCTTGAGGATCTCGTTCCCGTACTTTACGTTCTGGTTGGTCGAGACGCTGGCGCCGACCATCTCGCAAGATTTGCAGCGGTCGCGGATGACGGCCATCTCGGTGAGGGTCAGATCCTTGCGCTTGAGCTGTTTTTTGAACTCCTCGAGGGAGGTCCCGATCATCGAGAACTTGGAGATCGAAAAGTCGTTGGCGCCGAAGAACGACATCTTGGTGTAGACGTAATTATTGAGCCCCTGGATGATCGAAACGACGGCGATGATGGTCAGGACCCCGATGATGATGCCGAGCAGGGTCAGGAAACTCCTGAGCTTGCTGCCCCAGAGAGAACTCAGGGACAAGGAAACAGTTTCGTTGATGTTGATGCGGCCCATGTTCGAATGTCCTATTCTACCCTATTCCATACGGATCGGGAATTAAAAGGTTTCCCCGGGGGGGACTCGATGAGGGTTGACTTGAGTCCGCGAAGACGCCACAATGGGTCCTGAAATCGATCGATCCGCTTCCTAGGAGGATGCATGAGAAAGATCCCCGCGGCGGCGCTCCTGTCGGGCATCCTGCTGGCGGCCCCGGCCTCGGCCCCGGCCCAGGCCGGAGTTTATCTGGGCCTCCAGGGAGGGCTGTCCCTCCAGAAACCGAGCCTGGAGGGCGCCGATTTCGGGACGGATACGACTTTCATCTACGGGCTCAAGGCGGGCGTCCAGCTCCTGATGTTCGTCGTCGAGTTCCAGTACTTCCAGGGCGCCCACAACATCAGCCTCGCGGAGATGGCGACCCTCGACTGGGACGGCCGGAGCGTCGACTACAGCCATGTCGGGCTCAACGTTAAATATCTCTTTCCCCTGGTCATGGTTCATCCCTACCTGAGCCTCGGCTATGGAAATTACACCGTGGATATCAACGCCATCGACAAGGATAGGCAGGCTGGATTCAATCTGGGGGGCGGGGTTGAGGTCATGCTCGGCAAGAAATTCGGGATCACGGCCGAGGGCCGCTACCACCTCGTCAAGTTTGATATCGCGGACCGGGACATGAAGGTCGGCGATTTCACGCTGACCGCCGCCCTTCATTTCTATTTCTAATCGGGTTCCAGGACTCCGGGCGCCTCGGGAATATGACCATACGGCTCAACAAGTTTTTGGCCCAAGCAGGCGTCGCTTCGCGCCGGGAAGCCGACCGGATGATTCTCAACGGAGAAATCAAGGTCGACGGCAGGGTTGTCCAGGAGATGGGGGCTAAAATCGATGAAGCCAGGGCCCGGGTCGAAGTCAGGGGACGGCCGGTTGTCCGCGAAGACCGCCTCGTCTATCTCGCCTTTTACAAGCCCAAGGGAGTCTTGGTCACTTTCAAGGATCCGCTGGGCCGGCCGACCATCATGAGCCTGCTGCCCAAACTTCGCCAGCGCGTCTTTCCGGTCGGTCGTCTTGACTTCGACAGCGAGGGGCTCCTCATTCTTACCAATGACGGGGAGCTCGCCCTCCGGCTCGCCCACCCCCGCTACGAGGTCAAGAAAAAATACATCGTCGAAGTCGACGGTCTCCCCGGCCCGGACGCCCTCCATCGTTTGGAAACGGGCGTCATGCTCGACGGGGAGCGGACCGCCCCGGCCAAGGCCAAGCTTATGGCCGGCACCCCCAGACACAGCCGGCTGCTGATCGAGGTCCACGAGGGCCGCAAGCACGAAGTCCGGAGGATGTGCGAGGCCGTCGGCCACCGGGTCCGCGCCCTGAAGAGGATCAGCTTCGCCGGCCTTATGCTTGGAAGCCTCAAGCCGGGGCAATGGCGGTTCCTGGACGCCAAGGAGGTCGGCAAGCTCAAGACGCTTTCGGGCGGGATCGACTGATCACCTGAGATTTCGAGAAAGTTTTTCTTTCGGAGCGTGTCTATTATACAGATAGTCTTTGCTAAAATTCCGAAAGGAGAGCCCGGGGAGTCGATGGGTTTATATGGACGATCTTGAACTGATGAAGCGGATCGCCGTCGGCGATTCCGTCGCTCTGAAAATCCTGGTGGAGCGTTTTCAGGTCAAAGTCCTGAATTTCTGCGCCCGTCTGCTCGGCTCCCGTCAGAACGCCGAGGATGCGGCCCAAGAGGTCTTTTTTCAGGTCTACAGATCCGCCGCCTCATTCCGCGGCGATTGTCTCGTTTCGACCTGGATCTACCGCATCGCCGTCAATCGCTGCCACAACTTCAACCGCGACAACAAGAAATTCCAGGGCTTGAGCGCCATCCCACGAGTACTCCAAGACAAGCTTCGGGACGGCGAAGCCCCGGGGCATTCCCCCGGCCCCGAGTCCGCCTGGATCGAGGAAGAGCTGAAAAAGCTTACCCGGCAAGCCATCGCCTCGCTTCCCGAAAAGCAGAAATCGATGCTCGTCCTTCATCAATACGAGGGGCATTCTTATAAGGAGATCGCCGAGATTCTGGATGTCTCTCTCTCCTCCGTCGAGTCCGGCCTCCACAGGGCGAAAATCAACCTTCAGAAAAGACTGTCCCCCCATGTGCGTGAATTCTTCCGAGGCCGCAAGTTATGACCGGGAATACGTGTCTAATAACAAGGAAATGAGAAAAAGAGCATTCGGCGAAAAACGAGCTTGCGCGATCATCGCGGCCAACTTGATCGCGATCGCCGAAGGAAAAGCGCCAACCGAGGTCCGGCTTCACCTTGAATCCTGCGAGAGGTGCGCGCGTTTGACTCAAGGATTCGTCCGGGCCTGGCGCGATATCGCTCCGCCCCTGGAGGAGAATGTCTCCCCCTCCTTTTTCCCCCGGCTGATGGAGAGAATCGCTGCTCATCGTGACCTTCCCATGGGCCGCAAACTCGGGATCTCCGTCATCCGGCGATTCTCAAGGCCTGTCGCCGTGGCCGCTCTCTTCGCGGCCGGGATTTTCGCCGGATATGAGGTCGGGAGGATCCCGAAGACGAAGGCCGCGGCCCAGGAAGCCGTCTCTCCCGTCGTGCTCGCCGTCCTGGAGAGCATTCCCCAGGGCTCGGTCGCGGATTTCTATATCGCCTATCCCATTTTAGCTAAAGAAGAAAAACAATGAAAAACAAGCTTCCGAAATCGGGGCTTCTCCTGTTATCCGTCATCAATGTTACCGCGCTGCTGACTTTCGCTTATCATCGCTGGGTCCAGCCGAAAGCAGACCGGGCAGCTGAGTTTCCGGTCTCCCCTGTCTGTCTCGAGGAGTCCTTATCCTTAAACGGAGCCCAGAAGAAGTGCCTCAAGGACATCCGCATGTCCTTCGGACGAGAGGCGGAAACCGTCCAGGCGCGGATGCGGGAAAAAAGAAAGGCCCTGGTCGAAGAGATTAAAAGCGACATGCCCGACATGGCGGCCGTCGGAAAGCTCATCGAAGAGATCAGCGGGCTGCAAGCCGAGATTCAAAAAATGGCCGTCTCGCATCTTTTTAAGGAAAAACAGCTTCTGACTCCCGGACAGAGGGAGGTCTTTTTCCGGCTGTTCGAGAATCATGTCTGTCCCGAGGGAGAAAAGGGTTGTCCGGACGCGGCGGGAGGCCGCGATTTCAACTGCTCCCCCGAAAACGGGACGGACTCAAAAAATTCGTAGAGGAGGATAACTAATGAAACTGTCCAAATCGGCGGTGGCTCTGCTGGCGCTGGCCTTTGCTTTTCCCCTGTTGGCCCAAAAAGAGAATCCCCATTCCTGCCGAAAGGTTTGCGCGATTCCCAACCTGACGTCCGAGCAGACGGCCAAAGTTCAAAAACTCGAAATCGAGCATCAAAAAGCCATGCTCCTTCTACAGGCCGATCTCAAGGCCAAACGGCTCGATCTCTGCCAGCTCATGAGGGAAGGCGCGGACCAGAAGAAGCTCGAGGCCAAGATCGACGAAATCGCCAAAGCGGGGGCCGATATCCAGAAAAAATGCCTCGTCTATCGGGGCGATATCCTGCGTCTGCTGACGGATGAGCAGAAAAAAACGATGACCCAGAATTGCATGGGGATAGCCGGCGGCTGCGGGATCCGCGGCCATGAAGCGGGATGCGGAATGCGCGCGAACAGCGGCTGCCGCGACGATAAATCCTGCAAAAGCCCCAAGAAGGAATGTCGCGGACACGAAAAAAAAGAAGGATGCGCCTCGCGGGGCGAGCGTGCAAGCGAGTGCACCAAGAAATAATCGTTCAAGAAGGGGAAAATCAAGGGGCGGGGGCTGACCGGGCTCAGGAATCCTTTTCGGGGCCGGCCGGGAACGGCTTCAGGCTTTGGGCCAGCCGCTGGAGTTCCTTCTCGACCAGGCCGTGGACGGTTCCGTCTTCAAAACCGCCGTCTTCCTTCCAAGCTCCGGCCGCGACGCCGGTCAGAATCTCGATGCCCTCGTCGATGGTCTTGAGCGGATAGATGTGGAATTTCCCGGCGGCGACCGCTTCGACGACGTCGCCGCGGAGCATGAGGTTCCTGACGTTCTGGTGGGGGATGATGACGCCCTGGCTCCCCGTCAAGGCCTTGGCCCGGCAGACATCGAAGAAGCCCTCGATCTTCTCGTTGACGCCGCCGATGGGCTGGATCTCGCCCTTCTGATTGAGCGAGCCGGTGACGGCCGTGTCCTGCCGGATGGGAAGACCGGACAGGCTTGAGAGGAGAGCG
>Ga0299915_10001725_pt1 | contig 16093 bp, 5 predicted proteins | sample RVTome_13_FD_200263 | JGI IMG/M metagenome (GOLD analysis project Ga0299915, IMG submission 200263) | Soil microbial communities from uranium-contaminated site in the Upper Colorado River Basin, Wyoming, United States - RVT92D227 (version 2) ... | reverse complement strand
TGCCTTGGTCGTCGCCCGTAGTTTGAGCTTCCCCATACGGACTATACGCAGTCGCGCTCTGCGTCGTCCCCGCCTCATTGATCTGTTTGATCACCGAGCCCAGTTGGTCTGTCAGTTGAGTGAGGCGTCCGCCCGACGCATACCGCGCAATCACTTCGTCAATGGCCAATCCAGTCAGCAGCGCCATCATCTGCCCCGCCCTCACCTCGCCAATCGCCTGATTGCCGTCATAGAGATAGCTGGTGGTTTCGCCATTGACGGTGCGCTCGATGCGCCGGCCCAGCGGGTCGTACTGGAATGATGCGGTAAGGCCGGGGGCTGTGATGCCGGTGAGGCGGTTTCTGGCGTCCCAAGCGTAAGCGGTGCTGTCGGCAGCATCGGCGGTGTTGGTCTTACCGGTGAGGTTGCCGTTGGCGTCGTAGGTGAGCGCGTAGGTCTTGCCGTTGACGGTGATGCCCGTCATGCGGTTGGCGGCGTCGTACTGCGCGGTCAGCGCGGTGTCCTGGTTCAGGTTACCGTTGGCGAGCTTTTTGCTGACGATGTTGCCCTCTGCATCGTAGGCCAGATCGAGCTGATCGATGAGCGTGGCGCCGTTCTTGTACTGGATTTGCGTGAGCCGGCTGGCGGCATCGTATTGATAGGTCTGGGTGATTCCGCCGGGCAGGGTTTTCTGGGCCAGGCGGCCTGCCGCATCGTACTGGTAGATGGTGGTCTCGCCCCGGTACTGAATCTGGGTGAGCTGGTTGGCCTTGTTCCAGGTGTAGCGGGTTTCGTCCGCGCCGTTGACCTTGCGCGAGACGCGGCGATCCAGTGCGTCGTACTGGTATTCGACACTGTTGAACCCGTTGGGGGTGTCCTGCAGTTCGCGCACCAGCCGATCGGCCTGGTCGTAGTCGTACTGCAGCCGGGTGGCGCCTTCCTGCACCTGAATCAGGCGGCCGGCGGCGTCGTAGCTGTAGCTTGTGGTGCTGTCGGGCCGGGATATCTGGGTAAGCCGATCCTGGCCATCGTAGGCGTAGCCGATGACTTCACCCTTTCGGGTTGTGGTCTGAATCAGGCGGTTGGCGCTATTGTACTGGTAGGTGTCGCTCTGGTTGAGCGCATCGGTCCGGGCGACGAGATTGCCGCGGTCGTCGTAGCTGTAGCGCTCGACCTGGCTGCCGTTCTGGTCCCAAACGGAAACCAGCCGCCCCGCTTCGTCGTAGACGCGCTCGATCTTGCCGCCCTGGGGGTCGGTTTCGATGCGCGGCTGCGAGGCCCCGTTGTAACTTTGCAGCCAGTCGTAGCCCTTGGGAGTGGTGGTTTTTGCTATGCGGCCTGCCCCGTCGGTTTGCATCCGGGTGAGATTGCCTGCGGGGTCCTGGGCTTCGACCAAGTCTCCGGCCAGGTTGTAGCTGAGCAGGGTCTGCTGGCCGAGCGGGTCGGTGAGGCTTTGGAGTTGCCCTTTCGTTGTATAGGCGAGGGTGGTGGCACGGTTTTCCGGGTCGATCAGCTGGGTCGGCTGGCCGAAGTTGGCGTGGTATTGGATTTGGGTGGTGACGGGGCTGCCGTCGTCGAGGTAGCGGGTGATCAGCGTGGGCGCATTCCACTTGGGGTCGTATTGGGTGTCTGTGATGCGGCCCAGGTGATCCTGGCTGCTGATGACGTTGCCCTTGTCATCGTAGGCATATTTGGTGACGCGGCCCAGCAGGTCGCTTTCCTGCACGACCTGGTTCTGGACGTTGAGCACTTTCTTGCTCTGCACGCCGTCAGGATCGGTCTTCTCAAGGATGATGCCTTTAGCGCTGAAGCGGCGCAGGGTTTCTTTGCCACTGGGTTCAATATGGCGGGTGGCGATGACCTGGCCGCCATAAAAACGCCAGCCGTCCTGGAAGGCTTCCCAACTGTCTTCCTGCGGGCAGTTGGCGGTGCAGACCTTGCTGGGGTCGGAGATGTGGATGATACAGGCTCCGGTTACCTGATAGGAGAACCGGGTTTCGCCTAGGCGGCTGGTCTGTTTGAGGACGCGACGGCTGCTGCCGTGGAAGTTCTCGGTGATCGTGGCGATGCCGGGATATTCGATGGCCTTGATCCTGAGGCCATCGGTACCCTGGGTGCACACAGGAGACGCGGGATATTCGGTGTCGTCGACGTAGGTGTAGCGGGTGACGCCGCCATCGGCGTTGGTCATGGTTTCGATGCGGCGTTGGGCGTTGTAAGTGAAGCCCATGCTGCGACCGGCAGGGTCGGTGATGGTGTCAACCAGATTATTGCTGCCGTAATGGTAGACGTGGGCGCGCTCGTTGGTACCGATGGCGGTGATCTTGTGGTCGGCGCGGCGGGTGATCTGGGTGGTGTTGCCTTGCGGATCGACCATGGCGGTCAGGAAGGAAGCAGCCAGGGTGCCGAGATCGCTCTGGCCAAAGCGCCAGATGCGGCCGTCCTTGTGGGTGAGTTCCCAGACGTCGCTGCTGCCGTTGGCGAGATGAAGAACCGCACCTGCATAGGCGGGCGAGTTGGTTGTATAGCTGCCATCGGGCTGCTGCGTGAAGTCGATGCGGACGTTGGGCGGCAGAAGGATGCGTTTGCTCTTGGCGCTGCGGTGGGCGAGGACGATGTCGTAATCGAGCACCCAGCCCTGGCCGATGGCGCCTTCGAGACCCGAGCGCAGCTGGAAGGCGTCGACCGGGCTGTAAGACAGGCCGGCTTCGATGGGGGTGCGGCCGCCGCAGGCGAGGCCGCCGAGACTGGGTTTCTCGTGGCCGGAGTAGAACTCGATGGGTTCGGGGCTGCTGCCATCGCAGCAGTTGCCTTCCGGGCACGGGTCGGGCGGCGGCGGGCCTTGCGGAATGGGAGGGCACGCTTCAGCAAACAAGCCGCATTTGCCGCAGAAGCGCGGAATGCCCTGGCCGGGGTCGGTGCTGATGGTAGCGCCGTCCTCGGACACGGTGCCGGTTCCGGCGAGTTTCCATTCGCCTACGCCGCCCATGGGGCTGCCATCGAAGTACCAGATTTCACCTTTGGCACCGGGTTCGAGTTCGGCGACGTTGGGCAGGGTCACCGGAATGGGCTGGCTGGGAATGCCGCCCATTGGGGTGCCGAAATAAAGCTGGTAGTGCTCCTTGGTGGGCACGGGTGGCAGCGGCACGCCAAGTTTGTCGGGCTGGACGCGCTCGATCGCCATGCGGCTTTTAACCACGCCGTCCCAGCCGGTGATGGTCACGCCCGCCGGGAGCGTGATGGCCACACCCGGGTAACGCGCATCGGTGATGCCTTGATCCTGCGCCGCGTTGTTGATGGCGGTGAACTTATCGTCCGCTGGCGGCGGGTTGATCGCCCAGTCCGGCAACACGGTGAGCTTGCCGGTCTCCAGTTCGACGATGGCGGGCCAGATGGGGTACAGCGGATGTGCGGGGGTGGCGTCCATCCTGAGCGTGACCTTGCCCGCAGGCAGGCCAGTCAGGATGAAGTTGCCGGCAGCGTCCGATACGGTCTGGTTGGCGTCGACGTTGACACGCACCCCTGCAATGCCGAGCCCCTCGGGGGTGACGAAGCGGCCCTTGACGCCAGTAACGCCGACCGCGGACTGGACATCGATAGTGACTTGCGCGGCACGTGTTTGCGGTACGCCGGAGACGAGGGCGGTGGCTTCGATGGTGACGGTGGCGGCGCCGATCTGAGCATTGGACGCGGCAGTCAGGATGAGGCTGCCGGACTGGTTGAGCGCGAGGTTCAGCGGGCTGAATTTGGCGGTGACGCCAGCCGGCAGGCCGGTGACCTTTAGGCTGGCAAGACCAGTAAAGCTTTGCACGCCGAGGCTGGATAGGGCCAAGCTGTAAACGGCTTGGCCGCTTGTGAGCAACACTTGGCTGGCGGGGCTGGCGGTGAGCGCGAAGTCCTGCTGGCGGATAACGGTGAAGACGGGGCTGGACACGGTGCCCTTGGGGGTGGTAAGGGTGATCGCACCGGTTTGGGCCAACGGCGGCACCTTGACGCTGAGGCGGGTGGCGCTGGCGCTGACGACGGCTGCGGATGCGCTGCCAAAAAAGGTGACAGTGTTTTTGGCGGGGTCGGTGTCGAAGTTGCTGCCCTGGATTTCCACCAGGCTGCCCGCCTCGCCGCTCGTGGGACTGAGTCCGGTGATTTCGAGGCCTGAGACGATGGTGAAGTCGAGGCTGGCGCTGCTTCGGCGCGGGGCGTTGACGATCAGTGTGTGTTGGCCGCTGAACTGGCCGGTGACGGTGAAAGTGGCGCTGGTCTGCCCGACAGGGATGGTGACGGAAAGCGGCACTTGCAAGCCGCCGGTGCCGCCGCCGGAGAAGCTGATTTCCAGGCCCAGATCGTCCGCCGCGACGGCGGAGGTGACGGTGACGTTAACGCTCTCGCCTTCCTTGAGGGTGGTCTTGCTGGCGGTCAGGCTGAGTGCAGGCGGGGTCAGCACGGTGAGGCTGGTTTGCTGGCTGGCAGCATCTTTAGCCGCAGCGATCTGGGTACCGCCTGCGGCATGGGTGTCTGCCATGCCTGTGGTACCGATTGTGGCAACCGTCTCGTTGCTGGACGACCAAAGAACCTCATTCGTCACGTCCCGCTGGCTGGCGTCGGTGTAGGTGCCCTGTGCGACATACGGCACCTGGTCGCCAATATAGGCGGTGTGCTCGATGGGCGAAAGCGCGATGGCGATCACTTCGGCGGCTGTGACGGTGACGCTGGCTTGCGCGCTGCCGCCATTGAGGCTGGCGGAAATCTGCGCCTGACCTTCCTGCGTGGCCGTGACGGCGAAGGCGGCTTCGCTTGCACCCGCAGGCACGGTAACACTGGCCGGAACGCTGGCCACGTCCGGCGCGCTGCTGGCAAGCAGCACGGTTTGCGGCTGGCTCGGCACGCGGTCGAGCTTGACAGTGAGGCTGAGCGGACGGCCCTTGGGGGTGGCGGCATTCGCCGGCGCAAGTTCAGTGACGACCGGGGGCGGTGGACTGACCGATACCAGGGTCGACACCGCGCCGCCGTTGTAGGCTGCCGCCACCGTCGCCTGGCCTTCCGCCACGGCCGTGACAGGAACCAGCACACTGATTTGTCCCGCCGGCAGCAGGATGCTGGCGGGAACTTGCACAATACCTGCGGGCATGGCGGACAGCGGAATGCTGATTGCCTGCGGCTGGGCAGCATTGACCGTCAGCGTCAGGCTGCCCGCCGCGCCGGGTTGCAGATCGAGTCCGGTGGGGAGCAGGGAAACCAGGGCAAGCGGCTGCGGAACGACGTTCACCGTGGCCTGCTTGCTCTTGCCATTCAGAGTGGCGGTGATCTGCGCCTGCCCAACCGCCAGGGCTTGCGCCTTGAAAGTGGCTTGCAGCGACCCTGCGGGAATGGTGACGGTTTCAGGGATGGAGACGATGCCGCCGAGATTGACCGCGAGTGCCACGTCGACCGCTTCGGGCTGCGCCGAATTGAGCTTGAGCGTGAAATCGGACTGGGCACCGTTGTATAACTCCAGGCTCGGTGGTTCCAGCGCGGCAAGTTCCACCGGCGGGGACGTTACCTGCACGGCGGCCTCGGCGGCTGTGCCGTTGAGTTCGGCACGAACCGTGGCGGTGCCGGGCGACAGCCCTTCCACCGGCACCTGCGTCTGGCTCGCGCCTGCGGGCACAGTGACGCTGGCAGGCACGGAAACGATATCCGCCGGTTGTGTCGTCAGGTTAACGGCGGTGTTGACATTGACCGCTTCGGTCAATGATAGGGTCAGGCTTTCTGAGGCACCGGCCGTGATCTGGCTGGTGACCGGCAGGAGCGACGCGACACCGAGCGGTTGCTCCAGCACAGTGAACTGGCTGGTTGCCTGCGTGCCGTTGACGCTGGCCGTCAGCTGGCCGCTGCCGGATGACAGCCCCTGAATCTGGAACGAAGCTTGCACGGCGCCTGCAGGCACCGTGACGGTGGATGGATGAGAGACCAGGCCGCCGGGGGAACTGGCAATGCCCACATTCACCGAACTCGCTTGTGCCGATTGCAGTGCGACCGTCACCGTGGCCTGTCCACCGGCACTCAACGTAGCTAGCGGCGGGCTCAGGCTCACCACTTTGGCGCCGGCCGGAACGACATTGACCGGAATCGCCAGGGTTTTAAGATTCAAAAAGACCGTAACTTTGGCTGCCCCCGCACTGCGGCCCCTGACCGGCACCAGCACCTGAGTCTGACCAGCCGCAAACGGAGTCAAAAGCGGGACGCTCGCTTTAAGCGGATTGAGCGAGACCGCTTTGAGATAGCCTGCGCTCGTCGGAGCAGGGCTTAGCGTGACGGCGACTTTGGCGGTGGCGTTCACCGCCACTTCCAGTGGCGATGGTGTCGCGCTTACCGGAACAGACAGGAGCTTGCGGCCGAACAGGGTCAGGCGGATACCGCTGTTGGCGCGGCCGCGCAACACGACCTTAAGCGTATGCGCGCCGGAATCCGCGTTCACTTCGCGATTGAAACCCGCGAGCCCCTTTCTAAAGTCGTTAGGGCCGGCGATTTGAACACCATCTAGCCAGATCGTGCCCTCTGCGACGGGCGGTACCATCAGTCCCGGCCCGTTTTGAACACTGAGGGTGAACGGGGCGAGGATGCCTGCGGGCGTAGTGAAGGTGACGGTTTTTTCAAACTGACCTGCGCTGGGTACGATGACGACGGCAGGCCCCACCAAGGCGACGGGCACGCTGGGCTGACGGAAGTCGGCATGCGAGGCAAACGGCAGCAGCAGGGCGAACACGGCGAGCAACGCAGATAGCCAACGCCACAAGCGTGCCTGCCCGTTCGATTCCATGTCCGCCTTTGCAATCATCATGTTTCCTGCCTTACTCGATTCCGCTTCACTAGGCCGTGTCTGGCCCGCGCGCTCAAGGTAAAACCGCCCGCACTCAGCTACCGATCAAGGCCAGCGCCGCATGCGGCACTTCAAACTCCTTGCCGGATTTGGTAATCAGGGTTGCCAATGTGGGGCCATTCATGGTGGTGGATAGCCGCACTTTCTCAACCACCTCGCCCTGGGCGTAGATAGACAGGGCTTCGCCCATCGCGGTGACGATGGTGTAAGTGGTGGACGCCGACAGCACGCTGGGGCCAGTAGGGAGGGTGGCGCTGACGCTGGTCGTGCCGGCCGCGGTGGTTCCTGTGATCGCCAGGCTGACCACGGTAGTGGCGGCGCCATACGCAGGTGTCACGCGTAGCGACACCGTATTGCCTACCGGAACACCGGTGGTAGCGAATTCCACTGTTACCGGATTGGGCGTGGTGGACGGCAGCGTGATATCGGCATTCCCCGTGGGGCTAGCCGGAGCGGCGACCCCCGCGACGCTGGTAATGCGTAGCGTGGGCAGGCCCGCGACGAAAACGCTGGAGGGCGAACCAAAAGAATGCGCCGGGGTGCTGGTAGCTGTACGTGTAAAGGTTTCGGCTTCAAGGCGAATGCGTCCAACGCTGGCAGTCCCGCCTGCGGTGGCACGATACTGCACGCTGCCCGTATAGACATTGGCGCCACCCCCAACCCCACCACTGATGGCTGATATGGCACCGTTACCCGCAATCGCGGTGGCGACAATGCGAATCGCGCCGCCGCTTCCGCTGCCCCCGGTTGCACCCAATCCATCCCCCGCCGTACTACCACTGGCACCACCGTTAGCTGAAATCGTTCCAGTCACGTTAACGGTGCCGGAACTGGCGATCAGAATTGCACCACCTCCACCGCCTCCACCTGAGCCACTAAAACTCAGTCCGCCCGCGCCACCGCCGCCACCAGAACCACCAATCAAAGGTAGCAGTTCATTGCTGCCGTAAGCGGGGCCGCCAGTTCCCGTATTGTTATAAGGAGCATCTGGCAAATTAGGCTGAGAATAAACTCCGGCAGTGGCAAATCCAGCGCCGCCGCCGCCCGTTATATCACCACCACTTGTCCAGTAAGTAGTTCCCAATTGGGTTCCACTGCCCCCCCCTCCCGGCCCAAGCCCCATCCCTCCGCGCACCTTGCCATTCAAGCCGCCACGTCCTCCACTATAGCCACCCGGGCCACCTGCACCGGGCACGCCGTCATCGCCGATGTTGCCATCTCCGGCTGCGCCGACATGGGTCGAATTACCACCACTGACATTAATCGCCCCAGCAATGGTGACATTCCCCGATGCCAGCATCACCACCGGCGTATTGGTCGTATTCTTCTTGAAGGTGACGGTGACGCCCGTCGGGATGTTGACGGTGGTGAAATTGAACACGCCGGATTCCGGAATTTGCAGTTCGGTGTTGACGGTGGGGCTGAAGTCGCCATCTGCACCGGTGCTGCCACTGTCGTAGGCGAGCGCGGGCAGAGCCAGCCCCACGAGGCTTAAGGTGGTCACAAGTGCGCCAAGTTTGAAGTGGCTGTATTTGAAGTGGGTCATGGTGCGTTTCCTTTCCTTCGCTGAATCTGGTTTGCCGCCTTGAGGCAGCCCGTGGTGTTCATCCGGCCTGTTGCTTTCATGTGGCAGGGAGGGCCGATCCGGGCCGGCCCGCGTTAAGTGCGTTCTTGATCTCATGGCGGGAACACCGTGAAGGTATTGGCGGGTTCAGCCTGGTCTGTCGTGATGCCGCCCGGCGTTTGCACCCGGATAACCCGCCCGCCCTGCACCGCATCCGCGGGCACGTAAACGCCCAGAGTGAGTTCCGTGCCGTCGGCGTTCACAGTTGGCGCGCTCCCCAGCACCACACCAGCCGCCGGCTCGATCAGCACGGCGGCATGATCGAAGTGCACGCCGCGCACGGTAAGCGTGACGGTGTCGCCCTGGCGCGCAAGGATAGGTGTGATGGAGTCGATGCGCGGCTCGCCCGTGCTCACGATGAAACGCGCAGCGGCGGCTTCGGTGAACAGCACCGGTGTTGTTCCATCGCTCAGTGCCAATTCCTTGATACCCGCTGGCGCATCCGCCGCTAGGGTGATGGGCACGGACAGCGATAGACCATCAGGCTGGATTACAGGCGCGCCGAGCGTGATACCGGTTGTCGGACTGATGCCAACGGCGGCGATGGCATCGAGCCCAACACCGCTCACGGTGAGCGTGCCGCTGACGCCTGGCCGCAGGACACCGGCTTGCAATGTCTTGGCAACCGGGCCAACGACGACGCCCAGACGGGCGTTGCCGAGAAAGACATCCTGCGTGGCGGGCGGCGCGGGGTCGGCTTGCAGCACCACGCCCACATTCGCCGACGCCAGCAGGCTGTCGATAGTGGGCGGCGGCGTGTCGTCCAATTTGACCACGCCGAGAGCGGGCGCCTGGATGGGGGTGACGGCATCGCCCAGCGTATTGACGATATTGAGCGTGTTGGCAGGTGTTGCCGTACCGTCCGTCGCGCCGGCAGGCGTGGTGACGGTGACCACGCGCTGACCGGTGGCTGCGGCGGAGTCAACCGTGACATTGACGGTGATTTCGGTCGAATCCGGATTGACTGCCGGTGGCTGGCTGACGGTAATGCCCGTTGCAGGCGACACCGCAACCAGCGACGCATCCTTGAAGTTGACCCCGCGCACAGTCAGTGTGACCGGGCCGGTCCCAACTGCCAGATTGACGGGCGACACGGAATCGATGCGCGGCAGCGGCGCGGTGACCTGGAATTGCGACTGGCGAAAATCGCTGAACGGAATAACTACACTGCCCGCATGCGCCTTAACGGTGCGGATGGTCTTGGGCGCGGTAGCGGAAATTTCCACGCTGGCGCTAACCGATTTGCCATCGGCGGCGGGCGCCAACGATTGCACCGTCACTCCCTCGGCTGGCGTAAAGCTCAGCGCGGTTACACCTGCGAGTTCCTGTCCTTGCAGGGTGAGGTTGACGGTTTCGCCAATGATGCCCGCGCGGGGTACCATGCCGGTGACGACCGAGCCCATCGTAATGCCCACATGAGAGGCCTCCAACCCGTAGGCCTGGCTGGATGGCGGCGGCGTATCGGCCTGCAATACGACACCGACCTGTGGCGCAGTAATGGGCGTGATGGTTTCATTCAGGGCCGTGACCACTGTGAAGGTGTTCTCCGGGCCTTTGACACTCATGCTTTCGCCGCCCGGCGTGGACACCGTAACCAAATGCTCGCCCAACGCGGTAAACGAGCCGATGCCGAGATTGAAGGTCATGGCCGTGCCGTCTGCATTGACTACCGGTGAACCGTCCACCTGGATACCCGTGCCGGGGCTGAGCAGCACCTTGCCCTGCTGCAGGTTGCGGCCGCGTAGCGTGACGCTCATCGGTGCACCGACCGTGCCGAATACCGGCGTGATGGATTCAACCACGGGCGCGGGATAAGCGACCAGCAGGCGGTCCGAGTCAGCACGCGAAGCCGGGAAGCGGTTGCCCGCGCCATCGGTCAGTACGATCTGGCGTAGCGTGGCAGGCGCGTTGTCGGCAACGGTGATGGATAGGGTTGCCGACAAGCCGTCCGGCGCAGCCATCAAGCTCCCCAGCATCACGCCATCGGCGGGGACCAGACTCACGGCCGCCGCGGTTTCAAAGCCTTTACCGAACAGGGTAAGCGTCATGCTGGTACCTCGCGGCACGGCTTTCGGCGCGATGTCACGCAAATGGCCGCCCACCACCACACCCACGTCGGCGCGAGCGCCAAGCTGAATGGTTTGCGAGGCGGGCGGCTCGGGCGGTTTTTCCAGCACAACACCAACCAGAGGCGCGCGACTGGTGCTGATGCCAACGAAATCGGCAGTCACGAATACGGGGGCCAGCACGGTCTGCAGGGTGGGGGACGTCAGTGAGAGCGTAGTCGAGCCGCCCGACACGCCGGTGATGCTGGCCAGCACGCTGGTCTGTCCGGGTGAGATGGACAGCGATGCCGGGCTGACCGTAGCGATGGCTGCATTGGAGATAACCAGGTTGACCGTATGCGCGATGGTATCGGAATTGCTCAGCGTGATGCTGAAACTGCGCGGCACGTTGTCAGGCGCAACCGCCAGCGGCAAAGGCGCAACCGACAGGGTGGGCAGTTTTGGATTGACGGCAAGAACGAAATTCGCGCTGCCCGCCGAGTTGGATACGGTGAACGTATGCACGCCCAGTGGCGCATCGTCGGCCACTGCCAAGTTGAAGGCGAGCGTTGCGGGCGATGCGCTGACGCCGCTGAGAGTAAACGCGGATGAAGGCGAGGCAACGCTGGAGTACGCCAGCCCGTTACCATTCAGGGTGATTTGCGCACTTTGCCCACGGCGTAAGGAATCGGGCGTGACGGTGGAGACAGCGGGTGCGGTAACAGGCAGGTTCCCCGTAACTTCCAGCAGATTGCCCGCCGCATCGTAACGGTATTCGACGCTGTTGCTGCCAGCAGTTGAGCGCACCAGGCGCCCCAGCGCGTCATAGTCGTAACTCTGCTCTGCGGCCAGCAAGGCACCGGCAGCGAGAGACAGCAACAGAATCGGGACGGCGCGCGTAATTCGCGCCCACAATGTGACAGCGGCCAACTTTCCTCCCAGATGGGTTGGCGTTTATTTTCGGTTCTTGCGAACCCCTTTATTGTTCTCCGCTTGTCATTCGCTTCGGTCGTGCCGTGCGAATTGATTTTATTTTGCGTCGTTTTGAACGACGCCTGCGCATGGTAATCATGTTCGCTTTATGCTTGCAACCCTGGCTCGATCAATTTCAATTAATTTTTTGTACTAGTCACGGATTGATTCATCGATGACATTACCCCTCGCCCCGCGCCTGTCTTTATTAGTGCTCCTGGCTCTACAGCTTGCGAGCGGCATTGCCGAAGCTGCTTATTGGCTGCCTGAAGTCCAGAAGCTTGATCCGGAATTCGCCGGCGCTTCCAGCATCCAGCCTGACTCTTTTGGCACACATCCCGCGACATCCGCCTGGAAAACATTCTGGACAGGACAGCTCGCAACCGAGCGATGGGGCGATGAGGCGTCGCGATTGATTGTCAAATATCGTGTGAACCCATTGCGCAGCGTCCGCATTCTGGCGTTGCTACATGTCGCGATGCACGATGCCGGATTGCGCGCCGAAAAACTTGGACTCAAGCAACCAGCACAATCCGCGGCAACACACGTTGCAGCCTCAAAAATGCTTGGCCATTTTTTCCCATTGGAGTCCCCCGGGCGCTTCGAAGCCATGGGCGAGGCGGCGCTTGCAGCATTGACTGCAAGCCAGCCCGAACAAGCTCGCGAGATTAGACAGGGCGCATCTATTGGACAGGGAGTCGCCCGGCTGGCGATGCTGCGCGCATTAAACGATGGCGCCGATGAAGTATGGGATGCACGAACCCGCCCTGCCGAAAAATCGGGTTTGTGGCGCGGCACGCCGCCGCTGGATTCGGCGCATCCGCAAGAGCCACTGGCTGGTACATGGCAAACCTGGGTAATCAAGAACGGGGGCGAGTTTCAGCCACCCGTGCCTCCTTCTCCCGATTCGGATGCGTTCCTGCTTGCTGCCAAAGAAGTGTTGGAGGTCAGCCGCAATCTGACACCAGAACAAAAACGCATCGCGGAGTATTGGCATCTGGATCAGGGCACAGTCACGCCACCCGGCTTGTGGAACATCAAAGCGCGCGAACTGGCGGCACGCTGGAAGCTTTCGGAAAAGGAACGCCTGCGCCTGATGTCCACACTCAACGTTGGGATGATGGACGCCTCCATTGCCTGCTGGCGCGCAAAATATGCCTGGTGGGTGCAACGCCCATTCACCACGATCCATGAGCACCTGGACAAAACTTTCATGCCCTATCTGGTGACCCCGCCCCACCCCAGTTATGTCTCCGGCCACGCGACGATTTCCGGCGCGGCAGCTGAAATATTGAAGCGTTTCTTTCCCAAGGACGCCCGCCAGATTGACGGCTGGGCGGGAGATGCCGCCATGTCCCGATTGTATGGAGGCATACACTACCGGTTTGACAATGAGGCTGGGCTTGCGCTCGGACGCCAGGTCGGCAAGGCCGTGCTGGAACGGACTCTGCAGTAGAAATAGTGCCTGCCCTTAATGGGTTTCGACGGCCACCCAGCTGTTGATGCCTTTTAACCCTTTGCATACGGGTTGCACCGCAAACAGCCACACGCCCGGCTCCAGTCGGCCAATTCTTGTTGTGGTTCCGTTGCCCTCACGCGTGAATACCGGTTTGCCGTCTTCTGTGGCGTGCATACGAACTTCATAACTCTGGGCTAACGGAAGCATTTCCCAGCTCAGCTTCCATTGGCCGTTATCCGGTTCGACAACAGGTGATGCTTTCAGCCCGCACGCCTTATCTTCATCAATTCTGAACCGCGCCGACAGGACTGCCTGAGTATTGTCATTGCACACCGCAGTCACCCGTATCCTGACAGTGGCCTTGCCCGTGGTCAGCGGACGCGGAGGAACCAGATAGGTTGTCCTGGTTTGAAACTCTTCGGTCAGCAACACCCGCCCTTCCGGAACACGGCTTTCCAGCCACACCAGGTAATGGTGTACATCGCTAACCGGCGACCATTCGAACCGTGGGGAGGCTTCGCTGATTTCAATCTGAGCGGGTGAGATCAACGTGGGTGTTGCGCAAACCGCCTGAGCAAAATTGCATATAAAACACCCCGTCAAACCAAGCGCTCGCAGCCAATATGGGTGTTGCATGAATTGACTCCCTGTGATTTCTACAGCAGCCAGTCTAGACGAACAGTCTAGTCGTTAACTCGCCCATCCACGCTAAGCTGACAGGCTCATCACGACAGCGTGGCGGGAACCTTCTCTACAATAGCCCAATGCGGATGGTCAATGCCCAAGTTAGGTTTTGCCGGAACTGGTTTCTTCCTTGAGCCGAAACACAGTTGGTTCTCCCCACTCGCGCGGATGATTGATAACAACACGGCCGCCCGAACCAATATGTTGTGCAAGCTCTGCAAGCATGTTGGCATGGCGGTCAGGCCAATGGTTATCTAGGGCGAGCTTTCTGACTGCTTCGTATGTAAGCGGCTCACCTTCAGCGTGCAGGGCCTTGAAAAGCTCTTTAGCTCTTGCCTCATCAAGTGGATGAGCAAGTCCTGTAGAGACATTAACGATGGTACTCAACGTCTCGATTGATCTCTTTAGTAGTTCTGACACAACACTCCCCAAAAAATATCACATGAAGGGACCGAAGCGAAGTGACGCTTTTGCACGCTATTTATGTTGTTAGGCTAATTCGCTAAAGCCTATATGCGCACTTACCGCATTTCTTTCCATATCTCAGCGTACAGGCTGGTTGGGCGATACGGAACACAACCCTCGTCGATGGCAGAGTTTAACTCCGCCGTCCGAAAGTGCTCTGCGATGACGCGCTCCTGCACAGAGCGCTTGTTTGCAATAGCCTCGAAGGCCTGTCGCAGCTTACGTGGGCTCATACTCTCTGCCTGGCGTTTCGACAGCTTTTGGCCTGCAGGCCAAGAGGTGAGCGCTTGTCTTATCGACCATGGCGTGATCGCGCGTCCGCTCTTGAGAGAGCTGACAAGCGGTTCTGGCTGTACTTCGTTTGAGAAGAGATTCGATCGTAGGCCCAGATAGTCGCGGATGATTCTTCTAGTTTGTGGTGGTACCGGTTTGGTGACAAAACTGCCGTCTGTGGCTGGAAGCCTTATCGAAGCAGTCTTTTTCTGATCGATGAAATCGTTAATGGTCAAACTTGCGATCTCACCGGGAGAGGCTCCAAGCCAGAATGCAAGGTGAGCTATCGTCGCCATCCGGAGCTGCGGGAGTTGGTTTGGGCAATCCAACTCCCCTCGAAGGAGGCGCTTCATCTTGTTTGAAAGTGGTGGCACGACGATCGGGGATGGCGGCGTCATACGAAGGTCGATGTCAGGGCCCGGGGAAATCCAGAATGGGCTTTGCTCGATATGACGCTGGCGAGCAGCCCACTCGAAGAAGGCATGGAGGATACGACGTGTTTGTTCGCGACTACGGGGGCCAAGAGCTTTCTTGCGTCGCACGAAAAATGGGGTCTCGTGGTCATCAGGATGCTTTTCGAGAGTTGAAAGGTAGTGCTGAATGTCGCGTGGCTTGAGGTCAGATACCTGGCGACGATGCAGGGACAGCCAAGCCTGGAAGCGAGTTACCTCCAATTCATAAAGCCGTCGAGTGTTGCGCGAGGGATTGCGTGCTTCTAGCCAAAGATCGACTAGTGAAAGAAGGCCTGTCATAGGAGGGATATTTTTACTTGAAGTAAACATGATTATATATATAATCATTGAAAACATAAATGTCGAGGCGCCCGATGAAACAACAACCGTATTGCTCGCGCGTTAGCCACCAGTTATCGAGAAAAAAGCTTGGTCAATACATGACCCCGAGCCACATTGCGGACTTTATCGCGTGCCAACTTCCGCCGACTACCAAGGCGGTAGTGGACTTGGCCGCTGGAGATTGCGCGCTACTCTCCGCCGTCTATGCCAAAAATCCGCGTACTGCCATTTGTGGCTTCGAGATCGACGCGAGGGTCCTCGCCGCCTCCAAACAAAACCTCCCGGCCGCAGGCCTTATCAACGCAGATGGACTTACCACCTCCATTAGTAAATTTCGCTTACCAGCAACCAATGTTGCCGTGGTCGGCAATCCGCCGTATACGGAGATGATGCCGACCGACTCAACTCAATATCTTGTGACGGCTGCGTTCCCCGGGATTTCAGGCAAGCTAGGCGCCAAGCGCTCAGAGTTGTACTTCTTGGCGCGTTCGTTACTCGTGGCCAAGGCAACGAAGGGAGTTGTAGCTATCGTCATGCCAATCGGCTTTGCAGACGGGGATATCTATACCCAGTACCGCAAGGCGCTAATGACGGAGTACGCCATTCGACGCGCCGTAGAGCTCCCAGCGCAGACGTTCAGCGCGACTGAGGCCCGAACAATCCTGCTTATCATCGACACCGCGGTCGCCGGATCGACAGAAGTGGAGATCAGCCGATATAGCCAACAAGACGGCGAACCGAGAATTGTTTATCGCGGCTCCCTTGCTCCGGGACAGCGACTTGATGCGCGTTACCATGAAGGGCAGCTTCGAGTTCCACGAAACCTTCCCACAATAGGGGAACTTGGAGTGACCGTTGTACGTGGACGAGTATCGCGAAAGGAAGCAGCCACGTTGAAGCTTGACGTTGTCCACACGTCGAACTTACGGCAGGCCAAGAGGG
>Ga0299915_10001724_pt1 | contig 16097 bp, 14 predicted proteins | sample RVTome_13_FD_200263 | JGI IMG/M metagenome (GOLD analysis project Ga0299915, IMG submission 200263) | Soil microbial communities from uranium-contaminated site in the Upper Colorado River Basin, Wyoming, United States - RVT92D227 (version 2) ... | reverse complement strand
GGCCAGGGAATGAACGCGCTGAGAGAAAACGCCATCAGGAAACTCCTCCAGGGTATAACGACTGTTGATGAAGTTATCAGGGTAACAGGCCTGTCATCTTAGGGAAATGGAAGATTTATCCTCAATGTCATTCCTCCAGTATAAATTATTTTTTCGGCATTAATCATATGATTATGCCGGGTTCATCTTACTGGAATCTTGCCGTCGGCAGGGATCCGGGTGATGTACTGAAAGACAAGGAAGGGATGTCGACACTCAGGGATTTGGGGCAGAACATGGCATGGCTGCTTGAGAAACTGTATGGATAATCTTTTATATCTTAGTCACTTTAGCCGGTACAGCAATAAAAAAGTGGTGCCTGCTTCCCCTCGCATCTCAGCAAATTGCACATCATGAGACATACAGCTTAAGACTCTTACGTCTACAACCTTACGTCCTACGACCTTACAACTTTCGTGCTGAGTTTGAGAGGAGCAAGATCACCACTTTTGGTAAGCTTACTCTTCTTGATTTATTTATACTATTATTCAGAATGGTTGTCAAGCTTTTTTTGGACTGCTGTCCACAGCTCAAGTACTGTCATCAAAGCCCCAATCTCTCGAACAACCGCACTATTATTGCGTTTGATATAACGATACCTTTTCTGGTGAGCTTCAGGTTATCATTATCGATCACAATATAACCCTCATCGATCAACTCTCTTGATACATTAATAATATTGTTACCCCCCTCTCTTTCACCACTTACTAAGGAAGGTGTACTTCCAACATGAGGTATTTCGCTAATGTTTATGCCTTCCGTCTTTCTTAACCCGAGAAATATGAATTCTTTTAAAGCTTCATCGGGTTTAATCTTCAGTGATTCGATTTCAGGGATTATACCGCTACTCAGAGTTTTAATGTATTTTTGTATATTTTGAATATTTTTAGATCGTATATTATTGATAAAAGAGTGGGCCCCTGCACCTGCTCCGATATACTCACCTCTGTTCCAATAATTGAGGTTATGCAGGCACCTGAATTCAGGAAGTGCAAAGTTTGATATTTCATAGTGTTCATATCCAGAGTTTGTTAGGCGATCTATTACATGATTATACATTTCAAGGATAAGATCCTCATCAAGCATCTCTAACTTATCTGAAAATCCCCCCTTTGCTAAAGGGGAGGATTGGGGGGGATGATTCTTATCAGATTTAATCAATTCATATAAACGTGTATTTTCTTCGGGTGTAAGTTCGTATGCTGAAATATGAGCAGGGGAAAATTCTACTGCTTTGGAAATAGACTTCTGCCATGAATCCATTGTCTGTCCGGGAATGCCATACATTAAATCTATCGAAAAATTTATCATGCCTTCTTTTTTGATCAATTCAAGCGATCTCAATGAATCGTCAGAAGTATGAATCCTTCCGAGAGTTTTCAGTTCAGTATCATTGTATGATTGTAACCCGATGCTCAGCCTGTTTACGCCAAGCGAAAGCATCGTGTCGATCCCGGATTCATTTATTGTTCCGGGATTCGCCTCAACCGTTATTTCAACAGACGGGGAAATATTGAAATTATCTTTCAGACATTTGAACAGTTGTTGAAAACATTCATCAGGAAGAAGGGAAGGTGTGCCACCACCTATATAAATTGATTTTAGTGTATAAGATAAACTTTTTTTAAAGTAAAGTTCTTTGCATAAAGCATCAATATAAGATTTTACCAATGATTTTTCATAAGGAACTGAAAAGAAGTCACAATAGATACATTTTTGAATGCAGAATGGAATGTGAATATAAAGAAAATCAGGCATGATACTATTTTATTAAGTAATCCCCCTCAATCCCCCTTTGATAAAGGGGGAGATAAAAACTTTCAGCGTGCAAATGAAAAAAGAACAAATATTCTGAAGTCCCCCACTTTTTTAAAGGGGGGCATGGGGGGATTATTGGATAATTATCATTCATTTTACTTTCAAAACCGCTAAAAAAGCCTCTTGAGGAAGCTCAACCTTTCCGAACTGCTTCATTCTTTTCTTCCCCTCTTTCTGTTTCTCGAGCAATTTTCTTTTACGGGTAATGTCACCGCCATAACATTTGGCAATGACATCCTTTCTGAGGGGTCTTACACTTTCCCTCGCTATGATCTTGTTTCCGATAGCAGCCTGTATCACGACTTCGAACATCTGTCTGGGGATGATCTGCCGCAGTTTTTCAGCCAATTCACGGCCTTTATAATATGCCTTGTCTTTATGCACTATCAGGGAAAGAGCATCAACAGTCTCGCCGTTAAGGAGTATATTCAGTTTAGTGAGGTCTGATTCTCTGTAGCCGATGAATTCATAGTCCATGGATGCATAACCTTTAGAGATAGACTTCAACCTGTCATAGAAGTCCCAGAGTATCTCATTCAAAGGCAGTTCATACTCAACCTTAATCCTGTCTTTTCCGATATAATTGAAACTTTTCTGAACGCCCCTTTTTTCCTGACATAAATCAAGAATCGTACCAATAAAATCTGCAGGCACAAAAATAGTTGCAAGCACAAAGGGCTCTTCTATCCTCTCATAACTTTCCGGTAACAGAGACGGGTTTTCGATATGGATGATTTCATGGTCTGTTTTCGTAACCCTGTAAACGACGGTTGGAGCAGTACTTAAGAGCGAGAGATCAAATTCACGTTCAAGCCTTTCTTTTATGATTTCCATATGGAGCAATCCCAGGAAGCCGCATCTGAAGCCGAAGCCAAGGGCTAAGGATGTCTCCGGCTCATAGATGAAAGAAGAGTCATTCAGCCTTAATTTATTGAGGGCATCTCTCAGATTTTCATACTGATGCGCCTGTATTGGGTAAAAGCCGCAAAAAACCATGGGTTTGATATCTTTATATCCGGGGCATGGTTCTTTCGCAGGATTATCAGCATCAGTTATCGTATCGCCTATTTTGGTGTCAGTGACATTCTTTATCCCCGCTATGATATAGCCGACTTCTCCTGAGGACAGCTCATTTACAGCTTCTATTTTGGGAGAAAAGATCCCGACCTGAGCTACTTCAAAAACAAGACCTGTTGCCATAAGCTGAATTCTTTTCCCTGCTTTAATAATTCCATCGAATACCCTGACAAGGACAATAACGCCTTGATAATTGTCAAACCAGGAATCGAATAACAACGCCTTCAACGGGTTGTCATCCTCACCCTTCGGCGGAGGTATTTTTTTTACGATAGCCTCAAGGATTTCCTTTGTTCCAATACCTTCCTTAGCACTTGCGAGGATAGCATCAGAACAATCAATCCCGATTGCGTCTTCTATTTCCTTCTTTGTCTCTTCAGGGTTAGCAGCAGGAAGATCAATTTTATTTATCACAGGGATTATTTCAAGATTATGCTCTGTTGCCAGATATGCATTTGCAAGTGTTTGTGCCTCAACACCCTGCGATGCATCAACTACAAGCAATGCGCCCTCACATGAAGCGAGACTCCGGGAGACCTCATAAGAGAAATCAACATGCCCCGGCGTATCTATGAGGTTCAGAATGTAGTCATTACCGTCTTCGGCTTTATATCTGAGCCTAACCGAATGTGCCTTTATGGTAATACCCCGCTCTTTTTCCAGGTCCATTGAGTCCAGAACCTGCTCGGTCATTTCTCTTGCGCTCAGGGCACCTGTGTACTCAAGAAGCCTGTCAGCGAGAGTGGATTTCCCATGATCTATATGGGCTATGATAGAAAAATTACGTATTTTTTTAGCTGTATTCATTTAAGCTTTTTATTTTATCACAAATGAACAAGGAACGTTGGATACACGTAATCGAATCGAAAACTTTTATACCTGACAGAAGGTTCTTTATGAACTTATATACCAACCCGCTGATTGCTTTATAAGGTATTAAAATGTTAAACTGCTAAAATTTGGTAAGACTATGCTGGATGATATTTTACAGACAGGTTTAACATTTGACGACGTACTCCTTGTGCCTGCCAAGTCGGAGGTCCTTCCCAAAGAAGCCGATACGTCAACTCTGCTTACACGACATATTTCTATCAATATTCCTATTGTAAGTGCTGCAATGGATACCGTTACCGAGGCTGATTTGGCGATAGCCATGGCCAGGGAGGGAGGTATCGGGATCGTTCACAGGGCCATGAGCCCGGAAAGACAGAAAACAGAGGTCGACAAGGTAAAGAAATCTGAAAGCGGAATGATACTCGACCCCATAACCACTCCACCTGATGCACCGATCTCTGAGGCTATGGCATTGATGGAGAAATATAGAATATCCGGCGTTCCTGTCACAGAAAAGGGAAGGCTTATCGGCATAATAACCAACAGAGACCTGCGTTTTGAGACCCAGTTCAATAAAAAAGTCTCTCTTGTAATGACAAAGGAAAAGCTTATTACAGCCTCGGTAGGTACAACCCTCGATAAGGCACAAAAGATCCTCCATAAATATAAGATAGAAAAGCTCCCGATTGTTGATAAGGATAATATGCTCAAGGGGTTAATAACAATAAAGGATATTGAGAAAAGGAAAAAATATCCCAATGCGTGTAAGGACAGTGTAGGCAGGCTCCGCGTCGGAGCTGCGATAGGAGCTGGCGAAGATTCAATATACAGGGCAGGACTTCTTGTGAAGGCAGGAGTCGATGTGATTGTAATTGACACTGCCCATGGTCATACAACTAAGGTCATTGCAACACTTAAGGCATTAAAAAAGAAATTTGACGTTGATATAATCGCCGGGAATATCGCTACGTCCGAGGCTACACTTGATCTCATCAAGGCAGGTGCTGATGGCATAAAGATCGGTATAGGTCCAGGTTCGATATGCACTACACGGATAATAGCCGGCACCGGCGTCCCACAAATTACTGCAATAAGGAACTGTTATGATGTTGCAAAGACATATAAAATTCCCCTTATCGCTGACGGCGGGATCAAGTATTCAGGTGATATAACGAAAGCCCTTGCAGTAGGTGCACATTCAGTGATGATAGGGAGTCTTTTTGCAGGCACAGACGAGTCACCGGGTGAAATCGTCCTTTTCCAGGGGCGCAGTTATAAAGTCTACAGGGGAATGGGCTCAATCGGAGCAATGGAACAAGGTTCAAAAGACAGGTATCTCCAGGCAGGTGTAAAATCCATAAAACTTGTACCTGAAGGAGTAGAAGGAAGGGTACCTTATAAAGGACCCGTTGCACAGAGTGTTCATCAGTTAATTGGCGGATTACGGTCGGGAATGGGTTACTGTGGTTGTAAAAATCTTGTTGAGCTGAGAAAGAAAGCAAGATTCATACGGATTACAAATGCCGGCCTTAGAGAAAGTCACGTCCATGACGTTATCATAACAAAAGAGGCCCCGAACTACAGGCCCGAGTGGTAAGAAGACAGTAAACAGCAGGCAGTTCGCAGAAATAATTATAAGCTATTCATTAGATCAGTGAAATAGATTATGCACGAAGAAAAGATATTAGTCCTCGATTTCGGCTCTCAATATACCCAGCTCATTGCAAGACGTGTCAGAGAGACTAAGGTCTATTCAGAGATCTTTCCGTATAATGCCTCAATTGAGAAAATAATCAATTTCGGCCCGAAGGGGATAATTCTCTCAGGCGGTCCATCAAGCGTTTACGACCCCCGTGCGCCGATTCCTGATCTGAAGATATTTAAACTTGGTGTCCCTGTGCTGGGGATCTGTTACGGTATGCAGCTCATCGCGCACTGTCTGAAGGGAAAGGTAGCAAAGGCCCGGAAAAGGGAATACGGGAAAGCAGACCTCATAATCGATCACAAGACAGATATTTTTGAAGGGATCCCGAAAAAGACCGTTGTCTGGATGAGCCACGGCGACAAGATTGAACGTTGCCCGGTGCATTTTCAACCAATAGCACATACGGCCAATGCATCTATCGCTGCCATGGCGAGCAAAAAAGACAGATTTTATGCCCTGCAGTTTCACCCCGAGGTTGTGCATACCTCCCTTGGGTTGAAAATCATAAAGAATTTTTTATTCAGAATATGTGGATGCAGTCCAATGTGGACCATGAAATCATTTATTGAGACTACGACAGGGGAGATAAGGGAAAAGGTAGGGAATAAAAAGGTCGTCTGCGGCATAAGCGGCGGAGTCGATTCAACCGTGACGGCAGTTTTAGTGAACAGGGCTATAGGAAGGAAGTTGACCTGCATTTTCGTGGACAATGGGGTTCTGAGGGCCGGAGAGGCAAAAAAGGTCGAGAAAACTCTCAGAAGGCATTTCCATATGAAGATCGACTGCGTTAATGCCTCTGACAGATTCATGAAAAAGTTGAAAAGCATTACTGACCCGGAGAGAAAGAGAAAAATTATCGGAAATGAATTTATAAGAATATTTGAAGAAGAGGCAAAGAAAATCAAAGGTGTCGAATTTCTTGCCCAGGGAACCTTATATCCGGATGTTATCGAGAGCGTTCCTTTCAAGGGACCGTCAGCCACAATAAAAAGTCACCATAATGTAGGAGGTCTCCTCGATAAGATGAAACTGAAGTTGATAGAACCTCTCAGGGAACTTTTCAAGGATGAGGTGAGAGTGCTCGGTAAAGAACTCGACATACCGGAAGAAATAATCAACCGTCATCCGTTTCCAGGGCCAGGGCTCGCTATAAGGGTTATCGGTGAAGTGACAATGGATCGGTGCGATATATTGAGAAAGGCGGATTCCATAGTCCTGGAAGAGATAAAAAAAGCAGGCCAATATACAAAACTGTGGCAGGCATTTGCTGTACTCTTGCCTGTCAAGAGCGTAGGCGTTATGGGTGATGAAAGGACATACGAAAATGTCGTAGCTGTCAGGGCAGTCAAAAGTCTTGATGGAATGACGGCTGATTGGGCAAGGGTACCTTATGATGTCATGGGCAGCATATCGAACAGGATAATAAATGAGGTCAGAGGAGTTAACAGGGTTGTCTATGATATAAGCTCAAAGCCACCGAGCACGATAGAATGGGAGTGAGAGATAGTAAATAGTAAGCAGCAGGCAGCAACAGACAACTAATAACTGAATGATGGATATAAAGACGTATCTTATAGAGAAACGAGAGTTAATCGACTCATATCTGAAGTTATATTTTGAATCCCCATCCTCTCCACCGGTTCTTCACGAAGCAATGCAGTACTCGCTTATGGCAGGTGGAAAAAGGATACGGCCGATACTTGCACTTGCCTCATATGAAGCCTGTGGAAAAGATCCAAAAGAGATTATACCGCAGGCTTCAGCCATCGAACTCATCCATACATATTCGCTTATCCATGATGACTTGCCTGCCATGGATAATGATAACCTGCGGCGAGGCAAGCCCACAAACCATAAAGTATTCGGTGAGGCGATGGCTATCCTTGCAGGAGACGCCCTTCTGACAGAGGCATTTCTGATGATGACCAAAACAAATCCCCCCTTACCCCCCTTTACTAAAGTGGGAGATACAAATATAGAGCCCCCCTTTGATAAAGGGGGGATGGGGGAATTTTTAGATAGAAGAATTAAACCCTCATCTCTTATTAAGGTGATAAGGGAGGTAGCACTTTCTTCAGGTGCCTCCGGTATGGTGGGAGGTCAGACCCAGGACTTACTTTCAGAGAATTCAGAACCTGACAGGGACACATTGGATTTTATTCATCTTCATAAAACAGCAGCACTTATAACAGCATCTGTAAGGCTCGGGGCAATACTGGCAAACAGCAGAAAAAAAAAGCTGCGTGCCTTAACAAGGTATGGTCAAAACATAGGACTCGCTTTTCAGATTATTGATGATATACTTGATATAGAGGGGAAGACTGAGGAGCTCGGCAAATCAGCCGGTTCAGACAGGAAGAAAAGGAAAATGACATACCCGTCTTTATTTGGGGTAGAAGGTGCGAGACAAAAGGCAACTACCTTGATATCAGCGGCGCTAGACGACCTGGGAATCTTTTTATCTGAGGCAGACCCGCTGAGGGAGATCGCAAGGTATCTGGGAAAGAGAAAGGCCTAATGTATCTGGAGCAGATAACGTCGCCACAAGATGTAAAAAGACTTACCGTCTCAGAATTGAAGAAGCTCGCAGGTGAGATCAGAGACGCGATAATCAACCGTGTTTCAAAAAACGGAGGCCATTTAGCGTCGAACCTCGGTGTCATTGAGCTGACGGTTGCCCTTCATTATGTGTTTAATTCACCTGTGGATAAGATAATCTGGGACGTCGGTCATCAGGCGTATCCCCATAAAATCCTGACCGGACGATATGGGAGATTTTCGAGCATAAGAAAGTATAGAGGTATATCCGGATTCCCGAAGAGAGATGAGAGTGAACATGATCCCTTCGGTACCGGACACAGTTCCACATCCATATCAGCCGCCCTGGGCATTATAGAGGGAAGAGATAAAAACAAGAAAGATTTCAAGGTTATCGCTGTCATTGGTGACGGTGCAATGACTGGAGGGATGGCATTTGAGGGGTTAAATAATGCAGGTCATCTCAAGAAGGATCTCATAGTCATCCTGAACGATAACGAGATGTCCATATCACGGAACGTCGGTGCACTTCCAGAATATCTGAACAGGATAATGACGGGGGAGCTATTCCAGAAATTCAAAAAAGATACAAAATCAATTCTTGAAAACATACCCAAAGTAGGAAGTAAAGCAGCAAGGTTAGCACAGAAGACAGAAGAAATGCTCAAGCGTCTTATCCTGCCCGGAATAATCTTTGAGGAACTCGGATTCAATTATGTAGGTCCAATAGACGGACACAACATCGATTTCTTGATCGGTACATTGAACAGGATAAAGAAAGAGCAGCATCCAACACTCGTTCATGTGATTACAAAGAAGGGAAGGGGATATGAATTTTCAGAAAAATACCCCTCTCTGTACCATGGCATAGGCCCTTTTAAGCTCGAAACAGGGTCACCGATAAGCAGAGGCTGTCTTACCTACAGTGAAGTATTCGGCAATCTTCTAACGGAGATGGCAGGTCGTGATGAGAGGATAATTGCCATTACAGCCGCTATGAAGGAAGGAACAGGGCTTGAGCCCTTTGCAACGAAATATCCGGACAGATTTTACGATGTGGGGATAGCAGAGCCGCATGCCGTTACTTTTGCAGCAGGGCTTGCTACTCAGGGTTTGAAACCTGTCGTGGCAGTTTATTCGACTTTTCTCCAGAGAGCTTATGATCAGATAGTCCATGATGTCTGTCTTCAGAACCTCCCTGTCATATTTGCAATAGACAGGGCAGGTATAGTCGGAGAGGACGGACCGACTCATAACGGGGCCTTCGACCTTTCATATTTAAGGCATATTCCGAATCTTGTTGTCATGGAACCAAAGGATGATGTTGAACTCAGGGCAATGTTCGAGCTTTCCCTGAATCATAACGGACCCTCTGCTATCAGGTATCCGAGGGGTAAAGTTCAGTCTTTCGAACCTCATGCTGCATCACTCGTCCCGTTTAAAATCGGTGAAGCCGAGATCCTCAGAGACGGGAAAGATGTTGCGGTCATAGCCCTGGGTAATAGTGTGTATCCAGCATTGTCTGCTGCCGCGAGGCTCGAAAAAGAGGGTATTACGACAATGGTTGTAAATGCAAGGTTTGTAAAACCGTTGGACCGCAATCTTATATCTTCAATAGTTTCCCTGGTCCCACGGATAATTACAATTGAAGAAAATGTCCTCCAGGGAGGATTCGGCAGCGCGGTGCTTGAATTTCTGAACGACATAGGGGTTCCTCATGTGAGAATCAAGCGCTTAGGCATTCCGGACATATTCCTTGAACAGGGGCAGCAGAACGAATTGAGGACAAAATACGGGCTCGATGAAGAGGGAATTTACCTCGCTGTGCTATCCATCCATAAAGAGCAGACATACAGCTATTGAAGGAGAGACTGGACAGGATTCTCGTTTCAAGAGGACTCGTAAAAAGCAGGGAAATGGCTAAAGCCCTGATCATGGAAGGAAAGATTTTTGTCGACGGCGAAAGACAGACAAAGGCGGGGACGCTTGTCAGAGAAACTTCCGAAATCCTCCTGAAGGAAACCGGTATCCCCTATGTCAGCAGGGGAGGGCTGAAACTTGAGGCAGCTATAGATTTTTTTCATGTAGATGTAAGAGATAAAGTTTTTATGGATGTCGGTTCATCAACAGGCGGATTTACCGATTGTTTGTTACAGAGAGGAGCGAAGAAGGTATATTGCATCGATGTTGGATATGGACAGCTTGCCTGGTCTCTGAGAAAAGACCCGAGGGTTGTGCTCCTGGAAAGGACTAATATAAGATATCTTGATGATGTAGTCACGGGTCAGGAGTCACGAGACAGAAGTCAAGAGTTTGAAGACCTTATAAAACGCACTATAGACATGGCCACAGTGGATGTGTCATTCATCTCCCTCACAAAGGTTATCCCGACTGTTCTTAAGTTTCTGAAAGAAGAAGGTGAAATACTTGCACTTGTTAAACCGCAGTTCGAAGTTGGTAAGGGAGAGGTAGGAAAAGGCGGAGTCGTAAGAGAAGAAGAAAAGAGGTTGCAGGCTGTAAAAAGTGTACAGGAAGATTTGGAAAAACTCGGCCTCAAGACCGTCGGTGTTTTTCAATCTCCGGTCCCGGGGCAAAAGGGCAATATAGAATATTTTTTGTACATGAGGGGAGAAAGTCATGACGGAAGATAAATTTCTTATAGGATTCGAATTATCGGCGGCATCCAAAGAGACAATAGAACTGCTCCTCGAGGATGCTTTTGATCCTTCCATATTTGAAGAAGTGGCAAAGGCGAACTTGAACAGGCCTGAAATTTTGGCACTTCTCCTTGAAAATCCGGATACGCCGGATGAAGTCATGCAGTATGTTTCCAGTGTCCTCAGAGTGCCGGTGAAACCAAAATCAGAAATAGCGAAGTCCCATAAGCCGCCTGAGGTACGGTCACAGGGAATTCTTCAAAGAATTCAGAAATTAACTGTTGCTGAAAAAATACACCTCGCATTGAAGGGTGGCAAAGAAATACGGACGATTCTTTTGAGGGATCCGAATAAGGAAGTATCGTTAACCGTTCTGGCAAACCCGAAGTTAACCGAGACAGAGGTGGAATTAATTGCAAAATCCCGTTCAGTACCTGATGAAGCACTGAGAAAGATAACAAAGAAGAAAGAGTGGATGAGAAATTACAGTGTTGTTTTTGCTCTTGTGACGAACCCTAAAACTCCTGTCGGCATTGCTATCCCGCTTGTCAGTGAATTAAAAACAAAAGACCTTGCCCTGCTCGAAAAGAATAAGAATGTTTCAGAGGGAATCCGTGCGACTGCAAAAAAGCTTCTCCGGGCAAGAAGACCTCATTGAATCTATAAAAATCTGTTGCAAATTCTGTTTAAATACCGTTAAATAAAAATTCCGGAATATTCAAGTTATTATACTTTTTCATTAAGAGGATTAAAGTGCTGAGAACATTCAAAATAGAGAAGTCTCAAGCGGGAATAATTCCTGAATCTACCCTGTTTAAGACATTAAGATATCTTGATAAAGAAAAAAACGAAACGCCGTTTCTCCTGATAGACGGCGATAAAGTCAGGGAAAAGACATCGATGATTGGTCGCTATATCAGAAACGCAAAGGTATTTTATGCTGTTAAGGCAAATCCTGACATTGAGATACTCAGATACCTCAATAAACTAATGCTGGGATTTGAAATAGCTTCAGAGGGAGAACTTGAAATGCTCTCATCGATCGGTGTCGAACCTTCAAGGATAATATCGAGCAATCCTGTTAAATCTCTCAAGTTTCTTGATATTGCGGCATCCTACGGAGTAAATCGTTTCTCTTTTGATTCGGAAGAAGAGGTGAAGAAACTTGCAAGAATAATTCCCGGTTGCAGTGTCTACGTCAGACTTTCCGTACCTAATGAAGGAAGTGAATGGCCGCTCAGCAAGAAGTTCGGTTTGGAGCTTGAAGAGGCCCTTTCGCTTTTATTATATGCAAAGGATATGGGACTGAATCCGGTTGGAATCACCTTTCATGTCGGTTCTCAGTGCACGAACATCTATAACTGGAATATTGCCCTTGATAAGGCAAAAAACCTCTGGGATGCAGCCATAAAGAAAGGTCTGAAAATGAGCCTGTTGAATATCGGAGGAGGATACCCGATACGATATACCAAGAATGTAATCAGCATAGAAGCAATAGAGAAGAATGTAGACAGCCTGATTTATGAGAGATTTCCCGAAGATATGGAGATTCATATTGAGCCCGGGAGGGCAGTTGTCGGAGATGCCGGAGTATTTGTTGCAACGGTGATCGGCAAGGCCATGAGAGGAGACGAAGACTGGCTTTATATTGACGTAGGAGTTTTTAACGGATTGATGGAAAGCGTCGGCGGAATAAAATACAGTTATATCGTTGAAACCACCAAGCAAACCGGGGCAAGAAAACAATGGACGGTAGCCGGCCCGAGTTGTGACAGCTTCGATGTAATCGACAAGAATGTAACGCTTTCTGACCCCCAGGTGGGTGACCTGATTCTCATATTGTCCAGCGGTGCTTATACAGTCTCCTATGCTTCGGAATTCAACGGCTTTTCAATACCAAAAACAATTTTAATTTAGAGGGGGAGAAAGATGATCAAATTTACCGAGAAGGCGCCGTATGCACCGGTTGAATATTTATACGATGTAGATGAGATCCTTTATAAGGGCAAGAGCAAGTTCCAGGAAATCATGGTTATCAAAAACCCATATTATGGGAAAATACTCATTCTTGATGATGTTGTTCAGATGACAGAGAGGGATGAATTTTTTTATCATGAAATGCTGACCCATGTGGCGATGCACGCACATCCGAACCCTAAAAAGGTTATCGTTATTGGCGGCGGTGATGGCGGAGTAGTCAGGGAAGTCTTGAAGCACAGGACTGTAGAAAAGGTCTATTTTGTTGAGATAGACGAAGAGGTCATCAATGTATCGAAAAGATATTTCCCGACTGTATCTTCCGGAATGGATGATTCCCGTGTAGAGATAAAAATTATGGACGGGGCAGACTTTATCGCCAGGAGAAAAAGCGCTGATATAGATGCGGTTATCATCGATTCTACCGATATTATCGGATTTGCAAGAAGCCTTTTCACGGATGATTTTTTTGCATCGGTAAAGAATTGTCTTACAAATGAAGGCATGTTTGTCACACATACCGAATCACTCCATTTCCATAAAGATATGGTGATCGAAATCCAGGAAGTGCTGAAAAAGGTTTTCCCTGTTGTTGATCTGTATACGGCTACTATTGCGACTTATCCCGGCAACTGGTGGGCTTTTGCCATTGCTTCAAATGGACTTTCTCCTCGGGAGATTAGAAACAAAGTTGAGATGCCGATTAAATATTATAGCGATGAAATTCACCGGCAGTCGTTTATGCCGAAAGGCTTATATGAAAAGCTTATGAACAGGGAACTGCAATGGTAAGACCATAGGTTACCCTTCTCTTTGTTTCACCAAAAGCAAAGGGTGGGGCAAGCGAGATTAAAGACGGGTACAACAGTGATGAATATCAAGAATGAATGGTTTATTGACAAGGACAGCCGGTACAGGTGGATATACCACAGTTTGAAGAAGCGCATTTTATCTGTCAGGACACGGTTTCAGCACGTGGAAATTTTTGACACCCATGAATTCGGCAGGGTTGTAGTTCTCGATGAAAAGATACAGTCTGCCGAGATGGATGAATACATCTATCATGAAGCACTCGTGCATCCGGCTATGGTCACGCATCCAAAACCTGAAAAAATTCTGATATTCGGGGCAGGTGAAGGCGCAACACTGAGAGAGGTGCTCAAGCATCCGACAGTTCTGAAAGCCACCATGATAGATATTGATGAGGAGTTTGTTGATCTGTGCAAAAAGCATTTGAAGAAGTGGCACAGGGGTTCTTTCAATGATTCCAGGGTTGAGGTAATCTATACTGAGGCTGTTGAATATCTGAAGAAAAAACGATATCGGTTCGACATCATTATTGCTGATATCAGTGATCCTGTTGAAGATGGTCCCGCTGTTTCAATCTATACAAGGGAATTCTATTCCCTGATCAAAGGCGCTCTTTTGCCGGACGGGATTTTCGTGACGCATGCAACATCGGTTCCCTATATACCACAAAAAAATATTTCCGGCAGGATATTTAAAACACTCACAGGGATTTTTAAAAAGGCAGACTTCTACTATGAATATATACCGAGTTTCGGTACCTTATGGGCCTATACGACCGGTTCAATGAAGTACAGTTTGAAAAAGACCGCCTTTTCTTTAATACAGAGGAGATTGAAAGAAAGGCGGCTTGAAGACCTTTTATTCTATGATGCTGAAACACATGATAGAATGTTCTGTCTGCCCAAAAATGTGAGGAGATCGCAGGTTCCCATAAAATCATAAATTTATGTTATATTTAAATAAGCAAATTAGCATGAGGAGGTCTGAAGGGAATGCCGATCTATGAATATGAATGTCTCAGCTGTGGAAAACAATGTGAGGTTTCCCAAAAGCACAATGATGAACCTCTGGACAATTGCCCTGACTGCGGCGGTCAGATGCATAAATTGATATCACACACATCCTTTATCCTGAAAGGTGCGGGATGGTATGTAACAGACTATGCTTCTCCTGAAAGGAAGAAAGCACAAGAAGCCGAAGGAAAAGCTGACACAAAGACAGATACGAAGAAAGATACGAAGACCAAACCAAAGGTAGAACCTGTTACCAAGACTTGATGATACAGCCTCACGTTCACGTACCCTATCAAAGGATAGGTGATTACCACCAATTTATAAAAGAAAATAGAATAAACCTCGAGATTTATTTCTCGTCTCATACCCTTGATATTTTTGATTATTCTGATCTTGCAGGACTGATAGAACGGCTCGAATACAATCCTTCCTTTACCATTCATTCCCCTTTTATGGACCTCTCACCCGGAGCAGTCGATTCAAAGGTGAGAGAAGTAACGATTGAAAGATTTTCACATGTTCTTGATATAGCCGGAGTACTGAGACCTAAAGCGATAGTCTTTCATTCAGGTTATGAAAAATGGAAATATGCTCTGAAGGTCGACTTATGGCTTGAGAAAAGTCTGAAAACCTGGAAATCTCTTCTCAAGAGGGCTGTTGATGAGGGACTAAAAATAGCAATAGAAAATATCTTTGAAGATGAACCTACTAACCTGAGACTGCTGATGGAAGAATTGGGTTCCGAACATTTCGGAATTTGCTTCGATACAGGGCACTTTAATCTCTTCTCAAAGGTTTCTCTTGATATATGGCTGGAGCAGCTGAATCCGTATATCATGGAACTTCACCTGCATGACAATAACAAAACCGCTGATGACCATATTGCAATAGGAGAAGGTACGTTCGATTTTAACAGCTTATTTGCAGTGCTTAAAGACAAGGACCTCATTTATACGATAGAAGGACATACTCCAGAAGATGTCCTGAAAAGCATCCACCGGCTGAGGCAGTATCTATAATTTATCTGCCTGATTTTTCATCGAAAATCCCCTGAGATACGGAATGCCATCACCTTTATACTGGATCATGACTTTATGTGTTTCTCCAATTGTACCGGGGAAGATCAACCGCTTGATCTTCGCTACCTCAAACAGATAATCAGAAGAGTTTACGTAAAGTTCATTGATTACTTCATCAATTCCAAGCGATATGAGGTATGTGCCCTGCTGGCAAAACCCGAGGGTCTTCAAACCGAGTCTTTCTCCCCATTTCTTTACAGAGGAAAAATTTACGTGAGCAGTTATATCTTGTTTCCCGATATTCTTATAGGGGTCTTCATTTACCTGGTGTTTGTAATAACAAAGTAACGTGCCTCTGTTCCTGTCTTCACTGTAATAATCCAATGCGGGATAACCGTAGTCTATTGTAAAAACAAATCCTTCCGACAAAACTTCATTGACTGACCTCAGCCAATCTTTGATCCGGAGATTAATCTCCGTCCGATAACTTTTTGGAAGACTTATCGAAAATTCGCTGAGATAATCAGATAAAGCTTTCATGCCTGGATTTCCCTTTATCTCATGAATACTATTATCATTAAAACCGACATAGATCTCTTTCAGATCATCG
>Ga0299915_10001723_pt1 | contig 16098 bp, 16 predicted proteins | sample RVTome_13_FD_200263 | JGI IMG/M metagenome (GOLD analysis project Ga0299915, IMG submission 200263) | Soil microbial communities from uranium-contaminated site in the Upper Colorado River Basin, Wyoming, United States - RVT92D227 (version 2) ... | reverse complement strand
GGTGGATGTGAATTAATCCCACAACTTTATTTTCTTGATCACTGACAACCAATGAAGTTATCTTCTTATCCTGCATCTTTTTGAGAGCTTCTGTGGCCAAGGCTTCGGGAAGAATAGTTTTAGGGTTTCTTGTATAGATATCCTCCAGTTTGATTTCACTTACCTTATCGTATTTTTCGAATGCGCGCCTCAAGTCTCCATCTGTCAAGATACCGATACATTTCGAGTCTTTATCAATGATGATGGTTACCCCCTGCCTGCCTTTTGTCATAATGGCCAAGGCTTCCTTAAACGAGTCTCCTTCATGACTAATAGGAGGACTCTCGGTTATCATAATATCGGAGACCTTGGTCAATAATCGCTTCCCTAAACTTCCTCCGGGATGGCACATGGCAAATTGTTCTTCTCTAAAACCCCTTAACTTAAGCAGTGAAATGGCAATCGCATCTCCTAATGCGAGGGTAACTGTGGTGCTGCTCGTTGGCGCTAAGTTGAATGGACAGGCCTCTCCATTAACATGGGTTTTTAGCACCACGTCAGAATATTTTGCCAATTTAGATTGAGGGTTAGAGGTAATGGAAATAATTGGTAGTCCCATTCTCTTTATGGCTGGGATCGTGTCCAACAGTTCAGACGTATTTCCACTGTGAGAAATCATTAAGCATATGTCTCCACTGACCATCATGCCAACATCTCCATGGATGGCCTCCGTGGGATGAATAAAGAAGGCCGGCTGACCCGTACTGGCCAGGGTGGCAGCGATCTTCTTTCCAATATGACCTGATTTACCGATACCTAATACCAAAACGCGGCCTTTTTGCTTCAAAATCAGATCGATGGCTTTCTGGAAGCTTTCATCAATATGATTCATTAAATTGTAAATCGAATCGGCTTCAGTCTTTAGAACTTGTCTGGCTATATCAATAGGATTATCCATCTTTACCCCGTTAGAAATAATGCCCCGCTGCTCCCTCCGGGCCAGAGGCCCTCTGGGCCGGCGGCTGCAATGGGGTTACATTTTAGAATAATTCCGGGTTCCGCCCCGTAGGGCGGGGTTTAACGCCCCGCTGAAATTTCTAACGGGGTTTACTCACCTCCTTTCTATTGATCTCTTAAGAACAGAGGCAAGAATAGCTTCTTTGTTTCCCCTACCTTCAAGGAGCATCTCTACAACCTCCCGAACAGCCCCATCGCCCCCTTTTTTCTCCGTGATATAGTGAGAAACCTTCTTTGCTTCCTCTGCGCCATCGGCTACGCAGGCAGAAAAGCCTACTCTTTCGAGGATGGGAATATCCAGAATATCATCACCAATATAGGCGATTTCTTCGTCTCTCAATCGATATTTTTTCAGAATCGTCAGGTAGCCTTCTTCTTTGTTGAATAACCCTTGCTGGACCTCATCGATTCCGAGTTCTTTAGCTCTTTTCGTCACGATCTCTGAATCTCTGCTGGTGAGGATACCCACCAATAACCCTGCAGCTTTGGCCAATGTAATCCCCATTCCATCCTGGACATGAAACCTTTTAAGCTCTATATCACCTGGCCCTAAGATGATTCCTCCATCGGTCATTACGCCATCTACATCTAAAAGAATCAATTTTATAAGGCTAATTTTCCTTTTGATCTTTTCCATATTTTGTGCCATTCTTCTCCCACGTTCTGACCATATCATAAATGGCCTTGACCTGCTTCAGGAGGCCTTCGACCTCCTGAAGTGGAATCACAGTGGATGCATCGCATAAGGCTTCTTTCGGATTGGGATGAACTTCCATAAACAGCCCGTCAATACCCGTTGCCACCGCAGCCCTTGCCAATGGCCCTGCCAATTCCCTTTCTCCACCTGAGTGATTCCCCTGTCCCCCGGGTAACTGAAGACTATGAGTCAAATCGAAAATCACGGGATATCCGAAGGACCGCATCACCGGTAAGCCTCTGAAGTCGACAACGAGATTATTGTAGCCAAACGTGGTCCCACGTTCTGTAACCATTAAATTGTGGTTTCCCGTAGATACAAATTTTTCTATAATGTGTCTTACATCCCACGGCGCAAGAAATTGTCCCTTTTTTATATTTACGGGTTTTCCCGTTCTGGATACGGAAATCAATAAGTCTGTTTGTCTACATAAGAAGGCTGGGATCTGAAGGACATCAAGAACCTCTGCGGCAACTTTGACTTCTTCAACCGAGTGGACATCCGAGAGCACCGGCATTGAAAACTCACTCTTTAGGTCACCTAAAATCCGTAATCCTTTTTCAATGCCGGGTCCTCTGAAAGAGGATATAGAAGTTCGGTTCGCCTTATCGTAGGAGCTTTTGAAAATAAGAAATATATTCAAATCGTCGCATATCTCTTTAAGCCTCTGAGCTGTGGAAAACATAATATTATCATTTTCAATAACACAAGGGCCAGCGATGAGCACCAAGGGATTCCCGTTACCGATTCGGCTCTCCCCTACTTTTATCTCGCCTATTCTTAATTTATTCATTTCAGGTACCCTTTCTCGGCTCCCAGATGACTTGCTTTTGACCTAAAATTAATTTTAACAATGCATGAGCCGATGATAAATGGATGAGGGCGAAGAAAAAAGGCAGGTATAGCCATTCGACCTTTTTCCCCTGTTTTTCTAAAATAGAAGCCAGGATACCGAGAATGTAAGTAAGATTTTGAAAAATGAAAAAGATCTTATAGAATTGGTTTTGGCTCAACAGAAACAAAAACAAATTTGAGATGTATATTCCGATTAAAAAAAGAAAGCTCAAATATCTAAGCCATTTATGTGATAGCAACTCCCACGAAAAAATCGTGTATTTCTTGAAATTCAACAGGGGTTTCATATCTATTAATGCCCACAATGCTCGCAATGAAACCCGGACCCTCATTTTGTATTCATCTTTTGATGTTTTTAGCGTAGGCTCTTTAACGATAGCCTCCGGTTCGTAGACTACTCTATAACCCTGCTCAACGACTTTTAAAGGAAGTACAAAATCAGGCAGTTGATCCGAATTCATGGGGTGGTATAATTCTTTCCTTATCGCATCGATAGCGCCGTCCACACCTACTATTGAACCTATTTTAGTCTCGATTTTACGCAGGAAATTTTCGTATCTCATATACGTCGAGCATCCATCCCCAACAATCGTGCCATCCTGATTCGTATAAATCATCTTTCCGGTTACATAGCCCACAGCGGGGTCGTTGAAATTTCGAATCAGTTTTTTTATCGCATTTGGTTCATAGATTGAATTGGCATCTGAAAAAATAATGATCTCACATTTTGCTACAGGAACAGCCATGTTTAAGGCAGCGGTTTTACCTAATCGAGGCTCTTGTCTTAGCAATTTTACCCCTTGTTCTTCGAACTTTTTGACAAGATTGTCTGTTTGGTCGGATGAACAATCTGAAATTACCAGGATTTCTAACATCTCTTTTGGGTAATTTAGGGATAATTTATTTTTTAAAGTGTCTTCAATGTTTTTTTCTTCATTGTGGGCAGATATTATAATTGAAACCCGGGGGAGATAGTCCTCCTTTTTTACCTTCTGATTCTTTATTGCTCCTATCAACCAAACAAAAAACGGGTAACCGAAATAGATATATAGGAACGTAAACAAACACCCATAAAACAAAATTTTCATTAATGATTCCAATCCTATTTCAGTCTATTTCTTCAGAATGACTTTGTTTTGATTGAATTGACGTCCTCTTTTCCTGGAAAACACTACTCAATTTTGATTACAATTGAAATAGGTGCCTAAAATTGGAAATAACTCTTTTAGAAATTGGATTTTGACATTTAGTGAATTGTCAGATTTATTTTCAAAGTTTTCCTCAAAAGATATAACGACCATGGCTCCATTCGTCCTTTTCCTTAAGAAAGCATTCATCAGGATTTCGAATTTTGTACTGTAGCGGGCGTTCATTATTTTCCCATCAATGTTATACCAGAAGTAAGCAAATCGCGTCTTCTTATCGCGATAATATCGCGTCTTGTTTATTTCGAAATCTCCCTGAGGATTCAACGAAATCCGAATAACCTGGGAGTTATTATGAAGCCAATCGTAACGGTAACTTACAACCTCCTGGTTTTGCCTCTGTGATGCGAAGTAACCTACATACAGATTGATAGTATTCCCTAATCCATCATAATAAATTCTCTTCAACTCCGAATCTGGGGAAACTCTTTCAAAATCTTCCCCTAACTTCTAGATGTCCTTTCCCCTCCAGCTTCCAAGAATTAAGGGGATTTCTTTCAAATCCTTTTCCAAAAAGACAGGGACTGGCGCATAGAGATATAAATAACCGCCGGTAACCAGAAGAAGGATCATCCCTATAACGATCCCTTTGGAATGAAGATGTGGAGGGGTGAAACCGATTCCGCTGATTTTTTTCGATGTATCCTGGGCGAAGTTCTTTCTAATATTTTTTTTGCCTATTAAGATTGCGATGAAAATAAGGGCTAAAGCCTCAGCTAAGAAAACCGATGATGAATAGAGGGTGCTGAAGGGTTCATGGATTGAGGAACCTTTAAAGTAAAGTGCCCACACGCCTATCAGAGCAATCCGCAGACCATGGGTATAGCCAGGGAGACCAGAGCAGTGATATGAGTAATCCCGTTGCATAACTTCGCCACTTCCAATTAACAAAATCAAATATGATTCGAAGGTCATACCCTACACTGCAAGCCCATGTACCTGAAAGTTTTCCCTTAAGCTTGTGGGTCTCCAATTTTGGATTGAAAGGATCATCTACTAATAACCTTAAAGTCTTTTCTATTTCTTCACGCCGATCTGGTCGCTTTTTAACTAACCTTTTAAAAACCTTTAAAAACGTATTGCTCCATATTATGGTTCTCATTTCGAAAGCTCATTCATTAAGGCTACCTCTAAAAATGTCATTCCTGCGAAAGCAGGAATCCATAAGTTTTTGACATTACTGGACTCCCGCCTTCGCGGGAGTGACAAATTGGGAATTATTAGAGGTTCCCTTAAGTCATCAACAGTACCTTTCCTTGTTTTGCCACGCTTGTATTTTCTTCCCTCGCCTCTTTAACACTCTGAGCCAATCGGTCCCTCTGCTCCTCTATTAAACGTCGCTTCACAATATCCATAAGAGATTCCCTCTGTTTCTCTGGAAGAGATTCTACTATTTCCAAAGCTTTTTGAAAGGTTATGTTTCCCATCAATGCTCACCTTCCTTCTTGATTTTTAAAATATTTTAACAATAAACGTATTTCTTTTCAATAATTAATAACTTTATAAATGTTGTGGTTATTTGAGTTCATTGGGTTACTTGGGTTACTTGAGTTATTGAGTCCCAGTGAAATAGGCTCCCCGTGGAGTAGTTCTCACACTTCCACAGGGCAGGTCGCATTTTACCCCGTACATATTCATTACAGGGCAGGCGGGATAAATTTATTGGGCTATTTGAGTTGTAGGGTCGTTGTGCTATCAAATAGTAACCTTTATGGCCAGATGAGAAAACCGAGGTAAGCTGTAAGAAGTGACAGGTGACATGGCCTGTCCAGTCTTCTAACTCACCGTCGCTTAGTGTTGGTTTTTAACGTATGCTGAGTGCAGGCTGTGGTCGGGCACTCGATTTCTTCTTTGTTACAAATGAAACAACCTTGTGCCCTGACTTTCGTTGTCGTTTCTTTGCAGATGTGAGGATTGCCTTAACGTCGAAATTGCACTTCGCAGCCTGCTCTTCCCGGATACGCCGAACTTCATCCACTATGTAATCCCTTCCCATAAGAGTTATTCTCCTAACAGTTCTTCCGGTGTGCAAATGATGGGACACTCGAACCCTTCTTGCCGGCAGATCCTTGCCACTGCCTTTGTAATGATTGCATTGGCCAGGTGTACACAGTTCCAAGTCATTAGATATTCCATTCCATGGACAGTCGCGATCGCAATGTGCGCAGCATTCGTTGCGGCTTTCTTCGGAATCACTCCCGAAGTCAATATGCGGATAGCCAAACGCCCAACTTTCTCTGTGATGTCCAATAACGGCAAGCCGCCAATTGCCTTCAATCTTTCTCGAGCTGCCTCATCATTGCCGGCCTTCGCTTCATCGACAACAAGCTGAGAGATGTAGATGTCAAATGTACGTTTCCGCTTTTTTCACCACTCCTTAGTAATTTGCTGATGCCCGGCAATCACCAAATCACGGCTCGGCCACGATGTCAGATAACTTGGGATGGTGGTCTCCAAATAGAGCTTATATTTCATATCACTTGAATGCTCCCCTTTACCCCCTCAACATCTCTAGAGGCGGCAATCATTTCAATAGAGCAAACCCCAATCAAAATCTTTCTTTTTTTCTAAATTCTTCTCTGAACAATTCTAATCGTGGTAACTCTTCTTTGTCCCTTTGACGCCCTGCCGCTTTTTTACTCTCAATAATGTCGTCGATGGAGGCACAGAAGAATATTTCATCAATCAACTCGCTTCGTTTCCTGGCATCCTCAAAAGATTTGATCCCATCAGGAGCAAAAACAATATCTATTGGGAAAGGCCCACCTCTTATCTGGATAAAATCTTTCCCTGCGATGATTGCTTCTTCCAGTTTTTCATTAAGATTGAATCCTAACAGGTTGCTGAAAAATGGCCATCTGCTGCGTTTCTCTCATCCTTCGTCGTTGCGGCGTACAGCCAAGTACGCCTCACTCCTCAGAATTTCGGGGGCCTTGCATCTGGCCCTTTTTGACCAACCTGGAAAAGATGACTTTCCCAGCAGCTTGTTAATTCTCTCAATGCTGATGCCAGCTTTTTGCCATTCTGTCTGTCTTTAGAGGGGAAAATATCCATATCCTGAGTTGTGCCAGGGTAACCATACAGGATAGCGCCAAATTTTCCGATGAAAAGGTATTCAACACCGTACTTCCTGAAAGTCTCCGCCAATCTTTTTGCTCTCTCGATCATCTACCTTGTTAGAAAGCCCCACTGCTTGCCCCATTAGAAATTTATCATTATTACCAAGGAGTTCCCTTTGTTAACCTACTTCTAACGGGGCAAGCAGCGGGGATAAAAGTAATTTCCTTATAGGAGTGAACACGGTGTTTAATGCCCAGTGTGAGCCCTCCGGTTAGAAGGCCAAATAGCTTCTAACAGGGTTTACCTATAATATCCTAAGAAGCGAGGTAGTTCCTTTTCCGACCACTTCCGGTATTCTTCCATCGTCTCGAATATTCTATATGGCATTTCATCTATGACTGGAATCTTAAATGGCACAAAACCCAAAGTTATTCTATCTTCCAATGTCCGTGACAATCCATCCATAAAGTCGAGCTTTAAATGCTCCTCCTCAGGAATATTTCCTATTTTATATATAAGTCTCTGCATCATACCTCTGCCTTAAACTTTTTTCAATCGGCATCTTATCGGCTGTTTTTTTATTGTATCCATATAGCTCTGGATCATGCACTCGCAAAGAGACTAACTTTTCGCCCGGACTTTTGGAATGTCGAGGTTCCCCAAACCATCATTTTAACCTCTTTTTTCACTTTTATCCAAAATAAGCCTCAAGGATTACAGAACCTGGAACATTTTAAAAGATGCTACGGGTTACGAGTTGCGAGTTACTTGAGTTTGTTGGGTTTGGTGATTAATATACTGAATCAGCGTCGAAAAATGACATTGTTTAAAGCAGTTCAGCATTGAAGATAGTTTGGAATAAGTATTATCGAGATTCAAATAATGTCTAAGTTTTAAGGATTTTTTAACCCCTGGGACCTGCGGTTGTTCTCTATCGATTTCCCAGGGATGCAAATAAAATAGATAGGCTCCCTGGTTTTTCAAAATGGATTGAACCCCGTATTTAAAAAGCTGTGCAGGAATTAAACGAAAGTACCCTCCCCCTCCCCAGGGGATTACTTGCTTTGCGATTTTTAAATTACTGATCGGGAGTTCGTAAAATGTTTCGGATATTTGAACCGAAATGCCATTTTCCCCGTTGTTAGAAAATTTTACTTGCCCGTATCGTCTGTTCAGGCTAAAAGAGTTGAAACTTGAATCGTAAAGATAACCTGAATCTTCGATTAGACTCAGAATATTTTGATCGATGGAGAAACTGGGAGCACGATATCCATAAATGGAATTGCCGGTGATATCCTCAAGTAGTTTTTTGCTCTTCAGTAAATCCTTCGTGAGATCATCTGCCGACTGCTCTCTGCAAAGGATGTGGCCATAACCGTGAGAGGCTACCTCGTGACCCCTCTTCTGTATCTCACTGACGAGATGGGGAAGGCGCTCGGCGAGCCAGCCGAGGACGAAGAAAGTGGCTCTCAAAGTCCCGCATGGCGCAGAGTGCATAGCGCCCGCTTGCAGTAGCCTTGCGGAGGGCAGGCATGGCGAACTCTCATGTTGAGCGGTGCTGCGGTGTTGCTGTACAGCTGTGCTGCAGTTGATGGAATCCAGAAGATCCAGGATGCGGTGGACGTTTTTTTCTACGCGTAGTTCACAGCTCGGCCATGAGGAGAAAGGGATGCATTGCTTGAAGTTCTCCACCTGGAACCAGTCTTCAACATCAAAAGTGAGTAAAATAGTGTGATTCATATATCCGTAAGTCGCAAGGCGCGAGGCGTTAGGGGAATCATAAGTGTTGAGTTATAAGTGCTGCAGTGAGTTGAGTTTGTTGGGTTGCTTGGGTCCAAGTGAAATAGGCTCCCTGTGGAGTAGTTCTCACACTTCCACAGGGCAGGTCGCATTTCACAGGATAAAATTATTGGGTTACTTGAGTTATCAGGTCATTGAGATAATAAGTTTATTAAAGCGGAAATGTCTCGCACTACAAAATTAGCCCCCTAAGGTATGTTATGATTTAATTTTTCTTCCCAACCCCAGGCAGTTTTAATGATTTCAGTTAAATCACGTGCTGGTCGCCAATTCCATTCACGGGAGATTTTGTCCAATCTTGCAACTAACCGTGCAGGGTCACCGGGTCTTCGTGGAGATTCCCTCACTGGTAAATTAATTCCAACGATTCGCTCTACATTTTCAATAACATCTCTAACAGAATAACCTCCACCACTACCCAGGTTATATGTCCGGCTCTCCCCTCCATTTTTCAGGTGTTCAACGGCCATAACGTGAGCCTCCGCAAGGTCATTAACATGTATATAATCTCGAACGCATGTTCCGTCCGGAGTGTCATAGTCCGTGCCATAAATGTTTACCTTAGCATTATCCCCTAAAGTCGCTCCCTTTTTAATCAGTTTTGCAACACGCAAAATTCTTGGGATAAGATGAGTTTCAGGCTCATGCCGCTCACCAATTCTCCCTTTTTCGTCAGCCCCGGCTGCATTAAAGTACCTCAGGGAGGCGTATTTCAGACCATATGCTCTATCACAATCTTTAAGCATATTTTCTATGGTTAATTTAGTTTTCCCGTAAGGATTTGTGGGAATGGTGGGGTGTTCTTCATCAATAGGCACATAATTTGGCTCGCCGTAAACAGCAGCGGTGGAGGAGAAGACAATTTTTTTGACTCCATGCTCAAGCATAACCTCAAGCAATTTAAGCGTATTGGCTATATTGTTCCTGTAATATTTTAGTGGATTACTTACCGATTCATCCACAATACTATATGCAGAAAAGTGCATCACGATATCTATATGATATTGTCTGAATATGTTAACCAGCAAAAGTTCATCTGCCATATCTCCTAAGATGAATTCCTCTGATAGGACTGCCTGTTTATGTCCCTTTGAAAGGTTATCCAACACTACCGTCGAATACTTGCGCTCTCCGAGCAGTAAATTAACATGGCTTCCTATATAACCGGCCCCACCAATTACGAGAATATGAGACATACGTTAATGGGTTATTGAGTTATAAGTGTTGAGTGTTGAATGTTAAGTTTAAGGGAACCTCTAATAATTCCCAATTTGTCACTCCCGCGAAGGCGGGAGTCCAGTAATCTCAAAAACTTATGGATTCCTGCTTTCGCAGGAATGACATTTTTAGAGGTAGCCTTAAGTTTTGAGTTAACGGAAGTGTTGCGGTGATGCGGTTACTTGGGTTACTTGGGTCCCAGTGAAATAGGCTCAAAATGGAGTAGTTATCACACTCTACAGGACAGGTCGCATTTCACGGGATAAATTTATTGGGTTGCTTGGGTTAACTTATCAAATCCTCGCATAGCGTGGAGCGTGTAGCGCTAAATTACGAGTTACAGGTTGTGGGTTATCAAGTTAAAAGCACAAGGAAAAAGGTTCAAGGATAAAGGACATTTAAAACGTAGGGCGTTAGGTGTAAGGGGAATCATGAGTGTTGAGTTATAAGTGTTAAGTTATCAGTTATGAGTGTTAAGTCCAAGGACAGTGGTGCTGTTATTGATTATTGACATATGGTATAATAACATGTATTATGAGTGTGTATAAAAAAGTGCATTTGGAGGTGCATTATGCGTGTTGTTAGAATGAACATTACGATTCCCCAAGAGCTTGCTCACCAGGTGGACGAGTTGACGGGTCACAGGAAAAGAAGTCAATTCATCTCCGAAGCCTTGAAGCACCGGATCGAGGAGATTCAGCATGAAAAAGCTCAAAAGGTCCTCGAGGAAGGATACAGGGCTCGAAAAGAAGAAAGCCGTCTTATAACAAAAGAGTTTGAAGCAGCCGATCTGGAGGGTTGGGATGAATATTAAGAGAGGAGAGATATACCTTGCCGCCCTTGACCCTACCCTGGAAAGGGAGATCTCGAAAACGAGGCCTGTCGTCATCGTTTCAAACGACAAGAACAATGCATTTTCAGGGACAGTCACCATCCTACCCATCTCGTCTCAGAATCTTGACAAGGTCTATCCCTTCGAAGTCCTCTTGCCGAAGGGAACCGGAAATCTACCCAAAGATTCAAAAGTTAAAGCCGACCAGATCCGAACCATAGACCGAGCAAGAATTGTTAAGCATATCGGGGCCCTCGGCGGCGCTGAAATGAAAGACATCGAAAAAGCCATCCGTCTCCACTTAGACATCTGATTAATAAAACGCGAGACGTAAGGCGTAAGGGGAATCATGAGTGTTGAGTTAATAAGTGCTGCTGTGCTGCGGTTCCAAAATCACGCATAGCGCAGAGAGCATAGCGCATAGCACGAAGTTACGAGTTACAGGTTCAATGCGTGTTAAATTAAAAATATAAAAACTCAACATTTAGAACTTAAAACTCAAAAATAGATGAAGACAGAGTTACGGGTTTCGGGTTGTTTGGGTTTATTGGGTATATTGAGTTACTTGAGTTTATTGAGTTCGTTGAGTTTGTTGGGTTGTTCTCTTTCTGCCCTGACCTGGTCCTTGATACGTTTCACATGTCCGCGGCCCAGCCCCTTCACTTCGCACCCGAGTTCGAAATAGCGCTTTATCTTTGCATCATCCAGGATGCCGAAACAGTCAATGACGGCGAGTGGGCCGCCGGCATTCCTCACCACTTCATCCGGATGAAGATCCAGGTAATGCTTGTGCCTAACAGCAAAAAGGATGGAATCGATCCCATGGAGCGCCTTTTCAAGATTCTGCTCCACCCGGAGATCCTTCAGTTTCTCCTGCCCCCGGAAGAATCTTTTCAAACTATGCGACGAGGCCGGATACTCATCTTGCTTCTCAAATTCCCACCAGTGAAGGACATAAGGATCGTGGATTCTCAGTTCCGCTCCCATTTCCGTTAACCGTCGCACGATCAATTCGGAGCCGCTATAACGGGTATCTCCCACATCTTCGCGGTAGGAAGCGCCCAGAACCAGAATCTCGGCAGAGGCGATGGGACGGCCCATGTTTCGAAGCGCATCCCGGGTAAGCTGAGCCACATGAAGTGACCGGGTGTCATTAATATTGATCGCAAGAGGAGTGATCTTGAAGATGTCATCCTCAAATCCATGGATATGACGGTAGGCCCAGAGCCCGAGACCGCCGTCTTTTGGAAGGCAGTAACCTCCTATCCCTGGTCCCGGAAAGATGATGTTACTATGCGTGGGCCGAACCTTAATCGCTTGAATCACCTTTAATAGATCCACTCCATTTCGTTCCGCAAAGAGACTCCACTCATCAAGAAAGGCCAGGAGAGTGGCCCGAAAGCTGTTCTCAACGATCTTTGTCGTCTCTGACTCAATCGGACGGTCGAGCACGGTCAACGGGAACTTCTCCGTATTGATCACTTCGTTCAAGAACTTCACAACCCGGCGTGTTGCCTCTTCATTCACACCACTGCAGACCCGCCAAAAATCGCGGATGCTCGAAACATAATTTTCCCCGGGCATGACCCGCTCGAAGCTGTGGGCCACCAGCGGATCGTTCCGGAGGCCACGCTTCAGGAACATCTTTTTTATAATCGGGTATGCCACCTGTTCCGTTGTCCCCGGAGCAACAGTCGTCTCAATCAGGACTAGTGCGTGGGGATCGATATTCCGGCCGATGATCTCCAGGGACTCTTCAAGGGCTGCCATATCCGCCCGCCCCTCTCTAACATTACCCAGCGACTCCTTCAAATAATCGCACTGGACATCCACCACTATAACATCTGCCAACTTGAGGGCGTCGTAGGTATAGGTGGCTGTGAGTGTCTTTTTTTCGTTGGCGCAACGGTTGATAATAGAGGAGACTTCAGGATCTTCGGAGCTTACCGGTGAGATGCCGCGGTTAAGCAAAGGGGTCTTCCAATAACTCCGGGAGCTGGGCCGTTGCATTCCGATGACGAACTTCGTGGGTTTACCCTCTTTATTCTCGGTGTCGGCGACAACAGCGGCCATCACCGCACCCACAAATCCAAGTCCCATCACCACGACAATCTCCCGTCCTAAGTCACGCTGTTCAAGCGCCAATCGTTTTAGATGTTCGAATTCGATTGAATAATCTTCGGTCCCCGGGAGTTGAAATCGTTCACCCGTGGGGCTGACGGAATATTGGGACATCATTGTCTCCTGTGTTTAAGTTATTAAGTGCTGCAGTGTTGCAGTGTTGCGGTTTCAAAGTCAAACATAGCGCATAGCATTTAGTTGCGGGTTATGGGTTACGGGTTACCTTATCAAGTTCTCGCATGGCGCATGGCGCATAGCGAATAATCAACTTATTCGAGACGGATGTTATCCAGGTAAAGGTCTCTTTGTTTTGAGTTGTTGTATGTAAATGCAATCATTCTTTTAATGTTTTTTAAATTGAGAGGGCGATGATGCATATTCGTTCTAATGAGATCCGTCGGTATAGAAATATGATTCATCCCAGGATTCAAAGCAAAATTGATGTCAAACCGATTTGCATATTCCCACCCACTTCTGTTGTCATCAATTCGGAAATGAAAATTAAATTCTTCATTTGAAGGGTTGAAAACATCCATTTTTAAAAAATGGTAATTAGACCAATCGCTTTTTATTTCCTCGAAATTGATCCCCGGATACCGACCTTGAGGAAGAGAAACCTTGAGGCTGTATCTTCCGGAGGTGGCATTTCTATCTGAAAGTTCAAACCATTTATGACATTCCCAGTTCAGTCGGCTTAATTCCTCCTCAGATTCGAAGTCGAATAAGATTTTTTGTGCTGCGGTGGTGCGGTGCTGTGGTGCTGCTGTTAAACCGGCTTGGCCGAAGATGTTCATTATATTGAAGGTTTCTATCAGACTTGTAAGATTGAATCCTGCAAAAATCGTAGAAGATGGGTTGTTTTTTATTGACCAGAGGGGATGTGCGTCCATTCGAGCCATTCGGATCTTCTCATTCGTGTCATTCGTGAACTTAAAAAAGGTGATTTCGGGTTTTGGACCAAGACGGAAAGGAAGGTAACTTACGCCAACTCCCCGGCTGACATACATTAACATCCTCCCTTTCTGAAAGAAACCATCAAGGAATTCGAGGGACGGATCGAGGGGGAGTATTTTTCGGAGCAAGCCGGTAAGAAAGATTTGGCCGCCATGATTATGACCACAAAGAAGTAAATCAATTCCTGAGCTCGATGCCTCCTCAAATAACTCCGGAGAATGAGCCAATAAAATGGATGGAGTCTTCGGGTTTACACTCTTCATGGCTGTTTTTAAATCACTTCTCTTCTCAACCGGATCATCCACTCCGATAAGGTTTATGAGCTTTCCATTAATCTTTAAAGGAACGGAAGTATTTCTTAAAAAATTGGGGGTCTGTGTCTCCTTTAAATTCTTCGATCCTTCCCTATGGCAGAGGGCACAGGACCCATTCTCGTTGGAATATTCTGTGTTTCCCAACACGGCATAAGTTCCCATCGTAGGGTTTAATTGTTGGAAGAACGATAGGGCGTACTCATAGGGGCCTTCAAATCCAATAAAATCACCCGTGATAAAAATAAGATCAGGCCTTTCTTTTTTCATAATTTCCAATATCTTTTCTTCCCTCTCACCCAACCTTCTAATATGAAGGTCAGAGAGGTGAGCCACCTTCAAACCATTCAACGCCTCTCCCAAATTTGAGTTTTTAATCTCAAAATGTCGCACCTCTATGGATTGGGTATCGTAATAAGCCTTGGCAGCAAACGCTAAAAATAATAAAACTGAAGCCAAGATAATGATGAAAAGCTGATTCCGTTGAAATCTCATCGGGTAGCTAATAAGTGATGTCTAAATTGTTGCATTGTTGAGGGGTAAATTATAGACGGATTAATATTGTGGCGCGTTATCATTCTCTGACGATGATTTGTCACGATTTTCTTCTTCTCTTTTTTCTATGTGATGGTCATTGAGACTTTTCATCAATCTTTCAAGTCTTTTTGAATGAAAGTCATAATTCCTTTGGAGATTCCGGATGGCGGCGATGTGTTCTTCCATCTGATCAAGAATGTCTTTCATCTCACCGACTCCTTATTCGAGATTGCTTCCTGCCTGCTTGTTGGCAGGGCTTCGCTCAAAATGACAAACCTTAATATAAAGGAACATTTAAACATTTATTCCACCGGATAAATATGATCGATCGCAGAGAAAGTATTATAGCGATCTGAGTTTTCCTGCTCGAGGAATGCGTGGAGGGCCTTTCCGGCTATGCACTTCGAGTATTGGGCATAGCAATTCTCCCTGATACAACGACTTATCTTCTCATGGCCTTCCTGCCTAATCTCATGGTATTTACAGTGGAAACAGAATTTAATAAGTATAGGATTACCTCCAAAGTTACCGCAATAGGGCATAGTGCATCTTTCACGTCAAGCGTGAGGCGAGAGGCGTCAGGGGAGAATTCTTATTACCTGTTTCAGGTTACGAGTTTCGGGTTAACCCCTTACGACTTACGCCTTGCGACTCAATATTCATTCGTGCTGCGGTATGTTGGGTTTGTTGAACGGCTCTATGTTACGGGTCTGCCGTAGTCGTCGTCGAAGCGTTCGATGTCGTCTTCTTCGAGATAATCGCCATTCTGGACTTCGATGATCTGGAGGGGGACCTCTCCAGGATTTTCCAGGCGGTGCTTTGTATTGACTGGGATAAAGGTGCTTTCATTGGTGTGGACCCAATAGGTTTCACTGTCCCTTGTGACTTTAGCGGTCCCTGATACAACCACCCAATGCTCACTTCTCTTCCTGTGAAGCTGAAGGCTCAATTTGGCACCAGGGTTAATGACCACCCTCTTTATCTTATATCCGCTCCCCTTCTCCAGAACCGTATAATTTCCCCAGGGTCTTTCGACTGTTTTATGGAGAAGATACTCTTCCCGACCCTTCTGCTTTAAGGTCTCGACTATTTTCCTGACTTCCTGGACTCTTTCTTTGGAAACCGCCAGGGTGGCGTCAGGTGTGTCCACGACCACCATATCTTTCAGACCGATGGTGGCAATCAGCCTCTCACCTGCAAAAATGGTCGTATTTCGGCTTCCGATATCGATCGAATTTCCCTTTAGAATATTCCCATCCTGATCTTTTTCGATGATTTCATCGAGGGCTGTCCAACTGCCTAAGTCAGACCAACGAAACGTTACAGGAACCATCAAGACATCGGCGCTACGCTCCATAATGCCGTAGTCAATCGAGATTGGGTCAATCTCAGCATAGCGCAGAGCGCAGAGCGCAGAGCGTGATTCGGGTTTGTTGGGTTTGTTGAGTTCATTGAGTTTATTGGGTTCAAAAAGAAAAACACCAATTTCCTTAAGGGTTTTGTAAAGAGAGG
>Ga0299915_10001722_pt1 | contig 16100 bp, 15 predicted proteins | sample RVTome_13_FD_200263 | JGI IMG/M metagenome (GOLD analysis project Ga0299915, IMG submission 200263) | Soil microbial communities from uranium-contaminated site in the Upper Colorado River Basin, Wyoming, United States - RVT92D227 (version 2) ... | reverse complement strand
TTCACAGCCTATAAGTAACAGACCTGGTATGCTGATTCCCAAAAAGCCGGTATATCAGCCCAGGCCCAAAGATCCTGAATTCATTCCCGACAATCCGGATTTAATCCAGCCGGGTATGCATGTGGAACACACTATTTTTGGCATCGGAAAAATTATACATATCGAAGGTGAATCACCAAACCGCAAGGCTACGGTGTTTTTCCCGGAACATGGCGAGGAGAAACAGTTGTTGCTGAAATTTGCTAAATTGAGAATAGTGACTTAGCTTTGTCAAAACTATTTATATGGAATACGACTATAACACCAGCCGTCCCCGGTTGATATTACCTGAATATGGCAGGAATATTCAGAAAATGGTAGATTATATAATAACGATAGCTGACCCTGAAGAAAGAAACCGGCTGGCCCAGGCCGTTATAATCATTATGGGCAACATGAATCCGCATTTACGTGATATCAACGATTTCAAACATAAACTCTGGGACCATCTGGCCATTATGTCGAATTTTCAGCTCGATATCGATTATCCTTATGAAATACCGCAGGCGGAAGAGTTCACTGAAAAACCCCGGCGTGTGAGCTATAATAACAGTGACATTCGTTACAGGCACTATGGAAGCATCGTGGAAAACCTTATCCGTGAAGCTATAAAACTTCCTGAAGGAGAAGATAAAGACACTCTTATCCGTTTGATTGCCAATCACATGAAAAAGTCATATCTGACTTGGAACCGCGAGTCTGTAACAGATGAAATCATCTTCATGGATTTGTATGAATTATCGGGCAGAAGGCTGAACATTAAAGAAGGCACGAAGCTCAGTGATCAGAAGGATTTCCAGAAAGGGAAGCAACAGCAACAACTGCAGAGGAAACGGATGCAGATGCAACAGCAGCGGAAAAAACAACAGCAATAATCCATTTTTTTGCATGGCTTCTTTCAAGGTAAATGGCGGCAGGTCACTCCGGGGCGAAATCATACCACAGGGCGCCAAGAACGAGGCATTACAGGTAATATGCGCCACACTTCTGACCTCTGAAACAGTTATCATCCATAATATTCCCGATATTCTTGATGTGAACAATCTGATCGGACTGATCGGTTCGCTGGGAGCCGTAGTAAACAGGCTGTCACCTCATTCATACAGCTTCGCTGCCAGGGAGATCAATATAGAATATCTGCTGACTGATGATTACAGAAAACGTAGTGGTGCCCTTCGTGGTTCGCTGATGATTATGGGACCGCTTCTGGCCAGGTTCGGTAAGGGTTATATCCCGCGTCCGGGCGGCGATAAGATCGGCCGCAGGAGAATGGATACTCATATTAACGGACTGGTTAATCTTGGGGCATCCTTTGATTATGAATATACGCAAGAATTTTACAAATTGCATGCTGAAAAACTAACCGGTTGCCATATGTTGCTCGAAGAGGCCTCGGTTACCGGAACAGCTAATATTCTTATGGCTGCTGTGCTGGCTTCGGGCAAAACCACCATCTACCATGCCGCCTGTGAACCTTATGTTCAGCAACTTTGCCATATGCTTAACCGGATGGGCGCCAGGATCTCAGGGATCGGCTCGAACCTGATTACCATTGAAGGGGTTGATGTCCTCAGCGGTTGTGAGCATACCCTTTTGCCCGATATGATCGAGATTGGGTCATTCATTGGTCTGGCAGCCATGACACGTTCGGCAATCACCATTAAAAATGTAGCATGGGAAAGCCTGGGCATAATCCCAACCGTATTCAAACGGATCGGCATTGCCATTGAACGCAGGGATGATGATATTTTCATTCCATACAACGAACATTATCAGGTAGAGACTTTCATAGATGGATCAATTCTTACCATCGACGACGCTCCCTGGCCCGGATTTACACCCGACCTGATCAGTGTAATACTGGTTGTGGCCACACAGGCACGCGGAAACGTGCTCATCCACCAGAAGATGTTTGAAAGCAGGCTCTTTTTTGTCGACAAACTTATTGAAATGGGGGCCCAGGTTATCCTTTGTGATCCTCACCGTGCCACGGTATACGGACTTGATAACCAGATCAGGTTAAGGCCAATCACGATGACTTCGCCCGATATAAGGGCAGGAGTGGCATTGCTTATTGCTGCCCTGTCGGCCGATGGTACCAGCATTATCCATAACATCGATCAGATTGACCGGGGCTATGAACGTATCGATGAACGGCTGAACGCCATAGGGGCTTCCATAACACGGATTGCTTAGGTGATATGATGCCTGGCGTTGTTATGATCAGCAATCAAGTGGCCAAGCACCGGAAACTCAGGATTATAAAATAAATCAAGAACCTCCCGCGACAGGTCGATGACCGGCACCAGGGCCTTTTCAATTATTGCGGAGTCGGATGTGGCAATTACACTTTGGCGACATTGTTTTAAAGCCCAGTCAGCCGATTTTATTACATGACAATCCCCTGTCAGATGACCCGTATGCAGTTTATCGCGGATAACCTGTGCATGCTTCTCACTGTGTGATACGGGTGAATCCAGATAAACATCAACGCTGACTGGCGCTTTTAAGACAAGATAGTTAACAAGGATCTCAATACATTCTCCGAAAGTTTTTTCATCGCGCAATTTCCCATGCAATGATCCGGCATCGCGCAGTATACTGTCCGTACTGATAAAAGTTATCCTGCCCAGGCGGTAATTCAGTAAGGTGAATAATATATTATAACCATCAATAACCAGGTTCTTACCCGTGATATCCGATACCAGCAGGGACCTCCTGCTTTCCGATCTTTGCTGTGATGAAATCCCACGATAGAGTACTGTACGCTGATCACCGCTAAGTCTGTACCTGTCACCAACCAGTTTCAGCGCACCTCGTTCGGGGAAATGCCTGTCCATCAGGTAAGCATAGGTACGACATGCGTTTAAAAAATCGCTGCCCCATAGCTGACTGTATTTCAAATCATCCGGCATATTCACCCAATTTACGGTAAAATGTTGATTGTATCATGCATCTGGCAGAAATTTTGCGGTGACTTTTACAAGTACACGCCAATATCATGCGTATTTCTAAAAAGATTTTTTAGTTTTGATGTTTCAAAAAAGATCAAAAATGTCATATACTGAAATCAACAGAAGTTATACAAACTTCCAGACTTTTTTATTAGTGGCTTTGAGGATTTTCATCGGATGGTACTTTCTTTATGAAGGTATTGTTAAGATTGCCAATCCAGATTGGTCTTCCTTTGGTTACCTGATGGATTCAAAGGGCCCGCTTGCAGGTATTTTTCATGCCATGGCTGCCAAGGCAAATGTTGTGGCTGTGGTCGACTGGCTGAATAAATGGGGATTAACCCTCATCGGACTGGGTTTAATGTTAGGATTTCTTACTCAATTAGCTTTATTTTTCGGCATGCTGCTTTTAATCATGTATTATTGTTCACATCCGCCATTGGCTTCGATAACCTACGTGATACCCCAGGAGGGGAGTTATTTATGGGTGAATAAAACATTAATTGAGGTATTAACTATTGCCGTATTACTAGCATTTCCCACAGGTCATATTGCAGGAATTGACAGGTTTCTTACAAAATGGACAAAAAAATAGCGTTGCAGTATCATGAAAAACGACAATACAAAAAAGGATAATACCTCGGGAACCAGCTCACAGCGAATAGGCCGTCGCGACATTATCAAAGGCCTGGCTGCTGTTCCGGTGGTGGGTGCATTTTCCTACGCCTGGTTGCGAAAAAATAATATCGATGAAAATTTCAGGAAGCAGATGCGTGAGGTGGTTAACCTGACCTCCCAACCAGTTGAACTGGCACCATCCGTTAAGGACGGCAAACCGATCCGTATTGGTATCATAGGTTTTGGCATCCGGGGCAAGCAGCTGATGCGTGCAGCCGGATTCCCTGAACCGGAATGGATCGATGAACAGATCAAGGCCCAGGCTGAGAACAAACAAAACACGAATTACCGGAGTTATATGGAACAGGAACAACTCAATATTGAGGTTACTGGTGTTTGTGATATATTCTCCGTTTATTCAAAAGGTGCTGCCGTTGCCTGTTCCAATGTAAACCGGGAAGGTACCGGCGGAAAGATGGGCAAGCAACCCGTGCAATATAAAACATATAAAGAGCTGCTTGATGCTCCCGACATTGATGCTGTGATCATTGCAACCCCCGATCACTGGCATACCCCCATGGCTATTGAAGCCGCAAAAAGAGGCAAGCATGTGTATTGTGAAAAACCGGCAAGCTGGACCGTTCCGGAAACCTATGAACTGGTTAAGGTTGTGAAGGAAAAAGGAATTGTCTTTCAATTGGGACACCAGGGAAGGCAAACCGAGAGTTATACCAAAGCAAGGGAAGCTATTGAAAAGAACATCCTCGGGAAAGTGAATCTCATTGAAGTGTGCACAAACCGTAACGATCCGAACGGAGCATGGGTATACGACATACATCCGGAAGCCAATCCATCCACAATCGATTGGCAACAATTCCTGGGACAGGCTCCTTATCATGAATTCAGTCTGGAACGGTTTTTCCGCTGGCGCTGCTGGTGGGATTACAGCACAGGCCTGAATGGTGACCTGCTCACCCATGAGTATGACGCGCTAAATCAGATTATGGGCCTTGGGATTCCAAGTTCCGTGGCCTCTTCAGGCGGCATTTATTTTTTTAAGGATGGCCGCACTGTGCCCGATGTATTGCAGGTTGTGATGGAATTTCCCAAATATGAACTTTCCTTCCTTTATAGTGCCACATTAGCCAGTGGACGATCACGCGGCAAGGTCATCATGGGACACGATGCTTGCATGGAAATCAGTGACAGGCTGGTTATTAAAGCTGATCCTGAATCAACGCAGTATAAAAAGAAAATCGAAGAGGGACTTATCGATCCCAGCACGCCCATATATGCATTTACACCCGGGAAAAAAGGTGCTGATGGTTTTGCCACGGCAACGGAACAGTATTTCGCCAGTCGGGGTTTACTGTATACCTATCGCGACGGGAAACGGGTAGACACCACTCATTTGCATATCAAAGAATGGCTCAATTGCATTCAGGCCGGTATTCAGCCCAGCTGTAACATCGACCGGGCCTTTGAGGAAGGCATCAGTGCTCATATGTCGACCAAGGCATTACTGGAGAATAGAAGGGTATACTGGGATGCTGATAAACAAGTGATTGTTTAATTGTTGCTGGCAGCGATGTATTTTTAGTATGATTTTTTTTCAATTAAGGTGAACTAAAACTGAATTTGCTTAACTTAGGACTTTACTAAGATGAGTTATTATTTTCTTAGCGCTTAACTAGCTAAAACTATACTTACTTCAAACTTAAAAACTTCATTTATGAATAAAGAAAAGAAGATAGGAATCAGCCGCAGGGATTTCCTGGGTAACACGGCAAAAGCTGCCGCCGTGTTAACGATTGTTCCCAGCAATGTTGTTAGCGGCCTTGGTCACAAGGCTCCCAGCGATACACTGAATGTTGCTGCCGTCGGGATTGGCGGTATGGGTAATTCAAACCTGAGTGCCGTGAAAAGCGAGAATATAGTTGCCTTGTGTGACGTTGATTGGAAGTATTCTGCCGGTGTATTCAAAGCTTACCCCAATGCAAAAAAGTATTGGGACTGGCGCGTTATGTACGATGAAATGAAAGATTCCATCGATGCCGTGATTGTGGCAACTGCTGATCATTCCCATGCTATCATAGCAGCCACCGCCATGACACTTGGAAAACACGTGTATGTTCAGAAACCCCTGACACACTCGGTGTATGAGTCACGCCTGCTTACCAAACTGGCTGCCAAATATAAAGTGGCCACACAGATGGGTAACCAGGGAAGCTCAGGCGAAGGCGTACGTCAGACCTGTGAATGGATATGGGCAGGTGAGGTTGGAGAAATTAAGAAAGTTGAATCCTTTACCGACCGTCCGATATGGCCACAGGGCCTGAATCGCCCCTCACAGGGTCACTGGGTACCGGAAACCCTCAACTGGGATCTGTTTATCGGTCCCGCACCCATGCGTCCGTACAACTCCATTTACCATCCCTGGAACTGGCGTGGATGGTGGGATTTCGGAACAGGTGCACTGGGCGATATGGCCTGCCATATTCTGCATCCTGTATTTAAAGGTTTACGCCTGCAATATCCCTCCCGGGTTCAGGGTAACTCTACTTTATTGCTGACCGACTGCGCTCCCAATGCTGAATTTGTGAAATTCATTTTCCCCACCCGTACAGGTTTGAAAACGGATAAGATCAAATTCCCCGAAGTTGAGGTGACCTGGTCCGATGGTGGTATCAAGCCACTGTTCCCAAAAGGCTGGCCCGCCGGTAAAGACTTAAACGATGGTGGTGGCGGCGTTCTGTTCCACGGAACCAAAGACACACTGGTTTGTGGTTGCTATGGTAAAGATCCCTGGCTGCTTTCAGGAAAAAAACCTGCAATACCAAAAACCTTACGTCGCGTGGATGTCAGCCATGAAATGGACTGGGTAGCTGCCTGCAAACAGACACCCGAAAACCGTGTTGAACTGTCTTCCGATTTCAAGGAAGCCGGTCCGTTCAACGAAATGGTTGTGATGGGTGTACTCGGGGTTCGTCTCCAGGGCCTGAATAAGGAACTTGAATGGGACGGCCCGAACATGCAGTTTACTAACCTCACCGATGATGAAAAAGTAAGGATTTGCATTGAGGATGCCTTCTCCATCCATGATGGTCATCCCACTTTCAACAAGAAGTGGACCGATCCGATGCCGGCAAAGGCTTTAGCTGCTGAACTGATCAAGCATACCTACAGAAATGGATGGTCATTGCCCGCCATGCCCGCATAATGAGAACAGTTTTTTTGACAACTTAATAATTTGTTTTAATATATGAAACGTCTCGTAATATCATTAATACTGGTTGGCATGTTTGTTGCAGGCAGCCAGGTCTTTTATTCCTGTAAAATTTTCGGCAAGGGTGCCGACTCTGCTAATGCTGACACTATGGTCGTAGTTGATCCAAACAATTCACTCACTGCTGAAGAACAAGCCCAGGGCTATGTTATGATCTTCGATGGCAAAACCACCGCCGGATGGCGTGGTTATAATCAACCTGCTTTCCCCGATTCCGGCTGGGTTGTTGAAGACAATACTTTGCGTTGTATCGGTTCGGGATTGGGTGAGGCCGGCGGTAAAGGCGGTGATATCATCTACGATCAGAAATTCAAGGATTTTACCCTGAAACTTGAATGGAAGATCTCCCCGGGTGGCAACAGTGGTATTTTCTACCTTGGTCAGGAAATTCCTGACGAAGCCGTTTGGAAATCCGCCCTCGAAATGCAGGTGCTGGATAATGTCCTCCATGTCGATGCCCAACTGGGCAAAGACCGGAACCGCCAGGCAGGTTCATTATACGACCTGATCCCTGCCGTCCCGCAAAATGCAAAACCTGTAGGTGAATGGAACCAGGTTGAAATCATGGTTTACCAGGGAACTGTTGTTCATAAACAAAATGGTGAGGCTGTACTGGAATATCACCTCGCTACTCCCGACTGGGATAAGATGATCAAAAACAGCAAATTCAAAGATTTTACGGAATTCGGTAAATATATCGAAGGATATATTTCCCTGCAGGATCATGGCAACGATGTTTGGTACAGAAATATCAAGATCAGGAAAATGTAACTCTTAAAACGTGAACAATGAAAAAGGTTGTTGGTTTAACTGACAACCTTTTTCATTTTGGATGTTAAACAAATCCTTAAACTTTATTCATATGAAACACTCACGGAGAGAATTTTTACAAACTGCTGCCCTTGCAGCGGCAGGAATCCCCCTGCTTTCAAGGTCCACTTTCGGTTTGGAACCTTTGGCCAAATCCCGTTTTAAAATATCCCTGGCTGAATGGTCACTTCATAAAGCATTGTGGAACAAAGAAATGACCAACCTGGATTTCCCCGTTAAGGCAGCTAAAGATTTCGGGATCTTCGGTGTGGAATATGTAAGCTCCTTTTTTAAGGATACCAGTACGGAATACCTGAATGAACTGCTGAAGATTACCAAAGACAACAATGTTACAAATGTGCTGATCATGATCGACGGACAAGGTAATATGGGTGATAAAGATGAAGCCACCCGGAACAAAGCCGTGGATAATCACCATCGTTGGGTGGAAGCTGCCAGCTTCCTGGGTTGTCATTCCATCAGGGTAAATGCAGCCGGTAAAGGCACCGATGCCGAGGTTTCCGATGCAATGGCCGATTCACTCACCAAACTGTGTACATTCGCTGCCAAACTGAAAATCAATGTGGTGGTTGAGAACCATGGCGGATTCTCTTCAAACGGCAAGTGGCTTTCCGGTGTTATGAATCGGGTGAACCTTAAAAATTGCGGAACCCTTCCTGATTTTGGAAATTTCAGGGTCAGTGCAACTGAGGAATATGACCGCTACCTCGGGATACAGGAGCTTATGCCGTTTGCCAAAGGAGTGAGCGCCAAATCAAATGATTTTGATGCTGAAGGTAACGAGACCAGATCTGATTTCTACCGTATCATGAAGATCGTGAAAGATTCAGGTTATAAAGGATTTGTTGGTGTTGAATATGAAGGATCCAAACTAAGCGAACCCGAAGGCATAATGGCAACAAAACGCCTGCTGGAAAAAGCCTTTGCTTCCGTATCTTAACTTATCGATCCTGATTCTGACTTTTCATGTACCAGGTTAAGCATATCGATCTGGCTTTGAAAGATTACAAAGAAACCTGGAATTATCAGCAGGATATTCAAAACCAGCTTATAAAGGCAAAAACCGAAGACAGCACTTCTGCCGGAATGCCTACCTTGATTTTTGTGGAACATCCTCATGTTTATACCTTGGGTAAAAGCGGTAAGGAAAATAACCTGCTGATTAATCCTGGTTTTCTGGCCACCATAGGTGCCTCATATTATAAGATCGACCGGGGAGGTGATATCACGTATCACGGACCCGGACAACTTGTTGGCTACCCGGTTTTTGACCTGGACATCCTGGGCATCGGGATAAAAATATATGTTGAGAAGCTCGAGGAATCTATTATTCAAACCCTCCTGGAATTCGGGATACATGCCAGTCGACTTGGCGGTGCCACAGGAGTGTGGATTGATACGGAATCTGCCAAACAAGCCAGGAAAATCTGTGCCATTGGTGTTAAGGTAAGCCGCGGAATTACCATGCATGGATTTGCCCTGAATGTTTCAACAAACCTGCAGTATTTCAATTATATCAACCCGTGCGGATTCACCGATAGAGGTGTTACTTCCATGGAGAAAGAAACAGGTTATAAACCTGAAATGAATCAGGTCAAACAGGTACTAATCCGAAAGATCTCCGGAATCTTTGGTGTGGATATTAAATGACTTGCGGATACCCGTGGTCTGTAAAAGGTCCTTCCCTTTTTGTTTATTTTTTTCGGATACAATAACCTGGATTGCTCCGGGTACTGCTTTTATTTTTAGTTTTTGTTTAAGGGTTAACGGTTCCCCGTCAATGTGTATGGTAATCTTTCGTTTACCTCTACGCTTAAGACTGGCTTTCTTTATCTGTAACACCTCAAGGTAAGGGCTCTGATCAATGTTCTTAAAAAACAATCTCAAGCCAAGCTCCAGGGTCGAGGTCTTCGGGAATGGTCTGAGTATGCATAAATCCAGGAGTCCATCATCAATTACAGCATGTGGAGCAATATAAGCATTGTTGCCAAACTGTCCTGAATTAGCAAATGTCACCATAAAGGCATCGAGACGGGTTTTCTTTCCACCGGTTTTAAGAAGATAGGATTTGGGTGAATAGTCAATGAACTGGTTAATAGTTGCTTTAATATAATTCAGCATTCCTCTTTTCCCGTATCTGGCAAATTTCTTTCCTACGAGCGCATCAAAGCCTGTACCACATGTACAGAAAAAGTAACGGCCATTGACCTGACCCGCATCAATGGACCTGATCTTTTGATTTCTGATTACATCCAGTGCCGCTGTCAGATGAAAAGGAATATGTAAATGCCTGGCCAGTCCGTTTCCTGAGCCTGCCGGAATAATGCCAAGCCTGCATGAAGAGTTCACCAGGGCCGAAGCCACCTCATTAACCGTCCCGTCACCACCAACTGCAACAATATTCTCAACTCCTTCTTTCACTTTCTCACGTGCTATCTCACGGGCATGGCCGCTGTATTGTGTGTAAACCACCTCACAGGTTTCCGATAGAAATCTCTTTTCAATGGCTTCCTGAAAAACATTCTTGGCACGTGTACCGGCAATAGGATTGATGATGAAAACGAATTTGACGTTTTTTACCATCGGCTGTTTGTTTTATGTAATCAGACACGAAATTTATCAAAATATTAGAAAAGTCCGGCATTCAAATATGATGTTGGATAATTGCGTGAGAAAAATGAATAATATCCCTTAAATTTACCCTTTATCCGGTTATCAATGAGCAATCGTTCAACTTCTTTTTACTGGAATGCACTTCAGATCCTGATAACGGGTTTTTGTTTGTTGTTTGTTTCAGGCAATACATATGCCCAGCCCGGTGGCAAGGCTTTTCAGTTCCTGGAAGTGACTAATTCTGCCAGAATCGCAGCTCTGGGAGGAGACGTCGTTGCCATATACGATACCGATCCCGAACTGGCCTATCATAATCCGTCTTTGCTTTCCAGAGACATGCATCATTTCCTTACCCTGAATTATGTGAATTATTTTGCCGGGGTAAATTACGGCTATGCAACCGCAGCAGCAAAATTAGGTAAGAAAGCAGCTATCGCGGGCGGTATCCACTACCTGAATTATGGCAAATTCCAGGGAGCAGATGAAACAGGCCGATTGACAGGCAGCTTCAGGGCAGCGGATTATTCCGTTAATATCATGTATTCCCGGCCTATTGATTCCCTTGTGACAATAGGTTTTACCGTTAAGTCAATCTTTTCCGACCTGGAGATGTATAATTCCACTGCCCTGGCCTTTGATGCCGGCATAACCTACAATAATCCGGAATCAAAATTTACGGCTGGACTGGTGCTTCGTAATATGGGCTTCCAGGTTGATGCTTATTATCCTGAAGGAGCCGGTGAACCTCTCCCTTTCAACATTGCCCTGGGCATATCTCAGGGTCTTCGATATGCACCGCTTACTTTTTATGTTGTGGCGGATCACCTTGAGAAATGGGACCTGACCTATGAAACCGAAAAAGAAAAGGAAAACAACAATGATCCTTTTACCGGAGAGTCGGTTAAGGAAAGTGGATTTGATGATGCCTTTGATAAGCTCATGCGGCATGTGCAGATTGGCATTGAAATAAATGTGGGTAATAATATTATGCTCAGAACCGGGTATAACTACCGGCATCGGCAGGAAATGAAAATTGACACCAAACCTGGCATGGTTGGCTTTTCGTGGGGCATCGGGTTAAAAGTGTCTAAGTTCCGGATCAGTTACGGACGTGCCGTATACCATATGGCAGGTGGTACCAACCACTTCTCTTTTTGCATGAACCTCGACGAACTCGGAAAAAAATTCTGATCTGATGTTTCCGGACCACAATTATATAATAGCTGTGGATGGTTTTTCATCATGCGGAAAAAGCACCTTTGCCCGTTTGATCGCTAAGGAACTGAATTATGTGTACATCGACAGTGGAGCCATGTACAGAGCTGTTGCCCTGTATTGTATTGAAAATGGCCTGCTGGCGGATGGCAACATCCGGACTGAGAGGTTATTGCATTCACTGAATAACATCACTTTCAGGTTTATGCTGAATGAACAGACCGGCTTGCAGGAAACATGGCTAAACGGCAGGAATGTTGAAAAAGAAATCCGGAGTATTGAGGTTTCCTCAATTGTTAGTAAGATCAGCCAGATTAAGGAAGTCCGTGCTAAAATGGTTAAACTGCAGCGCGAAATCGGTAAAAACGGGGGAGTAGTAATGGATGGCCGGGATATCGGCACTGTTGTTTTCCCAACCGCACAAATGAAAATCTTCATGACGGCCGAACCGGATGTTCGTGCTCTCCGTCGCTACAAGGAGCTCCTTGAAAAGGGAATGGATGTGCCGCTCGCCGAGGTCAGCGCCAATATCCGGATGCGTGACCATGAAGATGAAAACCGTAAGGAAAGTCCTCTTCGGAAAGCAGCAGATGCCATTGTGCTGGATAACAGTCATATGACTATCGAGCAACAAATGGTATGGTTCAGAGAGTTTTGGATGATAAAAACCCGTAGGCATGAACATTGAAATCGATCCCAGGGCCGGTTACTGTTTTGGCGTTACCCGGGTGATCTCCAAAGCCGAGGAGATCATCAGCGAACACGGCCGACTCTATTGCCTCGGAGAAATCGTTCATAACCAGAAAGAAATTGAAAGGCTCGAAAGAATCGGGTTAAAAACCATAACACCCGAAGAATACCTTAACCTGTCGAACTGCCAGGTCCTGATCAGGGCACATGGCGAGCCCCCGGAGACCTATGAACATGCTGCCAGGAACAACATTGAACTGATCGATGGAACCTGTCCCATTGTTATAAAACTGCAGAGCAGAATCAAGAAGGACTATGCCGAAAGCTTCAGGATTGGTGTGCAAATCGTGATATTTGGGAGAATAGACCACGCCGAGGTCCGCGGTCTGGCGGGGCAGACCAATTACCAGGCCATCGTTGTGGAATCCGAAAGTGACCTGGATAAAATAGACTTTTCAAAACCCATTCATCTTTATGCACAGACAACCATGAGTGTGGAAAAGTACCAGCACCTGCAGGACATTCTACTTCAACGCGCCGCAACCGGAGGAACAGAACAGCATTCCCTGAAATGCACCAATTCGATATGCCGTCAGGTATCGGGCAGAATTCCGCCTCTTAAGGAGTTCTGTACCCGGCATGACGTAATCATTTTTGTCAGCTATAAACAAAGTTCCAATGGCAAACTGCTGTATGCACAATGCAAACTGGTAAATGAAAAGGCACACTTTGTAAGTGATACGGTTGATATTCATTCCGAATGGTTTGAACATGCCAGGAACGTGGGAATAACAGGAGCCACCTCCACACCCAGGTGGCTGCTGGAAGAAGTCGCAGATAAGATAAGACTTTTAATGGCGAAATAATTAAATTTGATCATGGCAGTTCTCATGGTTTAAACATATTTATCACGCTTAATGATTGTAACCTACATGGAAGAAATTAAAAAAATAGGGGTTCTGACTTCAGGTGGAGATGCTCCTGGTATGAATGCGGCAATCAGGGCAGTTGTCCGTACCGGTATCCACAACGGATTTGACGTTGTTGGCATCAGACGGGGTTATATGGGCATGATTGAAGGTGATATGATTCCTTTAACTTCCCAGTCTGTCAGCGGAATAATCCAGAAAGGCGGCACCATTATCCAGACAGCCCGTTGCAAGGAATTTATGACCTATGAAGGAAGAAAAAAGGCTCATGATCAGCTTGTTAACTATGGTATCCAGGCCGTGATTGTTATTGGCGGCGACGGCTCCTTCACAGGCGCCTCCACTATGTCGAAAGAGTTCGACATCCCTTTCATCGGGATTCCGGGCACAATCGACAATGACCTCTATGGTACCGATTATACGATTGGTTATGATACCGCTTTAAATACTGTTGTCGAAGCCGTCGATAAGATCAGGGATACGGCCAGTTCGCACGGACGTATCTTTTTCGTAGAGGTGATGGGCAAGGAAGCGGGTTTTGTTGCACTTCGGAGTGGTATAGCCTGCGGAGCCGAGGGAATACTGATCCCGGAAGAAAAAGGTCAGCTCGATAAACTGAAAAGGTACCTGGCGGAACGTGCTGAACTGAAGAAGTCCAGTATAGTCATGGTGGCTGAGGGAGAAGAGGATGGAGGTGCAATTGCCATTGCTAAAATTATAAAAGGAGAATTTCCTGATCTGGACATCCGTACAACCATTCTCGGACATATCCAGCGCGGCGGATCTCCGTCAGCATTCGACAGGGTAACAGCCAGCCGCATGGGCACTGCAGCAATCGAAGCCCTTATGGATGACCAGAAAAGTATCATGATTGGTTTGGTAAACAATGAAATTGTTAACGTACCCCTGAATAAAACAGTAAAACTCCATAAGGATGTTAATCGGGATTTGCTGAGACTGACAGAAATACTAATTTGAAATCCATAGGCAAATGTGCCAATGCGCCAATATGCCTGCTATATTGATATCCTCCTCCCCTTGCCTGTTCCAGGCAATTTTACCTATGCTGTTAATGAAGAACAAGCCGGCATTGTGAAACCCGGAATAAGGGTGAACGTGCCATTCGGCAAAAAAAATACATATACCGGCCTGATAATACGGGTACACCACCAGCATCCCAGAGATTATGAAGTGAAGGAGATCATTTCGGTGCTGGATCAGGAACCTGTTGTACTTGATACACAGATAAGACTCTGGCAATGGATCAGCTCTTATTACCTGTGCCATCCCGGTGAAGTATTCAAGGCCGCAATGCCTGCCAACCTGAAACTGTACCAAAAATCGCGGATTAAAAATACTGAAAGTCTGCCGGTTCAACCGTTGTCACAACTCAATCCCACCCAAATACAAGCTTTACAGGAAATCAAGACTGCATTTGAAAAAACCGATGTTGCCCTGTTACACGGCGTAACCTCCAGCGGCAAAACTGAAATATATATTCATCTGATCCGGGAAATCATTTCACGTGGTAAACAGGTTTTGTACCTGCTGCCGGAAATTGCACTTACCACCCAGATTATTTCAAGACTCAGGGCTGTTTTTGGTTCAACCGTAGCTGTATATCATTCCAGAACCACCGTGGTCGGGAAAGCAAGAACCTGGAACACACTGCTCAAGGCTGACAACGGAAAGGCAAACGAAATTCAGATCATTCTTGGCGTCAGGTCCTCCATTTTTCTTCCATTTCGGAATTTAGGACTGGTAATTATCGATGAAGAGCATGAGAACACTTACAAGCAGTTTGATCCGGCGCCGCGCTATCATGCACGTGATACGGCAATCATGCTGGCACAGCAGCATGTAGCCAAGGTATTGCTTGGAACAGCCACTCCATCGCTTGAATCGTATTATAATTGCCTCACCGGAAAATATATTCTGGTAAACCTGAATGAACGGTACCTGAACCTTGAGTTACCCGACATTACTGTTGTTAACACCCGTGAACTGCGGCGACGTAAGAAAATGCAATCCCATTTCTCACCTGTCCTGATCAACAGCATTGACCAAGCCCTTAAAAAAGGTGAACAGGTTATTCTCTTTCAAAACCGCCGCGGATTCTCCATTTTTCTGGAATGTGAACAATGCGGTGAAGTGCCCAGGTGCCGATTCTGCGATGTCAGCCTCACCTATCATAAAATAAGTAACCGGCTCAACTGTCATTACTGCGGCTATCATAAGGCAGTACCTTCAGAATGTTCTTCATGCGGGCATGGCCATCTGCAAATGAAAGGATTTGGCACCGAGAAAATAGAAGAAGAAATGGCTATTTTTTTCCCATCAGCCAAAATTGAAAGGATGGATCTCGACGCCACACGAAACAGGAAATCCTATGAAGAGATAATTGCCCGCTTTGAAAGGAAAGAATCGGATATTCTGGTTGGTACACAGATGATATCAAAAGGCCTCGACTTTGACAATGTCAAACTGGTTGGAATCCTTGATGCAGATAACATGATTAATTACCCCGATTTCCGGGCTTATGAAAGAAGCTTTCAACTCATGGCACAGGTAAGTGGAAGGTCCGGCCGTAAGAACAGCAGGGGACAGGTTATCATTCAGACCACTGATCATAATCATCCAGTAATCAGGCGGGTGATACAAAATGATTTTTTAGCCATGTTCAATGATCAGCTCGAGGAACGGAGAAAATTCCGGTATCCGCCTTTCTCGAGACTCGTGGAAATCATACTGAAACACCGCGACAAGGTATTACTGGACAGGGCCGCAAACCATCTGGCAACCCTGCTTCGTCCTTCGATACAGGAAAGAATCCTGGGGCCTGAATACCCGCTTGTCAGTCGCATCCGGAATTTATACCTGAAGAGAATTCTGGTCAAAATTGAAAAGGGGAAAAGCTTACCTGTT
>Ga0299915_10001720_pt1 | contig 16119 bp, 18 predicted proteins | sample RVTome_13_FD_200263 | JGI IMG/M metagenome (GOLD analysis project Ga0299915, IMG submission 200263) | Soil microbial communities from uranium-contaminated site in the Upper Colorado River Basin, Wyoming, United States - RVT92D227 (version 2) ... | reverse complement strand
CCAGATCAGATGCGCCGCCAACGTCCTTCATCTGATTGAAGGGAGCGAGCTCATAGACTCGACCAGCCGGGTGCAAGACGCCTATTCCCTTCGCTGCGCTCCCCAGGTCATCGGCGCGGTACGGGACGCCCTGGCCTTCGTGCGGCTCCTGGTCGGAACGGAGATCAACGCCGCCACGGACAACCCGCTCATCTTTCTCGACCTTCCTCCGGGCAGGGAGAACAAGGCCATCTCCTGTGGCAACTTCCATGGCGAACCCCTGGCCCTGGCCATGGACATGCTGAGCATCGCAGTGGCCGAGCTGGGAAGCATCTCGGAGCGCCGGGCCTTCCGACTGCTCGACAACACGCTGAGCGCAGGCCTCCCGGCGATGCTGGTCGAGGATAGCGGACTGAACAGCGGGCTGATGATGGCCCAGTATACGGCCGCAGCGCTGGTGTCCGACAACAAGACGCTGGCCCATCCAGACAGCGTGGATTCCATCCCCTCCTCCGCCAACCAAGAGGATCACGTCAGCATGAGCGCCAATGCGGCGAGGCACGCCAGGGAGGTAGTGCAAAATGTGGAGCAGATCGTGGCCATCGAGATGCTCTGCGCAGCCCAGGCCCTCGATTTCAGGCGGAGGGGACTGGAGTTCAGCACAGTGGCGTGGGAGGAGGATGAAGCCCTCCAAAGACACAAGAAGGTGGTAGAATACGAGCTAAAGAAGGGAAGAGCGGTCAGCAAGGCCCGCTTGGGCAAGGGGACTGAGGCCGCTCACCGGGCCATCAGGGCCCAGATCGACTATTTCGAACGTGACAGACCCCTGTATCCCAACCTACAACGCGTTGCTGAGATGGTCCACAGTGGGGAGATCGTCAGCAGCGTCGAGACAGCTCTGGGCGGTCCTCTGGCAGGGGCGGCGGAGATGGTGGTCAAGCCAGCCTAGCAACGCCCCGTGCGGCGGCTTCGAAGTCGGCCGGGCATCCACCACAGCGACATCAGAAAGGGTAGTACGAAGTGTCAGCGACATTGAAACCCAGACTCCCCAGAGGTATGCGGGACATTCTGCCCCAACAGATGATCCATCGTCGGTACGTGATGGACATCATCCGGGAGGTGTTCGAGCGCTTTGGCTACGAACCTCTCTCTACACCCTCTGTGGAGCTGCACGAGACGCTGACCGGCAAGTATGGCCCCGACGCTGAACGTATGATCTACGACGTCTCACGAAAGGGCGGCAAGGAAAAGCTGGCCCTGCGCTTCGACCTGTCCGTGCCGTTGTCACGGGTGGTGGCCATGTATCCGGACCTCCAGCGACCGTTCAAGCGGTACCAGATATCACCCGTATGGAGAGGCGAGCGGCCGGGCAAGGGTCGGTATCGCGAATTCTACCAGTGCGACGTTGACACCGTGGGCACGTCCAGTATGCTCGCCGATGCGGAACTCCTGAACATCACCCACGACATCCTGACGCGTCTGGGTTTCCAGGAGTTCGTGATGAAAACCAACAACCGCAAGATCCTGACGGGGATTGGGCAGTTCGCCGGGATCCCTGAGGATCTGCTGGGAGGGCTGTACCGCTCCATAGACAAACTGGAGAAAATCGGGCTGGAGGGAGTCAGAGAAGAGCTCAAGTCCAACCAGATACCGGAGAACGTGATCGAGAGACTCCTGGAGCTATTACAGATCTCGGGAGACAACGAAGCTGTCCTGAAGGAGCTGGAAAAGCAGCTCGCCGATCAAGCCATAGCCCTGGAGGGGATAAGGGAGCTACGCGAGATGCTCTCCTACCTGCACGACATGGGCGTGCCAGCCGAACGGTGTCAAGTCGATTTTTCCATGGTCAGAGGCTTGGATTACTACACCGGGCCCATCTACGAGTCGGTGGTGGAGGAGCCACGTGTGGGAAGCATCTGCGGCGGCGGAAGGTACGACGAGTTGATAGGCACGTTCGGCGACAGGAGCTATCCGGCCACGGGCATCAGCTTCGGCATGGAGCGCATCATTGACGTGATGGAGGAACTGCACATGTTCCCTCCGGAGGTGGGCATGACCAATACCCAGGTACTGGTCACTGTGTTCGGCGAGGATCAGCTTCACGCCTCCGTCCAGGTGAGCGAAAACCTGCGCGATGGAGGTCTCAACACCGAACTGTACTTTGAGTGCGACCCCCTGGGGCATCAGATACGGTACGCCCTGAAGAAGGGCATACCCTTCGTCATCATCGTCGGTCCGGACGAGGCAGCGGCGGGCCAGGTGACCATCCGCAACCTGCCTCTCAACGAGCAACGAACAGTCACCAGAGAGACGATGATAGCACAGGTCAAAGACTGGGAGGCCAACGCAGGGGCATGAGCGGCATCAGAGGTGTGATCTTCGATCTAGGGAACACACTGATGTACATGGACAACGACTGGGAGGTAGTCAGAAGCCGCGGAGCACAGGATCTGGTGGACTTCCTCATGGAGCGCGGCTTTGCCCTCGACCCTTCTCGGTTCGCGGAAGAGTACCTCTCCCTACGCAGGTCATTGTACGCCAAGTCCGTCGAGGAAGCTGTGGAGTACACCGCACAGCACTCTCTGCGAGCCTTGCTAGCCCAGTCGGGCTATGAACAAACGAGCCGGGAGCTAGTCCAGGGGGCAGTGCGTGCGTTCTTCGCTTTCGAACGAGAGCAATGGAAGCCCTATCCCCAGGCCGAGGCCACCCTGCGCCGGCTCTCGGAAAGGGGGTACAGACTCGCTCTCATCTCCAACGCCACCGACGACGAACTCATTCAGGCCCTCGCGGAGAGATCCGGCTTCCGAAAGTGGTTCGACATCACCCTCAGTTCGGCTGGAGTGGGGCTCCGCAAGCCACACCCGGGCATCTTCCAGATGGTGCTGGAAGAGTGGGCGTTTCCGCCCTCACAGGTGGTGATGATTGGTGACACGCTCCGGTTCGACATCGCGGGTGCCCACAACGCGGGCCTGAAGGCCATTCTGGCGGGCTGGGATCTGTACCCTGACTACGATGCAGAAGGGGATCACATCTTGCCCGATGCCACCGCCGAGAGCCTGGTCCATCTTGTGGATCTGATCCCAGATCTCAGCGAGCCATATTCGGCAGGGACCGCCTAGCGAGATGGCCATCAAAGCGGTCATCTTCGACCTGGGTGGGGTCTTGGTACGCACTGAGTTCCCTGAAGTGCGACACCAGTTGGAGTTGCAGCTGGGATTCCAGCCTGGGACTGTGGACCGCACCATCTGGGGAAGCAAAGAATGGGAGCTGGCTCAGATCGGAGCTCTCTCCTATGAGGAGTACTGGGAGCGCGTGGGTGCCACGCTGGGCCTGGCCACACCCCAGGAGATAGCAGATTTCCGACGCCAGTACTTCTCAGGCGACCGGGTCGACCAGGAACTCATCAGCCTCATCGAAGAACTCCGGCCCCGCTACAAGATCGGGCTGCTGAGCAACGCCCCAGACAGGCTGGAGACCTGGCTGGAGAACGAATGGGGGATCAAGCATCTCTTCGATGCCATCGTCTACTCAGCCCAGGTGGGAATGGTCAAGCCGGATCAGAGGATGTTCCAGCTCATCCTCGAGCAGTTGGCGGTTGAGCCCTCCGAGTCCCTGTTGATTGACGACTACCCTCGCAACGTAGAGGCCGCCCTCGCTCTGGGCATGGAGGCCATCCGTTTCACGAGTACCGAAGCTCTGAGAGATGACCTGCGGCAGTATCTCGTGTGGGACACAGGGGACGGAGGCCCTTGAGGATCGACCTACACGTGCACACCTGCTGCTCCGAGGATTGCTAGGTTTCCTGGGAGGCGGTCGCCGCAGCTGTGCTCAAGAGCCCGGTTGATGCCATCGCCGTGATGGACCACAACGAGATAAAAGGCGCTTTCCGACTGGCAGAGGAGGCGCCTTTTCCTGTCATTGTGGGCGAAGAGGTGGCGTCCGAGCAGGCTGAGATAGCGGGCCCGTTTCTCAAGGAGTGGATACCGCCGGGCCTCTCCATGTACGACACGATGGCCCGCATCAAGGGACAGGGCGGGCTGGTCTACGTGCCTCACCCCCTCGCCCGCGACGTGCCCAGCGCTGCCGGTCTGCGCAACCTGGAGGGCATCATCGAACAGGTGGACATCCTCGAAGGCTTCAGGGCCCGCATCCTGTGGTCAGCAGACAACATCGTTGCACAGGAGATCGCCCGCCAATACAGCATTCCCGTCGCCGCCGGAACAGCACTCGCCCTTCAGGCACACTCGGTCTCGTAGCCTCGCCCTGTGCGCTGACACCGTCCACTGACTCCACATTCGCTCGCCCACACACGCTTGACTTGACGGTGTACGCCCCCTATAATGAAACCGCACCGCCAGTCGAGCGTAGTAGGTTCACCATAGCATGGAACTTCAGACCATTCTGGACGACATCGGCGACGAGCGGAGGCCGCTCTCGCATGCCAGGCTCTATATGCTCTCCTACCTTAGCAGCGAGGAGCTTCAATTCTTCGCCAAGCGCTGGACAGCGATCGGCACCACGCGGAGACGCGAGATTTTGAGTGCACTGGTGGAGATCGCTGAAGCCAATATCACCGTGGACTTCACTGGGGTATTCCGGCTCGGCCTGCGTGACGAGGATGGGGAAGTGCGTGCTCGCGCTGTCGACGGGCTGTGGGAAGATGACAGCCCTGACTTGGTGGACACGTTCCTGGAGATGCTTTCTTCCGATCCCTCCATCGTTGCACGTGCGGCAGCAGCCACGGGTCTGGGCCGCTTCGTGTTCATGGCAGAGCTGGAAGAACTGGGCGAGGAACTGGGGCGCAGCATCGTACAAGCCCTGTGGAGGGTCATCGAAGATCCCACCGAGGCCCTGGAACCACGAAGACGGGCCGTCGAAGCCATCGGCTTCTCAGGGGACGAGGGTGTTCAGCGCCTCATCGAAGAAGCGTACCGGAACCCGGTGGAGAAAATGCGCGTCAGCGCTGTCTTTTCCATGGGGCGGAGCGCCGACCGATCCTGGGGACCGACTGTGGTCGGCGAACTGGACAGCACCAACCCCGAGATGCGATTCGAGGCCGCCAGGGCATGTGGCGAACTGGAACTCAGGGAAGCAGTGCCTTCCTTGATCACACTGATCGCCGATGGCGACAAAGAGGTGCAGCAGGCCGCCATCTCCGCCCTGGGAAAAATCGGCGGGAGCGAGGCTCGCAGCGCGCTACGCCTGTGCTGCGAAAGCGAAGACGAAGCCATCGCCACGGCGGGAGACGAGGCCCTCGCCGAACTGGAACTGACCGCCGGTCTGTTTGACGTGCTCCTCGATGACGAAGAGGCCTAGCGGGGTACAAGGGTGATCCTGCTGTCCGTCCTCGTCGACATCGTCCTCCCCGTGTTCGTCATCATCGGCCTGGGGTTCGTTGCTGCACGGATGCTGACCATCGACGCTCACACCCTGTCGCGCGTGTCCCTCTACGTCCTGGGACCGGCCCTGGTCTACTCCAAGCTGGTCGAAACTACAGTCACCAGCACCGACCTGGTGCAGATTGTTCTCTTCACCGTTGTGGGAACCCTCCTCGTCCTGGCCCTCTCCTGGGCCGTGGCCAGATTGCTGCGCCTGGATCAGTCCAAAGAGAGCGGCTTCATGCTCAGCAGTTCCTTCAACAACTGCGGCAACTACGGCCTGCCCCTGGTCCTTTTCGCCTTCGGCCAACAAGGGCTAGAACGCGCGCTGATCTACTTCGTCACCAGCGCGTTTATGGTCAATACCCTGGCCGTATTCGTCGCCTCGCGGGGCAAAGCCAGGGTTACCGCCTCGCTGTCCAACATCTTCAGGCTACCCATGATCTACGCCATCGCGGTCGCCTTCCTGGTCAGGTTAGGCAACATCCCCGTGCCCGCCCTGGTCTCCAAGCCGGTGGAGATGGTGGGAGAGGCCACCATACCGGTGCTGTTGCTACTACTGGGCGTGCAACTGGCGAGAAGCTCCTTCGGCGGGCAGATACGTGTGATCTGCGCAGCAACTGTGGTCAAACTCGTAGGGGCAGCGGCGATAGGAATTGTCGTGGCGGCCGCCATGGGTCTGACGGGAGTCACCAGACAGACGTGCATCGTGGAGCACGCCACCCCTACCGGGGTGATGACCAGCATCCTGGCCATCGAGTTCGGGACCGAGCCGGAGTTGGCCACAGGCGTGATCTTCGCCTCCACTCTGGCCAGCATCGCCACCATGACTGTGCTCGTTAGCTGGCTCAGTTAGGTCCTCAGCCTGCCCGGCGCACCTGGCGGAGAAGCCAACATGCAGCAAGCCAGAAGGATCATCTTCTTCGACCTGGAGACCCAGAGGACCTTCGACGAGGTCGGTGGACGGCACAACCTGGACCGGCTGGGCCTGGCCGTGGCGGTCACCTACGACTCGTGCACCGACGAATACCACGCCTACACCGAGGACCAGGCGTCAGAGTTGGTGGACGAGCTGGCCGGCGCGGACCTGGTCGTCGGTTTCAACGTGCTGAGCTTCGATTACCCGGTCCTGAGGCCTTACACTGACTATCCACTGGAGACGCTCCCCACCGTGGACATGCTTCGTCACGTACACCTGGTGTTAGGATTCCGGCTCTCCCTTCAGGCCCTGGCCGAAGGTACCCTCGGTGTCGGAAAGTCTGCGGACGGACTCCAGGCCGTCCGGTGGTTCCGTCAAGGAGAGCTAGAGAAGGTGATCGAGTACTGCCGGCGAGACGTGGAGATCACCAGAGCATTGTACGAGTTTGGCCGCGAGCACGGGCACGTCCTCTACTGGGACCGCACAGGCCAGATGCGGAAGGTGCACGTCCACTGGTGACGGGTGCCCTCACCTCGGCCCGGCCGCCATCGCCAAGACCCCGGGAGTCTGCTATAATTCCGCAATCTGGATGGGAACATGCCCGAGTTCGAATCAGCCTACTTGAGACTGCTTCACACAGGCGAACTCCAGCAGCGAGTGGAAGAAGCCCGCGCTGTCCTGGAGGAGTGCCGGCTCTGCGGCCGTGAGTGCTGCGCCAACCGGTTGGAGAGCGCCGAGGGCGCGGTGTGCCGTACCGGTGCCAGGGCAGTGGTCTCCAGTTTCAGCGCCCACTTTGGCGAAGAAGACCCTCTCGTGGGCCAGCATGGATCAGGCACGATCTTCTTCGCCAACTGCAATCTCAAGTGCCAGTTCTGCCAGAACTACGAGATCAGCCAGCTAGGTGAGGGTAGGGAGGTCGAAGCTAAAGAGCTGGCCGCCATGATGCTCCACCTCCAGGAGCGCGGCTGTCACAACATCAACTTCGTCAGCCCCACCCACGTTTTGCCCCAGATCCTGGAAGCCTTGTTGATAGCGGCCGAGAACGGCCTGAAGGTGCCGCTGGTTCACAACACCGGCGGCTATGACAGTCTGGAAGCCTTGCGCCTGCTGGACGGCGTCGTGGACATCTATATGCCCGACATGAAGTACGCTGACGAAGAAGCGGGGCGCAGGTACTCCAAGGTCAAGGAGTACCCCTCGGTCAACCAGGCAGCGGTCAAGGAGATGCACAGGCAAGTCGGGGACCTGGTGATGGACGACCGAGGCGTGGCCCGGCGAGGCCTCCTGGTCCGGCACCTGGTGCTGCCCAACGAGCTGGCTAGCACTGCCCAAACCGCCAGGTTCCTCGCTGAGGAGGTCTCACCAAATACCTACCTCAACGTCATGGCCCAATACAGACCCACGTACAAGGCCCATGAGTACCCAGAGATCGACCGTCGCCCCAGCACGCAGGAACTGCAGGATGCGGTGGACGTCGCTCTCCACGCCGGATTGAGCCGATTGGACGAGAGGAAATCCCACCTTGCGCAGATGCTCAGGTAGGAGAAGGAGATGTCCACGCCGGCGCGGCTGTCTGCCATGGTACACGGAAGGGTGCAGGGGGTGTTCTTCCGAGATTTCGCTCGCACTCAGGCCATCGCCCTGGGCTTGACGGGTTACGTTCGCAACCTTCCTGACGGCACCGTGGAGACCGTGGCCGAGGGTGCCAGGGAGACCCTGGAGAGCCTCCTGGCGCAATTGCGTGAAGGGCCGCCATCAGCAAGGGTTGACCGGGTGGACGTCCAGTGGGGAGATCACCGCGGAGAGTTTGTCCGCTTCGAGGTGCGCTATAGATGAGAAGAGAACCCGGGAGGGTGGCATGGGTCGTCCTGCTCGCGGCCTTCGCCATCAACTGTACCCTGGTGGTGAGCATTCCCCTTGCTTTCCGCTGGTACCTCCTCAGCGCCACCGTCAGCCACGAAGCCACGCTCGAGGTGATCGCGGGCACGGTGCTCGTCTTTGAGCCGGGGAGGATTACCCCTAGCGGGGTGACCAGCACCACCGTCATTCCCGAGGGCAGCACAATACGCACCGATGCCTCCTCGAGGGCCTTTCTCACCTTCTTCGACAACAGTACAGCCACCCTGTCCTTCGAGACCGATGCCAGGCTGGCCGCCATGCGTTCGCCCCGCTTCGGCTTCGGCACCACTCCCGACTCCCTTCACCTGTACATCGCTCAAGGGCAGGTGAACATCGGGGTTGCCCTGCCCGTCAACGGTCCCCGGGAGTTCCTGGCCACGACTCCTCACATGACCGCTGTGCTCCAGGACGGCAGCTATTCCCTCAAGGTCACCAGCGACAGCAGCCGCACCATTGTCCATCTGGGCACGGCCCAGGTCACCGCCCAGGGGAAGGGCGTGACCCTCGAGCAGAGAGAGCAGACGACAGTGATAAGGGGCCAGCCACCCGAGGAACCAGTAGCTGCCGCCCAGAACCTCCTCGTCAATGGGAGTTTCGTCGAGGACCTCTCCGTGGGATGGCAAGCGTATAACGAGCAGGGCGGAGACGGTGGCGACGTGGACGGCGAGATCTCCATCTTGGAGCTTCCCGACACCACTTCACGGGCTGTCAAGTTCTCGCGCTTCGTCAGCGGGGGCAATCATTGCGAGACGGTCATCATACAGGACCTGGATGAAGAGATATCCGATCTCGCCACCTCCATCAGCCTCTACCTGAAGGTCAGATTGGAGAACCAGAGCCTGTCGGGTGGAGGGTATCTCAGCTCTGAGTACCCCCTCATGATCCGGCTGGAGTACGACGACGTCTACGGGAGTGAGAGCCAGTGGACTCATGGCTTCTACTACCAGAACACGGACAACAACCCCACCATGTTCGGGGAGAGGATCCCGCGGAGCGTCTGGTTCGATTACTCCAGCGGCAACATCCTGGAGACCATCTCTCCACGGCCGGCCCGGTTGAAATCCCTGCTCATCTATGCCTCGGGTTGGGACTATGAGAGTTCCGTGACGGACATCAGCCTGGTTGTAGAGTAGGAGAGACGTGGCCGAGACTGTCACCAGGGAATGGATCGAGGGACAGCGGGCGTACAACTACCACCGTACGCCGGGGCGGAGAATCGAGAGCCCCGAGGCCGCGCTTGAGTTCCTAGATGAAGTAGGCTTCTGCCACTTCTGGCCCATCAAGGGGGCAGAGCTGCCCAACCTCTTCCAGGCCATCGCGGGCCGCGTCCGCCCCGTGCCCATGGAGCACGATGACCCTGATATCGACAGATGCTGGAGCTGGAAGGATGATGCCCTGGGGAAGCGCCAGTGGTATTACGGCAAGCTGTTGCGCCGGCGGGCGACGCTCGTCTCCCTGGCGAAACTCCCCCTCTTCTACGCCGCCAGCGACAATCTGGGCGACCTGGACGACTATCTGGAAGAGTACAGCGCCGGGCAGATGACCGCCGAGTCCAAGTGGATCTACGAGGCCCTGCTCGAGCAGGGCCCGCTGGACACCATCCAGCTCCGACAGAAAGCGGGACTGAGCAGTGGCGGCGCCAAGTCGCGCTTCGATCGCGCCCTGGTGGAGCTGCAAGCCGGCCTCAAGGTCCTGCCCATCGGCGTGGCCCGAGTCGGGCGCTGGCGCTATGCCTTCACCTACGAGCTCCTGCTGAGGCACTTCCCGGAGTTATCAGAGCAGGCCCGCGTGATTAAGAGGTCTGAGGCCCAGCGCCGGCTGGTCCTCCGCTACCTGGAGAACGTGGTGGCAGCCGACCGGGCGATGGTCAAAGGGATATTTCACGTCCTCAAATGGACGCCAGCAGAACTGGAGAGAGCGATAGCGGCCCTCCTGGAGGAGGGCGTGGTCCGAGAGACAGAGGTAGAAGGTTTCCCCGAAGCGCAGCTCGTGTCCCTGCATCACCTGGAGCACAGAGCTCAGGACATAGAAGGGAGCTAGAACATGGAGTTCACCACGTTGGTAGAGAGCAGGTACAGCGTCCGGTCCTACAAGACGGACCCCATAGAGGAAAGCAAGCTAGAGAAGGTGCTCCAAGCCATGCGCCTGGCGCCCACGGCCACCAACCGCCAGGCCTTTCAGTTCCTGGTTGTTCACACCAAAGGCCGAGAGGAGGAACTGAAACGCATCTACAGGTCCGACTGGTTCACTCAAGCCCCCGTGGTAGTCTGCGCGTGCGGTATCCCGGCAGAGAACTGGGTGCGCATGGACGGCAAGAACTACAACGACGTGGACGTGGCCATCGCCATGGATCACCTCATCCTGGCCGCCACCAATGAGGGCCTGGGCACCTGCTGGATCGGTGCTTTCGACGCTCAAGCCGCAAAGGAAGTCCTCGGTCTGCCCGAGGGGGTGGAACCCATCGCCCTCACCCCGCTGGGATATCCTGTCGGCGAGCCCAGGCCCAAGAAACGTAAGGAGCTGTCGGAGCTGGTGCGCTATGAACGCTGGTAGCTCAAAGAGCGACCTGGCCAACGCTGCCGCCTACGGTGGAGATGGCTGGTCGCCTCGGACCACCGGACTGTGTGAGGAGATCGGTACGGTCTGGAACCCCTGTGGTGTAGACACGGAGTGGTCGCCCCTCAAGTCCGTCCTGCTGCACCGGCCGGGCGCCGAACTGGAAAAGCTGGCGGATCCGGATGCGGTGCAGATGCTGGCCCCCGTGGACGCGGCCCGAGCCACGGAGCAGCACGATGCCCTGGCCCAGGCATATAGGGACGCGGGGGTCGCTGTCCACTACGTGCAACCAGACACCACTCCCACTCCCAACCAGATGTTCGTCGCCGACCTGATGTTCATGACTCCGGAGGGGGCCATCGTGGGGCGGCCGGCCTCCATTGTGCGGGCCGCGGAGGAGCGCTTCGTGGCCTGCCGGCTGGGAGCGCTGGGCATACCCATCCTGCGCTCCGTGCGGGGCAAGGGCACTTTCGAAGGCGCCGACGCGGCGTGGATCGACCCGCAGACGGTTCTTCTGGCCACGGGGCTGCGCACCAACAGGGAGGGCGCCGACCAGGTTTCCAGCCTGCTGGAGGAGATGGGGGTCGAGGTCGTCCGCGTGGGGCTATCCTACGGCACGATGCACCTCATGGGGCAGGTCAGGCTTGCCGATGGGGACCTGGCCATCGCCTGGCCCGGGCGGGTACCCTACGCCGCAGTGGAGGCGCTCCGCGACCGCGGGTACCAGGTCCTCTTCCTGCCAGATGTGGAGGAGGCGGTGCAGGGTTTTGCCCTCAACTTCGTGACCCTGGGCCCCAGGCGGATTCTTATGGCCGCCGGCAACCCGGTCACCACAGCCTTCTACGAGCATGCCGGCATCACCTGCCACCAGGTACAGGTGGACGAGCTCCTCAAGGCCGCGGGAGGCATCGGTTGCCTCACCGGCATCCTGGAAAGGGAGTTGATCGGCTGACGCGCCCGGCCAAAGGACCCGGCTAGTTCCACGTCGCTGACAAAGATCGCCCCGCAGGAGGAGATCCATGAGCGAGGAGAAGCCTTACGTTGTCTGCCTGACCTTCGACTTCGATGCCCTGAGTGTCTGGCTGGGCGGTTACCCCCGGGTGACACCGGCCATGCTCTCCCGAGGCGAGTACGGCGCCCGCGTAGCGGTGCCCCGTATCCTGCACCTTCTGGCCGAGCATGGCGTCCCGGCCACGTTCTTCGTCCCCGGCCACACCGCCGAGTCTTTTCCGGGCGCGGTGGAGGGCATCCTTGCCGCAGGCCACGAGGTGGCCCATCACGGTTACGGACACCAGGACCCCAGCACGCAGACGCCCGACGAGGAGCGGCGCAGCCTGGAGCGGGCCCTGGCGGTGTTGAAGCGGTTCCTGGGGCACCCGCCCCTGGGCTACCGGTCGCCCTCGTGGGACTACAGCGAGGCCACCCTTCCCCTGCTCCTTGAGCACGGCTTCCTCTATGACTCCAGCCTCTTCGCCGAGGACTTCCACCCCTACCACCCCAGGCTCGGCGACCAGGTAGGGGTAGAGGAGCCGCTTCAGATGGGGGAAGAGGTGGGCATCTGGGAGTTCCCGGTGGACTTCTCCCTGGACGACTGGCCCCACTTCACCTTCAACTTCGACCCCCTGCGGGTGGGCCTTTCGGCGCCGTCGAAGGTCCTGGAGATCTGGGCGGGTGACTTCGACTACCTGGTCGAGCACGAGGAGAGGGGCGTCTTCACAGTCACCATGCACCCCCAGGTCATCGCGCGGGGCCATCGCATGGCCATGTTGGAGCGCTTCATGGAGCACGTGCTCTCCAACCCCTGGGCTCGCTTCGCCCGGATGGGAGACCTGGCGGAGGAGTTGGCCGCGGGGGCAATCTACTAGCACAGACCTCCGAGGTCTCAACCAGCAGCTTGGCACTCTCTTGAGTAGGGAAGCATGGTAGCAGCTCCCCTTGGCGGCGGCAACTGCCCCGCCCAGGAGAGCCCCTAGGTCATTTGTCGAGGTGGAGATGATGCTCGATTTCCCTCCCCAGGGCTTGCTGGTCGCCTTCACGCGCCACGAGCGCCAGACGCTCCTCCACGACACCAGCGCCGTGCCACCCCATATTCTCCATAAGATCGAGGCCGCGCCGTGGGAGGGCGAAAGCGTACGGGTCTGGCTCGACCTGGACGATCTCGAAGAACTGGTCACTGGCCTCGCCTGGGAGGTAAGCAACGCCACGTCCGAGCGGCGCGAGCAGTTGTTCCTCGACTTGTACGACCGTCTCGCCGCCAGCTTCGGCCAGGCCCTGGGCATCGACCTCGTGGGCGGCGACGGCCAGCCCATTCAGGAGCTGGTCAAGGGCTTTGTGGAGTTCATGGCGGACGAAAAGCGCCACGATCCAGAGTGGATGATAGAGGAGTTTGCCCGCCTGGTCGATGAGCAAAACCGACACCCCCTGCGCGAACTGGGCGGCCTGTCGCCGGACCAGGCGTTCCTCTTGCACAACTGCGGCTGGTGGGCCGACCCGTTTCCCATCCGCCTGGAAACGAACCTGTCCTTCGAGCAAGTGGGGCAGACACAGTTCTTCCACAACGTGCGGGCCTTCCTCCAGGCAGTCGATGACTTCCAGGGCGCCCCGACCACGGCCAAGGGCAACCTTAGCCGGGCCTTCGTGGCCCACATGCTGGACCTTCTGGCTCTCCGGCCCGGCCGCCTGGAGATGATCCGGCAAGTGTGCAAGGTGATCAACGAGTCGGACGTGTGGCCCCTGCACATCGTGCGGGCGGTCTGCCAGGTCGGCGGGCTGGTCAGGAAGCGGAAGGGGCGCTTCGTGGTCACCCGCAAGGCCAGGGGCTTGTTGGAGGAAGATCGCGCCGGAGCGCTTTACCATCACCTCTTCGACACCATGCTCCGGCAGTTCAACCTGGCCTATCTCACCCGCGTGGACGAAGTGCCGGGCATCCAGGAGACCGTCCCCTACGAGCTCTACCGCATCGCTCAACTGCCCCTGGGGCAGGACCACGAGATCGAGGGTCTCGTCCCCATCGTCTTCATGCCGGTGGTGCGCCAGGAGATCGCCACGTACTCCTCGCAAGAGGACACTCCGCAATGGCTGCTGAAGAACTTCCTCTTGCGTCCGCTGGAGAGTTTCGGGCTGGTGGAGATCGTCGCGGGGGCGCGCAAGCCGCCTTCCATCGATCTCATGAACCATGTGCGGAGGCTGCCGCTCTTCGACGCCTTCATTCGCTTCGAGATCTGAAATGCGGACCTCGGGTAGAATGGCCCGAGGCAAGGCCACCAAGGTCTCAAAGCACCCAGCCCACAGTCTGACGCCACGACTTCGGGCGGTCCCCCTCGCTGCCGGGACGTGTTGCCCACGCGCGGCATTCTGTGTTGACACTCCAGACCAACTGGCCAAGCTGTCGCCGCGCCTCCAGCAGACCCACGCGGACCTACTGCCCCGCTGTGGCCTGGACCAGGAGACTTATCCACAATTCATCCACACCCAACAGCGCCGTGGTGCCCAGGACACTACCCCCTATGTGCAGGACACAGCGCGCTATGCCCAGGACATAGCGAATAAATACAAAGAAGAAGTATGGATAAGTATCAGAAAAACGCTCAAACTTGAAATCAGCCCCTCCAACTACGAGACCTACCTTCGGGGCACCCGCGTGGCAGAGGTGGCGGCTTGACCCCACCAGTGCCGAGACGTCTTCCGCCCGTTGCGCATTCTGTGTTGACACACAGCCCAAACTGTGCTATACTGCACGACGGGAATGCAGGGCGGCGCCGGTACATGATCTCCTCTTCGCTTGAGCCGGTCCTGCATGGCCGACCCGCGTCTTCTTTTGTTGAGGTAGCCAATGGGCAGAGCGTAGCTCCAGGAGGTCTTGACAGCTTCACGGTCTCAAGGGCAAAGGCGAAAGGATTGAAGGATGAACCTAACGAAGCACGAGAATGCAGGCAGCGTGGTGGAGAGAATAGCCAGCATCCATGAGGAACTGAGCGAGCGGTACACGGTGGTTCGGATCGGGGTGTTCGGGTCTTTCGCCAGGGGCGATGAGAATCGCGAAAGCGATGTGGACGTCGTTGTGGAATTGGCCCAACCCACCTTCGATCACTACATGGATCTCAAATTCAGACTGGAAGAGGTTCTCCAGCGTCCGGTGGACCTGGCGGAGACCATGAAACCCCGTCTCAAGCCGATCATCGAGCGGGAAGTGGTCTATGCCTAGGGATCCTCGCCTCTACCTGGATGATATCCTGGAGGCAATAGGCCGAATCCAGGAATACACAGCATCGCTTGATTACGGTATGTTCGCACAGGACAGGAAGACCCAGGACGCTGTGGTGCGTAATCTTGAGATCATCGGCGAGGCAGCCCGTCGCTTGCCGGAATCCACGAAGGGTGGTGCCGCGGAGATAGAATGGCGGAAGATCGTTGGCTTGCGGAACATCGTAACCCACGAATACTTTGTAGTCAGCCTGCCCTTGATTTGGGATGTCGTGCAAAACAAACTGGGACCCCTCGAAATCGCCTGTCGACGACTTTTGGCAGACGAAGAGCCCGATGTGAAGAACGAGCAATAGCAGCCAGCACGATATCAGGCGGCAGCGCCCCACCTTCAGGAAGAACCCCACCAGCGGCGTGACGTTTTCTGTCCGCCAGGCATTCTGTGTTGACACAGCGCCCCAAGTGTGCTATAGTAGGCAACGCGGGTGCGGGGCGCCGCCACTACATGGTCTCCTCTTGTCTTGAGCCGGCCTTGCACCCGGCGCGAGCCTCACCTTCTGTTGCCCGGCAGCAACTTGATCACGAAGTAGTCGAAAGGACCGAAGGATGCCTCAAAGTTGGATCACAGCTTTGGCGTAGAGTCAAGAGCCTAGAAAACGCAGTGGCCGCGGGGAAAAAAGGGCCCTTAGCGCCACTCCACCGGACGCGCCAGCACGAAGCCGTCTGGCTTGACCACTTGATCGGGGAACACGCTCTTGGATAGGACGTTGCGACGGATGAAGGTATGGCCATGAGCCGCAGCCCTGAGTGCGCCGGAGTAGCGCGCCGGTGGGAAAGCGACGATCACTCGCTTTTGCGGGAAAAGCTCACGGATCGCCCTCACCGGCCCCACCAGATCGCTGTCCGCCGAGACCAGGAACGCCACGTCCAGATGGTCTTGGAAAGCATCGCTCATCAGTTCAACAGCGATGTTCACGTCGGTCATCTTTTCGTGATAAGCGTCGTAGGTGTGGCCGCATTTGTGGCACGTGACCGGGTTTGACAGCCAATGTCCGTAGAACATCTTGAAGTCGCTCAGGGTTCCGAGCGCTTCCAGGAACACAGCTTGCCGGCTACGCTTGTCCGGTGGTCGTTTGATGACTGTGGTGAAGTACTTGGTGCTCACGAGGATCTGGTTCGGTTTCA
>Ga0299915_10001719_pt1 | contig 16121 bp, 12 predicted proteins | sample RVTome_13_FD_200263 | JGI IMG/M metagenome (GOLD analysis project Ga0299915, IMG submission 200263) | Soil microbial communities from uranium-contaminated site in the Upper Colorado River Basin, Wyoming, United States - RVT92D227 (version 2) ... | reverse complement strand
AAAGCCGAAAGGGTGGAATTGCTCTCCAAGGTGATATTATACTCCTTGTTCTCCCAGATTATCGGAATTGCGCCTACCGGTCGAACAAGCGGATAATTGTCAACTGTTTGGTGCGGAAGCTCTGTGTCTCCGACTCCATCTCCTGCGATACGCCCGTTGCTTCCGTCGTCCAAGCCTGTATAGGTGTCCCAGTAGTTGCCTCTTGTTCCGTCGTCCCACACACTACCTGATGATAACTCCACACTTACAGGTGTCGTGGAGTTGAAAATATTGTTGAAATAGAATCTGTTAGAGTTCGATGAATGAACGTATATGCCCCATGCATCACAGTCTGCGATCGTGTTTTCAGTCACAAGGCTGTTATTGCAGTATTCGAGGTCAACAGCGAAAACTAGGGATCCGACGATGACATTTCCTTGTATCAAATTGTTATTTGATTCGAAGGCTCCGACGCCGCCGCCCCAGCCGAGATCACCTTCGATGCTTCCGCCGTTGAACGAGACTAGGTTCCCTGAAATACTGTTACTGTTTGAGAGTTCCAAGAATATTCCGAAGCAAGCGTTATGAGTCAAAATGCTATTTCTGACGGTGCAATTGTTGGATCCTGTTAGATGAATAGCTGCATGTGCTCCTGTGGGACTCAACGGATACGACGAGTTTCGCACGGTGAAGCCGTCTATTACGACATCATCGGCCATAACGGTTATCGCCGTTCCATTGTTATCGCTGTCTATTATCGTGCTCGTTTTTTCGTTCCCGATCAATTCAAGACTCTTGTTCACTATCACATGTTCATGATAGACCCCGCTGTTTACGAGGACCACACTTCCAGAAGAAGCCGCGTTGACTGCTTGCTGAATCGTTGGGTAATCGCTCGGCACGCGAACAATCTGACGATCAGACCCCAAGCTCAATCGCGTGAAGCTCAAAGCAAATGAGAGCATTAGTAACATGCACAACGCGAAGGAAAAATACGGCTTCATTTCATTCTCCAATTGACGATATTCTCTCGGTCCCAGAACTTATACTTTTCGTGAAACCAAAAGTGCATGATCTGGATAAATCGTTTGATGAACATGCCGGTCATGGATGTATGATTTGAGGACAGGAGAACAGAATGATTCAACGTGGTTTCGCAACAGGACATTCGCGATTACTTGCGTTACCGAAGAACAGGGATCCTGGATGGTCGTTTGCTGCCGTTTCCTGAATAGCTGAGAATCAGATAAGAACTCTGACTGTCCTTGGCTTTCGCTGGAATGCTCCGCAAATCTATCGGAAAAGATCCGAACAATGCGGATGATCAATGCTGAGGATGATTTTTCGTGGAGTCTTGGGATGCTAAGCATTCACGCAACGAGTGACAGGAAGACATATCTAGCCTCTCATTAGTACAGTTGAACGGAGAATGGCATCTTTGATAGGGCCGAAATGCGTGTTGTTGATGGCTTTAATCATCATTTCGCATCTTTCATTCTTTACACCTGCGGCAAAAGCGCAGATCTTGCCACTCCGGACTGTTTGGGAAGACCCTCGCACGTTGACCAGCTACCATCCCGGTGGCAAAGTGAACTCAACTTTCTATACGTTCCCGAAGGTGATTTGGGATGGCTCCAAGTACGTCGATTACATCTTTGATTCTTCTGACATGAGCGGAGGCGTGGGCTCTGTTTATATCAAGGTTAATCCAGACGATACGATCTTCTATGATCCGAATCGACAAGAACAACGAATAGGAAGCGAAAGCTGGATCGTCGAATACTATAACGCTCTGAATTTCAGGTGGGACATCGACTATCCCAAGTATAACAGGGTCAATTCTCTTGTGAACTCGTCAGGAGTATACTTTAGCAGGACTGCCACCCTTAATTCAGGATCAAAATTTGTGATCTCGTATTGGCTACGAGTGGGGTCGAGAATGAAGATTTCCATAGAGCTTTGTCCGGCAACTAGTGGAAGATTCAGGTTCGTTTGGCTACTCGACGACGTTTCTGGCACAAGAGCAACATGGCTCACAAGAACGGAGAACGTGACCACGCAACTTATAAATGATAGGTCTTGCCTGAGCATCGAATTTGCAGACGCAAACGAGTCAAAGTGCAGGTTGGACTGGTCGGACGCTCGCCTCTTCAACAAGACTTCTCTCGAGTGGGTTACATGTTTCCAACAGCTTGAGATGAAAAGAGACGTCATCAACGGTCGAAATGAGGCGAGAGTCCTATTCGGCGATTTTTCACTACTTAGCGGAGAATCGATGATTCTAGACCCGACCATCGTCACTTTCAACTCATTCGAGGGGGACGGTCACCTAATCAAATATGGGAGGACACATCCGCCAAATGAGGGGCCAGACGTCAACAGGATCTGGGAGGAATTTAGCACAGGTCAACTACTGCTTGACATTTACTACTTCACGTATAGAGGATATCTGAGCTTTGATACACAGGCTATTCCAGGGTTGGCGTACAACATAAGTGCTACCCTAAGGCTAATGACTGCGCAAGACTATTCAACCGAAGATTTCACATTGCAGGTGATGGGCGGAGACCAGCCGATTTTCGATGGCCCCACGTATTTTCTGACACCCGAATGCTGGGATAAAGGAACAACTCTTGCGGCGACTTGGAACACGGTTGACTATCCTGGAGACGACATTTATATCGATCTGCCGATTCCTTCCAGCCAGATCTGCTATTGGGAGAGGACTCAGTTTGAGTTAAAATCAAACAGGGAACAGTTTCCACCTAGTTCTGGCGTGCTCGAATACGTCAACTTCTATTCTGGGAATTGTGTGGGAAGAGAGCCTAAGCTTGAAGTGACATACTATGTTGATACCGTAGACATTGGAGGAAACACATGGTTCTATAGTGATGCTGGTGGCAGCAAGGTGGTGATCCCCTTTTTTGGTACAGGGTACTACTATGATCGGATATTTACTCCTTCGATTGAGACGGGGGAGAGCCCTGTGAAGTTGTCCTTTCTTTATGCACTTCTTGAAAATGGGTTCTCTATACTTGGGCCGAAGACTGTTCCCGACTATTACGCGGATTCAACCTGGCTTCGGGATGCCTTGCTGTGGCTCACGGAAGTTCAAGGATACGTTAACGTATTTCTTTTTGGCTTTTCAGGAGGAGGCGTGGTCGTTGCTAATGAGATTCAGAAAGACTACGCAACAGTATTTTCCGCAGCAGTTATAAGCTGTGCTCCAGTTGACTGGAATGATTTCTCTAATTATAGTATATTCCAGTCTGCCCATACTGCGTCAAAGGCAAAAACAGCGACTTGTATGCCAGAACCCGTCGGCGACGATTTCTATGATGATATGAACCTGTACTATAATGGTTTGACTGTTGACAGAGAATTTCACCTCTGGGATGATGGTCATAACCTTTTTGACTACAATTGTTTGCAATGCCCGGAACATGAGAATGTCTCTACTTTGGTGATCAACTGGTTCAACAAAGAACATCCTCCCAGCACTCCTTTCACTCCATCCGGACCAAGTGGACCCTACGCAAATACAACCTACAGATTCACTACGGGCACGGTAGATCCCAACGGCGACGACGTCAAATATTGGTTCGACTGGGGAGACGGCACAAGCACCACAACAAGCTACGTACCGTCAGGCACTAACGTCACAGCACTTTGCTCTTGGAGCTCCACTGGCACTTACGATGTTATCGTGCGCGCGCAAGATGCAACGACCTACAGCACTTGGTCACAAGCGAAGACTGTAACAATCCTGTACGGAGCTGGAGACGTAAACCGTGACAATGAAGTGGACATCTTCGACGCTATTCTTCTGTCGGTGGCATTCAATTCCGTGCCCGGCGGTCCGAAATGGAATAGCGCGGCTGACCTGAACGGTGACAACGCAGTGGACATATTTGACGCGATTATATTGGCTGACAATTTCGGAAATAAATATGATGGCGGATCAGGACTCGGCGCGGCAGGTCAACCGACGTCGAGTGGGGCAATGACTGGAAGCGAAGTCAGTGTCGTCGTGGACTCGAGCCAGATCACAGTATTCAAGAATGAAATCTTCACCGTTGACGTGAAAGTCGCTAGCGTCACGGACCTGCTTGGCTGGGAGTTCAAGCTGTTCTGGAACAGCACAGTGCTCAACTGCACCAACGCTGCAGTTCAGACTTCGGTTGAATGGCAGGGCAATGCTCAGAACTACGGTTCAGGTCTGGAGAATGGTTACAATGCCACGCACGCTAGATTCTGGGCTGCGCAATCAGCCAACTATCCTGCGCCATCTTTCAACGGTTCAATGACCATCGCAACGTTAACGTTCCAAGCACTGCAGCCAGGGACCACGTCTCTCGCATTGATGGAAACGAAGCTGGGGAACAGCACCGGTGACCCTATTGATCACACCGAATCAAGCGGTCAAGTCAGCGTCTACTTTGGCAGGTACATGAGTAGCGACACTCAACAGGTGAACGGCTTGTCGGCTTACAAGCTTAACATCCCGCAGTCGACAAGCTCTGTCGTGAATACACGGAGCGGAAGCGGGGCAGACGCTCTATTTGGGATCAGGGCGTGGGTCCGACATTCAAACGGTGTTGAGCAGGAGATTAGCTTGGATGGGCAGACTGGAACGCCGGCGGCAACGGTTTGGGGAGGCCCCGCAGGAATAAGAAGCAATACAGTATCGGTAACGCCGACTGCGTTGCAGTCCACCGATTCTCTGGTCGTCCGAGTCTACGTCCAAATCGGAGAAGGACCGTGGAATCTCTGCGCAACCTTCACAACCGAACAGTTACATGCCAGCACGCTCAAAGCAACAGTCTGGACAGTCTACTACTACACATATTCCTCCTACAACCGCCTATACGACAGGACCACAGCCAAATTCTACTGGGGAACCACAACCTACAACAGCCGCATACAAAATCTCCAATACTGTTAGGAACACAACCTATACTCTCCATTTTTCTTCCTGCGACGTACGCCCGATTATTCATTCTCCAAGATACAGTAGATACTTCTGCAAAGCCCTCCAATCTTTTCCTACATTTAAGTTCTCTTTCTCCACAAGCAGGTGCGAAAGTCCCTTCCACGACGCCATTTCGCCAAAGTGTTTCGGACTATTTGCGAGAGCGAGTCTCAAATTGCGAACAGGACATAGTCAGAACAACTGAATACGTCGATAACTTGCGAATATTTAAGGAATTCAGGTTCTCAGCACAGAAGCATCGAACTTTCTCTTTCAATGATGCTTCTATCGGAGCAGACATCAGAGAAAGAACGACCCGACATCTTCCGAGTCTGCTAGCGTTTCTTGAGGGATTTCTCGATGCGGTCTAGTGCTTTCTTTATGTTCTCAATAGAGTTCGCGAAAGACAACCGCAGATAGCCTTCGCCGTATTCACCGAAAGAGATTCCTGGCAACACTGCCACGCCTGCGTTTTGAAGCAAGTGATCTCCAAGTTTACGCGAGTTCATTCCTGTTCCTGTTATGTTTGGAAACGCGTAGAACGCTCCGTGAGGCTTCGTGCAGGTTATGCCTTTGATTTCGTTGAGGCCGTTTACTATGACTTCTCTGCGCTTCTTGAATTCGGCAACCATTTTCTCCGGCTCGGTCTGAGGGCCTTTCAATGCTTCGACTCCCGCAAGCTGCACGAAGACGTTGGTGCACGAGTTTGAATTTGTCATCAGCTGCGCCATTTTTCCTGCGAGGTCTTTTCTCATCACACCGTAGCCCAATCTCCAACCGGTCATGGCGTAAGTTTTTGAGAAACCGTCCAGTATGATAGTTTTGTCCTTCATCCCTGGAAACTGCGATATGCTCTCTGGTCTGCCTTCGTAGATTATTCTGCTGTAGATCTCATCTGAAAGCACGAACACGTCGTCTCTGTTTTCCAGACAATCGGCTATGACCTTCAGCTGTTCTCGTGGTATCACCCCGCCTGTTGGGTTCTCTGGAGAGTTGAGTATGATCATTTTTGTTTTCTTCGTAATCTTCTTCTTCACGTACTCAGGGTCAAAGCTGAATTCGCTCTCTTCTTTGAGCGGTATGGGAACGGGTTTGGCATCAACAAACTTTATCAACGACTCGTAAACGGGAAACCCTGGGTTCGGGTACATTACTTCGTCTCCAGAACTGACCAAAGCAAGCATGGAGAAGAACATTATCGGCTTGCCACCGGGCGTGATAACAACTTCTTCTGGTTTAACGTCCAATTTTCTGGTTTTGGAGATGTATTCTGCGATGACTTGTTTCACTTCAGGTATACCTGCAGACGGCGTGTAATGCGTGTAGCCTGCGTTGAGTGCCTTTGTCGCTGCGTCCTTGATGTTCTTCGGAGTGTCAAAGTCGGGTTCGCCTATCTCCAAGTGAACGATGTCTTTTCCCTGTTTCTCAAGCGCTTTTGCTTTGGCAAGCACTTCAAAAGCAGTCTCTGTCTCGAGAGCCTTCATCCTATTTGCAAAGATGGTGCTCACTCAAATCACCCAGGTTTGAAACGGAAATTAAACGTAAGAACGAACGGTATTTAACTATTCTACCTGTTGACGAGAAAAAAGTATGGAAGGAATGTGACCTTCGCTTAGGCATGAGCGTCGTCAAATGGTTAGAAAAGCTTTGACAGCGGTCGAATCTTCATGACGTCCGGGTTGACGAGGTTCGGTGGCTGTTTTCCTTGGAAGAAGTTGACCAAGTTGCCTGACACCATCTCGGACATTTTTGCACGCGTTTCAAGACTTGCACTCGATATGTGCGGCGCGATAACAATGTTGTCCAATTTCACCAGCGGATTATCTATCGGCGTTGGCTCTTGTTCGAACACGTCCAACCCTGCGCCTGCGATCCAACCTTCCTTTAGTGCTTTGTACAAGGCTTTCTCGTCCATCACTGGTCCTCGTGAATTGTTTACGATGTAGGCCGTTTTCTTCATCAGTCTGAGTCTTTGTTCGTTTATGAGGTGATGCGTCTCCTTCATCAGTGGAACGTGAACCGTGACGAAGTCCGACTCCTTCAGAAGCGTGTCGAGGTCAACTTTCTTTGCGCCCAGTTTTTCAATTTCCGGTCTCGGGATGACATCGTAAAAAAGAATCTTCATGTCGAACCCTACTGCCCTCTTCGCCATTGCGTAGCCGATTCTGCCGGCACCCACGATGCCGATGGTTGTGCCGAAAACGTCTCTGCCAGTCATCATGTTGGGGTGCCAGCCGACTTTCCACTGTCCATTTCGCACGTATTTGTCTGCTTCCACGACTCGTCTTGCTACGGCCATCAGCAGAGCCCAAGCGAAATCTGCAGTCGTGTCTGTGAGCACTTCGGGCGTGTTGGTTACGTATATTCCTCTTTTTGTTGCCTCAGGAATGTCTATGTTGTCGAAACCCACGGCTAGTTGAGAGACTATTCTGAGTTTCGGTGCAGCGTTGAAGACTTCAGCGTCTATCTTGTCTGACAAGAGCGTGGCGAGAGCATCAACGTTCTTGGCCTTCTCGATGATGACTTGTTTCGGCGGCGGCGCGTATTCAGGCCAAACTTCAGCGTCAAAGTATTGTTTTATAACTTTCAAACCTCTTTCAGGAAGGTCTCGGGTAACGTAGATCTTCGGTTTTACCATACAATTCACCATGCAAGGTTCTGCGGAATTCTTTATTAGAGTTGACTTATTACACTTACGCATTCGCATCTGAATAATGCTCGAGGCTTCTTTGAATTGGCGACTATAAAGAACATGCAGCAACTGGTCAAAAACGGCATGAATCCTGACGACCGAAAAGCTCGGGAACTGGTCTTGAATAGCCTCAATAATGCTTTGAACGCTGTTGACCCTCGGGAGATAATACGAGCACGAGCCGTGCTGAACGGTCACCTTCTGAAAGTCGACCCCTACGCTTTTGATTTGAAGAAGTTCAAACACATCTATGTGATCGGCGGAGGAAAAGCAAGCGGTTCGATGGCCGAGGCACTAGAACAAGTTCTCGACGGACACATAACGAACGGTCTTGTAAACGTTCTCCACGGAACGAAGAACAAGACAAGAATCGTGAAGCTTCAGGGAGCAAGTCACCCTGTTCCAGACGAAGCGGGAGTTGAAGGAACACGTAAGATGTTGCAGATGGCAGAGAAAGCGGAAGAGGACGACCTGATCATCTGTTTGATCTCAGGCGGCGGTTCAAGCCTTATGCCCCTGCCTCGGGGGAACGTCAAGCTCGCGGACAAGAAAATTATGACCGATGCCCTTTTGAAGAGCGGGGCGACGATAAACGAATTCAACACGGTTCGCAAGCATATTTCAGATTTCAAGGGGGGTTGGCTTGCCAAGAAGGCTTATCCGGCAACGATCCTTAATCTGATTCTTTCTGACGTTATGGGAGACCCGTTGGATTTTATCGCTTCCGGTCCGACTGTCCCAGATTCCACAACGTTCAAAGAAGCAGTGCAGGTACTGAAAAAGTACAGTTTATGGGCGAACGCTCCGTCCACAATCAAGAAAGTCCTGTTGGATGGAGAGAAAGGGCTGATACCTGAAACCCCGAAGGCTGATGACGAAGCCTTTGAGAAGGTTTGCAACGTTGTTGTCGGAAACAATCGGCTTGCAAGCCAAGCTGTCTGCGAATCTTTGAAATCTGCTTGTTTGAACACTGTCCTATTAACCTCGACTCTGGAGGGTGAAGCAAAGCAAGTGGGCACAGTACTGGCTTCCATCGCTCGCGAAGTCACCAGCTCCGGAAACCCCGCGAGAAAACCATGTGGAATAGTCGCTGGTGGAGAGACGACAGTAGTAGTCACCGGAAAGGGGAAAGGCGGCAGGAATCAGGAAATCGCTTTGGCATCTGCACTGAAACTCAAAGGGTTGAAAGGCGTGGTCCTGGCTTCCTTAACCACTGATGGAGTTGACGGGCCGACCGATGCAGCGGGGGCGATAGTCGACAGCACAACACTTGATCGCGCAGAGAAGCTTGGAATGATTCCAGAAAAGTTTCTAGCTGAGAACGATTCGTACCACTTCTTTGCAAAACTTGGCGACCTAATTTTCACTGGTCCAACAGGTACGAATGTCAACGATATTACTGCCGCAGTTGTTTTGTGAGAGTCGAGGAGAGGCTAGGGATGACGGTAAACGTAAAGTTTGTGGGCTCTTTCCGCGGCGTCTCGGGCAAGAGCAAGATTGTCTTCAAGTTTGCCAAATCTGTTTCCTTGAGGCTTCTCGTCGCCAAGGTCGTTGAACGGCTGCCCAAGCTTAAGTCTGCACTTATTGACCCCCTGTCGGGAGAGCCACGGTCAAACATGCTCGTGCTGGTGAATGGGCAGGAAATCGGCGTTTTAAGCGGAACAGAGACAAAGGTCAATGACGGTGACGAAGTGGTTTTTGTTCCAGTCATGCATGGAGGATGAGTTTCCTGAGGCTCTACGCCGTCAAGACGCGTGTCGTCAAAGTCGGGGACAACCTTGTTGAATTGATTGTAGAATCGTTGAAGGTGCAAAATCAGCATCTTGAAGATAATGACGTGTTAGCCATTACGTCGAAGATAGTGTCCTATTCAGAGGGGCGGATCGCACAATTAGGGGAGGTGAAACCTTCGGATGATGCAAGGAAACTTGCGGAGAAGTACTCTTTGGCTCCCGAGTTCGCTGAGTTGATCCTGCGTGAGACAGACAGGATATACGGTGGAGTCGACAAAGCTGTTTTGACATTCAAAAACGGTCTGATGACTCCTAACGCGGGAATAGACAGCAAGAATACTTCTAATGACTACGCAGTTCTGTGGCCGAGCAACCCTGAGAAATCTGCGAAAGAAATCCGAGAAGGCATCAAACACAAGACGGGCAAGACTGTTGCGGTTATGATCGTAGACAGCGGTTTGGTTCCGTTGCGAAAAGGGACGAACGGGCTGGCGTTGGCGGTTGCCGGTTTCAAACCAATAAGAGACAGTATTGGCAAGAAAGACTTATTTGGGAAGAAAATAACGCTTACCCGTCAGGCGATTGCCGATGACTTGGCTTCTGCTGCGCATCTGTTGATGGGGGAAGCGGCTGAGCGGACTCCTGTTGTGTTGATAAAAGAGGCGCCCTTGGATTTTGATGACGAAGTGCACGGGGCAGCTGAAATGATGATGCCTTTTGACCAGTGTATTTTCATGAGTATCATCGAACGGCAATTGCATGATGGAGAAAAGAGCTAGGGCACAACTGTTCCTTCTCTTGAATATCGATTTTTCCTGAGACTTTAATCAAACATGTTAAGAGAGGAGCTTGAGCTCGCATTCCGTTTTCTCATTTGGGTGTCAATCAAGTGTTGGAGTCACTTTGGCTTCTTTTATGCCAGGATTTGCCGATCGAGGGAGGGAGATTGGTTGATTTCAGGGTTTTTGACAGCGCGGTTCCGATGAAAGCGGCTGCTAAGGCAATTATGGTTCTTTCAAGAGGATAAACCCCCGTCAGAACTCGCCAACTACCCATCACAACGTTTGGGTCTGCTGCGAGTATTTCAAAAACCAGTGAACCTGCGATCTGCCCTGCAAGAGTTGAGACAAGACAGGTGAAGAAAAAACCATACATCAATCTTGTGCTGCTTTGGGAATCCAGAAGCTTCTTTGCAAACGATTGAAGAGGAGAAAGCAAGATGATCAAACCTACTATCTGAAACCACGTTTCCGGCGGGAACACCCATGCAGGTCCGACGACTGGATAAAATGCAAAAAGCAAAAACAGTGCGAGATAGACCAGAGTTGCAATGGTTCTTTTTCCAGTTCTAATCATTCCTGCACAGAACGCGGTTGCGATGCCTCCTGCAAAGCTCGGGTAGGATAATGATCCAAGAAAGAGTCCGATTGTTCCGCCCAGAAATGCGGACAGGGTTCCGATGTAGGGGCCGAGAAGCATCCCGATAATGGGTGCTATGATTGCGGCAGCAGTGATCGCTTGTCCTGTGAGACCGATGATCGGAGATATTCTTAGAAAGCCAAGGACCGCGTAGAGAGCAGTAAACACTGCTGTCAATGCGACGTTCACGGTAGTAAACTTTCGGTTACTCGTCAATCGTTCAATCCGCCAGCGTTTTTTGGGTGGAAAACTAATTATCCTGATGCTTTTATAAAGTGGGTGACATGACTCGGCCAATAATAACCTTAACGACTGATTTCGGGTTGAAAGACCCTTATGTCGCCGAAATGAAAGCTGTGATCCTCAACATCTGTCCAGAAGCAGCGATCGTCGATGTTTCCCATCAAATCGAAAAGTTCAACATCAGAATGGGGGCATACATTCTCGCGGCAGCATCTCCGTATTTTCCGAAAGGCACTATTCACATTGTCATCGTCGATCCCGCTGTTGGGACAAAAAGGCGAGCATTGTGTATAGAGACCAAAAACGGTTTCTTTGTAGCTCCCGACAACGGCGTGCTAATTTTAGCTGCAAAAGCTCAAGGGATTTCTCACGTCTATGAAATAACGAACCGAAAATTCATGCTACCAATAATCTCCAATACTTTTCAAGGACGAGACGTGTTTTCACCAGCCGCAGCGAACCTCGCAAACGGAGTATGTCCGTCTGACCTTGGTCCAGAAGTCAGGAATCTGGTCATCCCCAAATTCGCAAGAATCGTCAAAGCTCAGTACAGAATCGTGGGTGAGGTGGTTCACATCGACGACTTTGGCAATGTGATGACGAATATTAGTGGGTCAGAGCTTGAGTCAGTCAATCGTGAAAAACCCTTGAAACTGAGAGTGGGGAAAACTGGATTGATGGTGGACTTCTGTAAGACGTACGCTGAAGTTGAGCCCAAGAAGCCTGTGGTTCTAATTGGAAGTCACGGGTTTTTTGAAATCTCGGTGAACCAAGGCAACGCCGGAAGAATGCTGAAAGTCAAGATTGGAGACAAAGTGACGGTCTACCTGTCTTGACCTCGCGTTTTGGGAGCCATATGTCGATTTTTCATATATGCTTTTGATGGAAACTCCCCTTTTAGGTAGATATGCACAACTATGTTGATGGCCGAAGATGTTTGAGAAGATATTCTTCCAAGCCACTCAGACGTTGGTCAACTTGTATCTTCTCTTGCTCTCAAACGTGGCAGCCCTCGGTCTGATCTGGTCGAGGAGAAGGCGTTGAAATTATTCAACAATTCTGGACGCTCTGCGAAAAAGTGGCGTATACGAGCTCGCTTTATTGATCTTCATAAGACGAAAATCACCATCTGCGAACCTGCGAGAAAACACGTGCCGCCGTGGATTTTCAAACAGTCGACAGGCACCTGGAAAGAAAGCAAGCGCAGCTGACGGGTTACGCTTTGTCTGTTTTGGTCAGGTCTTTCAGTCTGTTTAGACCGTCGATTTCTTTTATGAATGTTGCCACGCTTTTTGGAACGAGTTTTTCCCAGTTTTGACCTTTGACCATTTTCTCTCTTATTTCTGTTGACGAATACTCTTTTCTTTCGAAAAGGCGTATGGGTTTCACTTTGTATCTTGATTCCATGAACAGGCGACGCGTCAACGGCTCATTCGAGTAAACGATGTCGAAATGGGGAGTGTATCCTTCGACAGAGGAAACCCACATCATGTGCAAGTGCACGTCGGGAACAGGCACGATCCAAACTCGTTTACTGTCGACACCGCATTCTTCTAGGGCTGTTCGAACCATGACCAGCCTTTCTCCGGCTGTGAAAGGGTTGTTGAAGTTGTGACTGTACTGGGCACTGCCTATTACTATTACGAGTTCCTCAACTTCCTTCAGAACCTCTTTTATGGCGCTCAAATGTCCCAGGTGAAAGGGCTGAAACCTTCCAACGTACAGGCCGCGTTTGTGCATTTAACCTATTCACTTCTCAGAATCGTATATTTTGTCGAAGAGACTTAACGTTTATCCTTCTTCAGCCTTTCTAATGGCCAGTTCAACTGGGAACACTCGGAGCTTCTTACCGTTCAACGGAATTTCTTTCTCGGACTTGTAACCCCGTTTTTCACGCTTAAGGAACGCAAGCTTGACGTCTAAGCCTCCTCCATATCCCCCCAGTGTGAGGTCTGACCTCAACACTCGATGACACGGACAGACAGGCGCGAACGGGTTTCTTGCCATGATTTGTCCGACAGCACGCGGCCCTCCTCCAACAGCCTTGGCAACTTCACCGTAAGATGTTACGTACCCAGTGGGAACTTTGGACACAGCCTCGATCACGCTCATCGCGTACTTCGAGAGACGTTCCGACTTGAGCGTTAGATTCTGATCAACGTTCTTTCCATCATACATGTCCTTCAGCAATGCAGTGACGTGTTTGGCAAACTGAGTAGCCTTTTGCGATTGGCCGGACACATCATGATGAACGCATTCACTCAAACTTCGCAGAGCGTTTTTCTCGGTGCTGGCGAATGTTGTGCCGTAGACTCTTTCATCTTCAAACGCGACTCCGTACCAAACGCCTTCGGCCTTCTCTACGTAGATGTCGACCATGATATTTCACGCTTTAGGATGTTGTAGGATTGAGCTTATGAGCTTGACTCTTCCAGGAAAAACTGCGATTTGAATAGCGAGCTTTCAACCGTGCTGCTTTCAGCATCGTTAAATAGACACGTTTGCAAAGATTCTCAGGGCAAAAGGCAGGAGTTGTTGATGACCGAGGTTTATGACAAGCTTGCGAAGGCTTTGGATAAGCTTCCAAACGGCTTCCCCAGAACGCCTTCAAAGGTCGAGATAGCGCTTTTGAAAAAGATATTCTCGCCCGAAGAGGCGTTATTGGCGGCACAGTTGAGGGGCTCTACGGAGCCAGTTGCCGAAATAGCGAAACGCGTCGGACTCTCCGCAGAAGAGGCAAAGACAAGGTTGACGAAAATGGCCAAACGTGGACTCGTTTGGTACAGCCACAGTGGCGGAGAATTTTCCTTCAGGCTGGCGCCCTTCGTTGTCGGAATCTACGAGTCACAAATGGAAACCATGGATCACGAACTAGCTCATCTCGTTGAAAACTACTTGGCAGACGGCGGAGCCGCGGGAATCATGAAGCCTCAGCCGGCGTTACATCGCGTTGTACCTGCGCAGAAAGCTGTCAAGTTGGAATGGATTCTGCCGTACGACGATGTCAAAGCGATTCTCTTGAAGGCCAAAACGTTTCGCCTGCGCGACTGCATCTGCCGGAAACAGCAGAACCTTGTTGGTCACGAATGCACTTTTCCCCTCAGAACCTGCCTCGGGTTCTCTTCAGTCGAAGGTTCTCCCGGTCCAAATGATGTTTCAAAGGAAGAGGCGCTTGCGTTTCTGGACAAGGCAGAGGAAATCGGTTTGGTCCACACCGTTAGCAACGTCATGAAAGACGTGGGCTACGTGTGCAACTGTTGCGGTTGCTGCTGCGGCATACTGAGAGGAATCAATGATTGGGGAATAGAACGCTCTGTGGCATACGCTAACTATTTCGCAGAGATTGACGCTGACGAATGCGTTGGATGCGGCACATGTAGAAACAGATGCCAAGTGCATGCAATCTCTGAAAAAGACGGAGTGTCAGTCGTGAATCGCAAAAAGTGTATCGGCTGCGGATTGTGCTCCACAGGATGTCCAAACGGTGCGGCAAAATTGCAGCGAAAACCCGAAAGTGAAATCGTGAATCCTCCCGCAGACTTTGCTGCATGGGAACACGAGCGTCTGCACAACCGCGGACTGACAGAATAACCCCCAAATTTGCCGTCAGTCTTTATTACTTAACACGCGTAGACTGTAGCATGCTGGTGGACATTGATGAAACCTTTTGATGCAGACTCGGCATACCGTTTTATGGAAAGACTCGTCACCGAAATCGGTAACCGAGAATCAGGAACGGATTCTGAGCGCAGGGCAGCCCAGCAGATAAAGAAATGGTTTGAAGAGCTTGGGCTAGCCAACGTCAGAATGGAAGAGTTCGAAGTCAAGACAAGCCGCATATTGAAAGAAGAGGCTTCGACGCCCGACGGCAAAAAAGTAGAAGTTGCCGCAGTCGGAAACTCAAAGTCAACTCCGCCTGAAGGCGTAGAAGGAGAAGTCGTTAACCTCGAGTCAACTTCACAGGAAGCCCTGAAGAAAATCGAGAACAAAATCGCGGCTTTAGGCTTAGTCCTCTATGAGAAAGATTTCTTCAAAGTTCTCAGGGCCAAGCCTCTTGCAATGATCTATCCTTCACGCACACCTTTGGCACCAACGATATACCGTTCAGTAAGAGCCGAGTTTGTTGAGAAAGAAAACATTCCGGCAATGTCGATGGCCCACGACGACCTGCTAAACGTGCTGAAAGGTCCGAAAAAATTGAGAATAATCACAGAAGTGGAGAACGTGACCGCGAAGAGCCAAAACGTGCTAGGCGAAGTGCCAGGAACAATCAAAGATGAAGACATACTCATCGGCGGACATTACGACACGGTGAGAAGCGTCAAGGGCGCTCACGACAATGCCGCAGGAACAGCAGTTGTACTCGAATTGGCAAGAATTTTCGCCAAGGAAAAACTGAACCGGACGCTTAGAGTTGCCGCTTTTGGCTCTGAAGAACTTGGACTCCGCGGGTCGTTTCATCACGCAGAAAACCCAGAGAATATCAAGAACACGAAGCTTTGCCTCGACTTTGACGTTCACGGAATACTCCTTGGCAATCTAGGTGCCGTGATCCTCGGTCCGGAAGAGCTGAAGATGCTTCTGTCGTTCACGGCAAAAGAGCTCGGAGTGCCGCTCCAAGCGACGAGTGACTTGGGAATGGGAGGTTCAGACCACATGCCCCTGGCTTTTTACGGTGTGCCTTCAGTCATGCTTGCACGGGGAGGAGGAGCGGCGCAGATAATGCATACAAACCTCGAAGACCTTCGATGGTGCGGTCCTGAAGCTTTTGCACCAGTGGGCAAGTTGAGCCAGACTCTCTTGGAACGTATGCTGAAAGGCGAAGAATTGCCGTTTGAGAGGAAAATTCCTGACGGAATCGCCAAAGCACTTGAGAAAAGGTTTGAAGACTCGGGGATCAAGAAAAAGGCGAAAGAAAAAACATAGCAAACCGAAGAGGGCAAACGCCGGCTTCAATCTTTAGCTGTCCTCATAGGTTGTGTCCTTGGGAGGATTGTACCGATCGTTCCAGTCTATTGGCCCTGTTGAAAACCTGTATTCCAACCTGGCCAAAACGACGTCCCATGCGCGCTTGAAGTATTGA
>Ga0299915_10001716_pt1 | contig 16140 bp, 14 predicted proteins | sample RVTome_13_FD_200263 | JGI IMG/M metagenome (GOLD analysis project Ga0299915, IMG submission 200263) | Soil microbial communities from uranium-contaminated site in the Upper Colorado River Basin, Wyoming, United States - RVT92D227 (version 2) ... | reverse complement strand
CCAGCACCGACCTGGCTTCGTCCTTGCGCAGCAGGCCGTTATCGACGAAAACGCAGGTGAGCCTGTCACCGATCGCCCGCTGTACGAGGACTGCGGCTACACAGGAATCAACGCCCCCGCTGAGCCCACAGATGGCCTTTTCGGGTCCGATCGTGGCAGAAATCTCGGCAACCGCACGATCGATAAACGCCGACATCGTCCATTCCGCCTTGCAGCCGCAGATCTCCATCAGATAGTTCTTCAGGATTTGGCTGCCGTGGTGCGTATGGACGACTTCAGGGTGGAACTGAAGGCCCCAGATCCGCCTCTGCTCGTTGGCTGCTGCGGCAACGATGCTGCCGGAGCGCGCCATGGCCCGGAAGCCGTGGGGGAGCGACATAACCTGGTCGCCATGGCTCATCCAGACCTGAAAATGCGCGGGAAGGCCGGCCAACAGAGCCCCGGGCTCAGTCACCTGGATCATGGCCTTGCCGAATTCCCGCTGATCCCCCGGCGCCACCTGGCCGCCGAGGCCATGGGCTATGAGCTGCAGGCCATAACATATACCCAGGATGGGAAGGCCCAACCCGAAGATTTCGCGGTCAATATCGGGGCTCCCCATCCGGCAGACCGAGTCGGGCCCGCCGGAGAGGATCAGGCCCAGAGGTTTCAACTTATGAATCTTCTCAAGAGCGCCGGAATAAGGCGCTATTTCGCAATAGACCGACAGCTCGCGCACACGGCGGGCGATCAGCTGCGTATACTGAGAGCCAAAGTCGAGGATGAGAATGCCTTCGGGAAGAATGACTGTCTCCTGTCTGCAATCCGCTAGCTTGATAATCAGGGAACAATACTTTACTGGTTCCCGGTTTTCAATGGAATCCCGGAGGCAGGCCGGGGCGGTCGCCCTCGGACATACGGCAGAGCAAGCCTCGGGCCCGGTGACGAATAGGCCATGCCCGATATCTCACCTTTTCGTGGTTGGTTCACAGGCGTGTATAAATTGCATCTTGGGCATTGCGCAAAAAGGGAGATCATCCTTATAGTAGCCACTTGTTCGCCATTCAGGCTGCGAGGGTAGATGTCAGGCATCAGCTTCACACATCCGACACTCCTGGCGCTGGCCCTAGTACCGCTGGCTGTTGCCGCGGTACAGATGATTCTGGGCTCCAGGCGGCAGACCAGCGTGCCGCTCTCCGCCTTTGAGTGGATCCCGCGCAGGCGTGATCCACGAGTGCTGCATCATGTCGGCCGAATTTTGCGACTCCTGGGAGTATTCTGCCTGGTGATCCTGATCGCCGGCCCAGTCACAGCCTATGTGGAAACCACGACGGTCCCGGCACCGTCGGCCCTGATCATTGCGCTGGATCGATCCAGTTCCATGACCGCGGAGGACTTCAGGCCGTCGAACCGGCTGGAAGAGGCCAAGAGATCCCTGGGTGAGTTCGTAGGCACGATGCCGGACCTCGAGCTGGGACTGATTCAGTTCGCCGGTCTGTCCCAGCTCCTGGTTCCGGTGACCAACAATCATCAGGCGGTGCTCGACACTTTGGACGGCATTCGTCCCGCCCAGTACGAAGAGGACGGCACTGCCATCGGCAGCGCCGTCGCCAGCGCTGTCAACCGGCTGCGCACTGGCAACCTGGGCCGCCGGATGATCCTCCTGATTACCGATGGTGTGAACAATCGCGGGCCGCTCGCACCCCTGGATTCGGCCCGGATTGCAAAGGCGTTAGGTATCAGGATATTCGTGGTCGGTATCGGCACCAATGAGGTCTCGCGCTTTTTTGTTCCGACCGCAGAGGGCTCGGTCACCGAACTGCGGGCGCGCATTGAGATCGACGACGGCGCGCTCGAAATGCTGTCCATGGAAACCGGGGGAAGCTACCGCCGCGTGCGCAACTCGCAGGAATTGCACGAAGCGCTGACAGGCCTTATCCCCGCGGAGACGACGACAACCTCCAGGCTCGTATTCAGGAGGAATGCGAGCACGCTACGGCTGCTTGCAGCTCTCGCACTGGCCCTGCTGAGCCTCGAGTTTGTCATCCGGCGTTTTATTCATTGCGAACTGCCCGGATAGAGGTATGACGGATCTCAGGATCGAGAATCTGAGCGCAGCGCTTGTACTGCCGGTCATGACAGCCTGGTGGCTGTCCGAGTGGCTCGGCCATCGCAGACTAAAGCGCTTTGGGAACCCCGCAATCCTTGGAATCAGGAGACGTTGGCTCCCGAGGATCGCGGCGGCACTTATGTTCTCAACCGCGATCGCAGCCGTTGCCGCGATCCTGCAAGTTACCGAAGAGAATCCGAAAACCGCGGATCCGGGCACGCCGGATGTTTTCATCCTGCTCGAACCCGGTCGGCTCAGCAACCGGGCGCAGAGCGCCCGCATCTGGGGCGACATGGTGAACATTGTGGGCAAAGTTGTCGGCAAGGGCGGCGATCGGCGTTTTTCGCTGTGGGGGCCTGGAACCCCCCCGGCGCTCCTGGTGCCGGAAACTTGCGATCCGCTGGGCCTGCTGATGATGATGGAGCGGCTCGCGCTGGATTGGCAGGGGGGAGACATCATTTCGATGCGCCGAGCCGTTCATGAAGTGGCCGGCATGCCGGGCTTTGAGCCGGACCGCGATTCCATCATCATTATCACCTTGCGGGATCCGCAGGACGTGGTCATGCAGCTTGGTCCATTGTCCACTCCTCCACTCAATGTTCTGGCGGCGAGCCTGGCGCCCTCTTCCGGCGCCGCTCAGCCGCGTTTCGGAATTGCGGATGCCGACGCGGCCTGGATCTGGAGCGACGGAGAAGACCAACTGAACCATTTTCTGGACCGCAATGAGCTGGCATCAGCCGAAAGAGAACGCTCGCCTGCATCGGGCTGGATGCCGATGCAGTTCCTGGCGCTGGCGGCTTTTTCCGTGCTGCTGCTGGAGACCCTGCTGCCGCTCGTTGTACCATTGACAGCCGGGGATTGATTGCATGAGCGCGCTCGGATTGTTATTGCTGTCGGCGGTCCTGATCGTTTTCGGGGACGCCGATGCGACGATGCGCGGCGCCGAACTCCTGGCCGTGGTAACACCCATCGCAGAGGATATGGCGATCGTAACCGAAATCAGCCATGCATCCCCATGCGTCGGACAGCAGTTCAACGTCATCTACTGGCTGCGCGCCCGCCGTTCCCCTGCAGCCATCGATATCGATCCGCAGCAGTTCCCATCTTTCTGGAGTGAGGTCGTTCCGGTGCCGCCCGAATCACAGAGCCGATCCAGAATGTCGCAGGGTCAGGTGGAATTTCTGCTCCGGCAGGTTATCGCGTTTCCCCTCGTTCATGGAGATCTCGAGCTGCCGCTGATCTCGCTGAAAATCAAACGCGCCCGGGGAATTGCTTCCCGTGGCGCGGAATGGGACGTGCGGGGCACCTCGAAACCTGTGTGGTTGAAAATCCGGGCGGTGCCGGGCAGGGGACCTCAGCAGGACACCGTGCCGCTGGTAGGTGATGTGAAGGGAAGTATGATATTGGGCGGAGCAGAATCGGAGTTCCATGCCACGCTCGAGTTGGAGGGTACAGCCAACCTTGCGCTGCTCCAACCGGCCATACGGCTGGCCGATGCGCCCGACGTCCTCCTGTCAACATCCTTGATCGATGCCGAGAGGCTGGCACGCACGGTCGATACGGCCGGCAGCCGTGTGCTCCAGCTGCTGATGCGGTATCGCTGGGGTATCCGGGTCGCCGCGCGCAGGAGGGAGCGCGCACCCCGATTGGAGGACCTGATGCTGCCGGTCTATGATCCCGATAACGCCCGTTGGCGGGAAATCAGGATCCCGGGGATTCAGTTCGGCAGCGCACAAGCGCCGCCTCATGCTCGAAATGACTGAGGGCTCATGAAGATTCTGACAGCTGCAATTCTGGGCGTGGTTCAGGGGCTGACGGAATTCTTGCCGGTCAGCAGCTCGGCACACTTGATGCTGATGCCGTGGCTGTTTGGCTGGACTCCGGAAGGGTTGGCGTTCGATGTGTCGCTGCACCTGGGGACTGCGATCGCAATCCTGGCCTTTTTCTGGTCGGACTGGGCCGCACTCATCAAGGAGGCTGTCTGCGGGCTGAGCAAAGGAAAGCCGTTGGGCAACCAGCCCCGGCGGCTGGCCTGGTACCTCATCGCAGGTTCCGCTCCGGCAGCCGTCGCAGGATACATGCTGGAGGACCTGGTGGAGAACCGGCTGCGCTCACCGTTGGTGACGGCGGCAGCACTGGCCGTTTTTGGGCTGGTGTTGTATGTGGCCGAGATTCACTTCAGGCAGACGCGCACAATTAAAGATCTGAGATGGGCGGACGCCGTATTCATCGGCTGCTGCCAGGCGATCGCCCTGATACCCGGTGTTTCCCGCTCCGGTATCACCATAAGCGGCGGACTCATCTGCAATATGGACCGGATATCCGCAACCAGGTTTTCGTTCCTGCTGGCGACTCCCATAGTTGTTGGGGCGGGAATGCTGAAGATCCTGCAACTTGCAGTAACGGAAGGAGCCGCGGTCCGGTGGGATGTATTCGCCGTCGGCATGTCGTGCGCCGCATTCACAGGACTGCTGTGCATCAAATACTTCCTGCGCTATGTGGGCGGTCACACCTTCAAGCCCTTCGTGGCCTACCGGTTCCTGCTGGCCGGCCTGGTTTTAATGTATTACTTTAAATATATGCTCTAAATACTGATATTATCACGTATTATATTTGTGGTTTTCTACGAGCCCTTTCTTTTCGGCGATTGATTTCCTCCAGGATCTCCTGAATCCTGCGCTCCATTCCCTGATTGCCCGGATGATAATAGCGCCGGCTGCGGAGCGAATCCGGAAGGCATTGCATGTTCGCTATCTTCTCCTCCGCGTCATGGGCATACTGGTAACCTTGACCGTAACCCAGATCTTTCATGAGCGAAGTCGGAGCATTCCTCAGCTGCAGCGGCGGCGGCTCGTTTAGCGTCTGTTGAACGTCCCTTGCGACGGCGCCGTATGCGGCGTATATGGCGTTGGACTTCGGGGCCAGCGAAAGGTAAACGACCGCCTGGGCCAGAGCGAGTTTGCACTCGGGCATGCCGATAAGGCGCACGGCCTCGGTCGCATCCAAGGCAACGCCGAGGGCCTTGATATCTGCCAGCCCGATGTCTTCGGATGCGAATCGGACCATTCGGCGTGCGATGTAGACGGGGTCCTCGCCCGACTCCAGCATGCGGCCGAGCCAATAGAGTGCCGCATCGGCGTCGCTGTTGCGCATGGACTTGTGGAGCGCGGATATCAGATTGTAATGTTCCTCGCCGGCCTTGTCGTAAAGGGGTATTCTGCTTTGCAGGGCAGACTCCAGATCGGCGGCGCTCAAACTAGGCACTGCGCTCCCTCCGCTGCCGGCGCGTGCGAGGCTCACGGCGATCTCCAGAGCGTTCAAGGCCGCCCGCGCATCGCCGTTGGCATAGACGGCGAGGCGGTGCAGCGTCCCAGCTTCCACCGCCACAGGATGTTTCCCCAGTCCTCTCTCCGGGTCATCGAGCGCATTCTGCAGGATGCGCACAATGTCAACGGGGGCGAGCGGATGCAGGATATAGACCTTCATGCGCGACAGCAGTGCTCCGATGACCTCAAACGAGGGATTCTCAGTAGTGGTGCCGATCAGCACTACGACCCCGGACTCCACGTAGGGCAAAAAAGCGTCCTGCTGGGCTTTGTTGAACCGGTGGATTTCGTCGATGAATACGATGGTCTGCCGCCGGGCAGCTCGGCAATGCCGGTCGGCTTCTGCCATCACGGCCTTGATCTCCTTGATTCCGGACAGGACCGCGCTGTAGGAGACGAAGGGGGAATGGGTTTCACGGGCAATGATGCGGGCCAGCGTGGTTTTGCCGGTTCCCGGGGGTCCCCACAGCAGCAGCGAGAAGAGCTGTCCGCTGCTGACCATCTCCCGCAAGACCCGGCCTTCTCCCACAAGATGGGATTGACCCAAAACATCATCCAGGCGCGCAGGCCGCATGCGTTCGGCCAGCGGGGCGCCGGCGCTGCGACCGGCATCCGGTTCAGGGAAGAGCGTTTTGTTCATGATGCAACCAACGGCAGTTTGAGGTTGGGCGAAGACCGCTGGCGCAGCGCCTCGAATAAGATGATCGATCCGGCAACGGCCACATTCAGGGAATCTACGCCCGGGGCCATCGGAATGCGGATGTTCGGCAGCTGCTGCAGGAGAGGGTCTTCAATCCCGCGGCTTTCGTTGCCCAGCAGGATGGCACAGGGCTTTTTCAGATCCGTGTTCCAGATGGACAGTCCCGCTTCTGCACTGGTGCGGAAGACCGGAATGCTTCTGCGCGAGCAGTGGTCCACAAATTCCTCCGGGCTCAGGTCTTCCACGAAGGGCTGGTGAAATAACGCCCCGGCGCTGGCGCGGATTGTTTTGGGATTGCGCAGCGATGCGGTGCCCGCGGTCGTACAAAACAGCGAAACCCGGGCAGCGCGCGCACTGCGCACCAAGGTCCCCAGGTTGCCGGGATCCTGGATGTCGCAGGCACATACCGCCAGGACGGGGCCGGCGGCGCCGGCATCAACCAGGCGCCGCCGCTGGATCCTGACGAGCGCCACGGCGCCCTGCGGAGCGACGACATCCGAGAGCGTTGCCAGCAGCTTGGCGGAGGTCATGTAGATGGGAATTCCTTTGCGCGACCATTCAGCAATCAGAGCCTCTTCGCGCGGTGCACTGCCGTAACCCTCCGCCATGACCACTTGAACCACCGCACAGGGAGAGCGGGTGGCTTCCTCAAGCACGCGCAGGCCCTCAGCCAACACCAGGTCTGCCGGGGCTCGACGCGCTTGAGCAGAGACGAGCCGCACCAGGCGAGCTACGCGATTCTGCTTGCTGGTTATCGTCCGAAAACTCATTCTATCGCCTGTGGAAGCATCCGGACCCGATCTGGAGGGCGGCGCGCCTGCGTGCTATTGGGTCAGGCGCGTCCGCAGGCCCGCTCGATCGCGGAGCAGGCTTCCCCAGACAACCTTCTCAACCGGAAAACTGTGGCTGTGCAGCAGCGCGTCGGCCAATTCGAGGGCCGCCGAATCCGCCCCTTCGGAGTCCGCCTTGTTGATATAGGGTATGATGCGCCGGCCCGGATGCCAGTCCCTGCACACTCCCTGAGGATGCAGCAGCAGCGAGGCGGCGAGTCCCGGCGTGATTATTCGACCGGGCTCGAGGGCGTAACGGGAGGATGCCATCTCCCAGCGGAAGAGCGTCTCCGGTCCCAGCTGCTTGCCGAGGCAATCGAGCCCGATCACGGGCACCAGGTAATTGGAGTCCCTCATCAAGACCGGCTCGCCTTCGCGCGGCATCTTTATCGACATGCTGCGCGCGCCGTCTGCCTCGTTCAGCAACAGCGGGAAAAATGTCTGATCGATTCCAGCGCCGAAGTCCGGGGGCACGCCCTGCAGCAATGAGGCACGGATTTCCGGTCCGGCGACCACCAGCTGCCGGATTCGGTTGTCGCTGCGGCGACCGAGGCAGTTCACCAGTTCCTGCAACCGGTCGAAGCGGCTGCCACAGAGAAGCATCATGCCGTCGGTCGGACGGGGCGGGTGAATTCGAGTCGTGGTGGTATAGATGGTGGCAACCGATGCCTCGCGCATTAGTCGGAGTATCAGCGCTGTCTTGCCGCCTCCACCCACAAAGTCGACCGAAGCCGGCAGCTGGAATGCGAATTGTTCTGCGAACAAGGGGCTGTCCTTATGGTGTGTTGCTTTCCTCGATCGCCGGCCGTCCCGGGGCCTTCTGGCCGGCGCAGTTCCAGGTCTGCCGCACGATGTACGGCGTCTTGTTCTGCGATTCGAAGTAAGTCCGGATCAACAATTCAGCCATCAATCCCATGAAAATGAACTGTACACCCAGCAGGAAAAGGAAGACGGCCAGCAGCAGCAAGGGATTGCGGTGTGCCTTGATATCGTTGATGAGCTTATCCAACAGGGTCCAGCCGGCAAATACGATGCCGGCGGCGCAGGCCAGCAGTCCGGTGCCGCCGAAAAAATACATCGGTTTGGTCGAATAATGGCCCAACAGTTTTACGGTTGTCAGGTCGAGAATGATCTTGAATGTGCGGTTCAGACCATACTTGCTGGCGCCATGGAGACGAGGGTGGTGCTTTACCGGGATTTCGGTCACTCGCGCACCGGCCCAGCTGGCGTATATGGGGATGAACCGATGCATTTCCCCGTACAGCCGGATATGCTCCACGATATCCGCTCGATAGCCCTTCAGGGTGCATCCGTAGTCGTGCAGTCGAACCCCGCTGATCCAGGAAATCAGCCGGTTGGCGACCGCCGACGGGAGTTTGCGGGTCAGCCATGGATCGCGGCGCTTCTGACGCCAGCAACTGACAATGTCGAAGCCCTCCTGCAGCTTGGCCAGCAATTTCGGAATGTCGCTCGGATCGTTTTGCAGGTCGGCATCGATCGTTATCAGAACCTGTCCCGAGGCATAGTCGAATCCCGCAGCCATGGCCGCCGTCTGCCCGAAGTTGCGCCTGAACTGAATGACTTTGATTTTGAGATTTTCCCGTGCCAGCGCTTCCAGATATGCGCTGCTGCCGTCGCTACTGCCGTCATCGATGTAAAGCACCTCATAGTTCCTGCCTATCCCATCCATGGCGTGCGTCAGCCGGGGGCAGAAAGTCTCGAGACTTTCGCGCTCGTTATAGACCGGCACAATGACAGAGATTTTGTCGCTCATGAGAAATCCGATTCCAGCGCCGCCATCTTCTGGAGATCCCGCCGGTCCCTGAAGAAGATATATAGAATTCCTCCAGGAACCGCCGACAGTACGATGGACGCGGATGTCAACAGTCCCAGCGCCACGCTGGCGGCAGCCGGAACGCCGACGGCGCCCAGCAGACTCAGAAAAGCATACTCCCTCAGCCCCATGCCATTCAGGCTGATTGGGATCATCGAGATCAGAGTAATAATCGGAACCAGGACGATAAAATAGAGCAATGAGAGTTCGACATGCAAGCCGCGGGCGAGGATCCAAGTGTAGGAGATGACCAGAAGCTGGTTAACAATGGAGATAGCGAGCGACCCGACCAGCACTCCCTTGTGCTTCCAGATGGTTTGGAATGCGTCCGAGACCGTGTCGATTTTTGCAGCGATGCGCCCCAGGTGCAGCGCACGCAGCATCGAAGTCAGCTGGCGGTGCAGGCCCGGCGTGAAAACGGCGATGTTAAGCAGAATGAAAGCGGCGAAAGACGGCCAGATAATGAGCGCTACCGGCAGTCCGGGAATTTCCACCGGGTGGATCAATACCCCGGTGCATGCAATGAGCATCATGGCAAACATGCCGGAGTCCCGGTCCAGAAAGGTAGCGGCAAAACTCTGCGCATATCGCCGTGAAGGTTTGCCGGCATAATACATCTTCACCACATCGCCGCCCACCACCGTGGGAAAGGTCAGGTTGAAAAACAGACCGATGCAATAGATTCCGAACAGGTGGAAAAGGGGAAAGGCCGGCATCAGCGGCCGCATGAGCATGCGCCAGCGGAAAATACAAATATAGTGCCCCACCCAAAGGAGCACAAAAGAGGCGAGCAGGATGTCCACCCGTGCGTTTCGAAGCGTTTCCCCGAACTGATGGAAATCCACTTTGCTGAAAAGGAGATAGAAGAGGAAGGCAGTGACGGAAGTCTTCAGCGCAACGCTCACCAGGTTTTTCATGGAATATCCGGACCGCCGGATGCAGGGGCCTCCGATGCCGCTCGGTTGGACACCAGCAGCAATTCCTGGGCTATGCGCGCATTTTCATTCAGGAGTGAACGGATGTTGGTTGCCAGTCTCTTCCGGCGCTCCAGAACGTATAGGATCAGGTCCCGCTGGCCGACGAAATGGTTGTGATCCTGTTCCGACAGCAGGCAAAAAACGCGCCCGGGTCCGCGGAACCGCGCTGTCATCGAATCCGGGTCGAATTCCTCAAAAATCGGCCGCTGTAAATAGAAAACCATGCTGGGCACGGAAACGCGGTAGTATCCGACGTCGTCTCCATCTGCGGCATGGGCTGCGATCAGGCTGCAGAGGTCTCGGACCGGACGATACGGCTCTGCAGCAGGCAAATATACAAGCGCAGCCAGAAGGAAAAGAGGCCAGAGCGAGAGCGCCAGGCCTCCGAAGCCGACAGACAATCTTGCCCGGACAGCGACCACCGCGGGAATCAGGGATGCCAGGAAAAAGGCGCCTGCGGGCAGGTAGGTCAGCAGAGGCGACAGATCCGGGATGGCTGCCGGAAGCAGGATCAGCACGGATACGGAAACGCCCACGAGCGCCAGGCTCACCAGCAGGAATGACCAGCGCCAGAGGCGGCTTGCGCGTTCACTCCGGGCGACTTCGACTGCGGCGTTCATTTTATGCATCATTCCGCTCATCAAAACGGCTAGCATAGGATAAATTGGAGCAATGTAATACTCCTGCTTGTTTTTCGAAAGGGAAAAGAAAACAAAAACGAACAGGCACCATGCAAGTAAAAAGGCATACGGACTGTCCTGGAGGTCCCTGCTGGCCCTGCGGTTTGCCAGATATGCGAAAAGCGCCGGAACTGCCAATATCGACCAGGGGAAAAAATCCACGAAAAACACACCGAAATAATACCCCGGGCCCCGCGCGGGCCCGAGGTATTCGAGCGCGAAGCGGCTCAGGTTGTCCCGGAGGAAGAAAGTCTCGATGTAGTCCCAGCCGAGGCGCCGGTAGATCAGGAAGTACCAGGGGCCGGCAACGGCAATCTGGACCAGAAGAGCCGACGCCGCTCGGGAAACAGAGATGCGCCATTTTCGGGTCCAGAGCGCGGCTGCCAAGACCGCAGCGGCAGGAATGACCGCCGCGATTGGTCCCTTGGTCAGGACGCCGAAGCCCGCGAAAAGCCAGGCTCCAATCCAGGTGCGGAGGGCGCCATCCCGGCAGCTTTTCACCAGGAAAAACGCGGTCCCGGTCAGGCAGAACAGCAACAGGATATCGATGGGCAGCCGCCGGGCCAGCACGAAGAAGCGAACCGTGGTTCCGAGAATTGCCATGGCCGCCAGCCCGGCCCAGCCGGAAAACAGCAGGCTTCCGATCCGGCAAGTGAAAAACAGGCATCCGATTGCCGCCAGGGCTCCGGGCAGCCGCAGCGCAAACTCGCCAACGCCGAAAGCCCGGTAGGAGAGGAGCACGAGCCAATAAGTCAGCGGCGGTTTTTGGGTGCGGGGTTCGTAGTTGAACTTGGGCGCCAGGTAATCGCCGCTCTCGATCATCTCGCGCGGCGTTTCAGCGTAGAAAGCCTCGTTCGTATCCCAGATGGAAGACGCGCCCAGGTTGATGACATAGGGCAATCCCACTCCTGCCAGCACCAGCAGCATGATCCACCGCGGCGGCTTTCCAGCTGCATCCATCTTCATCGCCTTACGTTCAGAAAAGCGATTTCTGAACCTCCTCGATCACCTCTTCAGTCGGACGTGCCCGGGGACGACCACTGAGGTCGATCTCCTTTTTCTCCAAGCGCTCCAAAATCTGGCCGGCCCGCTGGATCACGGAGCGAGGCAGCCCCGCAAGCTTGGCGACCTCAATTCCGTAACTCCTGTTGGCAACGCCCGGCGTAACCTTGCGCAGGAATACGATTTCTTTGCCGGCCTCCTGAATGGCCATGCAGTAGTTTTTCACTCCGGGCATGGCATGGGCAAGCTTGGTCAGCTCATGGTAATGGGTGGCAAACAACGTCTTGGCGCGATGCTGCGGGTTCTGCACAAGATACTCGGCCACGGCCCAGGCCAGCGAGAGGCCGTCGAATGTGGCGGTTCCGCGGCCGACCTCATCGAGCAGGATGAGGCTGCGGCTGGTAGCTGTGTGGAGAATATTCGCGGTCTCAATCATCTCGACCATAAACGTGGAACGCCCGCGCGCCAGGTTGTCGGATGCCCCAACCCGCGTAAAGATCCGGTCGACGATGCCGAGGCGCGCGCTGCACGCAGGCACGAAAGATCCCATCTGTGCCATGATTACGATCAAGGCGATCTGGCGCAAAAAAGTGGACTTGCCGCCCATATTGGGACCGGTCAGAATCAGCAGCTGGTCGGAGGAAGTATTGACATACAGGTCATTTGGAATAAAGGGTTGGCTCTGATATTCGACCACCGGATGGCGCCCCTGCCGAATGCATATTTCGTCACCGTCGACCAGTTCGGGGCGGCGGTAACTGTTCTTGAGTGCCGCCGCCGCCAGCGAGACATAAACATCCAACTCTGCCACGAGACGCGCCGTTTGCTGGATCCTGACCGCCTGGTCGGCGATCTGCCTGCGCACCGCGGCAAACAGCTCTTTTTCGAGCACCGCGATGCGCTCCTCAGCGCTCAGCACCTTTTCCTCATAGGATTGAAGTTCCGGCGTAACGAAGCGCTCGCAGCTTACGAGTGTCTGCTTCCGCAGGTAGTCGGATGGCACCTGCGGCAGGTTGGGTTTCGTCACTTCGATAAAATAACCGAACACCTGATTGAACTTCACCTTGAGCGACTGAATGCCGGTGCGTTCGCGCTCGCGCTTCTCAAGTGAAGCAATATAGGAGCGGCCGCTGGAGCGTATGGCCCGCAGTTCATCAAGCGCCTGGGAGTATCCGGGGCGTATGATTCCGGGTTCGCTCGCGCTGGCAGGCGGGTCGTCCGCTATGGACTTCTCGACCAACTGCGCCACATCATCCAGCGGGTCGACCTGCGCAGCCATTTCACCCAGCCGTGCAGCCCGGAACGGACGGATCATTGCGCACAGCGGCGGGATAACCAGAATCGAATCGCGCAACGCGAGCATTTCACGCGGGTTGGCGATGCCGGCCAATATGCGACTGACCAGACGCTCCAGGTCGTGTATGTCGGAGAGCTTGCGGCCCAGCCGGTCCAATGCGGGCACATCATTGGTCAGGGATTCCACCGCGTCCAACCGGCGGTTCAATTCGCCCGCATCCATGAGGGGGGTCAGCATCCACGACTTGATCATCCGTCCCCCCATGCCGGTGCGCGTCGTGTCCAGAAGAGAAAGCAGCGTGCCCTTGCGGCTGCCGTCGAAGGTCTGGATCAACTCGAGATTGGCGATGGTTGTGGTGTCCAGCCTCAGAAAGTCCGAGGGCTGAAAAAACCGTAATGCGGCCGCCTTTGCCAGCGGGTCCAGCTTCGTGCTGCGCAAATAGTGGACGAGCGCACCGGCGGCGCACTGGGCAAGCGAGCGGCCTTCCAGGCCGAAGCCGTCGAGGCTCGCAACCTCGAAGTGCTCGAGGAGCAGGCGCTGCGCATAGTCCAGGTTGAAGGCCCATCCTTCCACAGGGCTCCAGACGGTTTCGGAAGGCCATTCCCTCGACAAACGGCGGCGCAGTTCTTCAGCGGCGTGATCGGGAAGCACCAGCTCAGTCGGGTTGAAGCGGCCCAACTCATCGACTGCCCGGGGCCAGGCGTCCGTGCCGAGGAATTCAGTTGCCAGGAAATCCGAGGTTGACAGATCCATGAATGCCACGCCCAGTCCATTGTCGCCCTGCACCAGACTGGCCAGATAGTTATGAGCCTTGGATTCCAGCAGCATCTCTTCAACCACCGTGCCGGGAGTGAGAATGCGGACTACCTCGCGGCGGACCAGCTTCTTGGCCGTGCTCGGATCTTCCACCTGCTCGCAGATAGCCAGCTTGTGACCCTTTTTCAACAGACGCGCGACATAGCCGTCGACGGAATGGTAGGGAACACCGCACATGGGAATCGGGGCTCCCGTCCGATCCCTGTTGCGCGAGGTCAGGGTGATCTCAAGCTCACGGGAGGCCGTGACGGCATCTTCATAGAACATCTCGTAAAAGTCACCCAGGCGAAATAGCAGCATTTTGCCGGGACAGCGGCGCTTGATTTCATGATATTGCCGCATCATCGGGGTCAGGTCTTCCACGTGCGTCATCCGTTTTAAATCAGGCCGTTCAGCAGTGCGCGCCCGCCGCATACCAAGTGCGCCTGCCCAGGCACGGCAATAATTCCACTCCGGTCCCCGGTGTCGGCCGCAAAGCCCTGCCCCCCTCGAAAAAGGGACAGCAGCATGGCCCGTTGACAGCCTTGCCATGTCCAGGCGCGCGGAATGCCCGGAGGGCTGGATGCCTTCCAGGTCAATGGGGCCAGGGCTCGATTCATAAGGCGCCAACAGCCGATTGGAAACACTGCCGACAGGGTGCGGGGTGATGACTTGCCCAGGTCCGCAGACGGCCGCGAGCTGGCCGGAAGTGTCTCCAATCCTTGTAGTTAAAGAGAGCGCAGTATATAATCCGGTTCGACTTATTGTCAATTGAGATGCCCGGCGCTCTTCCCATCAAGATTCTTGCACTGGATACTGCGACCCCGCGCAGCAGTGTGGCATTGTTGGAGGGCGCGGAACTGATGGCCGAATGGCGCCTCTATTCCCCAGAGACCCATTCCGCCAGGCTCCTGCGTTCGATTGAGCACATGGCCGAACAGGCCGGCTGGGCCCTGGCCGACTTGAATCTTATTGCCGCCGGGATAGGTCCCGGCTCCTTTACCGGGATACGAATCGGCGTGGCGACAGCGCTCGGCCTGGCCCAAACGCTTGCCCTGCCATTTGCACCCGTCTCGGGATTGGACGCCGTGGCCCATAGCGTTCGGTTGATCCACGGCCGATTGGGGGTCGTCATGGATGCCCAGCGGGCTCAGGTCTATTATGCGGAATACATTTCGGAAGGGGGCAAAATCCGAAGGCTGGTCAGACCGGCCCTCTACACACCGCGCGACCTCAAGGCCCGAATTGTGCCCAGAGGCCTGCACCTGGTGGGTGATGGCGTTCAGCGCTATGCATGTGAACTGAAATCACTATCAGCCGGTTGGCCTCGCCTGCTGGAGACCGACCTTTTTCTGGCGCCCAGCATTGCGCGGCTGGCTCTCAAGCGGCGCAGGGCGTGGCGAATCGGACCGTATCTTCAGGCACAGCCCCTCTATGTTCGCCCTCCGGACGCGTTAAGAGCCCGAGCGGCGAAGTAATAAAATGCTGATGACACAACTCTCCTGTATTGCGATCGACGACATTCCGGCCGTGGAGGAGCTGGAAAGGGCACTCGGACTCTCCGGCTGGGGCGGGGAGACCTACCGCAAGTTCCTGCGCGAATTCCCCGAATATTTTGGCAGCAAAGCGCTGGTGCGTGCAGAAGTCGACCGCTATCGGTTTGCCGGATTTGTACTGGCGCGTTCCATTTTTGAAAATCTCGAGATTCTCAAAGTCGGCGTCAATCAGGAATATCATCGCTGCGGTATCGGCACACTGCTGATGACAGCGGCCTACAGTGAAGGGCGCAAACGGGGCTGCCTGCGCTGTTTCCTGGAGGTGCGCAAATCGAATGCAGCAGCCATCGGTTTTTACCATGCGCACAGGTTCACCGTCGCCGGCATCCGCCGTAACTACTACTCCAATCCGGTGGAGGATGCGCTGATAATGGAGCGGTCCTTCTAGCCCGCGTATCTTGCAAGCTTTCCTCTACGCCGCCTCGCTACGAAGCCTGGCGAGAAATGCGGGCTGGAAGCCTGTCCGAGAATCATGGTTTTGGGCCGTGGTTCACAGCGGAGGGCTTATGCCAAGCTGGAAGCGGCGCCGGGAGGGCAGAACCGGCTCTTGGGCCGCTGCCTGTCGTCGGGTCCGCCGAAAAGGCGGACGCTCAGGTTTGGGACTCCCGCTCGTGGAAATAGGTGTCGGTCCGATCCAGCCAATCTTGACGGATGGGGCTGAAAAGATCGACGTCCAAAGTATCCTCGAGCGCCATGGCTTTGTGTGGAACATTGGGTGGAATCACCAGAACTTCGCCGGCACGGACCATAAGCGTCTGGTTGTCGATCCAGAACTGGAGCGCTCCTTCAAGAATGTAAGTGATCTGCTCGCTGACGTGAGAGTGCTCGGGCACCACCGTGCCCTGGCGCAGACGCACCTGGGCGATCATTTCGTTGGTGCCGGTGATGATCTTGCGCGACAAATCCGGTGTGACTTGTTCCCAGGGTAAATCCTCCCACTTTTGAACGCGCATGGATTATCCTCCTTAAGGGTCTGTCAGGAAATAAGTGATGCGCTTCGGCGCGCGCGCCGGGCGGGCAGATGCAAGGCGCCGCGACGCAGGCGATGCCGCTG
>Ga0299915_10001714_pt1 | contig 16145 bp, 12 predicted proteins | sample RVTome_13_FD_200263 | JGI IMG/M metagenome (GOLD analysis project Ga0299915, IMG submission 200263) | Soil microbial communities from uranium-contaminated site in the Upper Colorado River Basin, Wyoming, United States - RVT92D227 (version 2) ... | reverse complement strand
AGCCACCGCTTTCGCCACGGCCCGGCTGTCGCCGGTAAGCATGGCCACCTCCACGCCCATCTCGTGCAGCCGTTCCACGGCCCGTCTGCTCTCCGGGCGGATCACGTCCGCCAAAGCAAAGCCGGCGGCCACCTGGCCATCCTGCACCAGGTACACGACGCTCTGGCCCTTCTCCTCCGCCCGGCGGGTGAAGCGAGCGAGCGGTTCCGGCAATTGCGGCTGCAACAATTCCAGCAGCCGAGGCCCGCCGACGTGCACCTCCCGCCCATCCACCGAGGCGCGCACGCCGCGCCCCTTGATCGCCTCGAAGTCGTGCACCGCGGGCAGCTGCAGCTGCCGCTCTTCGGCCGATCGGCGTAGCCCTCGGGCGATGCTGTGCTCTGAGTCGCCCTCCGCCGCAGCGGTGACGGCCAGGGCCTGTTCTTCGGTCCAGCCATCTGCGGTGGCTGCCGCCACCACGCCGAACTCGCCGCGGGTGAGCGTGCCGGTCTTATCGAAGATCACCGTATCGATCTCCCGCGCCTGTTCCAGGGCCAGCCGGTCCCGGACCAGGATCCCGTTGCTGGCTCCCATGGCGGTGGTGATGGCCACCACCAGCGGGATGGCCAGGCCCAGCGCGTGCGGGCAGGCAATCACCAGCACAGTCGCCACGCGGGCGATGACGTCGACGCTGAAGCCCACCGCCACGGTCCACGCCACGGCCGTGAGGGCCGCGACCCCAAGGGCGATGTAGAACAGCCAGCCGGCCGCTTTGTCGGCCAGAATCTGGGTGTTGGACTTGCTCTGCTGGGCCTGCTCGACCAGGCGCATGATGCCTGCCAGGGCGGTCTCATCTCCGGTGGCGGTCACCCGCACCCGCAGGCTGCCGTCGCCGTTGATGGTGCCGGCGATGACCGCATCTCCGGGGGCCTTATTGACCGGCCTGGATTCGCCGGTGATCATGGCCTCGTTGACTTCCGAGTCGCCCTCGTCCACCTGGCCATCGGCAGGAGCGCTGGCCCCGGGTCGCACCAGGACCAGATCGCCGCTGCGCAGCTCGGCGGCCGGCACCAGCTCGACCTCACCATCCGCGGTTAACCGCTCGGCCGTGTCGGGCATGAGCTTGGCTAGCTCGTTTAAGGCGCCGGAGGCCTGCCGGACGCTGCGCATCTCCAGCCAGTGACCGAGCAGCATGATATCGACCAGCGTGACCAGCTCCCAAAAGAAGGTGTCCTCGCCGATGAACAGCGCGGCCAGGCTGTAGACGAAGGCCACGCTGATGGCCAGAGAGATCAGCAGCATCATGCCCGGCCGTCGGTTGCGCAGCTCGGGGAGGGCCATGCGCAGGAATGGCAGCCCGCCGTAGGCGAAGACGACCACCGCGAACAGCGGTGTGATCCAGCTGCTGCCCGGGAACTCGGGCGTGCGGAAGCGGAGCGTCTGCTGGATGAAAGGGCTGAAGAGCAGCACTGGGACGGAGAGCAGCGTGCTTGCCCAGAAGCGCCGGCGGAACATCGCCTCGTGGCCGGTGTGGTCGATGTGGGCTCCCCGCTCCATCGTCTGGCCGCCGTGCGCCGCATGCGGGCCGTGGCCCTGGTCACTCATGTCGTGGCCGGCGTGTCCCTCGTGATCCATCGCGTGGCCGACGTGGCCCATCTCGTGGCCGGCGCGGCCCTCGTGGTCCATCTGGTCGCCCTGGTGGTCCATTGGCTCTTCCTCCTCGTTCCCCCAGTTTCCAATGCTACCATTTTGACCCAGCAGGTCCGCAGGCACATGCGCCATTCAGCCTGGACTGAATCGCGCACTCGGACCGACCACAGCCCGGCAGTGTGCCCGCCCATTCCCGCGGTCGGCTTTGGCGTACAATCCGGCCACGGCCGCCTCGACGGCGGGCTGGTCGCGCTGCAGGAATTGGACTGAACCTTGCACCCGCGACATGACTCGAAACTGGAATGATCGGCGATGGACTACCGCGAGCCTCGCACCCCAGCCGAACTCCCCAAGCCCCCGCTGAAGCGCAAGGATCGGGTGAGAAGGGTCGCCCGCGGGTTCTTCGGAGCGGGCTTGGCCCTGCTGCTGCTGATCCTGCTCTACCTGGGATTCTTCCCGGTTCCGGCCGATCGGTCCACAGGAGAGAGCCAGGAAATCCAGAACCGCCGCGCTCCCTGCGAGCGCAAGGTGGGTACCCGCCGGCTGGACCCGGTGACCCACGTGGTGCAGCCCGGGCGCAACCTGCAGATCGTGATCGACCAGGCCGAACCGGGAGACACGGTGCTGGTCTCCCCGGGAGTGTACGGTGAGACCCTGCGCATCGAGACCGATGCCCTCACGCTGCGGGGTCAGCTCGAGGCCGGTCAGCGGCCGGTCCTGAATGGCATGGGGCGGCTACAGCACGGCCTGGTGGCCTGCGCCGATGGGTTTACCCTGGAAGGGATCGAGCTGCGCGACTTCACCGAGGCCGGCGTGCTGATCCAGGGGGTGGATCGGGCCACGCTGCGGGATGTGTTCGCCAATCAGACCGGGAACTACGGGCTCATGATCCTCAGCTCGCAGCAGGTGACCATCGAAGGCAGCGCCGCCTCGGGCGCCAGCGCAAGCGGGATCGTCGTCAGCCAATCCCGCGATGTCACCGTGAAGGGCAGCGAGGCCTTTGCCAACGTGGCCGGACTGGAGGTCCACAACTCGGCCAACGTACTACTGGAGCAGAACCACGCCCACGACAACAGCGTCGGCATCCTGGTGGCCGTCCTGCCGGACCAGGAGGTCAAGGAATCCAGCAGCATCGTGGTTCGTGACAACCGGGTCTCGGACAACGACCTGGAGAGTTTCGCCGAGGAAGGGCAGCTGGCCGCCGGGCTGCCGGCCGGCACCGGCATCCTGCTCTTGGGGGCCGACCGCACTGAAGTAACCGGCAACGAGGTGGTCGGCAACCGCTCCTCTGGAGTGGCGGTCATGGGCCTGCGCCAGTTCCTCCCCGACCGCCCGACCTTTGACGTCGGCACCGAGCCGCAAGACAATTGGATCCACGCCAACACCTACCAGGACAACGGAGACGATCCAGCCGCCGCCCTTGGCCTGGCGGGGCTGCCGGGCGCGGACTTGTTCTGGGATACCGCCGGCGCGGACAACCTGTGGTCGGAGAGCAGCGCCACCCGCTTCCCACAGCCGCTCCCAGGACCGCAGCTGCCGGAATTCGTACGGCGAGGGCTGTGGCGCGTGCTGGTGATCCTGCGCCAACTGCGCTAAGGCGATGACGGAAAAGACCGAGCTGATCATCCGCAATGCGCGCCTGCGCCGCCGGGCCGAGGGACCGGTGGACATCGGAATCGCGCAGGGGAGAATCACCGCCATCGGCGGCAAGCTCGCAGCTCGGGCCGAGGTCGAAATCGATGCCCAGGGCAACCTGGTCACCGAGTCCTTCGTTAACCCCCACCTGCATCTGTGCAAGGTCTATACGCTGCGCATGATGCAGGAGGACGCCTTGCGCGCCTACCAGGGCGAAGGCATGGGTGAGGCCATGGCGGCCATCGAACTGGCCGCCCGGGTGAAGGAGAAGTACGACGAGAGTTGGATCATCGAGAACGTGCGCCGGGCCCTGGCCCAGGCCGTGCTGCACGGCTGCACCCACGTGCGCGGTTTTGCCGACGTAGACAGCAAGGCCAGGCTGGAGGGGGTCAAGGCGCTGCTGAGAGCACGCGACGAGTTTGCCGGGGTGCTGCAGCTCCAGGTAGTGGCCTTCGCACAGGATGGCATCGTACGTGAGCCGGCGGCCGCCGGCCTGCTGGCTCAGGCATTGGAGCTGGGGGCGGACGTCGTGGGCGGCATCCCCTGGATCGAGTACACCGAAGCGGACATGCTGGAGCATGTGCGTCAGGTGTTCGACCTGGCCGTCAAGTTCGACGTGCCAGTGTCGATGCTGGTGGACGACGCCGGCGATCCGGGCCTGCGCACCCTGGAGATGATGGCGCTGGAGACGATCCGCCGCGGCTGGCACGGCCGGGCGTTGGCCCACCATGCCCGCGCCATGGGCCTCTACCCGAGGCCCTATCTAGCCAAGGTCATCGCCCTGCTCAAGCAGGCGGGCATGGGGGTGGTGAGCGACCCCCATACCGGCCCCCTGCACGCTCCGGTGCGCGAGCTGCTCCAGGCGGGGACGTTGGTATGCCTGGGCCAGGACGACATCACCGACGCCTACTATCCGTATGGCCGCAACAACCTGTTGGAAGTGGCCTTCCTGGCCTCGCACCTGCTGTGGATGACTACCGCCGACGAAATGAAAACCCTCTACGACATGATTACCACCAGCGCCGCCCAGGCGATCGACCTGCCCGACTTCCAGCTCAGGGTGGGCTCGTTGGCGAACCTGGTGGTGCTGGATGCCCCCGACGTACTGGAGGCGCTGCGCAACCACGCCGAGCCCCTGCAGGTGGTCAGCCAGGGAGCCCTGGTCGATCGGAGCCGGATGCGGGAGCTGGCCCGCGGCGCGGCTCCGCCCGCGGCCGAATAGTCGGTCGAGTTCATTCTCACTGAAAGGCCTTAGAATCGGGTCATCAGGCACAGGTCGCCTGGAGGAGGGGCCATGAGGCGAATCCTGCTGTTCACACTGCTCGCTGCGGCGGCTTGCGCTCGCGGCGGCCAACCGATCGAAGAGACCGGGCCGGAAGTCCTACAACGACGCGTCGAGGTCGTATCGGGCGGAGGCGCTGGGGGTGGACCGGCGGAGGTCATCGGGGGCGACGAAGCTGCCCTGAGGGAGTTCATCGCACGCGCGCTCGACTATCCCTCCCCCGAGGGGACAGATGGCCTCACCGTGCTCATCGGAGCGCTGCCGGAGAGCCTTCCCCTAGAGTTGCCCGTCCCCCAGGGCAGCCGGGTGATCGGGAGCACCATCCGAGACTCTCAGCTGGGAGGCACGGAGATAGTCCTGGATGTCGACTTGCCTCCAGATGGAGTCCTGGGCTTCTACCAGGAGGAATTGCTGCGCGCTGGCTGGGAGGAAGCCCCGCAACAACCCTACGGCGGAGGATTCGTCTCCGCCTCCTGGCCGACCGCCAACTTCTGCCTCAACCAGGACGAGGCCCAGATCTCCATCAACGCCTTTGAGATCCCCGACAAGGCCACCGACGTGCGCCTGCACATCCAGTCACCGGTTCAGTACTCGGCTTGCGATCCGCAAGTGTATGGGCCCTACGACGAGGGCAGCGCCACGATCCCCGAGCTGGTCTCGCCTTCGGGATCGGTGGTGCAGTCCGGAGGCAGCAGCAGCGGGGATGGAATGGCGGACACCTCGGCGGTGCTGCAGACCGAGCTCTCTCCAGGCGAGCTTGCCTCCCAGTACGCGGATCAATTGGTCGAGATCGGCTGGACTCAAGCGGCTCAGGAGGCAGTGCCGGAGCTGGCGTGGAGCTCCTGGTCAATGACCGACGAAGAGGGCCGGGCCTGGAGCGGCCTGCTGCTGGTTGCCGCCAATCCGGTGGTCTCCGATCGGGTCTTCGCCTGGTTCCGGGTGGAACGGGCCGACTAGCGCCCTGCAGCGGCGCGCGCCTGCTGGCGAGTCATCAGCGAAACCGGCGGCGCTAGCGGAAGATGCTTAGCGGCATATAGGCCGACACGATCCAGTTCGGCGCGTCGACGATCTCGCTGATCCGAAGATCCGCCGCCACACTGCACAGGCTGTAGGCCTGGCTGCGGGTCAGGCCGTGCATGGCCTCCAACCAGTCCACCATATGCCGCACCGCGTTTTTGGCGTTCTCCATCAGGTCCGGCCCGTGGGCGGTGGTGGCGTGGTAACCCTGGGTGTCGGTCCGGCTGAGTGGGCTGCGCGCCTGGAACTGCAGCTCCCGCACCGCCAGGTCCTTGCGCACCGACAGCCGAATGGAAGTGCGCATCGGGGACTCAATGCCGGTGCCGCACACCTCGCCGTCTCCCTGTGCGCCATGGCAGTCCCCGCAGGCAAAGAGCGCACCTTCCACCAAGACCGGGAGCCAGACCGTGGCGCCCGGCCCCAGGCTGCGGATATCCACGTTGCCGGCGTTGGCCCGCGGCGGAATGGTGTTGATCCGGCCGGGCTCCGCAGGGGCGACCCCCATGGTTCCGAAGAACGGCTCAAAGGGGACCACGATGTCTTTGACCCCGAAGTGGCACTCGGCGCCCTTCAGGTCCCAATGGTGGATGTAGGCGAAGTCAAAGTCCTCCGCCAGCAGACCGAACCCCTGCAGGTGCCCGTTCCAGCCCCACCCCTTGTGGTCCATGCCCAGGACCTCCACCTGCAGCGTATCGCCCGGCATGGCGCCCTTGACATAGATCGACCCAAGCAGCGCGTGGATCTTCGTGAAATCGATCTTGGCCAGCTGTTCGTCGGTCCAATCCGGAGTCACCTGGCCGCAGGACTCCGGGACCTCCATCACCACAGTGTCCCCGGACTCGAGCTCCAGCCGAGGCTGGATCGAATTGTCCCAGAAGGGCTGAGTGACGCTGTCGTCCAGAAAGTGCTCGGTCATGGCTATTCTCCTTCCGGCGCGGTCAGGCGCCTAGCGCGCGCAGCACGAATTGCTCGGTGGGATTGCCGACCCCCATGGCATTGAGGGCCAACCCCCCCAGAATGAGGCCGACGATTACCGCCATCACCAGGTAGTCCGGTGCTGCGAAGCGCAGCTCCTGGCGGTAGGTTCTGGCGGAGATGTTGTAGTCGAAGGCCCTCGCCAGGATGGCGACAGCAATGTCCTGGGAGCGCTCCAAGGTGGCCAGGAAGATCGGCAGCAGCAGCGCGGTCAACACCCGTACCCGCCGGATCAGGTTCTTCGGCTTCACATCATAGCCGCGCGCCTTCTGGGCGTCGGTGATCCGCTGGCTTTGCTGGGAGAGGATCCCTACTGTGGCGAAGCCGAGACTCAATGCCAGGCCCATCTCCGGCGGCAGTCCGTGGGTCGCCAGGCTGAAAACGACAAAGGCAGCCAGCACTGCGGCCACGGCCGCCAAGGCAATCTGCGCCCCCGCCTCGAACGGGAGCCGGGCGATCTGCTCGGGAATGGCCAGCCGGGCTGCGGCGTAGAACACTGCGCCCAGCAGCACGGTCACCCCGGCGGTACGCAGCAGCCCACGCCGGCGTTCGCGCCGGGTGAGACCCAACACCAGGTAGACCGGAGGCGTGGTGTAGAGCATCAAATGGACCGAGAGCACGACGATGAAAAAGCGGAAGAACACCGCCATCCCGCGGATCAAACCCTCCACCGTGACCGGGATCCACTCTCGCCCGGGGATCAAGTGAAAAAGCAGGAAGGCATCCTTCGGGGTGAAGAACAGGATCTGGAACAGCGAAAAGGTGGAGAAAATGACCACCAGCACGCGCAGGTTGCGGTTGAGCAATGCCCGATCGACGGCTCGAGCGCCGAAGGAATACAGGATCAGGAACAGAATGGCAATGAAGATGGGGTCGATGATGATCACCGCGACCACCGTAAGTCCGACGAACAACAGCAGCTTGGTGCGGGCGTCCAGGCGGTGGAGGGTCGACTCGCCCTTCTGGAATTCAATGGGCACCGGCAGCTCCTGTGAGCGCCTGCAAGGCCCGCGCCATCTGCTCGTAGCTGGTCAGCCAGGGCTGGACGCCGTGCGCTGCCAGCAGGCTGGCCAAGAGGGTGGTCTGCGGCAGCTCCAGCGAGTTGGCCCGCAGCCGCTCGAGATCGGGCAGCAGCTGCCGGAAGGAGCCGTCGAAGTCGATCTTGCCCGCCCTGACTACCACCGCCCGGGTGGCGTATTCCGCCGCCAGTCCCAGGTTGTGGGTGATCAGCAGCACCGTGGTGCCCGCCTGATTCAGCCGCCTGAGGATTTCGAAGATTTCCTGGGCCATGCGCGGGTCCTGGCCGGTGGTGGGTTCGTCGATCACCAGGATATCTGGACGCAGCGCGATCACCGAGGCCAGCGCCAGGCGCTGCCGCTGCCCCTTGCCCAGGTCGAAGATCTCGGCCTGGCGGTACTCCTGCAAACCGACGAATTCCAGGGACTGCTGGATGCGAGACTCGATCTCCTCGGCTGCGATCCCATGGGCGTTCAGCCCAAAGCTGATCTCATCCAGCACGTTGAAGGCCACCAGCTGATGGTTGGGATTCTGAAAACAAAACCCCACCCTGCGCGCCAGCTCATGCACCGGGGTCCGGCTGGCGTCCTGCCCGAGCACCGTCACTCGTCCGCGCTCCGGCTGCAGCAGGCCAATGATGTGGCGCACCAGGGTGGTCTTGCCGGATCCGTTGCGGCCCAGGATGGCCACCAGTTCCCCCTGGCCGATTTGCAGGTCCACCCCGTCCAGCGCGGCGGACTGACCGTTGTAGGAGAAGTGCACGTCCTGGAACTCGATGACGGCCGGGCCGTCCGGGGGTGCCGGCTCCTGCTTTGCGGATTCAGTGTACCGGCCGAGTGGATATTGATGTTGCAGCCTGGCGTAGAAGTCCTGCGGCGTGAGCGGCAGGGGGTCAAGCCGCACGGCTTCCGCCAGCCGCACAATGGGCGGGCGGGTGAAGACACCCGGGATGTCGCCGGCCGCCAGCACCTGATCCACCGGCCCGTCCCGCACCAGGCGGCCGCCATCCAGCACAAGTAGGCGCTCGACGAACGGCAGGGTCTCCTCCAGGGAGTGCTCGACCAGAAACAGGGTCTTGCCCCGCCTCCGGGCAACTTCGATCACCAGCCGCAGCACCTGGGCCCGCCCGGCCGGGTCCAGGTTGGCCAGTGGTTCATCCATCACGTAGATCTCGGGATGCATGGCGTAGATGGCGGCGATCACAGTGGCCTGCTGCTCGCCGCCGGACAGGCTGAAGGGATCCCGCTCGTCGTATCCCGCCAGCCGGGTAGCTTCCAGCGCCTCCGCCACCCGGCGGGCGATCTCCTCCCGTGGGACCCCCAGGTTCTCCGGGCCGAAGGCGACCTCATCCGCCACGCTGGCGGTAACCAGTTGGCTCTCTGGATCCTGGAACACCAGGCCGACCAGGGAGGAGAGCCCTCCGATGCGCGCCCGCTTGGTGTCATAGCCGCGCACCAGAACCTGTCCGGTCAAGGTCCCTTCATGGTAGTGGGGGACCAGGCCGTTGGTGCAGCTGCACAGGGTGGTCTTGCCGCTGCCCGCCGGCCCGGTCAAAAGCACGATCTCCCCGGGACGGACGGCCAGGTTCACATGCTGCAGGGCGGGCGAGCGGGCGCCCTCATACTGAAACGAGACGTCCTGGAATTCGATGTCGAAGGTCATAGAGGCGGGATGGGGCCGATCCCAGGTCAAACCGCCCCAGGCCGCGGCTGTGCGTGCAGCCGCGGCCTGGGGGCGGACGGGCTATGGGGTAAGTCTACTGCGCTTCAGCTTACCAGAGCGGCCGGCGATAGCGCTCGGGGAGGGCGGCCATGATGATCGTCGTGACCACCGTGGTCAGGATGCTCTCCGGGATTACCCCGGCCTCCAGCGCGCCGAGCAGGGCGAAGAAACCGCCGTACTCCGGATCCGGGTAGAAGACGACCAGGCCAACCACGAAAAGCGGAACGACCACGATGTAGTAGTAGAACAGCACCTGCACCGCCCACAACGCCAGCCGGGTGACGTTGTTTTGGCGAAAGCGCCAGCTCAGGTTCTTATAGACGAATCCGTTGACAACGCCCCCCACAATGTGCGCCAACAGGCTGGCGAGTGGAATCCCCGGTTCGGCGATGCCGGCCAGAATTCCGATGACGATGCCGCCGACGGGCCCGGTGAGCGAGGCCCCGGTGGTGGTGAAGATCTCACGCGGATCGGTGACCACCGGGGTGCCGGGGATGGGGATGGTGATGCCGGCCAGTACGATCGCCAGCGCCGCGCCGCCAAAGGCGGCTGCGACGCCGATCTGGCGTGCGGATAGAAGCGGCCGGCGTCCCGCCTCCATCATTGGGCTGGGGGTTTGCTGCGCCATCATTTCCTCCTTTGGGATTGGATCGATAGGACTGAGGTACTACAACACCTCGGTCCGAGCCTGGTCGCGCCGGGCGGCCCGATCCAAAGCCGCGGCCGCCTGGGTCTCCAGCCGGTAGAGCTCGCCAACCCGCTCGGATAGCCCCTGCAGCAGACTCCGGATTTCCGGCTGCGGCAGCGGAAAGGACTCGGCGGCTTCCTCGGCGAGCTGGTCGAGCCTGGACCAGATCTCCGCATAGCTCTCCCGGCCGGAGGCGCCTTGGGACAGCAACAGCTCGGCCTTGCGCCGCAGGAGCTCCTTGGCCTCTCGAAACTGGCCGACCTCATCAGGCAGCGCCGCCTCCGACAGCGCGCTCCAGGCCGCGCCCAACTCGGCGTAGCGCTCGGCCAACTCCGCCAGATCCGGCCGCTCCAGCGCCTGGGAGGCTTCTTTCAGGAAGTCGCTGAAGAGCGGACGTGTCAGCCCTCCCCCGGTGCCGTAGTGCTCGGTGAAGTCCAGGATGGACGTCAGCCCGCGCCACAGGTTGGGCCCCGCAGGGAACTTGGCCTGCCAGCCCTCCTTTCCCGGCGCGACCATCTGCTCGCCCCAGTTCTGGAAACCCGCCAGGGTGAAGTTGGACGAGCGGCCCTTCGTCAGCCCGGCTTGGCAGGCCCGCAGGCCGTCCTGGATGGCCGCCGCCAGGTCTATCGCGGCGGGCTCGCCGGTCAGACCCAGCAGGCGATGCTTCTGCTTGCCAATGCGGGCCCGAGCGACGGCCAGTTCCTGCAAGCTGATGGTGATGGGCAAGTCGGCCAGGTCTCCGACCGTCGCCTGGCCCTGGGCCACGTCGACCTCGTACACCACGATGACGTGATATCCGCCTCCGCTCCAGTACTCGGGCATGCCCCGGTAGGGGAGGTTGGCCAGGTCCACCCAGGCGATCACTGGGCCCGCGGCCTGCAGCAGCTCCTGCAGCTGGAGCAGGCCCTTCTTGGCGCCGCTCGCCTCCTGGGTCTGTGTCTTCACGCCGAACCGGTCCGCCGCGCGCTGCAGATAGCTCAAGTCATCCTCCCACAGGTGGCGCCCGGCTACGAAGAAGCTGGAGAAGTCTTCCTTCTCGTAGCGGAAGGCGAAAACGCCCGCGCCGATGCCGCCGGCGATTCCGAAGACCATGGCTTCGCTGAAGGGTTGGCCGGTGTGGGGGGCGCGCACGCCGCGGTGGGCCAGCAGGGCCCGCAGGGCCGTTGCCGCCGGGACGTTGCCGGCGAAGTGGGGGCGTTCGGTCGAGCCGGCCGCGGAGGGCGCGCCTTGCCGAAGAACATTGCGCCGGGCGCTCACGTAGCTCTCTCCGGCCTTGAGCATACGATCGCGCACCCGGCGCTTGAGGTGCTTGTGCTTGGTCATTTCCAGGCTCCTCTGTCATCCCGAGCCGCTGGAACCCCGTGCATCCCAGCCCTCGGTTCAGAGAAGCTGGTGGAGAAGACTGCTGCACCCTCGAGGACAGCGATCCCCTTTACCCCCGCGTCGCCGGGAAGCACGGGTCCCCGGTGTGGAGGTCTGGCGTGAGGGGCGCCGGACCGAGGATATCACGACCTGGCCGGAAGGTTGATATACTCACTTCCTCAATCCGTAACCTGTCCGCAACCACATCCTGCCTGTACCCGATGGACAAACTCACCCCACTGCGAGCCCGAGCAAGAGTCGGCGGTTTGGGTTGGTTGCTGGCCCCATCAGTGCTGGTCGCCCTGGTGATCCTCTTTTACCCATTCAGGTTTGCGTTCGAACTAGATGCGGATGAAGGCGTAAACCTGATGAAGTCGCTCCTGGTCAACCAGGGGGCAGAACTATATGCCGATGTCTGGAGCGATCAGCCTCCCCTCCTGACCTACGTCATCGCGGTCCTGTTCCAGATCGTCGGGGTGAACCTCACAGTGGTACGCCTCATGATTCTCTTATTTTCCTGTGTGCTTGTTTGGGCAGCGGTGCAGTATCTCAGAGCGTTTTGGGGGACTCCATACGCGATCGCCGGCGGCCTGGTTTTTATCTTGCTCCCGACCTATCTGAGACTCAGCGTATCGATCATGATTGGACTGCCGGCGATTGCATTGGCCATGCTTTCACTACTGGCGATAAGTTACTGGCACAAGGAGAGGAAGAGACTCTGGCTAGTCCTCTCGGGGCTGGCACTGGCGCTCTCCGTCATGACCAAGCTGTTCACTGGGCTGCTGACCCCGCTGTTCATCGCGGGACTGATCGCTCAGGAGTGGCGGGGCTTTCGCAAAACAGGTTCGTGGAGGAACCTCCTCACCCCCGGTGTGCTTTGGACTTGCGGATTCGGGATCGCTTCTCTCCTCATCGGGCTGATCTTCATTTATCCGGATGGCATCTCCCAACTCACGGTGACCCATTGGACAGCGCAATCGACTGAGTTCCACGACCCCACGACGATTACCGGATACCTCAGCGAATCGCTCCCCGCCATCTTCCTGGCCATCATCGGGAGTGTGTATGTCATCCAACAGGGGCGTTTGACCGGCTTGTACCTCATAGCCTGGGCCCTGACGGGCTTCCTCCTGCTCTCGCAATATTCGCCCGTCTGGTACCATCACCAGCTGCTCGTCACGATACCGGTTGCGATTCTGGCGGGTATCGCCGTCGGCGAGTTCCTGATCGCCATCCGAAACCGGTTCCACAATCTACAAGTCGTGAGCGTCCGTGCAGCCTTGCACGTGGCCGTTGCCGTCTTGATCCCGTATCTCGCTGCTTCCACCCTGTCGAGTTCAATCAGCGAACTCGACTACCGGCTACCAAACCTGAGACCGCCACCTGCGGACTCGAGGGAGATTGAAGCCGTGGGCATGCTGGATGTGATGCGGCAATACGCTGATTCAACAAATTTCATATTGACCGATCGCCCGATGTTTGCCATTTGGCTTGGCAAGCCCGTTCCTCCGGAAGTCGCCGCCTTGACCGGAAAACGACTCCTCACCGGCGAGCTGTCTCAGGTCGAGATCATCTCCGCAATCGTGGAATACCAACCAGAACAGGTCGCCCTAGCCAGATTCGAGCTTCCGCAAGTTGAGGCATACCTGCAGCAGCACTACAGACTGGTCTATCACCTTACGGATCACAGGCTCTATGTGAGAAGCGATTTGCAGCCCAATTCGCCGACATCAGGGGCGGGAGGGGGCGGCTAGAGTAGTGGACAGAGGGATGCGGACGAAAACGGTGGTGCCGTGGGGTGGGGCGCTCTCGGCCCAGATTTGCCCGCCGTGGAGCTCGACGATGGCCTTGGCGATGGCCAGGCCCAGCCCTGAGCCGCCGGTCTCGCGCTGGCGCGAGCGGTCAGCGCGGTAGAAGCGTTCGAAGAGGTGCGACAGATCCTGCGCATCGATTCCCGGCCCGGTGTCTTGCACCCGCAGCAGGATCGCCGCTCCGGCCCGGGCCGCCCCCAGCGTGATGGCCCCACCTTGCGGGGTATGGCGCAGCGCATTGCTGAGCAAGTTGCCCAGGACCTGGGCCATGCGGTCAGGATCGACCTCCAGGTGCGGGAGTTCCGGCTGGAGCTGCAGCTCGAGCGCGACCCCCTCTTCCAGGGCCAGCGGGCGGTGGGCGGCCAGGGCCTGTTCGAGCAGCTTTGCCGGCGACACGGGCCGGCGCTCGAGAGGCAGCTCGCCGGCGTCGGCGCGGGAGAGAGTGCGCAGGTCTTCCACCAGCCGCCCGAGTCTTGAGGTCTCATCGCGAAGGATCTCGAAGGCCGCGGAGGAGGGCGGCACCACCCCCTCGTCCAGGCCGTCGATCTGCCCCAGGATCACGCTCAGCGGCGTGCGCAGCTCGTGGGCGATGTCGGCGGTCATCTGGCGCCTGAGATCGCGCGAACGGGCCAGCTCGGCGCTCATCCGATTGAAGGCCTGCGCCAACTGCCCCAGCTCATCTTCGGAGCGAACCGGCACCTGCTGCTCCAATTCGCCGGAGGCGATTGCTTGCGCGGCCGTGGTCAGGTCCCGAATGGGCTGCGTGAACGAGCGGGCCAGCAGGACCCCCAACAGCAGCGCGAGCGCCATCGCGCCCACCGCCCCGACAATCAGCAGGCGGTTGGTGCGAAACAGGAAGTTGGCCTCCGCCTGGCTGCGGGCGAAGGCCTCCGGCGAGGCGACGAAGAACCCCACCACCTGGTTGTTGATCTCGACCGGCGTAGCCGCCCGCAGCATCTCCTGACGCAGCACCGCCCCCGGCCGCAGGCCGGGCCCGCCGATGATCACCACGCCCTGCGCATCGGCCAGGGTCAGCGGCCCAACCGCCCGTTCGAAGGCCCGCATCCGGTTGCCCGGCATGCCCTCGGGCATCACCAGCAAGACGTCTTGTACTCCGGCCCACCCGTCGTGGGCCTGGTAGTACTGGCGCAGTTCCTCGGCGAAGGATCCCCGAACCTGGTTGAAGACGAAGCGGCCGAACTCGTTGGCGGTGGCGCGCGCCGCAACCAGGGCCACCAGGCCCACGCCGGCCAGGCCCACGGCCAGAAACGCCAGGATCAGCTTGATTCCCAGGCGCATCGTCGCTCAATCCCGTGCGAAGCGGTAGCCGACGCCGTAGACCGTTTGGATGTAACGCGGCGTGCGCGGCTCGGCTTCGATCTTCGCCCGCAGGTTCTTGACGTGCACGTCGATCGTGCGTTCGTAGCCCTCGTAGGCCACCCCTTGAATCCGGTCCAGCAGTTCCAGGCGGGAGTAGGCCCGGCCCGGAAACGACATCAGCGTGGCCAACAGGTCGAATTCGGAGGGGGTCAGATCCACGTAGCGTTCCGCTACCTGCACGGTGTGGGTCTCCCGATCCACGGTGATGTCGCCGGCCCGCAGGATCTGGGCGCTGGGGCGGACCTGTCCCATGCGCCGCAGCACCGCTCGAATGCGCGCCACCAACTCGCGCGGCCGGAAGGGCTTGGTCAGGTAGTCATCGGCCCCGAGCTCCAGCCCGAGCACCTTGTCGTCGTCTTCCACCCGCGCCGTGAGCAGGATGATGGGGGTTTCCTGCTCCTTTCGGTGCAGCCGCATGAAATCGTACCCATCCATCTCCGGCATCATGATGTCCAATACGATGAGATCCGGCTTCTCCTGTCGCGCCAGGAACAACGCCTGGCGGCCGTCGCCGGCCGTAACGACCCGGAAGCCTTCCTGGGTCAGGTACGCCTCGACCAGGGAGACCAGCCTGGGCTCATCGTCCACAACCATGATGGTCTTGGCCACCTCAAAGCCCTCGTTCCGCCGTCGCGCCCCTTCTCCTACGCGATCCTATCAAGGGATTGTGTGGGAATTGTGAAGAAAGGGCGTGAAACCCGTGGACGGGTCACGGGGCAACGGCGACGAAGTCGAGCTCCAGCACCACCGCCTCATCTACCCCCGCGACCCGCGGGACCTGCGGGATGGCCAGCTCGAAATCGGCCCGCTGGATCGTGGCGGTGGCACTGCCCTCCAGGCGGTTTTCCGCAGCCAGCACCACCTCGGCTGTGAAGGTCACGGGCTGGGTGATGTCACGGATGGTCAGGTCGCCGCTGATTTCAAGCTGAACCGGCTGTCCCTCCGCCGCAGCACCCGGGAGACCGCTGATCGAAGCCGGAACAAAGGTGATGAGGGGGTATGTCCCAGACTGCAGGATGAACTGGTTGATCGCCCGGTTGCGCAGGTTGCTGTCGGTCACGAAAGCGTCCGCCCCGATCTCAATCGCCCCGATCTGGCTGGCGGCGGGATCGGAGAAATCCAGCGTGATCTGGCCCTGCACCTGGTTGTTGACCCCGATCACGGTGTTGGGTTGGCCCCCCAGAATCTCACCGATCACGAAGCGGGCCTCCGTCTCGGCAGGCTGAATCTGGAATACGACTCCCGCCTCCGGAGCACCGGCCAAGTCATCTGGAGCGGCGGTCGCCTCTTGCACCTCGACTTGAGGCGTCTCCGTTGCCCGGGCAGGCTCATTGGCCGGGCCGCCGGCGGAGCAGGCGCCTAGCGCCATCAGCACTGCCGCTTGAAACACCCATCCCATTCGCATCCTCACTGTCAAACGCCTCCTCCATGGTTGAAGCATCAGCAGATTGAAACCGTGCAGAGCGTGCTTGTCAACCGCCCGGCAGGAAGCGCGGCTGCGGCGGTCAGATGCCGAGGCCACACGCAGGACCTGGCGGTCAGGCCCCGGCCTTGGCCTCCAGCATCTCCAACAGCGGTTCGATCAGGAATTGGCCGGCCCGCGCCCCCGCACCTCCCCCGGAGCCAC
>Ga0299915_10001709_pt1 | contig 16182 bp, 12 predicted proteins | sample RVTome_13_FD_200263 | JGI IMG/M metagenome (GOLD analysis project Ga0299915, IMG submission 200263) | Soil microbial communities from uranium-contaminated site in the Upper Colorado River Basin, Wyoming, United States - RVT92D227 (version 2) ... | reverse complement strand
CGTGGACGACTGAGCGGGCATGGTTTCTCGACTGAAGGGAGAGAAGAGCGAAGGAGGATGCGGAGCGAGTTTCCTCGCTGGGGAAACGAGCGGGCTGACGAATCCCATACCCAAGCCTTCACGGCGTTAAAAACCTGATAGGGAACAAAGCCATTCCGGATTTGTCACTTTGACACGATGCTGAGACGGAGCATACAATGAGGACGATGAAGATCCTCGTCCGCGTCCCCAACTGGATCGGCGATTCCATCCTCGCCCGGCCGGCGATCGAAAGCATCGCGGACAGCTTCCCCGAAGCCGAGCTTTGGCTTAGCGCCGGGGAATGGGTCAAGGACCTGTTCTCCTCAGATGGGAAGATCGCGGGTGTCGTTCCTCTTTCCCCCGCAAACAACATCAAAAGCTTCCGGGCGGCCGCCCGGAAGCTCAGAGCACAGCGCTTCGACATCGGGATACTGCTTACCAATTCCTTCGGGTCGGCCCTGCTCTTTTTACTCGCCGGGATCCCCCAGAGATGGGGATATGCGAGCGACGGCCGGCGGCTGCTTCTGACCAGAGCCGTCCGAAGCACAGACCGGGACGTCACCCGCCACCAGGTCCAATATTATCTCGACTTGATCACAGGGCTCGGACTCAAGGCCCGTCCGCCCGGGCTGCTTCTGACCGTGCCGGAGGAAGAAAAGGAACGGACGAGGCGATTTCTGGAGGAGCTGGGGGTTGACCAGCGACGGCCGCTCCTCATCCTGAGCCCAGGGGCGAGCTACGGCCCGGCGAAAAGATGGCCGGCCTCCCGGTTTGCGGCGCTGGCCTCCCTGTTCCAGGAACGAAAAGATGCCGCGGTGCTCGTCATCGGCTCGGCCGCAGAATCCGACATCGCCGCCGCGATCTCCCATTCCCTCATCAAAAAGCCCTTTGTCCTGACTGGAAAGACGACCTTGTCCCAACTCAAGGGCCTGATCAGCCTGGCTCATCTCTTCGTCTCCAATGACTCCGGCCCGATGCATCTCGCCAATGCCCTCCGTGTCCCTGTCGTAGGGATCTTCGGCCCCACGGACCCGGCGGTGACCGGTCCCTTCGAGCAGCCGGCGGCCGTCGTCAAGGAGGACGTTCCCTGCTGGCCCTGCTCTTACCGGAAGTGCCCATATGACCATCGCTGCATGATGCGAATCGATCCGGAAGAAGTGTACCGGGCGGGCGAGGCGTTGTGGAGATGAAGAGAAAGGCCGTTTTTCTCGACCGCGATGGAACGCTCAACGTCGATACGGCCTATTCATCTCGGTACGAACAGTTGGCCATCTACCCGGAAAGCTTCGAGGCCGTGAAGAGGCTCAACCGGGCGGGACTGCTGGCCGTGGTCGTCACCAACCAGTCGGCGGTCGGCCGGGGGCTGCTGACCGAGGACGACCTGAACGATATCCACGCCCGGCTGAGCGCCTCGTTCGCCAGTCATGGCGCCCGCATCGACGCCATCTACTTCTGCCCTCATTACACCCTATCCGCTGATCCTCGGTATCGCAAGGAGTGCGACTGCCGGAAGCCGAATCCCGGCCTCGCCCTGCGAGCGGCGGCCGAACTCGGGATTGACCTCGGCAGCTCCTACATGATCGGCGACAAGACCGAGGACATCATCTTCGGGATGAACATCCGGGCCGTCCCGGTGCTCGTCCTGACGGGGTCCGGCCGGGAGTCGCTGGCGAAACTCCGGGAGCAGGGTCTCGAACCGGCCCATGTGGCCGAAAGCATCCTCCAAGCCGCCGACTGGATCCTGGACAGGGAGAGACGGCAAGCCCATGATCCGCTTTGACGACATCCTCGACAAGGTCTCGGCCTCCTACAGCGAGAAAGAGGTCAACCAGCTCAAGAAGGCTTACGTCTTTGCGGCCAGGGCGCACAAAGGCCAGACCCGGCGCTCCGGCGAGCCCTATCTCAGCCACCCTCTTGAAGTCGCCAGCATGCTGGCCGACATGAAAATGGACAGCACTACCCTCCTAGCCGGCCTCCTCCACGACGTCCTGGAAGATACCGATATCACCGCCGTCGACCTCAGGGAGAACTTCGGTCAGGAAGTGGCTGACCTGGTGGAGGGCGTTACCAAGATGAGCCGGGTCCAGGAATCCTCCCCCGAGGTACGCCAGGCGGAGACGATACGCAAAATCATCCTGACCATGATCAACGACCTGCGGGTTATTTTCATCAAGCTGGCCGACCGCACCCACAACCTCAAGACTCTCAAGTTCCTGCCCGAAGATAAGCAAAAGCAGATCGCTAAGGAAACCCTGGACATCTATGCTCCGATCGCCAACCGACTGGGGATGGGCCGGATCAAGGCCGAGCTGGAGGACCTCTCATTCCGGTACGTCAGCCCCGATGCCTATTTCCGCATCGCCTCCCTCGTCGCCCCGCAGCGCCAGAAGGCAGAGGATGACCTCGCTCGGTTCAAGAACGTCCTGGAAAAGCTGATGAAAGACAACAGCATCCCGGCGGAGATCCACTCCCGGATCAAACGCCACTACAGCATCTATGACAAGATGAAGCGCCGGGAGATCGACTTCGACCAGGTCTTCGATTTTAAGGCGTTGCGGATCATCACCGACACGGTCAAGAACTGCTACGCGGCCCTGGGGATCATCCATCAGAAATGGCCGCCTCTGCCCCAGCGATTCCGGGATTTCATCGCCATGCCGAAACCCAACCTCTACCAAGCCTTGCACACGACCATCATCACCGATGACAAGCAGACCATCGAGATCCAGATCCGGACGCAGGACATGCACAACCTGGCCGAGAATGGGATCGCCGCCCACTGGAAGTACAAGGACCAGGACGCCTCGAGCCTGGTCCGCGAGGACAAGCGCCTGGAATGGCTCCGGGAGATGGTCGATCTCTACAAAGAGCAGAAGAGCCCGCGCGAGTTCCTGAAGAACCTCAAAACCGACCTGATTCCCGAGGAAGTCTACGCCTTCACCCCGAAGGGCAAGGTCATCACCCTCCCCCTCGGCGGGTCGGCGCTCGACTTCGCCTTCAAGGTCCATTCCGAGATCGGGCTCCACGCCTCGGGCGCGGTCATCAACGGCCGCATCGTTCCTCTCAAGGCCATTCTCAAGACGGGCGATATCGTCGAGGTCATCACTTCACCGGAGAAGGCGCCGCGCCGCGGCTGGCTGAACATCGTCTTCACCTCGGGCGCACGCCACCAGATCAAGCGCTGGCTCAACCAGCAGGAGAAGTCCAGGAGCAACGCCCTGGGTCGGAAGATCTGGGAGCGGGAATCCCGGCGCTACGCGCTCCCCGCCGGGCTCCTCAAGGAGGAGAACCTGCTCCGCCGGCTGGCCGAAGTCTTGCCCTTCAATATCCAGAACAGGGAGGATTTTTTCGGCCTTGTCGGGAGGGGCCGTATCGTCATTAACAAGAAATTCATGGCCAAGTTCAGTCCGGAGGGGGAGCCGGCCGAGCGCAAAGAGCGCCTGCTCCGAAAATTCGTGGACAGGGTCAGCGGACGGTCCGACGCCGGAATCTCCGTCGGGGGAGCGGCCGGGGAGGCCTTCCACCTGGCCCGCTGCTGTGCGCCCATCAAGGGTGAGCCGATCATCGGCTACATGACTTCTGGCCGGGGGATCACTATTCACGCCACCCGCTGCCCGCTGGTCAGCAAAGAGATCCTGAGCAGCGAGAGGATGGTGGAGGTCTCCTGGGACTCCGCCTCGGCCGGGTCCTACCGCAGCCGGATCTTGATTCTGGCCGGAGATTCGCCGGGCGTCCTGGGCAGGGTTGCCACCAGTATCGCCGAGCTCGGAGGAAAGATCACCAAAGCCGAAGTCGTCACTACAGCGGACAAGAAGGCCCAGATCAAACTCAACCTTATCATCAGAGAGATGAAGCACCTCGAGGCCATCATTAAGAAAATCTCGGGGATCAAAGAGATTATCACCGTGGAAAGAGTATGAAAGGAGGCCCGATGCATAAGGGTATCGTCGGAACATCATTTTTCCTAGTCTGTTTGACTGTTTCTCTGGCCGGCCAGGGCTTCACCGGCAAATATGTGCTTTCGGAGAAAGGCGTAATCGTGACCCTGGTCCTTCAACAAGACGCGCAGGGGGTTATAACAGGGAACTTGTCCAGCACAAAAGGCACCTCGTTCAGAATCGAAGGTCAAATTGAGGAGGACATAGCCGTCGGGCTCTGTCATGGAGAAGGAGGAGCCGTCTATTTCGAGGCCGAGCTCGAAGGCAATTCCCTGCTTTTTTCCATGATCAACCTGGACGAAAACAGCGCCCCCGACGCCGAATCGGCCAAACAGCTCCGCTTCACCCGGCAGGCGACCGCCGCACAGGGATTCGGGACGGAGACCTCTGAAGAAAAGCCCGGCGGGAGAGGGGCCTCACAGCCCGCATCCCCACCCCGCCCCGCAAAAACCGCCGGCAAGCCGGCGCGTCCGGCCGAAGCGGTCCGCGACTCCCCGATGGGCATCTCTTTTTCTCCTCCCCCCGGTTGGAAGGCTCAAAAACAAGGGAACGGCTTTATACTCGGCTCGGATACCGACAAGGGCTTTATCCTGATCATGGAGCACGCCTACACCAGCCTGGACCAGATGAACGAGGAGGCGTCGCAGGGGCTGATCGATGAAGCCAACGGCATCGAGCTGGTGCCGTCATCCGTATCCGAGCCGTTCCAGAAAAACGGCCTGGCTGCCGAATTCCAGGGCGTGGTGCAAGGGAAAATGGCCAAAGCCTACGCCCTCGGGCTCCTCTCACCGCATGGCGGCGGAGTGACCATCCTGGCGGCGGTCGAAGAGGCCAGCTACACGGAGGCCTACCCGCGGTTCGTCCGAGAGATCGCCTCCAGCCTGGCCTTCAGCGCTCCTCAGACTGATTCCTCCTTGATGCGTTACTTTGCCGGCAAGTATTATTCGTACTCCGGCGGTTCGACGATAACCGGCAGCGCGGGGACCGAACGTCAGGTCATGCTCTGCCCCAACGGTCGATATTTTGATTCTTCCGAATTCAGCGCCTCGGGTCAGGGATGGGGTGGCGCGCAGCAGGCAAACAACGCCGCCCGCTGGAAAATCCAAGGGAACAAGAGCCAGGGAACAATCACGATCGTCTTTCCCGGCGGCGAAACCCGCTCCGTCCGCTACCAAGTCACGGGAGAGGAAGGGGTCATTATCTTTGATGGAGTCAAATTTGCCTATGCGGGCGCTCCGGAATGCGGCTCTCAATAGCGGGCGTCCTTCGAAGCGGCTTTTTAACGATGGGCAAGGATAAAGGAGAGGTCGGCTAGGCTGCCTTCTTGACTTTGCCCGAGCGCAGGCAGCGCGTGCACACCCAGATCTTCCGCGCTCCCCCCGCGGTCTGAGCCCTGACCTGCTGCAGGTTGGGCTTCCACTTCTTGGGGGAGGCTTTGTGGGAATGGCTCACGCTGTGACCGAAGACCGGGCCTTTTCCGCAGACATCGCATACTTTCGGCATCGTCGTTTCTCTCTTCTCTGATGGAGTGGGGATTTATACCATAAAGGCCGGTCCCGGTCAAACCTTCGCCGCCGCACCTGCCAGAACTTAAGGAGGCTATTATTACGATGGTGGGGTTTTGATCCCACGACGCCGCTTGAAGGCATCGAGGGTGTTCTTCATCAGCATAGCAATGGTCAAGGGTCCGATCCCCCCGGGCACCGGCGTCATGGCCCCGGCCCGCTCGAAGGCTGCGGGATGGACATCGCCAACCAGGGTATAGCCTTTGCACTGCAGATCCTTCTGTCGTCTCTCGTCCTCCCCGAAATACGCCTTCACTCGGGCCGGGTCGCTCACCGAGTTGATGCCCACATCGATGACCGTCGCCCCGGGCTTAACGAACTCAGGCTTGACGAAGACCTCTTTGCCCATGGCGGCAACGAGGATATCCGCACGGCTGCAGACCTCGCTCAGGTCTTTGGTCTTGGAGTGGCAGACGGTGACCGTCGCGTTCTCGTTGGTCAGCATGGCCGCCAGCGACTTTCCGACCAGGAGGCTGCGGCCGATGACCACCACGTCCCTGCCCTCGATGGGAATCTTGTGTTCTTTGAGTATCTCGATCACACCCAGAGGCGTGCACGGCCTAAAACCGACCCTGTTCGTCAGGATCGTGCCCAGGCTGAAGGGATGGAGACCGTCGACATCCTTGTCCGGCGATAAGCTGCAGATGATGGCGTAGGAATCGATGTGGGCGGGCAGAGGGAGCTGGACCAGGATGCCGTCAATCTCCTCCCGGCGGTTGAGCTCGGCGATCTTTCCCTCGAGAAACGCTTGGCTGATATCGGCCGGATAGGCCTGGACCTCGGAGAACAACCCGAGCGCTTGGCAGGCTTTCTCCTTGGACCGGACATAGACCTGGGAAGCTTTGTTGTCCCCCACCAGGACGGCCGCCAGGCCGGGCACCTTGCCCATCATCTGTTGAAAATGGGCGGCCTGTCGCTTGACGTCTTCCTTGATTTTATCGGCCAGCGGCTTGCCTTCGAGCCAGATCCCCATGGGACCTCCTTTCGTGCTCCGGCCGCCATTATAACTTCACCATGAACCTATGACAACTGGACTCTTTGGTACCCGGCGCCCATTCCAGAAATCATATTTAGCAAAGGCGAAGGGTGTGGGTGAGGAAGTCCGTGGACGACTGAGCGGGCACGGTTTCTCGACTGAAAGGAGAGAAGAGCGAAGGAGGATGCGGAGCGAGTTTCCTCGCTGGGGAAACGAGCGGGCTGACGAATCCCATACCCGAGCCTTGACGGAGGTCCGGAAAAAGGGTACTTTCAAAAGTCCGGCCATGTCCAAGACCACCCTGGCGGCAATCGCCTTGGCCTTTCTGGGGATATCCTTGGTCTTCGGCTGCGCCGGGCCGCGCCTTGCGGACCAGGTCGGGTTCGGCATCTGGGCGGCGGACAATGATCTCTGGGACGAGGCCATTTTCCGTTGGAAGAAAGTCCTCGGCCAAGATCCCCTATCGGTGGCGGCCCATAACAACCTCGCCGTGGCCTACGAAAAAAAGGGATTTTGGGAAGAAGCCCGGAAAGAATATGAGGCCGCCCTGAAGCTGGCCCCGGACAATCCCTGGGTCAAGCTCAACTTCAAGAACTTCAAGGACAACCTCGAACCCGGAAAATCTGACAAGAAGGACAAGGCTGCGCCAGATGAGAAAAAATAGCCCGATCCTCCTCTGCCTCCTGGTTCTCCTGGCGGCCTGCAGAGGCGGAGACACCTACCGCAAAATCCGGGTGGAGCTCCCCGCTTATTCACCGCTCCATCCGGAGCAGTTCGAGCAAGCGATTTTCAGCGGCTTCCTGGTCGCCAAGGAACCCGATGGGCTCGACCTGAACAAGGAGATTGCCGAATACTTCGGCCCGGACTTCGAAAGGAAGCTGCATTTTCGGGTCACCGTGCAGCGAGTCGCCTTAGAAAGCGAGGAGCTCTTCCGGAAGCCGGATTTCTGGAGATCACTGGCACCGGGACCCGGCCGTGTACTCTATGTCACGGGAAAAGCCGAGCTGACCCGGGAAACGCGCAAGGCGATCCTGGGCAGGCCCAAGGCCGACCAGGACGACCCTCTGGCGCAACAAAGGGGTATTTCCGAGCGAACGCTCTTCTCGCTCAGCCTCCATCTTTATCTCATCCGGGGCGACAGCGGTGAGGTCGTACTTGACCGAGATTTCAAGGAAACCAAGACCTATACCAATCCCAAGCAGCGGGCCGACTTCGCCTTCTACGACCTCGCGCAGAGGATTAGGACCAAGCTCTTCCGCCCGATATTGAGCGAGGAGAGGATGCAGGAAAGGTACCTGTTATTGAAATAAGGGAGCCCTGATGACGCTTCGCGCCCGATCCTTCGCCCTGCTCATCCTGGTCCTGATTCTCGTCTCTGCGACTACGGCCCAGGAATTTATGTTCTATCCCTATTACGGCAAGAATAAGGTCATCTATGAAACCTTCCGCTGGAAGAGCTATCCGACCGAGCACTTCCGTATTTATTTTTATGCCGAGGAGCCGCGGGCCCTCAAGAACGTCGCCGAGCTGGCCGAAAGCGCCTACCAGAAACTGAGCGAGGGGCTCAAACACCAGCTCTCCGACCCCGTGCCGCTCATCTTCTACACCACCTACACCGATTTCGAACTCTCCAACGTGTTCGATATCTCGGAAGGAGTGCTCGGAGTGAGCGAGCCCCTCCTCCATCGGATCGGCATCCACGGCGATATGCCCCTCGATGAACTCCAACGCCTTGTCGAGCACGAGCTGGCCCACGTCTTCGAGTTCGATATCCTCTGGGGAAGCCAGAGCGCCGCCCTCTACGCCCTGAATATCCCGCCCCTCTGGCTGTTCGAGGGGCTGTCCGAGTACGCTACTCAGAATTGGTCTGCCTGGTCGACGATGATCGTCCGCGACGCCGTGCTCAACGACCGCATCCCCGAGATGACGGCATCCGGGGACCTCACCACCCGCTTCCCCATGCCGCGCGATCCCTCCTACGATTTCGGCCATGCCATGTATGATTTTATCGAGGCCCGCTACGGCAAGAACGCGGTGAAGGACCTCTGGCAGTCGATCAAGGGCTCGCCCCTCATCAGGAGGATAACCCCCGTCAAGAAAGCCTTCAACATCAAGCCTCATGATTTCAACCACGAGTTCCAGAAATACCTCCGGGAGAAGAACCGGAAATTCCTCCTCCGCGAGAACCCGGCCGACTACAGCATCGCCCTCGGCCCGAAATTCCCGCTCAACCCCTATTACTTCACTTTTTCCCACGCCGTCTCGCCCAGCGGAGACCTGGTCGCGGCCCTGACTTACAACGTCACCGACTTCGACGTCGACCTCGTCCTCGTCTCGACCGAGGACGGCTCGATCATCAAGAACATCACCCCGGGGTTCACCACCGAATACGAATACATCGTCTATGAGTACGACCCCTCTCTGGGGAGCGACATCGCCTGGTCCCCGGACGGAGACACCATCGCCTTCATCGCCCGGGACGGCCGAAAATATTCCCTCTATCTTGTCGACCCGGTGCGCGGCGGTATCACAGGGAAGTATAAAATCGACCATGACCGGCCCTCCGCCCCTCGTTTTTTTCCGGACGGCCGGGCGGTCATGTTCACCGCCTTTACCCAGGGGACGCACGACATCTTCAAGCTCGACCTCCAAAGCGGAGAGATCGTCAACCTGACCCGCGATGACTATTTCGAAAAGGCGCCGGCCGTCTCTCCCGACGGGCTGTCTGTCGCCTATTCGATCCGGCTGGACAACACCGACAAGCTCTTTCTCTCGCCGCTCGCCGACCTCAGCCAGAAAACCCAGCTCACCTTCGGAGCGGGAAACACCACCTGCCCGTCCTTCTCGACCGACTCCCGCCGGGTGTATTACGTCGGCGACGTCCGGGAAGCCTTCAACATCTACTCCGTCGACCTCGCCAGCGGGGAGATCCAACGGTATACCGACGTCTGGACAGGGAATTTCTTCCCCTCGGCCCATCCGTCCGACCCCGGGACGCTCTTCTTCTCATCATTCAACAAGGGCTCCTATCAGGTTTTTTCGGCCCGGCTCGAGGGGACCGTCGAAGACCGGGTCGCCTTCGCCGAACTCGGGAGCGCCCAGCCGCCGCGCCGGTTCCGGCCGGCGCTCACCCTCGACATCGAAAACAAGAAGATCGAACCCTACCCGGGCATTAATAAGCTCTATGTCGCCAGGCGGCCGCCGGTCGATGTCGTCGTCTCTTCGGACGGCTCGCTCTACGGCGGCGCCGCCCTCGCCTTCGGCGACCTTCTGGGCGACCACAATTTCCTGGTCATGATCTATCAGGCCCGGGGGTTGCGGTCCTATTATCTATCCTACCTCAACCAGAAACGGCGCCTCCAGTTCATGCCCACCGTCTTTGAGTTCACGATGTTCTATTACCCTCCTTATGCCTATATCGACCCTCTTCTCTACGATCGCCTGACCTACCAGGACGCCATCGCCTACCGCAAAATCACCAGCGCCAACATCGAGGCCTATTATCCGCTCAACCGATATTACCGCCTGGAAGGGAACCTCGGGTTCTACCGCTACGAGGAGAATTTCTTCGACCCCTATAGCCTCAACCAGCAAAGCGTCCGCCCGGCTGGCTATAATTACTTCTGGAACGGCAATGTCCTCTCTCTCTCCCTGGCCTTCGTCGGCGAGACGACCCATTTCAGCCCGTACTACGGACCGCGCGCCGGCCACACCTTCCGCTTCTCCCTGGCCCAGGCTTTCCCGGTCGCCCAGGGTTTCTTCAGCAACACCACGGTGCGAGCCGACCTCCGCAAGTACCTCTACCTGGGAGGCGACGCTCTCGTCGCCCTGCGTCTCGAGGGCTGGGCCAGCCGGGGCAGGGACCCCTATGTTTCCTACTACGGAGGCAACAACCAGGTCCGGTCCGCTTATTTCTACAACATTGTCTGCACCGAGGGCTGGTTCGCCAACGCCGAGCTGCGCCTGCCCCTGATCAACGTCGCTTCAACCATCATCGGCACCATCGGGCCCATCCGCGCCGTCTTCTTCTTCGACATCACCCGGGCCAAGTTCAACGGCTATCCGGGGAAATTCTACCTGTCCCCCGAACCCCTCCGCCCGCCGGTTGTCCTGGACGCCATCGGCTCCTACGGCTGGGGCGTCCAGCTCTTCCTGCTGGGACTCCCGATTCATATCGAATGGGTTAAAAAACTGGGCTGGCCCGACATCTCGGACCCTTTCTCTCTCCAAACCTACGGCCAGTTCGAGATCAAGTTCTGGATCGGCCTCGACTTCTAATTCCACCATTCTTCCTTCTTTTTTTTACCCTCTTGAAATCGGTTTTTCGGAATGCTATGATTTCCCTCGCCTTCGCGGACCCCCCTTCAGCAAGGCTGCAAGGTTTTCCACAGTTGTGGATATTTCTGTGGAAATTTAATGAGCCGCTATGCAAGATAAAGAAAAGGTTAACTCTTGGCAGGAGATCCTCCAAGACGTTAAAAAAAAGGTCGACCAGAATAGCTACGAGACCTGGTTTGAGCCTACGCTTTACATCGGCCGGGAAAAGGACATCCTCTACATCAAGGTCCCCAATTCCTATTTCCGCGATTGGCTTTCCTTCCATTATTCAGCCCTTATCGGCGAGACGGCCCAGGGTCTTTTCGGCAAGCCCTATGAAATCAAGTACATCTTCGACGAGACTCCCGGCCCGTTCATGCGGCGCTCGCCGGAGGAGAGGCGCGCCCAGCACGGCCCTCTGCTCAGCCCCAACCTCAACCCCAACTACACCTTCGAAACCTTCGTCGTCGGGGCCTGCAACCAGTTCGCCCACGCGGCTGCCCTGGCGGTGGCTAAGAACCCGGCTAAATCGTACAACCCTCTCTATATCTACGGCGGCGCCGGGCTCGGCAAAACCCACCTGATGAACGCCATCGGCCATTCCGCCCTGGGCAAACAGCACCGACTGAAGATCCTCTACGTCACCACCGAAAAGTTCATGAACGAGCTGATCAACCATATCCAGTACGGCAAGATCCTCGAGTTCCGTCAGAAGTACCGCAGCATCGACCTGCTGTTGATGGATGACATCCACTATCTCTCCGGCCGGGAACGGACCAAGGAGGAATTTTTCCATACCTTCAACCATCTTTACGAGAACCAGAAGCAGATCGTTATCTCCAGCGATTGCCCGCCCAAGGAAATTCCACAGCTCGAGGAGCGGTTCAGTTCGCGCTTCGAATGGGGTCTGATCGCCGACCTTAAGCCGCCCGATATCGAAACCCGCATCGCCATCCTCAAGAAAAAGGCAGAGGTCGAGGGCGTCGCTCTCCCCGAGAGCGTGGCCCTGTTCATCGCCGACAAGGTCCATTCCAACATCCGTGAACTCGAAGGCTACTTGCGCCGGGTCATCGCCTATTCATCGCTCAAGGGCGAGAAAGTGGACCTTGACATCGCCAAGGAAGCGTTGAAAAGTCTCCTCGATTCAATGATCTCGGTCATCACTGTGGAAAAGATCCAGAAACTGGTCTGCCATCAGTTCAAGATCAAGCTGGCCCAGCTCAAGTCCAAAAACAACTCGCCCAAGGTCGCTTTCCCCCGACAGGTCGCCATGTACCTCTGCAAAGAGATGGCCAAGGTGAGCCTGCCCGAGATCGGAAAAAAGTTTGGCGGAAAACACCACACGACGGTGCTGTACAGCGTGCGGAAAATCGAGAAAATGCGCCGTAAGAATCCCGAATTCAACAAAGAAATCAACAACCTGATCGGCTTGATCCAGTAAAACCGTCAATGATTTAGCGATGATTTGCACATTTCCAATTGCTTTTCTTATTCTTCTTCAATAGAGTAATTTTATAATAGTATAATAAAGAATAATAATATCTCCGAGGAAGGTGGAAAAATGAGATTCTCAGTTGTCAAAGAAGTCATCCTCGATGAACTCCAGCTTCTCCAGGGTATTGTCGAGAAACGGAACACGATGCCCATTCTAGCCAATATCCTGATCACCGTGGCTGAGGACAAGGTCGAGATGACCGGGACCGATCTGGAAGTCGGTTTGAGAACCCATTTTCCGGTGAAGACGGAAGAGCCGGGTTCGATCACGGTCTCCGGAAAAAAGATTTTTGAAATCGTCAAATCGCTGCCGGATGAGAAAATGATCACCTTCGAGGAGAACGATGATCTCATGATGGAGATCAGCTCCGGCAAGAGCGAGTTCAAGGTGCTTTGCCTGCCGAAGGAAGACTACCCGCTGGTGCCGGAGGCCAAGTTTGAAAAAAGGATCGTCCTGCCTTTGAGCCGGTTTCAAGGGATGATCGACCGGGTCTACTTTGCCATCGCCCAGGAGCAGCGGTACTACCTGAACGGCGCGCTTCTCATCCTGAAAAAGGAGGCCATTGAGTTGGTGAGTACGGACGGGCACCGGCTCTCCTACACCTCGAGCCTTGTGGAGGGCCTGGATCCCGGCGAAGAGGTCCGGGTCATCGTGGCCAAGAAATCGCTGGGTGAGCTGCGCAAGATGACGGATGACGCCGTTGAATTTGATCATGATGAAAACAACCTCTTCTTCCGGGTCGGAAACCGAATGCTGATCTCGCGGATCATCGAGAGCAAATTCCCCAATTTCGAGGCCGTTATCCCTAAGGAGAATCCTCATATCCTCCGGGTGGCGAAAGAGGAATTCACCCAGGCCATCCGCCGGGTTTCGCTGCTCTCGACCGAACGGTCCAGGGGGGTGAAATTCTCGATCGCCAAGGGAAGCCTCAAGCTCTTCTCATCCAACCCGGAGATCGGCGAGGCCCGAGACGATCTGGACGTCGAGTACAAAGGGGCGGAACTCGAAGTCGGGTTCAACTCCCAGTATCTCCTGGATTTTCTCGTGTCCATAAGGTCGGAGAGGATCCGGCTGGACCTCAAGGACGAGAACAGCGCCGCCATCATGAAGCCGGATCTTGACGAGGACATCAGGTACACCTATGTCCTTATGCCCATGAAGATCTAGGCGGGACCGAAAGCATTTTTCCAGAAGGGAGAACGGCATGGCCATCGAGGTCCGTGAGGTCAAGACACGCCGGGATTTAAGGGCGTTTATCCATCTTCCGGGAAAAATCCACCGGGATCACCGCACTTGGGTTCCTCCGATCTACCTGGACGAGTGGAAGTACTTCAACCCCAAGAAAAACAAGGCCTTCGGCTACTGCCAGACCATCCTTCTCCTGGCCTATCGGGGCGGGGGGGTTGTCGGCCGGGCCATGGGCATCATCAACACCCGGTTCAACGAACACCGGAAGGAGCAACTCGCCCGCTTCGGTTATCTGGAAACGATCGAGGACCAGGAAGTTGTCCACGCGCTGCTCGGTCGGGTGGAGGAATGGGCCCGCGGCCTGGGGATGACCCGGATCGTCGGGCCGTACGGGTTTTCAGACCAGGACCCCGAGGGATATCTGATTGAAGGCTTTGAGCACAGGGCCACCATCGCGACTTATCATAATTTCGATTGGCTGCCCCGCTCGGTCGAGAACGAAGGGTACACAAAGGACATCGACTATTACGTCTACAAGCTCGATGTGCCCCAGGAGTTTCCGGAATTCTTTAAGAAGATTTTCGAGCGGGCCCAAAAGCGGGGGAATTTCACCGTGCTTGAATTCCGCAAGCGCAAGGAGCTCAAGCCCTGGATCCGGCCGATCCTCGCGCTTATGAATGAGTGCTACACGGGCAGCAATATCTACGGGTTTGCCCCCCTGGAAGAGAAGGAAATGGATGACCTGGCCAAGCGGTACATGCCCATCCTCGACCCGCAGTTCATCAAGGTGGTGACCAAGGACGGCGAGCCGGCGGCCTTCATCGTGGGGATGCCCGATATGACCGCCGGAATCCAGAAAGCCGGTGGGCGTCTTCTCCCGTTCGGGTTCATTCATATCTTGAGGGCGGCTAGAAAGACCAAGCAACTCGACCTCCTGCTCGGCGCGGTCAAGGAAAAATACCGCGGCATGGGGCTCGATGTCTTGATGGGCTTCAAGATACTCACGTCGGCTCGGGAAGCGGGTTTCGAGTACCTGGATTCGCACCATGAGATGGAATCCAACGTCAAGGTGCGGGCAGAGATGGAGAGGATGGGGGGCAAGGTCTACAAGCGCTTCCGCGTGTTCCAGAAGAACCTTTGATCAACTCAGAATAATCCGGAGCCTCGACCTCTACTTAGCCTCGGCCCAGCTCTTGCCCCAGCCGAGGTGGGCCTTGAGCGGGATGCTCAGAGGATAGACGTGCTCCATCTTATCCCGGACCAGTCCTTCGACCAGCCGGGTCTCCTCTGCGGGCACTTCGAATACCAGTTCGTCGTGGACCTGAAGGATGATCTTTGTGTGGAAGCGGCGGTCCCGGAACTCCCGCCAGATGTCGATCATCGCCTTTTTCATCAGGTCGGCGGCCGAGCCCTGGATGGGCGCGTTGAGGGCGATGCGACGGCCGGCCTGCTGGGTCATCCGGTCCTTCTGCTTGAGCTCGGGGACCTGGCGGACCCGGCCGTAGAGGGTTTCGGTGAAGCCTCTTTCTTCGGCCCTCCGGACCGTGGCCTCCAGGAACTCCCCGACCTTTGGATGCTGGGAGAAATAGCGGTCGATGAAATCCTGGGCGTCGCGCTGGGTCGTGCCCAGCTCCTTGGCGAGGGAGAATGCCGACGTCCCGTAGATGATGCTGAAATTGATGATCTTCGCTTTGCGCCGCAGCTCGTCTTTGAGCTGGGGCAGGCCTTCGCCGAAGACCCGGCGGGCGGTTTCCTCATGGATGTCCCGGTCGGCGACAAACGTCTCGATGAGCGCCGGGTCCTGGGAGAGATGGGCCAGCACGCGGAGCTCGATCTGGGAGTAGTCGGCGGCCAGCAGGAGATGCCCTGCCTCGGGGACAAAGGCCCGGCGGAAGCGCTGCCCCATCTGGCCGCGCATCGGGATATTCTGGAGGTTGGGGTCGGAGCTCGAGAGCCGGCCGGTTGACGTGACAGTCTGGTTATACGAGGTGTGGAGGCGTCCGGTCTCCGGGTTGATGAGGAGCGGAAGCGCATCGGCGTAGGTCGACTTCAGCTTGGCCATCTGGCGGAATTCCAGGGCGTATTGGGCCAGCGGATGAAGGGGCGCCAACTCCTGCAGGATGTCCAGCGAGGTCGAGTAGCGCTTGGTGATCTTGGTCTTGCGTGACGGCTGCAGTTGGATCTTGTGAAAAAGGACGTCGGCCAGCTGCTGGGGCGAGTTGAGGTTGAACTCTCCGCCGCTCAGCGCAAAGATTTTCTTCTCCAGGGTTTGAAGCTCGGAGCCGAGCTCGGCCGAAAGCTCCTCGAACGCCCGCCGTTCGACCTTGACCCCCCAGATCTCCATCTCGGCCAGGAGCTCGATGAGCGGCTGCTCGAGCTCGCGGTAGAGGCGATCGAGTTTCTGCTCCGTGACTTTCGGCCAGAGCCTTTCACTCAGCTCGAGGGCGAAGTCGGCGTCCTGGCAAGCATAGGGCACAACCTTCTCCAAGGGGACCTCGTTCATGGTGACCGCGTTCTTGCCCTTGCCCGCGACCTCCTCGTAGGGGGTGGCCTGGGTCTGGAGATAGGCCAGGGCCAGCTTCTCCAGGTTGTGCTTGCCCCAGTTCGGCTCCAGGAGATAGGAGAGAACCATGGTGTCCTGGTCAATGCCCCGGAGCTCCAGCCCCTCCCTCTTGAGCACGA